>SWCD01023809.1_pt1 | contig 162216 bp, 144 predicted proteins | sample 4693011 | NCBI WGS metagenome assembly SWCD01 (sample SAMN10267278, study PRJNA491770) | bioreactor metagenome | isolation source: DHS bioreactor inoculated with marine | place: Japan: Omine Ridge, Nankai Trough
TTTTTTTGCTGCTGTTGCCGCTGATCTTTTCCGGCCTGTCATAGAAAAGATTTGCTTCAGCCCATATGAAATCGATCTGCCGGTTTATTATCTTCTGCGTGAAGCTGGCATCCTGCAGGGTCTGAAAATATTCTGTATTCTTTGCACGGTGCCACCTGTCTTTTAGTTTTCTTCGGATTGTCATCAGCTGCTTTCGAACGACCCTGGTCTTGCTCAGCTCTTCGATCGGCGTTGCCCAGTCGCTATGCCAGTAAGCATCGAAACTCGTTGTGACGTTTCTGACGATCGGGCCGACAGCCAGCAGGTCAAGGTCAACGAAGTTGAGGTTGTGCCTGGCATCAAAGTATTCGTCACCGATGTTTCTGCCGCCGATGATCGCGGATGCATTATCGGCGATAAACGCCTTGTTGTGCATGCGGCGGCCTGCGCGGTCCAGGTTGACCAGCAGCTCGATGTTTCTAAACCAGTCGCGGTTTGTTAGCGGGTTGAATATCCGTATCTCTATATTCTCATGCTGGCTCAGGGTCTTGAAATTACTGTCATGGCCCGACATGTTTATGTCATCGACAAGTATACGTACGCGCACGCCACGGTCGGCTGCAGACAGGATGGCATATGTGAGATAGCGGCCGCTGGCATCGCTGTGTATGATGTAATACTGTATATCCAGTGTTTTTTCGGCGATAGCCGCCAATGCGAAGCGTGCAACAAAAGCATCAGTATTGTCACTCAGCAGGTAGAAACCGGATTTATTATCTGTATTATTCAAGCTCATAGGCTGATATAAACTCAGGTCACTGATATTACATTATTATTTTAGAGCTGACTTGAATTATGTAATTTTAGCGGCATAGTATTTGACCAACCGGCATTAATTGTTTGTCACTGCCAAATCGTTGACGCAGATGGTCAAGCAGGTACACGCGGTTACGTTAAAATTTAAGCCGCACTATTTTATACCGGCACCATCACTGCAGTTAATGATGTGTCGACTTTATCGGATTCTTATATGTTGATCAGGTTAAAGAACCTGCCCCTTGTTATCGCCTGCCTGATGCTGTCCGCATGCGTCAATGTGGCCAGTAGAAATGATGCCTCTGCTGCTCGCAGTGAGCAGGTCCAGGAATCATGCCAGGTGCTTGCTGCTGTGAATAATAAAGACGTACAGAAGCAGGGGCTGGACCCTGATGATATCGCTTTATTAAACTGGAATATCTATAAGGGCAACACTGAAGGCTGGCAGGAAGACCTGTCCTCCTTCGCGCAAAATCACGATGTGATGACGATACAGGAAGCCCACCTTGATGATGAATTATCGAAACTGTTGCTGAAAAACAGATTTAACTGGGTGATGAACACAGCATTCCATCTGAATGGTTCTGCGGCAGGTGTTATGACGGTTGCTAATTCAAATACGACAGGCAGTTGCGGTTTTCAGAATATGGAGCCGATCATCCGTATTCCAAAAGCTACCCTGGTCAGTTATTACGCTATAGAAGGACATGATAAAAAGTTGCTCGTCGCCAATATACACGGTATTAACTTTACCCTGGGCATGACGGCATATCGAGAACAGCTGGAACAGCTGTTTGATACTATCCGTTACCATCAGGGCCCGATGATCGTTGCCGGCGACTTTAACAGCTGGAGCGATGATCGTATGGCAGTGGTCATGCAGTTAGTCGAAAGGCTGTCGATGTCTTCTCTTGAGTACAAGGTGAATAATAAAACGCATGTCTTCGGTAACGCTATCGACCATGTTTTTTACCGTCAGCTACAGCCGCTAAGCAAGAAGGTATGGCAGGTCGCATCTTCCGACCATAATCCAATATCGGTAACATTCAGGCTGGCACCGGAGAGTGGACTTATTGTTGCTCGTTAAACTCCTGTATCAGGCGCAGGTAGTTGTTGAAGCGCTGTTCGTTTAACAGGCCGTCGCTCACTGCCTGCTTCAGCGCACAGCCGGGTTCATTGCTGTGACTGCAGTTGCTGAATTTACAGCTGCCGCTGAATTTCCTTATGTCTTTAAAGCCGTTGCTGATCTCATCGATACTCCTGTTGATAGGGGTGAAATCGCGCACGCCGGGAGAGTCGATGATGATGCCGTTATCCTTCAGGTGATAGAGTGCGGATACGGTGGTGGTGTGCCTGCCTTCACCGGTGGCTTCAGATGTCTCACCGATCTTGATCTCCTCTTTTGGCAGGATCGCTTTAACGATAGAAGATTTACCCACACCTGACAGTCCGACCAGTATGCTGGTGGTATTGCTCAATGCCTGTGACAGTGCATCAAGACCGATGTCCTGTTTAATGCTGCTACAGATAACCTGGTAGCCGATGCCTGTGTAAAGCTCGTTTATATCATCGACGATACGTTTCGTCTCATAATCCATCAGGTCGACTTTGTTGATCACGATCAGTGCTTTAGCAGGCAGGTTTTCGGCTGCAGTCAGGTAGCGGTCGATCAGGTATGGGTTAGGTTTTGGTTTTAATGCGGTAACGATAACCAGTTGCCCGATGTTGGCGGCAACAGGTTTTATCGCGCCGGCAAAGCCGGTTTTTACCAGCAGGTTAGACCTTTCCTTGACCGCTACCACGACATATTGAGAGGCATCTGGATGAGTGGCGGCTGACTGTTCCTGGTTATCCGTCTCTGTCGCCTGTTGTACGACGACATAATCACCACAGGCAATATCGCCCAGGTTCTGCCGGATCTTGCATTTTATCTTTTTGAGAGATTCGGTTTCTGCAAATAGCTGACGTCCATGATGACTGATGACGCGGGCGGTCTGAGTACTTGACTCATCCAGTTGTAGATTGTTGTCGCCGATCAGGTCGTCATTGATCTTGCTTTTCTGTTTGGAGTCTATCCGGCGTTTTTGTTGTTTTGATAACCTTCGTTTTGCCATGTTTGAAAACTACAGGTTCTGCGCGGCATTGATCTTGGCGGCACAGATGAAATCATTTATCGATAATCCGCCGACGCTATGGCTGGTATAGCTGACAGTGCAACGGTTGTAAGCGATGGTCAGGTCGGGGTGATGATCCTGCTGGTGCGCGATCTGAGCGATGACATTTACGAATGCCATGGTCTGGTAATAGTTTTCAAAGGTGTACCGGTGCCTGATGCTTTTTTCTTCAGCGTCGAGCTGCCATGGCGGGGCCAGCTGCCGGCCGAGTCTTATGATGTCTTCCCGGCTGAGTGCACTATCTTTGGTGGATAAGTCGCTGCACTGCTGTGAACTCAGGTCATCCATGGGTTCGGTCATGAATCATATCTGTTAGACATGGCGTGAACCCCTGTTGTCAGAACCGGTAATATTTCTTATTGAGAAACTGCACCACTGCATCTGCATCTTCGTCAAACCATGGTATACCCAGGTTATCTTTGCAGCGTACCACCTGTTTGCTCAGGGCGTCGATGGATTTAACGATTCGGTTTTCTCGGGTGTAGATATCATCACTGTGGCATTTATAGCAGTGATTCTTATGCGCCTGTTCACCATGGACTATCGTGTCAGAGATTTCACTCTCGCTGGCGTAACCGGTACTGCTGATGCTGATCACTGATGACAGTAGCAGAAGTTTAAGTGTGTTTTTGTCTAGTGGTTTCATAATTACTCCTGTCTTTCTGCTGGTGCTGGTTGATGCTGCTGGTTATATCTGTGCGTTCAGGTGCGCGATCCTTACCGGTGCCGGTGGATGCGAATCATAAAATGCAGAGTATACTGGATCTGGCGTCAAGGTATTTGCATTTTCCCGGTACAGACCAACGAGGGCCTGTATCAGGTATTTGGCATCTGTCTGTTCGGCGGCAAAGGCATCTGCTTCAAATTCATTCTTACGCGAGAAGATGCTGAATAGCGGCTGGAAGGCAAAGGTAAACACGGGCAGCACCATGGTGAAAAGCAGTAATGCCATGTAGGTAGATGGCTGGCTTACACCCAGTGCGGTATAGAACCAGTCAGCCTTCATCAGCCAGGCCAATATTGCCAGGGCTATCAGTGTGGTGGTAAATGATATCGCCATACCTTTGATGATGTGCTTTTTCTTGAAATGGCCGAGCTCATGTGCGAGCACCGCTTCCAGCTCATCATCGCTCAGCATCTTCAGCAGAGTATCAAAAAACACGATGCGTTTATTACGGCCAAAACCTGAGAAGTAGGCATTGCCATGTGAAGAACGTTTCGAACCATCGATCACGAAGATGCCGTTACTGTTAAAGCCGCAGCGATTTAATAGACTGGTTATGCGGCTTAATGTCTCACCTTCTTCCAGCGGCTCGAATTTATTGAAGATGGGTGCGATCCAGGTAGGGTAGACCCACATCATGAACAGGCTGAAGCCGCTGATCACTAACCAGGTGTAGAGCCACCATTGATCGCCGGTCTGTTGCATAAGCCACAGGATCACATAGAGCAGCGGGACGCCAATGATCAATCCAAGCAAGGCACCCTTGAGCATGTCCGTGACGTAGGTTTTTACCGTAGTTCGGTTGAAGCCGAACTTCTCCTCGATGACAAAGGTGCTGTAGATAGAAAAGGGCAGATCGAGCAGGGAAGAGATCAGCGCGAATATCAGGATAACGCTGATGCCAGTGATTATCGGGCCGATATCTAATGACTGAACGAACTGATCCAGCCACTGCAGGCCGCCACCGAGTGTCCAGATAAGGATCAGGGCTACTTCATAAAATAACGGCAGACGGCCAAATTTTACTTTTGCCGTGGTGTAATCAGCTGCTTTCTGATGATCATCGAGTGAGATTTTATCTGCGAAAGAGTCGGGAACTCGAGCACGATTTTTCTCGACGTAGTTAATCTGTCGCTGAGACAGGTATAAGCGCATCGCTGTCGACACTATCAGCATGACAAGGAATAAAAGCGTGAAATTATGCAACTGGTCCATTAAAAACTCTTTGTGATATCGGTTGATGCCTGTAATATCTGTTCAATATACCATCGATGCCGTACTAAAAAAACTGCTCGATCGCTAAATGTCTTACGGAAAAATAATAAATATGGCCAAATTAAGTGATGAAAACCTTATCTGGATAGACCTCGAAATGACGGGGCTTGATCCGAATTCTGATGTCATTATCGAGATCGCAACTATCATTACCGACAAGCACCTTGAAGTACTGGATGAGGGACCATCGATCGTCGTGCACCAGCCTGATGACGTGATGGATAACATGGACGAGTGGTGTACTACTCAACACGGTAAGTCCGGCCTGACTGACCGGGTTCGTAACAGCTCTATCTCGGAAGAGACTGCTGAAAACCTGACGCTGGCATTTTTAAAGCAATACGTACCAGAGAAGAAGTCGCCGATGTGTGGCAACAGTATCTGCCAGGACAGGCGTTTTCTGGCGCGTTATATGCCGCGACTGGAAGATTATTTCCATTACCGCAATCTCGATGTCAGCACGCTGAAAGAATTAACCAGTCGCTGGGCACCGGAAAAGAAGATGGTTTATATGAAAGAGTCCAGCCATCTCGCCATGGATGATATAAAAGATTCTATCGCAGAGCTCAAGCATTACCGTGAGAACATACTCACGATTTAGCCGGCCATTGTATAGCCGACTAGCCGTCAACTTTGGCTGCTTACTACAGGTTATCCTTTATTCTGAGCTATCGCTGGCGCAGGCGGACGGGCCGGATTACTGGCAGGTGCACGATGTCGCCAAAGATGATGTGCTCAATGTAAGAAGTCACTTCGGCTTCAAGGCGCCTAAAGTCGGGGAGATACCGTACGATGCCCAGTGCGTAAAAAATATGGGTTGCCGGGGCGGTTTGACTTTCCATGAATTCAGCACTTTGTCCGAGTCTGAAAAACAGCAGATTCTAAAACAGCGGCCACGCTGGTGCCGTGTCAGTTACCGCGGGACGACAGGCTGGGTTGCTGGCCGCTATCTGCGAGAAGGGACCTGCCTCGATAACGCCGCCGCTGGTCATGATATCGATATGCTCAACCATTCTTATATTATCGAAAACGAGAAAGTCGCTTTATACAATGGCCATTCAAGAGAAGTGCTGCCCGGTACCACGGCGCTAATTGTCACAGAGATGATACGTCGTCCAGTGTCCGCAGACCTGACAGGAGACGGCAGTAAAGAAGCTGTCTCTGTAGTGATGCAGCATACCGGTGGCAGCGGCACTTTTTATTATCTCGTCGCAGCTGGTAGTGGTCAGCCTATCGAAGCTTCCTTCCTTGGAGACAGGATAGACATCGTTTCGTTAGAAATATTTAAGGATGTTGTCAGGGTGTACTATCTGGACAGGTCTGCTGCCCAAGCGATGTCTGTTCGGCCCTCGATCAGAAAAAGTGCCGACTTCAGACTGGTGGATAACGCGCTTGTATTACAGGGTCACCGATAACTGCCTGCTAGCTGTTTCGTGTCTCTGCGTTATTTTTCTACGGGAGTATCGGGATGATTACCCCATTCCGACCATGATCCCGGGTAACCGAGAACGTTGTCATAACCTAAAGATTTTAATACCAGCCAGGAGTAGGCAGAGCGGTGATGTGACTGACAGTAACACACTACCTCTTTGTCTTTGGTGATGCCCAGTCTGTCCAGACGCGGCTGAATCACCTGTTCGGGCAGGCGGCGCAGGTTGTGCTGCTGGTCCATCGATTCGGTCCACTCGTAATGCACGGCACCGGGGATATGGCCTGCCTTGTTTGCGAAAGCCTTCTCGCCGCTGTATTCGGCCAGGCTACGCGCATCGAGGAAAACAACGTTTTCATCATCCAGGTGGGTCTGGATGAATGCACGTGTCGCTGTATGGCGATGTGTTTTTTTTACACTGTAAGTGCTGGGTTCAGGTTTGTCCGGTGTGGTATTGCTTAACGGATGGCCTTCATTCGCCCAGCTGTGCAGGCCGCCATTGAGTACTACTGCGGTCTCATGTCCGAATACATGTAGTGTCCATACGAAACGTGCCGCACAGCCACCGCCCTCGTCATCGTAAGCCACGATAAGTGAATTTCTGGTGATGCCGAGGCTCGACAGCAGGGCTGAGAAAACCTCGTTCTCCGGTAACAGGCCCATCACGGGTTTATCGATCTGTACTATGTCCATGTAGTTGACGAAGTGTGCACCGGGAATGTGTGCCTGTGCATATTGTTTAGGTTTGCACAGGTCGACGATGACGATGTTTTCATTGTTGCGTAATGCTTCCAGTTGCTCGGGCTCGATAAAATAACTTGCTTGTGACATGAGTTTATTGGGTCGTTTATATACTTAAGTGAAAATAATAATATGGGTTGTACCAGTGGGCAGGTATCTGACGCTGAGAAAGAGGCCTGTCTATTTTATGATCTTTATCTTTTCGGTGGTCGATTTTTGCTGTGGTTTTAATATCGTATCTTTCGCAGGCGCAGACTCGTCGGCGACCGGGTAGTCGAGCGAAAAGTGCAGCCCCCGGCTCTCCTTGCGTAACATCGCGCTGCGGATGATGAGTTCGGCGACCAGCGTCAGGTTGCGCAGTTCGATCAGGTCATTGCTGATACGGAAATTGCTGTAATACTCATCGATCTCCTGCTGTAACAGGCTGGCACGATGCATCGCTCTTTCCAGCCTTTTATTGGTGCGCACAATACCGACATAGTCCCACATGAAGCGTCGCAGTTCATCCCAGTTGTGAGAGATCACGACATCTTCATCGGAGTCGGTGACACGGCTTTCATCCCAGTTACATATCTTGTGCTGTTTATAAGGTGTTTCGACATGTGCGCGTATATCTTTTGCTGCCGACTGCGCGAACACCAGGCATTCGAGCAAAGAGTTGCTCGCCATACGGTTTGAACCGTGCAGGCCAGTATGAGCAGTTTCACCGATTGCATACAGGTTCTTGATATCAGTGCGACCGTTCAGGTCAGTCACGACACCGCCGCAGGTATAATGTGCCGCCGGTACTACCGGTATAGGCTCTTTGGTTATATCGATACCGTATTGCAGGCAGCGTTCATGGATGGTGGGAAAATGCGATGCGATGAATGCGGGAGAGCGGTGGCTGATATCCAGGTACATACATGCCGCACCCAGGCGCTTCATCTCGTGGTCGATAGCGCGGGCGACGATATCACGGGGCGCCAGCTCGGCACGTTCATCGAACTTGTGCATGAAGCGTTTACCATTAGGCAGCAATAGCTTGCCACCTTCACCACGTATGGCTTCGCTGATGAGAAACGATTTTGCTTCCGGGTGATACAGGCATGTCGGGTGGAACTGGTTGAACTCCATATTGCCGACACTGCAACCAGCACGCCATGCCATGGCGATACCATCGCCGGTAGAGCCGTCAGGGTTGCTGGTATAGAGGTAGACTTTACTGGCGCCTCCCGTTGCCAGTATGACGAAACGTGCCTGGAAGGTTTCTACGTGGTTATTCTTCTTGTTGAATATATAGGCGCCGATACAGGTGTTCTCGCCGCTATCGATGCCCTGTTTTTCCGTGGTGATCAGGTCGACCGCGATATGATGTTCGTAGAAGGTGATGTTCTCATGGTGACGGGCATGGTTTTCCAGGGTATCGCTCAATGCTTTACCTGTCGCATCAGAAGCATGCACCACGCGGCGGTGAGAGTGTCCACCCTCACGGGTCAGGTGTAGCTTCTTGCCGGATTTGAATATGTCGCTGCTGAAAGGCACGCCCAGCTCCTGCAGCCAGCGAATATTTTCGGGCCCGTGCTCGACGACAAATTTGATCGTCTCTTTGTTAGACAGGCTGCCACCGACACTCAGGGTGTCTTCGATATGGGACTGGAATGAATCATGCTCGCTGAGTACTGCCGATATCCCGCCCTGGGCATAATGCGTGCTGCCGTCTTTACTTGCATCTTTGGTGATTATGGCTACATTGTATTGGTCTGCGATACGCAGCGCCAGACCCAGACCAGCTGCGCCACCGCCGATAATCAGTACATCGTGTTTATAGCTAATGGCCATGCTTTTTAAGTTCTCGGGCTAATCTAGCTTTAAGAATTTATCGAAATAAGGTAAGTTTACACAATTGTATCTTGCTTAATTATACATAATTCAAAAACTTAAATAACAACGGGAACTATAATGGAATTTTTCGGTCACATCACGCGGGGTGATGATTCGCTCAGAGATAAGAGGATGCAATGAGCGAACGTGAGATAGATCATGAACTGGTCAAACGGGTACAGCAGGGCGACAAAAAAGCCTTTGATATGCTCGTTCTGAAGTACCAGTTGCGCGTATCCAAGCTGGTTTCCCGTTTTTTAAGGAACCAGTCTGATGTGCCGGATGTGGTACAGGAAGCATTCATTAAAGCTTATCGTGCATTGCCCAATTTTCGCGGAGACAGCGCTTTCTACACATGGCTGTACCGGATAGCCATCAATACAGCGAAAAATCACCTGGTGGCACAGTCGCGAAAGAGTCCGGTCAACAGCATCGATGTGCAGGATGCAGAAGATTACGGCGCCAGCGAATGGTTAAAAGAATTTGCATCACCAGAACGTGAAGCACTGGCTAGCGAGCTGGAGACCACCATCCATCGGGCGATGGGTGAGCTGCCATCGGACCTGCGTGAAGCTATTACCTTACGTGAGATCGAAGGCTTGAGTTACGAGGAGATCGCAGCGGTTATGGATTGCCCGATAGGGACCGTACGATCACGTATATTCCGTGCCCGTGAAGCCATTGATGGCAAGCTGGAACCGATACTCGATGATGACAGTCATCATGTATCAAGTAATTTCGCGTAACAGTGAATTTATAAATAAATTAACAGTCCAAGGATTAATTAAAGAACCCTGGTTTTTGTCATGAGTAATAAATTATGAGCAAACGTAAAGAAAAAATTTCAGCCTTCCTGGATAACGATATGCATAGCGATGAGCTAATGTCGTTTTCGCTGTCCGCTGAACCTGATGATGCGAAGCTGGCACAGCGTTACCAGATGATAGGTGATTCCCTGAGAGGTGAGATGAGTGATTCATCATTTGTCGATGTCAGTGTTGCAGTACGTGAAGCTCTCGCTGAGGAAAACATTGCTGATCAGATAGCGGCAGAAGCAGGGGCATCAAGCCGCAAACAGTCTGTTGATAAAACAGCTAGAGAAAAACCAGGTCTGTTTGATTTATCTGCATGGTTAAAACCCGTCGCAGGTATGGCCGTGGCCGTATTCGTTGCAGTGGTGGTGGTCTTCAGTGTGTCAGAGCAGCAAGTATCTACCGTTGCACCTGTGGCGACAACGACCGAAACCCGGCCTGTGGTACAACTGGCTTCCGACAATAAGCCTGTTGTTCAATCGACTACTGTCGAGAATAAGGATACAGATCTTGACCCTTACATCAATCAGCATCTGGAATTTGCAACCCAGGATGCCTTGCAGGGGCGTTTGCCTTACGTCAGAGCGGTTAGTTTCGAGTCAGAAAAGTAACCAAGTTTGATGGCTGTTTATCCAGCGATGAGCTATATATTGAGCGTCATCTCGTTTACATAGTAATGTTTCAATTCTCAGTACCTGCCGTATTAATTTTATTTTTTACCAGTACGAGTGCTATCGCGGGTGACCTGTTCGACATGCTGCAACGGATGTCCGATGCTGATCAGGAGCATAGTTACCAGGGGATTTTTATATTAAGAAAGTCCGATAGTCTCTCTACTCTGAAAGTGACGCATGGCAAAGACGACGATGGCGGCGTATGGGAGAGCCTGGAAGCATTGAACGGCGAGCCCAGGAAGGTGGTAAGGCGTAATAACAAGGTGGTGTCAGTTTTTCCCAGCCGTGAGCTGGTCACTATCAGGCATAATTCTGAAAAAAAGCCGCTACACCCTCAGCTACCTGAAAATATAGAGCAGCTTGAACAGTTCTACTCACTAGAACGGCTACCAGATGACCGTATTGCTAACTACCAGGTCCTGGTGGTTGACCTGATACCAAATGACAAGCTTCGTTATGGATATCGCTACTGGGTAGACAAGAATACAGGCATGTTGCTGCGCTGCGATCTCGTCGATGAAGATGATTCGGTTGTCGAGCAGATGATGTTCACTTCGCTGGAGTATCTACCTCAGGCTCCGGTTTCAGCTTTTGATTTACAGCAGTATGAGCACTACCAGCAGCAATCTCTGGATGATCCGGCGTCTAATGCCAGCCAGAATGTGCCATTACGATGGGTCATAAACACTCTGCCGAAAGGTTTCATGCTGACCCAGAGTACCATGCGCTATACACAGTCATCACTGCTGGCGAATGCTGAGTCGATGAAACAGTCCGGCCAGGCAAGTGCAGAGCCTGATCTATTACACATGGTCTATTCTGATGGCCTGGCATCCGTATCGGTATTTATCGAAAAGAAGCAGGATAGCGCAGCCCACCTGCAAGGTGCTGCAACTATGGGCGCAGTGCATGCGTTTGGCAATTCGGTCGATGATTATTTCGTCACAGTCGTTGGTGAAGTGCCAGAGAAAACCGTACGGGCAATGGCGCAGTCAGCTGTAAGAATCGAGCAATAAAACTGTATAATATGGCAGATGATCGAAGAACAGGCACAGGTCGTTGAGATGATGGGAGATCAGCTGGTACTGCAGGCGCAGACCAAGTCTTCCTGCGGTAGCTGTGCGGCCAGTAAAGGTTGCGGTACATCGGTACTGTCGAAGGTCGTCGGTCGAAAATTCACCCGTTTCCAGGCGGAAAACCTTGTCGATGCTGAAATAGGGGATACCGTCATCGTCGGCATCTCTGAAGATGCGCTGCTCAGGGGATCACTGATGATGTATATTCTGCCGATCATGGCGATGCTGGTGTTCGCCGTGGTTTCAGACCAGATTCTGGATGCTTTTGTTGAAAGCCGGGATCTCGTGATTGCCGGTTCAGGTATCATCGGGCTGGCTTCAGGCTCGCTGCTGTCAAGATGGTATTTTCGACGCCGGGATAATGTGCAAAGGTTTCGCCCGGTTGTACTGAGAAAAGTTATCGGACATGGTAAACTCCGCCCCTGAAAATCGTTAAGCAGTCATAAGGTTCGTGAAAGGGATTCGTATGGGATACCGGCTTTGCCGGTTTTTTTCTGTCTGACTGGAATGTAACGAAGCTGGCTATAACACCACATTTTGGGTCTATCTTTGAAATTTATACTTTATTCTCGAAGTGACTGTCAGCTCTGCGAAACGATGGAAGAAGAGTTAAGACCGTTTATCCAGAAATATAATATATCTGTGCAGCGTCAGTTTATTGATAACGAAGCGGCACTACTGGCTTTGTATGGTGACAAGGTGCCCGTGTTGACCCTGGACGAAAAGATTATCTGCCACTATTTTCTGGATACGGATGCTCTACGTGACACTATTAAAGAGAATACTTGAGAAGCTCGCTGCTGAATATATCAATGAAAAACATTCGAAATTTTTCTATCATCGCGCATATCGATCATGGCAAATCGACGCTGGCTGATCGCCTGATCCAGTCATGTGAGGGTTTAAGTGACCGTGAGATGTCAGCACAGGTGCTCGATTCGATGGATCTGGAGCGTGAGCGTGGCATCACTATCAAGGCCCAGAGCGTCACTCTCAACTACAAGGCAGATGATGGGGAGACCTACCAGTTAAACTTTATCGATACACCTGGCCATGTCGATTTTTCATACGAGGTTTCGCGTTCTCTGGCAGCCTGTGAAGGAGCGTTGTTGATCGTCGATGCTTCCCAGGGCGTCGAGGCGCAGAGCGTGGCAAATTGCTATACCGCGATAGAGCAGGGTCTGGAAGTTATCCCTGTACTGAACAAGATCGACCTGCCGGCAGCAGACCCTGAGCGGGTCAGTGAGGAGATCGAAGAGGTCATCGGCATCGATGCCAGCAACGCATTGCGGGTCAGTGCCAAGACCGGTGAAGGTATACATGAGCTGCTTGAACAGATCGTCGCTGAGGTGCCGCCTCCTGAGGGTGATCCCGATGCACCTTTACAGGCACTGATCATCGATTCCTGGTTTGACTCTTATGTCGGCGTAATCATCCTGGTGCGGGTGATGCAGGGGCAGATATCACCACGTAAAAAAATGACGGTCATGTCGACGCAGCGCAGTTACCTGGTCGACAAAGTCGGTGTTTTTACGCCTAAAAGGGAGGATAGAACGGTTTTGTCGGCAGGCCAGGCAGGTTATATCATCGCCAGTCTGAAAGAGATCGATTCTGCCAAGGTGGGTGATACCATCACCATGACGGAGAACCCTTCGACACAAGCACTGGAGGGTTTCAAGGAAGTTCAGCCGCGGGTTTTCGCCGGCATGTTCCCGGTGAGCTCAGACGATTACAATGATTTTCGTGATTCACTGGAAAAGCTCACCCTGAATGATGCCTCCTTAAAGTTCGAGCCGGAAAACTCATCGGCGCTAGGTCTGGGATTCCGCATCGGCTTCCTCGGTATGCTGCACATGGAGATCATACAGGAGCGCCTCGAGCGTGAGTATGATCTGAACCTGATCACGACAGCGCCGACGGTTGTTTACCAGGTGCTGGACACCAAAGGCGATGTCTACGAGATCCATAACCCGGTAGATCTGCCAGAAGTGAATCTGATCGAGGAATTACGTGAGCCTATCATCAGGACCAATATCCTGGTACCTCAGGACTATGTCGGTAACGTTATTACCCTGTGTGTCGAAAAACGTGGTGTACAATTGAATATGCAGTACATGGGCAGCCAGGTTTCCCTCAACTATGAGATGCCATTGAGTGAAGTGGTGCTGGATTTCTTTGACCGTCTGAAGTCGGTCAGTCGCGGTTATGCATCTTTCGATTATGAGTTCGATCGTTTCCAGGCCGCCGACCTGGTGAAGATCGATATCCTGATCAATGGTGAACGTGTCGATGCACTATCTATCATCGCACATCGCGATGCCAGTGCCCGACGTGGTCGTGAGGTCGTTGAGAAGATGCGTGAGCTGATACCTCGGCAGATGTTCGATATAGCGATCCAGGCTGCTATAGGAAGAAATATCATCGCACGTAGCACGGTTAAGGCGCTGCGTAAGAACGTCACTGCAAAGTGTTATGGTGGTGACGTATCACGGAAGCGAAAATTGCTGGAGAAACAGAAAAAAGGTAAGAAGCGCATGAAGCAGTTCGGCAAGGTAGAAATACCACAGGAAGCTTTTATGGCGGTTCTTAAAGTCGACAGTTAAGGTGGATAATTAGTGATTCCTGCCTAAACTCCTAACAAGAATTTTTATAGTGTACAAGAAATGATATTAGATTTTTCTTTTTATTTATTTGTAGCGGTCGTTTTCACTGGCGTCGTGTGGTTGATCGATAAGTGGATACTGGCGCCAAAACGTAACGAGGTGATACAGAGTTCGACACAGATACACCAGGGTGTCGAGGTCAGCAGGAAAGGAAAAGAGCCTGTCATCGTCGAATACTCCAAGTCATTCTTCCCGGTCTTGCTCATCGTCTTTCTACTGCGCGGTTTTATCGTGGAACCGTTCAGGATACCATCGGGCTCGATGTTGCCTTCTCTCTACATCGGCGACTTTATCCTGGTCAATAAATTTGCTTATGGCATAAAACTGCCGGTATTAAACAAAAAAATTATCGATATAGCCGAGCCCGAACGTGGCGATATCATTGTTTTCCGTTATCCGCGTGACCCGAGCCTGGATTATATCAAGCGCGTTATCGGCCTGCCCGGCGATCATATCGCCTATTATAACAAGGTATTGTATGTTAACGGTAAACCGGTAGAACGGGAGTTTGTTGGCCAGTATAAAGGTCCGGGACAGACATTTGCCAATGAATATTCTGAAAAGCTGAATGACACAGAGCATTCAATGCTGTTATTGCCGGCAAAACCCAATAATCTGCAAGGCGAGTATATCGTACCGGAAGGTATGTATTTCGTGATGGGCGATAATCGCGATAACAGTAATGATAGTCGTGTATGGGGACCGGTGCCTGAGAGTAACCTGTTAGGCAAGGCATTCATGATCTGGATGCATTATAGCGATGAGTGGCATCTTGACCGTATTGGTACCATAATTAAGTAACTTCGAGATGATGAGTAGGGGTAAAGCATGATTGATACAACAACAATGAAATCTATAAACAGGCCTGCTTCCGGGCAGCGCGGTCTCACCATGATCAGCTGGCTGATCGTTATCGTATTTTTATTGTTTCAGGGCGTGATAGCGATGAATGTCATTCCAGTATATATGACTGACTCAAGTGTAAAGTCTATTGTTGAAGCATTGCCACAGGATTCCGCTGCCAGAGACGCGACTACTCAGGAACTCAAAGCCCTGGTTGCCAAACGCCTGAGTATGAACAGTGTCTATACTGTTAAGCCAGAGCATATAAAGATACAGAAAGGTCGCGGTGAAAAGATTGTTACTCTCGAATACGAACCTCGTGGAAAATTAATAGGTAACCTTGAGTATATCGTGCATTTTAAACACGAAGCTCGAATACCCAGCCGATAGTGCCTGATTTCCCGTCGTGACATTTTGTTTTGAGTAAACCTATGGCGCAGTCAAATGCCATCGGTGCATTATTAAAAAAGCTTGAATATTCTTTTAATGACCTTTCTCTGCTTGATGAAGCGTTAACACATCGTAGTTATGCTTCCAGAAATAATGAGCGGCTGGAGTTTCTTGGTGATGGCATCCTGAATTTTGTAATCGCTCACGAGTTATTCAAATTATATCCTGATGTACAGGAAGGTGACCTGAGCCGATTACGTGCGAACCTGGTCAACAAGGATTCGCTTGCTGCCATCGCAGCTTATCTGGATCTTGGTAACGTCATTAAACTCGGTTCCGGTGAGTTGAAGAGTGGTGGTTTTCGTCGTCCTTCGATCCTGGCAGACGCTGTCGAGAGTATTTTCGGTGCAGTCTATTGTGATAGCGGTTTTGAAGCCTGCCGAGATCTCATCATCCGCCTTTATGCAGACCGGCTTGCATCTTCGATGGATCTGCAGAGCCTGAAAGATCCCAAGACCCAGCTGCAGGAACTGTTACAGTCCCGGCACTTCCCTTTGCCTGACTACCGGGTCACTGATGTTACCGGTCAGGCACATGCCCAGATATTCCACGTCAAATGCCGCATTGATGATATGAAGATAGAAGTAAGCGGCGAAGGTAAGAGCCGTCGTAAAGCCGAACAGGTAGCTGCACAAAAAGCTATCATCAAGGTTAAAGAGAGTTTTGAGGGAAAATCTAAGTGAATGAGACAGTGAAACAGCGCTGCGGTTATGTTGCGATCGTGGGACGGCCGAATGTCGGTAAATCGACCCTGCTCAACAACATCCTCGGTATGAAACTGAGCATTACTTCCCGTAAACCGCAGACGACACGTCACCAGATACTTGGTGTGAAAACCAGCGATGAGACCCAGGTCATCTATGTCGATACTCCCGGCATACATCAGCGCCGCGGTACTGCCATCAACAAGTATATGAACCGCGCGGCTACATCGATGTTGAACGATGTGGATATAATTATTTTCGTCGTTCAGGCTAAACAGTGGACGGAAGAAGACCAGGCTATCATCGAAAAACTGAAGTCAGTGGACTGTCCGGTCGTACTGGTCGTCAATAAGGTCGACAAGCTGGCCAGTAAAGAAGAGTTATTACCACTGATCGGAGAGCTGGCAGAACATTATGCATTTGCAGAGATCATACCGGTGTCTGCGATGAATGGTTTGAATGTAGACGTGCTGGAACAGAAGATATCACTTTTGCTTCCTGAGAACCTCCATTTTTATCCGGATGACCAGGTCACTGACCGGAGTATGAGGTTTCTGGCGTCCGAGATCATACGAGAGAAACTGATACGAGAACTAGGCCAGGAACTGCCCTATACCTCGACGGTAGATATCGATAAATACATTGAAGAAGATGACCTGGTGCGGATACATGCTACCATCTATGTCGAAAGTGCTGGACAGAAGGCCATCATCATCGGTAAGAAAGGTTCAAGGTTAAAAAGTATCGGTACGGCTGCGCGTACGGATATCAGCAAGATGGTCGATAACAAGGTCTATCTCAACCTGTGGGTGAAAGTTCGAGAGGGCTGGTCGAATGACGAGCGGGCATTGCGTGGACTTGGCTACAGCGAATAAGCAGTGAATAACTAATAGTGAATAGTTAAAAAAACACCAAATAACCGGATGATTTAATTGATTGCTAGATTAAAATTCACTATTCACCGCCGTCAATGAGTGCCGTTAATACACAGGTTGCCTATATCCTGCACAAGCGTGCCTATCGAGAAACCAGTAGTATCCTCGAAGTTTTGACCAGGGATTTCGGACGCATCGCACTGATGGCCAGGGGGACTCGTGGCGCAAAGTCGAAAATTGCTGGAAATTTACTTCCATTTACGCCGCTGGTGATCAGCTGGCAGGGTAAAGGTAGTCTGCCTTATCTGAAAAGCGTTGAACGGGCAGACTTGAAAGCTCCTTCACTGAAGAACAGGTCACTTCTTTCTGCCATATATATCAATGAGTTATTGATGTACCTGCTGCATAAAGATGATGTCCATGAAACTGTTTTTGAGCATTATCATCACTGTCTTTATGCGCTGCAGGCAGGTGAGACGCTGGAAATCACGTTACGCCAATTTGAAATAAAATTGCTTGAATTACTAGGGTTTGGACTAAGCCTGCAAGTAGAGGCTGATACAGGAGAGCCAATTCTCGCCGAAGCGAAATATAACTATGTTCTCGAGCATGGCCCCGTCCTGTGCACTGAGGCATCGATGCGCTCGGATAATGCTACGATGCCACAGTTATCGGGTGGCTGTCTGCTGGCACTGTCAAATGAGGATTACCAGTCACTGTCATCAGATGCTCAGTATATGGTCGAATTAAAGCGATTGATGCGTTGTGTTATCAGCTTTCATCTGGGTAATAAGAAGCTGAAGAGCAGGGAGCTGTTCCGACCGGTTAGCAAAGCCATCACCAGCGACGGTTTTTCATAGAGATTTGCCTGGATATTTATCAGCGCAATTGAGGCTGATTATTGAACTTCGGTATTTTCCTTCTATGCTTGAGTAGTAGTTTCTATTATTCTTTTCGAAGGTTTATATATGCCATCCGCCACATCACATAATATCGATGATTATGAGTCTCTGCTGCTAGCGCTGCAGGATGAACTGGGTGTAGTCGTACCAGAGTCGCAGAGGAGCTGTCTGCTTGACAGGGTGGAGCCATTATTGACGCAGTATTCACTCGAATCGATCGCTTCACTGGCGCAGAGCCTGACAGGCGAACAGGCAGATGAGGTGAAATCATCCGTACTCGAGGTTATATCGAAACGGCAGTCAGACTGGAATCTGAGTCCTTCGCTCGTCAGTATATTGCATAAATATATCTTCCAGCAGTTACCCGATAACGCAAGCATCTGGGTCGTCGGCTGCGGTCAGGGGCAACAGGCCTATTCGGTTGCTATGGAAATTGCCGAATACGAGAATAAAAAAGACGACACAAAAAATTTTCAACTGCTTGCCACTGATTATTCACATGATGATATTAAACAGGCCGAATCCGCGACCTACAGCCACCACCAGTTATTGCGACTCAGCGATGGTTACAGGAAGCTGTATATAGCAGCAGGTGAGACCGCGGGTAGCGGCGTCGTGAAAGATAAGATTCGACGAAATATCAGGTTTAGCCAGTGTAACCTGATAGAAGATTTTGAGTCCCTGGGTAAAATGGACCTGATAATCTGTTCAGACGTGCTGGTCTACTTTACGAATGGCTTAAAATCGAGGATACTGGAACAGCTCGCATCTCAGCTGAAACCTGGAGGTATCCTGTTGACCGGCCATAACCAGGCGGTTACGCCATTCTCGGACAGGTTCGAACGAGTCGACCACCCGGCTGGTGTTTTCTACCGGCACAAGAGCTAAGCTGATCAAAGGCTGTTCGGTATCTTTAAAAATTCTTCTGGAACAGGTGTGACTTCGGTATTACCATCATCGACCCATTTGAGGATGTCGTAATAACTGCGAATATTTTCAACATAACGAACCGGCTCCCAGCCGCGTGCATATCCATACCGTGTCTGTTTATACCACTTTCTTTTTGCCAGTAATGGCAGTGACTCTCTGACGTCTATCCAGCGATTTGGATCTTTATCAAGTTTCTTCGTGATTATCCTTGCATCCTCAAGGTGATAATAGCCAACATTGTATGCAGCCATCGCCATCCAGATGTTGTCGGGCTCAGTTATGTTCTCATCGATCCGTTGCAGCGTTTTCTTGAAATAAGCAGTGCCGCCTATGATGCTGGATTCAGGGTCAAGTCGATTTTTTATCCCCATCTCTTTCGCTGTTTTTAAAGTCAGCATCATGATGCCGCGTACGCCGGTCGGTGAGACTGCCTCCGGGTCCCAGTGGGATTCCTGGTAGCCCATCGCTGCGATCAGGCGCCAGTCGACTCCATGCTGTTCTGCTGCGTCTTCAAAGAATTTCTGGAAGGCCGGTAACCTGGTCTCGATGTGACGCATAAATATCTTTGTACCAACGTAATCAAAATCATCGACATGGCCATAACTACGTTCGATCAGGCGTGTCAGATCGCCATTCTTCTTGATCTTCTTGAAGAACTTCTGTACTTCACGGACCAGGCTCTTGTCATTTGAACTTGGCATCGCCCAGGCCAGTTTCTGCGGACCGCTTATATCAAATGCGGCACGCAGGTTTATCAGGAAACGCTGGTTTAAAGCCAGCTCATTTGAATCCGCGATGGTGTATTCGATGATGCCGTCAGACACCATCTGTAACAGCTCTTCGACCTCCAGGTCGTCACTGGACTTCCAGCTCAGATCGTCGATATCCTTTTGCAGGTATTTCAGCCTCTCTTCATGGCTTGAGTTTGTCACAACCTCGAGTGAACCATCGAGCCTGGACAGGTCTCTTGGCCGCCTGTTACTGATGTTGTAGACCAGTTGTTCGGTGATCTCCTGGTAGGCCGGACCAAACTGATACTGCTTCTCACGCTCTTCAGTGATAGTCAGTCCCGCTGCTGCGATGTGTACTGACTTCTGTGAGAGTTGCTCGAGCAGGTCGCCTAGCGATTCTGGTACCACCAGGGTTAGGTTGACACCGAGTTCATCAGCAAACATCTTTGCCAGCTCATATTCGATACCGGCCGGACCATCGGCATCTTCATAATAAGTCGTAGGGCTATTGCGGGTGATGACGACCAGCTGACCATCACTCTTAATCTGTTCGAGCAATGATCCACCGCTCAGCTTCGGCAGGTAATTGAAAACAAAAATTATGCACGCAATAACAACCGCAAGGGAGAGGAATAACGGGCGGCATAGCGATCTTGTAACTTCGATGGTTGTGACCCCGGTTAGTGATGCAATAGTTTTTGATTAAGGTTATATCAAATTATAGGTGTTTGCCATCGTTAAGTACGTTGATGATTGCGTTACATAGTATGTCTATTTCAGCGGCTTTTATCGTATACGGAGGCATAAGGTAAACCAGTTTGCCAAAGGGTCGGATCCATACGCCGGCGTCGACAAATGACTGTTGAATTTTCGACATATTGACGGCCTGTTTTAACTCGACCACCCCGATAGCGCCCAGTACCCTGACATCCTCGACATCACTGATTTCATTACAGGGTGCCAGGCCTTCGTTCAGTCTCTGTTCTATCTCATTTACTTTTTGTTGCCAGTCTGAGGAAAGTAATAGTCGGATGCTTTCTGAAGCGACTGAGCAGGCCAGCGGGTTAGCCATAAAGGTAGGCCCATGCATGAAGACGTAAGGTGGATATTGGCTTATCGTCTCGCTGATCTCTTTCGTACAGAGGGTTGCCGCCAGTGTCATATAGCCACCGGTCAGCGATTTCCCGATACACATGATGTCTGGCGAGATGCCGGCGTGTTCACAGGCAAACAACTTGCCACTGCGGCCAAACCCGGTAGCGATCTCATCGGCGACAAGCAATACATCGTATTGTTCGCATAAAGCTTTTGCCTGTGCCAGGTATTCTGGGGAATAGAATTTCATGCCGCCCGCACCCTGTACCACCGGTTCCAGTATCAAAGCAGCGACCGATTGATGATGCATGTCCAGGATCGACGCCAGTTCTGAGATGTGCTGCGGCTGACAGCTCTCTTCAAATTTGCATACGGGAGAGGGTGCAAAATAGTTCCTCGCCAGCACGTCCGAAAACATCGTATGCATGCCGGTAACCGGATCACACACTGACATCGCACCGAGCGTGTCGCCGTGATAACCGTTTTTCAGGCTGATGAACTTTTGTTTACCCGGTAATTGCTTGGCCTGCCAGTACTGTATCGCCATCTTCATGGCGATCTCGACAGAAACTGAACCAGAGTCTGCGAGGAACACGGTCTCTAATTTCTCTGGAGTGATCTCGACCAGTTTGTTGCACAGCTTGACCGCTGGTGCATGTGTGAGACCACCGAACATGACATGCGCCATATCATCGAGTTGCTGTTTGATCGCATCGTTTAACTCGGGTACGTTATAGCCGTGGATAGCGCACCACCAGGAAGACATGCCGTCAATTAGCTGCCTGCCATCTTCGAGTGTGAGATAGACACCTTTCGCCGACTGAACGGCAAAAACAGGCACCTCTGAATTTATTGAACTGTAAGGGTGCCAGATGTGATCCCTGTCATCATCCAGTAAAGAATTATGGGTTTTACTCATCGCTGTATTGTAACGTGTTTGATTTATTAACAGAAAACTATGTATTTGATATGATGGCAGTTAAGCCTGTCAATCAACGGTGGGCGAAGTGGTGATTTCTGTATGACGATTCATGCGGTGAAGCTGAAGCGCCTGGTTTAGAGCATAGGTAGAAAGTGAACAGAATAGATAGACCTTTTTCTGCAATAAAGATGATCGCAGCGGCGGCTGGGTCTATGCTGATCATTTTTTTTCTATCCGCCTGTTCATCATCAGAAAAGTCGATTACAGCAGAGCAGGCAACGGTTGATTATGACCTGCTGTATACATTGCCTGAAGAGACCATATCTTTTGTGGATAAGGTTCAGCCGGTTCTCGAGAACCGTTGCGTGGTCTGTCACGGTTGTTACGATGCGCCCTGCCAGTTAAAACTGACCTCCGCCGAAGGTATCCACCGTGGATCGAGTAAAGAGAAAGTCTACAACGCCGCGCGGCTCACGGCTGCTAAGCCGACGCGCCTGTTTGTCGATGCCATGACTACCGGGGAGTGGCGGCAGAAAGGGTTTGAACCAGTGTTGAATGAAGGCCAGGTCAATAAGGTAAGGAACCTCGAAGATTCCGTTATGTACCGCATTTTGCGGCAGAAACAGCTCTATCCGCAGGCGCGTGCGGGAATGCTCAGCGATGATTTCGATGTCAGCATCGATCGTGAACAGAGCTGTCCGACACTGGCCGAGTTCGACGACTATGCCGCCAGGCATCCCAGGGCAGGCATGCCGTATGCCATGCCTAACCTGGCGAGAGAAGAATATACCACCCTGGTGCACTGGCTGGCCCAGGGTGCGCCTATGCCTGAAGATAAAGCGCCATCAAAAGCTGCGGCGGTACAGGTCAGGCAATGGGAGAGCTTTCTCAATGGCAGCAGCAACAAGGATAGGCTGGTCGCTCGATACCTGTATGAACATCTTTTTCAGGCACACCTGCATTTCGAGGCGACGGCAGATCGTGAGTTCTATCGCATGGTGCGTTCCAGCTCGGCACCAGGCGAGCCGGTGAAAGTGATATCCACACGTCGGCCCTATGGTGAAACCGGCAGCCCTGTGTATTATCGAATCGTGCGCCAGCAGGGGAGCATCGTTGCCAAGACACACATGGTGTACGAGTTATCAGATAAACGCATGCAACGTTACAAAGAACTGTTTTTCGACACTGATTACGAAGTGACAACGTTGCCATCCTACGAGCCAGCTGTCGCCTCTAACCCGATAAAAACCTTTGCTGAAATACCGGTCAAATCGCGTTACCGGTTCCTGCTTGATGAATCACGTTTCTTTATCGAAGGTTTTATCAAGGGCCCGGTATGCCGTGGGCAGATCGCCTTGAATGTTATCGAAGACCAGTTCTGGGTCGTGTTCTTCGACCCGGATGCCGATATCATGTCACTCGATGATGCGTTCCTGAACAGAACGGCTGACTACCTGGCATCGCCCGCAGAACTGGAAGACAGCTTTAACCTGCTGGCGAGCAAGACACACTATAAGAGTCTGGTAGAAAAGTATTTCCAGACAAAAGTGTCAGCACATATCAAATTTGACCCGGTCGACATCAAAGACGCGATGCGGTATATCTGGAATGGTGACGGAGAAAACCCGAATGCAGCCCTTACCGTATTCCGGCACCTGGACAGTGCTTCCGTCAATTTCGGTTTTATCGGTGACTACCCGGAGACGGCCTGGGTGATCGACTATTCGGTACTCGAGCGTATCCACTACCTGCTGGTCGCCGGGTATGATGTTTACGGAAACCTGGGGCATCAGCTGAACACGCGGCTGTACATGGATTTCCTGCGAACCGAAGGCGAGGACTACTTCCTGTCTTTGTTGCCGGCAAAAGCGCGCAAGAGCATCCGTGATGACTGGTACCGGGGTATCCGTAAGAATGAAAAAGATATCGAAGGCATCGATGGCTGGTTGAATATGGAATTTGTTACCGGCTTCACTAGCGGTAAGCCTCAGCTTGAACTGTATCAGCAGCTTGAAGCCCATCTTGGGTCATTAGCGGGCCGGGATTTCATTAATCGTTGTAGCAGCGAAGAGTGCAGGCCAAAAGTGAGCAAGGATATCCTGCGTGCTGATATGGCAATGCAGCAGGCGACAAAGATGGAGGGTCTGATCGTCAAGGTATTGCCTGATGTCGCCTTTGTACGAGTGAAGATGGGTGGAAAACCAGAAGAGGATATCGCTTACACCATGATAAGCAACAAAGCCTATCATAATGTTACTTCCATGTTTCAGAACGAGCGCCTGGATGACCGTCGTGACTATAAGAATGATACGCAGACCGTGGTCAGGTGGCTGGAAGGCGTATACCCCGATTTCTTCTACGTAGTCGAGCTGCACGACATCGAGAATTTTGTCGAAGGCTACAACGCAATAAATGACAGGCAGGATTATGAAAAGTTCGTCGCACGATATGGGCAGCGCCGTACCAGTGAAGATTTCTGGCAGCACGCTGACTGGTTCAACCAGCAATACGCGCGTGAACAGCCGAAACTATCCGGTATCTTCGATCTTAACCGGTATCAGAACCGGTAACGCTGGATGTTTGGATATTAAGACGTGTTAAGAAAAATACTGCTACCGACGATATTACTGATCCTCGCCCTGGGGTTCTGGGTAAGCCCGGACTTCAAGACCATCTCTGCCGGGGTAGCGATATTCCTGTTCGGCATGCTGTCGCTGGAAGAGGGCTTCCGAGCCTTTACCGGCGGTGCTCTGGAACAGCTGTTGCGCCGGACCACATGCAGTACTTTTCATAGTCTCGGCTTTGGCATCGTCAGCACGACCATCATGCAGTCAAGCTCACTGGTCTCGGTCATCACTATCTCGTTTCTCAGTGCCGGTCTTATAACACTGGCCGCAGGTATAGGTATCATCTTCGGCGCCAACCTGGGCACTACGACGGGTGCCTGGCTGGTCGCTGGTTTCGGCCTCAAGGTCAATATTGCATCATACGCCATGCCGATGCTGGTATTTGGCATCATCATGGTGTTCCAGCCATCCAAACAACTGAAAGGCGCGGGTTATATCCTGTCCGGTCTCGGTTTCCTGTTTCTCGGGATCCATTATATGAAGGAAGGCTTCGATGCCTTCAGCGGCAATATCGATCTGTCTCAATTCTCTGTTTCAGGTTATCCGGGTCTGTTTCTGTTCGCCCTGATCGGCATAGTCGCGACGGTCGTGATGCAATCCAGCCATGCCACGCTGGTACTCATCATCACCGCACTGTCAGTCAACCAGATCAGTTATGAAAATGCACTGGCGCTTGCCATCGGTTCGAACGTTGGCACTACTATCACCGCGATTATCGGTGCCATGAGTGCGAACGAGGCCGGTAAGCGGTTGGCCGCAGCCCATCTCATTTTTAACCTGGTAACAGGGATTATCGCGATCTCGCTGATCTACCAGTTGATGGCGTTTATCGACTGGCTTTCGCTAGAGTTGGGCATCAAACATGATGACTATTCTCTCAAGCTTGCGGTATTCCACACCATCTTCAATCTTATCGGTGTACTCGTCATGCTGCCGTTCATCGGCAAACTGGTTACGGTGCTGGAGAAGCTTATCCCGGAAAAAGTACCTGAAGTCGATCAGCCCCGGTATCTCAGTGGTCTCTCGGCTGATTTTCCGGGGACTGCAGTTGAGGCGCTACGCAACGAGACCATACGAGTCTATGATGCTGCGACACGGATAATCATCAATGGCCTCGGGTTCAGAAAAGAAGATATCATGTCAGATAACGATATCCAGCAGATAGCCTCTGCGCAGAGCCGTGTGCATAAACTCGATATCGATGCCATCTACGAACGCCGGATCAAGGGTATCTATAGCGCGATCATCGCATTTATCAGTACCACCACCTTTTCGCGTCAGGATGAGCATTCGGCGAAGATCCACTGGTTGAGGGATACTAATCTGAGTATCGTCGAATCTGTAAAGGACACCAAGCATCTGCAAAAAAACCTGGTCCGATATATCGGTCCGGCTAATACAGAGATGAGTGCCGCCTATAACCAGATACGTGTTCAGATCGTGTATATCATTCGTGAAATCGAGGACCTGCGTGCGGCAGAAGAAGGCGTGATAGACATGTCTTCTCTCGATGCGCTGAAACTGATGGTGAACGAAGATCGAGAGAAGTTTAATCAGTCACTTTCCGATCTGATCGGTAGAGGCGCAATCAGCCCGATTATGGGTTCATCCCTGATGAATGACAGCGGCTACGCTATAAATATCATGTCGAATCTTATCCATGCTGCTGAGACCCTTTTCGTGGCCAGGGATAGTGACCTTACCCAGACGGTTCATGAGATGCTGAATGATTACCATGAACTCGAAAATGTCAGTACAAAAAACCCGGAACCGGATAACGAAACACTAACCTCGGAGATTTCTGATGGGCCTGAACACGCTGCTAGATAAACTCGGTGAGATGCTGGGGCCGGAAGCCAGCAAAAAAAAGAATTACAGAAAGAAGCTGAAGACTCTGCTGAAAGACCTGAAGCACAAGGAAGACAAGCTCAAGAAAAAACTCGAGCAAACAGATGATGAGCGCAAGCGCAACCGTCTGCTCAAGGAGCTGGATATCGTGCACACACAGAGAAAGAAAGGCATCAAGGTACTGGAGGAAACTAAACCCGACTACTCTGATCAAAAACCGGATGAGCCGCCTGGATAGAATGTCAGCACATTGATAAACCATCGCTGTAACAGTGAGACAGTATTGAAAACACTTATTTTTTATTTATCTATCCTGGTAATGACGACGGCTTGTTCCAGTCTGTCAGCATTTCAAACTTCGCCACTACCGTTTGATTTAAATCAACTCTGTCTATAAGTAGTTGCATTAGTGTATGCAGCCCGATTTTTGAATATTAAAGGCCTTTCGGCCGCAGAGGAAATTCACCTATGAAAACCAAGAATATCATTCTTTTTGCGCTGTTATTAGCTGCATCATTATCAACGCCTGTAGTGTTAGCTGACAATTCAGAAAAAGCAGATATTGATGCGCGAATAGAGCAGATGAGGGCTGAGCGTGAGCGTGCCTGGAGTGAACATGAGCAGCGCATGAAAGATTATGACAAGGAGATCGAAGCGCGTAGGGAAAAACATGAAAAGGAAATGCAAGACAGAAGGATGCAGTTCGAAAAGGAGATGGAAGAGAAAAGAGCTCAGCGTGAAAAGGATTTGGATGAAAGGATGAAACAACGCGAAAAAGAGATGGAAGAAAGAATGGCGCAGCGTGATAAGGAGATGGAGGAGAGAAGAATCCAGTTTGAAAAAGAGATGGAAGAAAGAAGAATGCAGCATGAAAAAGAAATAGAAGAGAGAAGGATGCTGCATGAAAAGGAAATGGCTGAGAAGAAATAGTCCTAAGCCCGATTTCACCAGAAGCGGCTCCCGAGGGAGCCGCTTCTGGTGTTGATAATACTGTTTTGGCCTGTGCCTTCTATTAATCAGATTCCAGCATCTCATCTATCTCTATCTTTTCTTTCAGTCTTAATTCCGCGTTTAGTTTTTCTACATATTCACGGTCGAATAACTGTTCACATATAGCACTACCGTTCTCCGGGACTCTGTCACCAAATAACCGGCGTGCGGGTACATGAAGTGGACTGGTTATGAAGGAGATATAGCTTCCAGTCAGATCTACCGGATTTATCTCCATACCTATATCAGAAAAGCTGCCTTCGATTCTTATCGGTGACTGAAACGAAAACAGCCGTGCAGTTTTCGACTGCGGGAACAGCGAGAGTTTCACATGTTCCTGCTTGAAATCCACGTTGATGTTTCCATAGATCCATAATTTCGTGGTATCGAGAGCTAATAATTCTTCTCTCATCTTTCCATCTTCCAGGTTCAGCAGACCAACCATGCAGTTGACTAATGACTCTTTCTTTTTTAGTTCGGGTAACAGTATCAGGTAAAGATTTGTCGTCCATAGATTGAGTGCTTTTGCCGGACGTGTATTTTTTGGCCATATGGCGATGTCAATATTGCCGGTTGCCTGATCAAATAAATGTGTGAAGTCACTGCCGCCGAGGTCAAGATTAACCCTGGTGCTGATGATGCCGTCTACCTGGGATTCAGGCTGGAATAACCGCGTTGATATCCCGTAATCGAGTTTATCAATATCGAGACTCATGTGACCGGAAGCCTCGTTATCAATTATGCTTAATGACAAAGAGGAAGTGATGCTGCCACCTGGTATTTCGATAACGAGATTTTTGATATTCAGTGAATGATCTCGGAGATGCAATTGAAAGCGTGCTTTGCCCAGATGATCTTTGCCTGAAAGTACCTGGTCGACTTTCAGGTTGAGATCCAGATGCATATCAGTCGACCTTACCAGGTCTTCCAGGTGACGCATCGGTTCGAGATAAGGCTTATTCTTTCCATGATGTTCTGCATCTTTTCCTGTTACTGCAGCAGGCTGTTTCATGCTCCAGTCATCAAAGCTAAAATCTTGGAGTTGTAGCTGCTTGCTGTTCAGGTTGATATGCCATAAGGGTTTTGCAGAAGTTGTATCGATAACGATTGATGTCTGAAACTGTGATTCGCCTATCGATGCGCTGGCAGATTTCAGTATGTAACCTTTTTTGTTCGATATAAGGTTTCCAGCCAGGTTGAAGTTATTCAAAGGTGGAAACTCGGTATTGATTATCGGGTTCAGTTTTTCCAGGTCTTTGCTCCTGATCGAAATATCTAACTGCAGCTGTTTTGTTTTTATCGGCAGATCCAGCATTCCTTTTAGAGTGATGTCTGTGCCAGACACGCCGGCGACCAGGTCGATATCAAGCTTTTGAATATCATCAAAAAATTCCGACAGTCGGTTGCTTTTTAGCTTGAGCTTGATCGGTTCATCTTCGATTTTTCCATCGATACTTAGCTCCACCGGTTTCTGCCATGATATAAAAGAAGATGCACTTCTGAATATGAGTCTTTTTCCCTGGTCCGTTTCTGCCGGACCCAGGTCCCAATATCCTTTGCCCAGTCTTAAACTGATCTCGGCCTGTTCGTACAATTCGGCAAAGTCCCTGCCATGCAGTCGGGCCTTGATGCTGATGTTGTCAGTTATTGCTGCTTGATCGGAAACGATTTCCAGATCATCAAGTAAACGTCCAAGGTCAACACTTGTCACATCGAAATCTATGTCAGAAATAAATATATTATCTATATATCGTATGCTGGCTTCGATGCCTGTTTGCCGATTTGCGATATGCCCGGCACCATGGATTGACCATGATTTACCGTTTACGAGAAGCTCGGGTGATTCTGATTCAAATGTAATAGCATAGCGGTGGCCTTCTATTCTGCCATTGATCTCAGCCGAGGGCTTTGTGTCATCGCTGATATCGATAAGCAGTTGATCAAGGCTGTTTTTTAATTTCTGCTGGCGTGTGTCATCCCTGTACTGGATAGTGATATTGGTTAGTTCTATCTTGCCCAGGGAAATGCGTTCTATATTTATACTTTCTGTATTGCTGTCTGAGGATCTGTTATCAGTAATTCCAGGCTGTTCAGTTATATTGGTTAACGACCAGTTATTTCTGCCATCCGCTTTTTGATGGAGATCGATTTTCGCCTGGTCAGCTGAGATATCGCTCAGGTGTAGCTGGCCGTGCAGTAGTGGTAATAACAGTACTTCAATCTGGACTTCACCTATTGTTATAAAATCTTCATCATCGAAATCACTGGTGTTCTTAATATGAATACGTTTTACTAATAATTGTGGAGAATACGATAAGGAAAGCTGTATATCTCCATCGACATGTATCTCTCGTCCTGTATAGGATGTCAGTTTTTTACTGAGTGTATGACGTGCACCCTCCAGGGTAAAAGACAGGTCCATGAATTCAAGCATGGCTGCAAGTACAGCAAAAAGTATTAATACTTTAATCAGGCTTCTAATGATGGATAACACGCTGATCTGTGATGAATGTGATTGTTTAGGCATTCATGGATCTGAATGATGCTTTATAGATAACAAGAAGTTATCTGATATTTGGCAGAGAGGAAGGGATTCGAACCCTCGAAACCTTTCGGTTTACACACTTTCCAGGCGTGCGCCTTCAGCCACTCGGCCACCTCTCTATTATTTTGTAAATGCAGGCTTTTCAATAATTTCAGTACTATTATGAACCGAAGGTGCACGCCGCATGCGCGTTATTCGGTACGTCGTGTACCTCACTCCTGCGAGGTCATTTTCGAGAAACAATCGAAAATGTTCAAAATTGCTCCCGGCAATTTTAGTCAGCCACAATTCCGGGCTTCCTGCCCTTCACCCTTCGGGTCATGGTAAAAAAACACCATTTTCAAAATTGATCCTGTCAATTTTGTCGGCCACCTCTCTAAATGTTTATCTCTGAATTTTATTGTTCGCTATATAATTTTTCCAGAATTTCTTTTGCGCCGCGAGACAATAAATCGTCAGCTAGTTGTTCGCCCAGCTGTGCCGCATCACTGCGGTGTCCGCTGATATCGCCTGCGACGATCTTGCTGCCATCCGGTTCGCCGACCAGTGCCTGCAGGTGTAGTGTGTCACCGTCCAGCATGGCATAGCTTGCGATGGGGACCTGGCAACCGCCTTCCAGGCGCCTGTTCAGTGCGCGTTCTGCGATGATACGATCAGCGGTATCGTCATGGTTGAGCACGGACAGCAGTTCCAGTGTTTCATCATCGCCCTGGCGTGCTTCCAGTCCGACAGCTCCCTGGCCGACGGCGGGAAGTATCCACGATGATGATATACGCTGTTTGATGCGATCGGCCATGTTCAATCTGACCAGTCCGGCACAGGCCAGTATGATGGCGTCATAATCACCGTTATCAAGTTTTTCTAGTCGCGAATTGACGTTGCCGCGTAGATCTTTGATCTTCAGGTCAGGTCGCTTGCTCAAAAGCTGGCATTTTCTGCGTAAGCTGCAGGTGCCGACTACAGCACCTTGTGGCAGGCTCTGCACGCTGTCGTATGTGTTGGAGACAAATGCATCGCAGGGCTCTTCACGTTCCAGGATCGTCGACAGGAATAACCCCTCTGGGAATTCCATCGGTACGTCCTTGATCGAATGTGCCGCGATATCGGCCTGGCCTTCGAGCATCGCTGTTTCCAGCTCTTTGACGAACAGACCTTTGCCACCGATCTTGGCTAATGGAGTATCAAGAATCTTGTCACCTTTGGTGGTGAATGTTACCAGCTCGACCTTGAGGCCTTTATGTGCCTCCATTAAGCGTGCTTTGACGTGCTCTGCCTGCCATAGAGCGAGCGGACTTTTTCTTGTAGCAATGCGTAATGTTGATTTCATTAAAAGGTTAGAGTCATTTAGTAGGTTTGAAAAATTATGGCGCATTATACATGACTCTGTGAGCGAGACCTGGAGAATACAAAAAATAGCGAAAAATTTGCGGAAATGTACGGGAATTATCGCTGATAAAATGTATAATGCGCGGCTTATGGTGACCTGTTCTGGTTCCCTCGCGACGATAAGCTGTGAACTCCGCCAGGTCCGGAAGGAAGCAACGGTAGCAGTGATCTCGGGTGCCGAGGTGCGGCTGGGGCAGGTTACCACCCCATATTTTCTTCAAGACTTCCCTTAATTTTTATTTTGGCTGGCTGTAATCTTGGCTGCAGCCGATTTCTCCGATAGACTCTGCTGATGATTCTATTTATCGATTGTGACGTTCATCTCGTGGTGTCTTCGTTGAGAGCTGAGGCATGAGTTACCAGGTCCTGGCACGCAAATGGCGGCCGCAGAACTTCCAGGAGCTGGTCGGGCAGGAGCACGTTCAGCGTGCGCTGGTCAATGCCTTAAATGATGACCGTCTGCACCATGCTTACCTGTTTACCGGCACCCGGGGTGTTGGTAAGACTACCATCGCACGCATATTCTCTAAATCGCTCAACTGTGAAACCGGCATTACTTCCACGCCCTGTGGCGTATGTTCTACCTGCCAGGAGATTGCCGAGGGGCGTTATGTCGACCTGATAGAAGTCGATGCTGCTTCGCGTACCGGGGTCGATGACACCAGGGACCTGCTGGAGAATGTGCAATATGCGCCGACACGCGGGCGCTACAAGGTGTACCTGATCGACGAGGTGCACATGTTTTCCAAGAGCAGCTTCAACGCGCTGCTGAAGACACTCGAAGAGCCGCCGCCTCACGTTAAATTCCTGCTGGCGACTACCGATCCGCAGAAGCTGCCGGTAACCATCCTGTCGCGCTGTCTGCAGTTTAATCTGAAACGCCTTCCGGTCAGCCTGATCATCAGTCACCTGCAACACATATTGAGTGAAGAGAAAGTTGAGCATAATGTCGTCGCACTGCAGCTTATCGCGGAAGCAGCCGATGGCAGTATGCGGGATGCACTCAGCCTGCTGGACCAGGCGCTGGCATTCGGTGGCGGCTCGATCCAGGAGCAGGAAGTACGCGATATGCTCGGCAGCGTGTCACGCGATAAAGTCATCAGGTTGCTGAAAGCCGTATTGCAGCGAGATGCGCCGCAGACCATGAACGTGGTTGCAGAGCTCGCCGAAATGTCACCGGATTTCGAAAATGTGCTGGCCGAGCTATTAAGTCTGCTGCATCACATGAGCCTGGCAAAAACCGTTCCGCAAGCACTGGATGAGTTTGTCAGCGCCAGGGAGGAACTACTGAAACTGAGTGAAACCGTGTCAGCGGAAGATCTGCACCTGTTCTACCAGATCGCGCTGATCGGGCGCAGAGATCTGCCATTGTCTCCCGATGCCCGCAACGGTTTTGAGATGATCATGTTGCGCATGCTGGCCTTCAGGCCTGCGAGTGTCGATGCAGGGCAGGTGGTCAAGGCTGCGCAACAGCGTCCAGCCACAGCTCATGGTCCTGCTCGGGATACAGCTCAGGGCGGGTCGAAACCGCAACGTGCTACACCTCCCCAGGCAGTATCTCAGGCTGCACCGCAAAGACAGCAGGTAGTCACTGATGTGGTCCCGGCGCCACCACAGCGCACTAATAATGCTGTAGCAGAGCCAGGGCGTCCGGTACAGGCAGAAACACCTGTCAGGTCGGGAGATGTGTCGAGTGACTGGCGAGAAGTGGTTAATTCATTAGGTCTCGGCGGCCTGGTCAAGCAACTTGCGATCAATTGCACGATGAAGCAGCGTGACGGCTGTAAAATATTGCTGCAGATAGCAAGCGGACATAGCAACCTGATTAACCCGAAAGCGAAGCAGCGATTGCAGCAGGCGCTGGGTGAATATTTCAATATCGATGCGCAGCTGGACATCAAGGTGGTCGACCAGGTCGAGACTGAGTCGCCTGCGCAGACAGTACATCGTGAGACGGTGGAAAGGCAGGAGCAGGCTGTGGAATCTATCAATGAGGACAGCTTCACGCAGACGCTAAAAGAAAAATTTAACGCTGAGATAATTCCCGGTTCGGTGAAACCAGTAACTTAACAAGTAGTCCGCTAAGAGGTAGCTGATAGCCAGGTGATCGTTAAAAAAGCTATCGAATAAAACGTAATTAGATAAAGAGGTTTTTATGAAAGGTGCAATGGGTAACATGATGAAGCAGGCGCAGAAGATGCAGGAAGATATGCAGAAAGCGCAGCAGGAAATAGCCAATATGGAAGTCGAAGGCCAGGCCGGTGGCGGCATGGTCAAGGTTCTTATGAACGGGCGCCATGAGCTACGCCGCGTGAATATCGATGACAGCCTGATGCAGGATGATAAAGAGATGATCGAAGACCTGCTGGCTGCTGCGGTCAATGACGCGGTAAGAAAGATCGAGCAGGAGTCATCGTCGAAGATGTCTGGACTGACTGCTGGTCTGAATCTGCCCGGTGGTATGAAGTTACCTTTCTAGGTCAGCTGTAAAATCTATGTCGCCTTTATTACAGCAGTTGATCGATGCTTTGAAATGTCTGCCGGGTGTCGGTCCAAAGTCTGCACAGCGCATGGCTTTTTACCTGCTGGAACGTGACAGGGATGGTGCAAAGAATCTCTCGGCCGCACTGACAGAAGCAGTTGAAAAGATCGGCCATTGCTCGATGTGCCGGACCTTGAGTGAGAATGAGCTGTGCGATATATGCGCCAGTACCTCCAGGGATAACGGCACTTTATGTGTTATCGAAACACCGGCAGATGTCTTTGCAATCGAGCAGACGGCCGAATTTCGTGGCAAGTATTTTGTTCTGATGGGCCATCTCTCGCCACTGGATGGCATCGGTCCTGCCGAGCTGGGTCTGGATTTGCTGGATGCGCGGCTTGCTGATGGTGACGTTAGTGAATTGATCCTGGCAACAAATCCTACGGTGGAAGGTGAGGCGACAGCGCACTACATCTCGGATATGGCTGCCAGATACCAGGTGGTGACAACACGGATCGCTCACGGTGTGCCGCTGGGCGGTGAGCTGGAATATATCGATTCAGGTACTTTGGCGCATGCATTTAGCGGTCGGCAGCGCTTCGACTCTTGATCATAGTCAAAAGTTTTCCTTCTTTTGTATGATTTAATTATGAACATTGAGGTGAGCCCATGAGTGACTGTTTATTCTGTAAGATAAGAAATGGCGAAATACCTGCCGACATCATTTACGAGAATGATGATGTGCTGGCCTTCAATGATGTTAATCCTCAGGCGCCCGTGCACCTTCTCATTATCCCCAAAAAACATATATCCACGGTCAACGATGTTGTCGATGATGACCAGGTGATCATGGGCAAACTATTCAGTGCTGCCAGGCTTATCGCTAGTCAGAAAGGCGTCAGCGATGATGGTTATCGACTGGTAGTCAACTGCAATGAGAAGGCTGGTCAGACCGTCTTTCATATCCACATGCATCTGCTTGCCGATCGTGGTTTTAGCTGGCCTCCCGGTTAGTCGGTATTTACAGGCCTGGGTTACAGAATATGATGAGAACCATAGCTTTTCTTTTTATTCTATTCCTGAGTGCGCATGTATCGGCCGCTCCAGATGGTGATGAACTCTATGGCAGGCATTGCGCATCCTGTCACGGCAATGATGGCAAAGGCGGTGTCGGAGTGCCCCTGGCGCTACCATCATTTCTTGGTGGCGTATCGGATGAATATCTGAAGAAAACGATCCGGCACGGGCGGCCTGGCAGGATAATGCCGGCATTTAATTTTTTGAGTGACGCGCAACTGGGCGCCATCGTCAAACACCTTAGAGGCTGGTCGGATAAGCCTGCACCAGCGGAAGATTACACTGTTATTAAAGGTGATATTGCGAACGGAGAGAAACTGTTTGTCAAGTATTGTGCACAATGCCATGGTGATGATGCCGGTGGTGGTAAAGGTACTGGTGTAACCTTCTCTCGTAAACGTGATCTGCCTATCATCGCACCCGCCCTTAACAATGCGGGTTTTCTGGCATCGGCCAGCGATGTCATGATACGCGACACGATCATCTACGGGCGTGAGGGCACGCCGATGACTTCGATGCTGGTGGCCGGTTTGTCCGATGAAGATATCGATGACGTCGTCAGTTATATACGCTCGTTAGAAGGATCGGCAGACAAATCGAAAGACAGCCTGAACAGCAGTGACAGTGAGTCGCCGGTGATCATGGTGGATTCCCCTTATGGCCTGGATGAAACGGTTACCAATCTAAAGCAGGCGATTACCGATCAGAACTTCAGCCTGATCCGCACAGATTATCTGGAACACGGACTGGTAGAAGAGGGCAAGGAAAACAGGAAGCAGGTTGCGCTGCATTTCTGTAACTTCGACTTCCTGTTTAAAGCTTTGTCTGTCGACCCGCGCGTCGGCATGTTTTTGCCCTGCCGTGTTACCGTGATCGAGAAAAACGGCAAGGTTCAGGTAAGTACCATCAATCCAAAACGACTCGGTAAGTTGTTCAACAACCATGAGCTCGATGAATATTGTGATGAGATGTTCGAGGTGTACAGTACCCTGCTGGAGGATGCTACCTTATGAATACGTTTATTCGGTATCTGTTTCTCTTTATGGCCTGTGGTTTTGCGTCTCCTCTATATGCGAGTGACCTGTTGATGGTTAGAACAAATCAGGCGTTTCCTGAAGCTATGCTGACATTGCAGGCATCTGTAAAAGAACATGGTTATGCCATTACCCGTGTGCAGCGTATCGATATCGGCTTGACCGGTATGGGTTATAAAACTGACAAGTACCGTGTGGTATTTGTGGGTAAGCCGGACGAGATACAGTACCTGATCAATCGTTACCCGAGACTGGCTGCATATATGCCGCCTCAGATATCCATCTTTGCCGAGGAGGGTGATACCGTCCTGGTAACGGCTAACCCGATGATCTATGCCGAGATGATAACGGATGAGTCTGACAGGGTAATATTCCAGCGCTGGGAGAGTGATGTCTATTCCGTATTTGATGATATACGGGATGCCGAAGAAGAATGAGTCATATGCACAACTGCAGAGATCGCATAGTGCTTGATTTACCTGTGACTGTTAATCACCCTGTTTTACCTTGTCCTGCATCGCGGTGAGATATTCGTCCATCTCGGCCTGATCTTTAAAAACATTCATGCCGTCTAATGCCTTGATGATCTCGAACACTTTCTTGATCTGTGGCTGCAGGTTGACCATCAGGAATTTACCACCGCTTCCATCCATCATCTTTTTGGCTTTGAAGATCACCCTCAATCCGGCACTGCTGAGAAAGTCGAGACCTTTAAAGTCGATGATCGCTACATCGGTAGAATCGCTTATTTCAGTATCGATAGATAGTTGTAACTCCGGCGCGGTACTACTGTCCAGGCTGCCCGCGATCGATATGCGTTTGCCATTGCCGGCTTCAGGTGTGATGACGATATCTAATGACATGTTTCTGCTCCCGTTTTTTTATTTGTTATGCGACTTAGTATAGTGCTTTGTTAAAGTAAATACATTACTTTGCCCGACTCGATCGTATTGCTGCTGATCGGTAAGAGAGCGGATGATATAGATGCCCATGCCACCCGCACAGTGATCGTCAGTTTCGATGTTGTCAGTACGGTGGTCCAGCGGGTTAAAGGCGATGCCGCTATCGGTGAATGTAAACCTTATCTCGCCATCCGTGCAGTTTGCTTCTATGTTGATCGTCTGCAAATCATTGTTCTCGAATGCATAACAGCTGATATTGATAAAGGTCTCTTCGAGAGCCAGCCGGAGATCGTCGTAAGCATCATCAGGTATCTTGAATGCTGTGGCGCAGTCGCTGAGGAAATCAGCCAGTTTGCTGGAATCTGCCGGCTTGTTCTGCAATGTGATGCTACGGGTCTCTTGCACTTTATTGTCCATCGTTGTTATTCGTAACGGATGATGAGTATCGTGATATCGTCGAATTGTTCGCTGCCGTCAGCAAACTTATCGACGCTGTCGATGATCATGTTACCGGCCACTTCAGCGTTACCCGTATCCATGCTGGCGATCAAGTCGAGCAGTTTTTCATCAGAATACTGTACATTATCGCTGCTATGCGCTTCGGATATGCCATCGGTATACATCAGCATCGAGGTGTGATGGTCCAGCTGGAATTCGACATCGGGATATTCTACTGCAGCCATCAGGCCGAGTGCAGTAGCACCTTTGATCTCATGCTCCCGTGTGTTTTTCGAGCCCTTGACAATGGGGTTCATATGCCCGGCGTTACTCATGACAACCGCGCCTGTTTTCAGGTCGATAGCGCCGCATAATGCGGTGACAAACATACAGGCATCATTGTTCTCTACCAGGATGTCATTCATCATAGTGAATGTCTGCCCGGGTGTAAGTTTGTCACGTAATGCGCGCGTATATAGCGTAACTGTCTTCGCCATGAACAATGCAGCAGGAACGCCTTTGTCAGAGACGTCACCGAGGATAAAGTTCAAGCTGCTCTCAGACTGCTGGAAGTAATATAGATCGCCACCGACAGATCTTGCTGGTCTTAAGAATGCATACAGCTGAAACATGTCACTTTTGATAGAGGCATTGCCGGCACCGGGGATCATCGACATCTGGATGTCCTGGGCTATCTGTATCTCGCTTTCCAGTTTCTGCTGTTTCGCAGTAGCTGACTGGATTTCCTGGATATAGGTTTTCAGTGCGGATCGCATGCTGCTGAAATCTTCAGTCAATGCGCCTATCTCATCCTGTCTTACGGCATGTGGTAGTTCCGCATCGAGGTTACCTGAACCGATGTCTTTCGTAGCGAGTGCAAGGTTGGCCAAGGGTTTGGTCAGGTGGCGCGTGATCGACATGATTACGATGAGTAAGATGACGATGCCGGCTATCGCGACGTAAGAGATGTTTTTCGTTAAATCGTTGATATCAGAAACGTGGTCCTGTTCAGGCAATACGACGATTACTTTCCAGCCGGTGTTTGCTAATGACTCTACCGCAACCCTGCAGTCGCCGCCCTGGTATGGGCAGGGTACTTTTAATGAGAATGAAGCTGAAGTAGCCTTGCTCTCAAGGTATTTATGCCAGTCTTCAGCGCTGAGATTGTTGCCGACGATTTCAGCCAGATTCTTCATATTTAGCGATCTGTCAGGATGGGCGATAACAATATCATTTCGTGAGATGATGTAACCGTAACCGGATTTACCGACCTTTATCCCGTCAGCGATCTTGTCTAACCATGTGAGTTTTATATCAGCAGTCGCTATGCCGGCAAATTCTTTCGTATCCTGTTGATAGATCGGTTTTGAATAGGTGATCATCTGCACGTTGCCACCGCCTTCATCAAAGTAAGGGTCTGACCAAAGCGGTGCGCTTAGTCTTCTTGCTTCACTGTACCAGGGCTGGTTCCTGTAATCATATTCCTCTGTTGCAAGATCCTCATAAACCAGCTCATCGCCTTTCTTGTAGTAATAAGGTGAAAAATCACCAATAGTCTCAATGAGTGAATGTGGTTCCAGTGCGACTGCCATACCGAATGTTCTCTCATTGACAGGCAGCAGGGATTTTATAGCGCGGTGAATTTCGTCTTCCGTGGTGTCGGCTATCGCAACGATAGATGCTAGGGATTTTGCATTTGTTTCCACCTGGTTGAACACGGACTCAATTTCATCTACTGTAGATGACGTCGTTGCTGTGGCAAGTTTCTCTACATAGTCATCGAGCAGGGTGCGGGACAGGTAATAATTTGTCGCGATGACGGTAATGAAAATGATTATGCCAAGCGACACGATCCAAAGGCTCAAGCGACCTGCAAAGCTATGTTTGACTCCGGTTTCCATCGGTGAATGTTTATACCTCGGTTTTGTTTTATAGTAATTAAAACATATATTCGATATTGAATTTTAGCCCTACGTTTCGTGTTTCGCTTCTTGGTTCGGTCACAAAAATCAATGATGAACTGTTCTCCAGTTGCCTGGTGTTGCTGCGGCCAAACTGCCAGCCTTCGAAGAATAATCCGCAGCCATAACTCACATTGTAGCTGTATCGATGACGCCAGTTGAAGTTCAAGCGTGCACCCGTACCATCACCCAGGTTAAGGGTGGTGGTGCCAAGATCTACCCGCGAAAGGTCGACGAATATCGTTCCATCCCTTATCAGCAGGAGGCCCGCATCCAGGCTTATCGTATCTTTAGGCGAGGTAACAAAATCAGCTTTAATCCCGAGTGAATATTCGATCCACTCGTATGTCTCATCGATACCGCTGACACCGTTATTGTCATTGATGTCCCTGTCCCAGCGATGGCCTTGTATGCCGGCAAATAAGCGTATGTTCTCGTAGACCAGTCTGTTTATACGCGCGCCCAAACGAAATAGATCAGTGTCGGTGTCGGTGGTATGAGGTACGCCCGATTGCGTTTCGCCATCATAATCTACCGTGCCAGTGTAATACGTTGTATTGATGCTGGCAGACCAGTCAGGTGTGATCGTGTAGCTCAGTTCGGCTTCCAGCCCGGGCAGCCAGCCGGTCTCGGTGTCCAGTACCCGGTCGGTGGTGCTGAATTCGGTGTAGTCAAAATACAACAGTGCCGGTGAAACAGATAACTGCGTATCTGCAAGCAAGGCAGTCGTATGGCATAACAATATGGCTGGAATGAAGCTTGATTTAGTCATACAAAAAATAACGGGGCTGGCGCCCCGTTATTAATACAATAACAATACTAAGCTTGGCTTTATATTGTGCAATCATAGGCAGGATCGACAACGGCACCATTAGCCTTAATTGTCATGGTCATGCCATCACCGTTGTATATGCCTTCTGCAGTTGTATTATTACCGCCGGTAATCAAAATATGACCAGCCTCAGGACAAGGAGTACCATTGCTTTCAACAATGTTTGCGCTTAATTCTGAGAGGAAGGCAAACTGAGTCGCACCATTGACCTCGATAGAGAGAGCAAAAGTTGCGGCAGTGGTGGTGTAGGTTCCAGTAGTATAGTTTCCGGATTCACTGAAGTTCAGCCCGGTGAAACTTATTTTGGTGGTGTCGGTATTCACGGTGAAGATCACACTAATTGAGCCAGTGACATTGTCGGTGTATGCGCCGGTGTCATAATTTTCGGTATATGTACCAGAAATCGTGCCGTCTATAGTGAAGTCCGGGGTCTCACTGCAATTATTAAAAGTCGCGGTGAAGGTTTCGGAGGAATTTGGATAGTTGTATGTTTCATCACCCGAAGCAGAATAGGTTCCGCCATAAGTACAATTACCGCTTTCATTGAATGCAACACCTGATACCGGGTCGACGCCTGAATCTTTCAAGCTGTTTTTTATCATGGGCTTGATGATGTCGAGGGCGTCCTCCAGTGCAACTGTTTGCATTGCTTCTGCGCCTAAAGCAGAACTGAGGGTGGTTGTAGCGCCGGTTACAGATGCAACAATGGCGACGGCGTTGCTGCTGTCGATTACAGTCGCATTTGCAGGTACGGCAGCACCACCACTGCTATCATCATCGCTGCTACAGCCAGTGATAAATAATTGTCCAGAAATGAGTGCCACAGAGGCAGCAAGTGTTAAGTAATTTTTCATGAGTATCTCCTTGATGTATGAATACGGTTGTATGACGTGTGTTGGTGACGTTACGCCTCACTTATTCTAAGGTAAATTTTGTTCGTGTCCATGACTGATTACAGTTTTGATGTGATTTAGTTTAAAAGTTACTTGAGTAAATCAGCATATTTTGATACTGTTCGCGACCTTAAATAGGCGCATAGCTCAGTTGGTTAGAGCGCTACCTTGACATGGTAGAGGTCGGCAGTTCGAATCTGCCTGTGCCTACCAAATTTAAATCCATCTGTTTCAGATGGTTACGTAACAAATCAAGCGGCCTTTAGTAGTGGTCGCCACTGGAGAAAACATGCCTCAGAATAGTCCTGTCATAACCTTGCCTGATGGAACCCAGCGTTCCTTCGATGCGCCACTAACCGTCATGGATGTCGCTAGCGACATCGGCCCGGGGCTTGCCAAGGCGACCTTAGCTGGCCGCGTTAACGGCGAACTGGTCGATGCCTCTTATGTTATCGGTAATGATGCCGAAGTCGCTATCATCACCTCCAAAAACGAAGAGGCGCTTGAGCTGATGCGACATGATGCAGCGCATGTCATGGCACAGGCGGTTCAGGAGCTGTTCCCCGGTACCCAGGTGACCATCGGGCCGGCGATCGAAAACGGTTTCTACTACGATTTTGCCAGAGAAAAGCCATTTACTGATGAAGACCTGAAGGTCATCGAGCAGCGCATGCACGAGATCGTGAAACGTGACCTGCCGATCGTGCGTGAAGTGATCGACCGTGATGAAGCGATGAAAGTGTTTGCAGATATCGGTGAAGACTACAAAGTCGAGATCATCAAGGACATTATCCCCGAGGGTGAAGAGGTTTCCATCTATCGCCAGGGTGACTGGTTCGATGTCTGCCGCGGCCCGCATATGCCGAGCACTGGTAAGCTTGGCAAAGGTTTCAAGCTGATGAAAGTCGCAGGCGCCTACTGGCGCGGTGATTCTGACAATGAGATGCTGACCCGTGTTTACGGTACCGCCTGGCCGGACAAGAAGCAACTGAACGCATACCTGCACCAGCTAGAAGAAGCAGAGAAACGCGATCACCGTAAGATCGGCAAGAAGCTGGATTTCTTTCACATGCAGGAAGAAGCGCCAGGTATGGTGTTCTGGCATGACAAGGGCTGGTCGATCTACCTCACGGTGCAGAACTATATCCGTGACAAACTGCGTCAGCACGATTACCAGGAGATCCACACGCCGCAGATCGTCGATCGCAGCCTGTGGGAAAAATCAGGCCACTGGGACAAGTTTGGCGACATGATGTTTACCACACACTCAGAAAACCGCGATTACGCGATCAAGCCGATGAACTGCCCCTGTCATATACAGGTGTTCAACCAGGGACTGAAGAGTTACCGTGACCTGCCTTTACGCCTGGCTGAGTTTGGCTCCTGCCACCGTAATGAGCCTTCCGGCACCCTGCATGGCCTGATGCGGGTGAGAAATTTTGTGCAGGATGATGCGCATATCTTCTGTACCGAGGATCAGCTTCAGGACGAGGTCTCTGCCTTCATTGACCTGGTCTACGAGGTATACAATGATTTTGGTTTCAATGATATACAGGTAGCTTTGTCGACGCGACCTGAACAGCGTGTCGGTGATGATGAGGCCTGGGACAAGGCGGAAAAAGCACTGGAAGTGGCACTGGATAACAAGAACCTCGACTGGAAGCTGCAGCCGGGCGAGGGTGCATTCTATGGGCCCAAGATAGAGTTCGTATTACGTGATTGTCTGGGCCGGGAGTGGCAGTGCGGTACCATGCAGGTCGATTTCTCCATGCCGGGCCGTCTCGATGCACAATATATCGCCGCTGATGACAGCAAACACACCCCAGTCATGTTGCACCGTGCCATCCTGGGTTCGGTCGAGCGATTTGTCGGTATTTTGATCGAAGAGCACGAGGCCAAATTCCCGCTCTGGCTGGCCCCGGTTCAGGCTGTGGTGCTCAATATTACGGACAAACAGGCCGAATTTGCCAAAAAAGTGCAAAAAAGTCTTGTTTCGCAAGGATTTAAGGTCGAATTGGACTTGAGAAATGAGAAGGTAGGCTATAAAATTCGCGAGCACATTTTACAACGGGTTCCCTACATGCTGGTTATCGGCGATCGGGAGCTTGAAACAAATACAGTGGCCGTTCGCACGCGAAGCGGTGAGGATCTTGGAACTATGTCGATCGACGATGTAGCCAGCAGGTTCTCATTGGAGATCGCGGGCCGCGGTCATGCTGTTTTAGAGGAATAAAACTATCGCTTCACCAAAAAAGACGCGCGTAAATAGCGAGATCACCTATCCCGAGGTTCGTGTTATCGATCATGAAGGGGAGCAACTTGGCATATTGACAAGTGAAGAAGCGCTAGGAAAAGCAAAAGACGTCGGATTGGATTTAGTTGAGGTTTCTCCGAATGCGGAACCGCCTGTTTGCCGGATTATGGATTTCGGTAAATACAAGTTCGAGAACAGCAAGAAGAAACAGGGTGCGAAGAAGAAACAGCGTCGCACCCAGGTAAAAGAAATCAAGTTCCGTCCTCGTACCGAGGTTGGTGACTATAAGGTCAAGCTGAACAAGTTGACCAAGTTTCTTGAAAATGGCGATAAGACCAAGGTAACCATGCGTTTCAGAGGGCGTGAATTCGCTCACCAGGAACTGGGCATGGAGTTATTGAAACGTGTAGTGGCTGATCTGGAAGAGATAGCTAACGTTGAACAGATGCCTGGCATGGAAGGTCGCCAGATGGTCATGGTCCTGGGCCCTAAAAAGACCAATAAATAGATAACAGCGATCAGATTATTGTTAGCTGTTATTAGTTTAACAGTTAATACAATATTATAGTTTTGGAGAAGGCACATGCCTAAGATGAAAACAAACCGCGGAGCTGCAAAACGTTTTCGCAAGAACGGTTCCGGCGGATTTAAACGCGGTCAATCACATCGTCGTCATATTTTGACCAAGAAGAGCACCAAGCGTAAACGTCACCTGCGTGATGATGCCCAGGTACATGATAATGATACCAAGATGCTTAAACGCATGTTGCCGTATATCTGATTTATTAGATCGCTCGAATTAGAACATTTTAAGAGAATAGAACAATGCCAAGAGTAAAAAGAGGCGTACAGGCCAGGGCTAAACACAAAAAAGTTTTAGCCAAAGCAAAAGGTTACTACGGTGCGCGCAGTCGTGTATACCGTGTAGCGCATCAGGCGGTTATCAAAGCAGGTCAATACGCATACCGTGACCGTCGTGTGAAGAAACGCACTTTCCGTTCTTTATGGATCGTACGCATCAATGCTGCTGCTGCAGAGTGCGGTATTACATACAGCCGCTTGATCAACGGCCTGACTAAAGCAGATATCGAGATTGATCGTAAGGTCCTTGCTGACCTGGCTGTTCATGACATGGCTGCCTTTACAAAGATAGCTGATAAAGCGAAAGAAGCACTAGCTGCCTAATTAAGCTGTGTGATCGGTCTGGGTGTTAAAGTTCAGGCCAGTTTTCTTGAAGCTGATCAGTACAAAAGGGGGAGCGTGCTTCCCCTTTTTTATTGCTTAACATTTAATACGAAAAGATTGAACCACAGAGACACAGAGAGCACAGAGGTTTTGTAGTTTTGCACCTCCGGTGCAATCGAGCAGCGAAATCAATATTACTCTGTGTCCTCTGTGTCTCTGTGGTTAAAAAGCTTTTATAGTGTTTTGTTTGAAACCATAACGCTTAATTCGGGAGCAAAAAGTGGATTTACAAAAGTTGACCGCAGATGCGCAGGACAGGATCAATGCGGCTGACAATCTGGACGATCTAGATCAGATAAGAGTTGATTACCTGGGTAAGAAAGGTGAGCTGACCTCATTATTAAAAACACTGGGGAAGTTGCCTGCAGAGGAAAGAAAGGCTGCTGGTCAGGATATCAATAACGCTAAACGTGAAGTACAGCAGTCTATCGAACAGCGTAAGCAGTCGCTGGAAAGTGAAAAGCTGAATGCGCGACTGGCAAGTGAAAAGATCGATGTGACTTTACCCGGTCGTGGTCAGCGGGCTGGCGGTCTGCATCCTGTCACACGAACCATGGCGCGCATCGAAGATCTGTTCTCTCGTCTCGGTTTTACGGTAGAGCAGGGGCCCGAGATCGAAGATGATTTTCATAACTTCGAAGCCTTAAATATCCCTTCGCATCATCCCGCGCGTGCCATGCACGACACATTCTATTTCGATGCCAACACGTTACTGCGTACCCATACCTCGCCGGTCCAGGTCAGGCATATGGAGACCAATAAGCCCCCATTTCGTATCATCGCACCAGGCAGGGTTTACCGCTGTGACTCGGATCTGACACATACCCCGATGTTCCACCAGGTGGAAGGTCTGCTTGTCGATGAGAATGTCAGCTTTGCTGATCTGATGGGAACGCTGGCGGACTTCCTTAAGCAGTTCTTTGAAAATGAGGATTTACAGACACGCTTCAGACCTTCTTATTTTCCATTTACCGAACCGTCATCTGAAGTCGATATCCAGTGTGTGATGTGTGAGGGTGAAGGTTGCCGGGTCTGTGGACATACCGGATGGCTGGAAGTGCTGGGCTGCGGTATCGTGCATCCACGAGTTTTCGAATCTGCGGGTATCGACACCGGAAAATATACCGGTTATGCCTTTGGTATGGGAGTAGAACGTCTGGCGATGTTACGTTATGGCGTCAATGATCTACGCCTGTTCTTCGAAAATGATCTTAAGTTCCTGCAGCAGTTTGGCAGCAGTTCGCACAGGTAGGGTGTAACGATGAAATTTAGCGAACAATGGTTAAGGGGCTGGGTTAACCCGCCTATCTCAACTCAGGAGATGTGTGATCAACTGACCATGGCTGGTCTGGAGGTCGATGGCGTGGAACCTGCTGCGGCCGAATTCAGCGATGTCGTCGTTGCCCGTGTCGAATCACTGGAAAAGCATCCTGATGCTGATAAATTAAATGTCTGCCAGGTTACCGATGGCACGGAAACTCGACAGATCGTGTGCGGTGCCTCAAATGTTAGAGAGGGTCTGATCATCCCCCTGGCAAAAATCGGTGCAGCACTACCGGGCCCCGGCGCAGGTGAGAGCTGGAAGATTAAACCAGCAAAGCTGCGTGGTGTTGAATCCTCAGGCATGCTGTGTTCTGAGAAAGAACTTGGTCTTGCTGACAGTGCGGATGGTTTAATGGAGCTACCGGATGATGCGCCGATAGGACAGGATATTCGAGAATATCTTCAGCTGGATGACGCCATCATCGAGCTGGATCTGACCCCTAACCGTGGTGACTGCCTGAGTATTACCGGTATCGCACGTGAACTGGGTGTGCTTAACAAGTGTGAGGTTAGCGAGCAGATATGGGAGCCCTATCAACAGACGATAACCGATGAATTTCCTGTCGAGATAGAGGCGGCTGAAGCTTGTACGCATTATGCTGGCCGTGTTATCAAAAATATAAACCCCAACGCAAAAACACCACTGTGGATGCTGGAACGATTACGTCGCGGCGGCATACGAGGGTTAAGCCCGGTTGTCGACATCACAAATTATGTGATGCTTGAACTGGGGCAGCCAATGCATGCGTTTGATCTGCAAAAGCTGGATGGCAAGATAAATGTCCGTTATGCTAAAAAATCTGAAAAAGTTGCTCTTTTGGACGGTAAAAGTGTCGATCTTCAGGAGAATACGCTGGTCATAGCGGATGATTCTAAGGTTCTGGCGCTTGCTGGCGTGATGGGGGGAGAAGATTCTGCGGTAGGCGATACGACGACGGATATCTTCCTGGAAAGTGCTTTTTTTAAACCGGAAGTCATCGCTGGTAAAGCACGCAGCTATGGCATGCATACCGATTCATCACACCGCTTTGAGCGTGGCGTTGATTCACAGATGCAGGTCCATGCCATCGAGCGTGCGACAGAATTAGTTCGTGAGATATGCGGCGGTGATGTCGGTCCGGTACTGGAACATAAAACAGCAGCACACCCCGAAGAAGTCCTGCCTATTCACTTACGGTCTGATCAGATCAAGCGTGTTCTCGGTATCGAATTGGCCGAATCTGAAGTTACCGAGATATTCCAGCGCCTGGGTATGGAAGTAAAGGTCTATCCCGATGGCTGGTTAGTGAAAGCTCCTAGCTTCCGTTTTGATATAGAGATAGAAGCCGACCTGCTGGAAGAGGTCGTCCGAGTATTTGGTTATAACAATATTCCTCGTACTCATCCGAGCTATAACGCCATTATCCAGTCGCAGCCGGAAGCAAGAAACTCACTGAATGAACTTAAACGATGCCTGGTCAACCGCGGTTATTACGAAGCTATCAGTTATAGTTTCGTGGATCCGAAATGGCAGGACATTCTGGATCCTCAGGCAAATACGATCACGCTGGCCAACCCGCTGTCTTCGGAGATGTCGGTCATGCGAACAACCATGTGGGTCGGTCTGCTGAATGCACTAAAATACAACGTCAACCGTCAGCAAAACCGCGTCCGTCTGTTTGAGACTGGTCTATGTTTCAGACCTGCAAGTGAAGGCGCGGGTGTCGATGCGATCACTCAGGAGCCGATGTTTGCCGGTGTCATCTGTGGTGATATCCATGACGAGCAGTGGGCAGAGCAGACACACAAGGTCGATTTTTTTGATATTAAAGCAGATGTAGAAGCGCTGCTGTCATTTGCAGCAAGGGAGTCAGGTTTTGCTGCGGCGGAACATCCGGCGCTGCATCCTGGTCAGAGTGCCTGTATTAAGCAGGATGGTGAAATTATCGGCTGGATTGGCGCATTGCATCCTTCTGTACAGAAAGCACTGGATATCGATCCACGTGTTTTTGTCTTTGAGATCAAACAATCAGCGATAGAAAATAATAGCATTCCTGAATTTGCACCACTTTCTCGTTTCCCTGAAGTGAGGCGCGACCTGGCGATACTGGTTGATGAAGCGACACCCGTATCGGATATTTTGTCAGCAATTAATGAGTCCTCCTCCGATTTGGTCAAAGAAACCCAGTTATTTGATATATATCAGGGTAAAGGGGTGGATGCAGGTACAAAAAGTGTCGCTTTCGGCTTGATTTTACAGGAATTTTCCCGCACTCTTACTGACAATGAAGTAGATTCTGAAATCGAAAATATCGTTTCTACACTAAATCAACAATTTGCTGCTACACTTCGGGAGTAGGTATGGCATTGACGAAAGCCGATATGGCAGAAAGTTTATACGAAGAATTAGGTCTAAATAAGCGCGAGGCCAAAGAACTGGTCGAATTGTTCTTTGAAGAAGTACGTGCTGCATTGGGCGATGCGAATCATGTGAAACTTTCTGGATTTGGAAATTTTGTTTTAAGAAATAAAACTGAGCGACCTGGTCGTAATCCAAAAACAGGGGAAGAGATTCCTATTTCAGCCCGTCGCGTTGTAACCTTCAGACCCGGACAGAAACTGAAGCAAAGAGTAGAAGCTTATGCTGGAAGCCAGCAATAATAACGAATTACCAGTAATACCTGGCAAGCGCTATTTCACAATCGGAGAAGTTAGTGATCTATGTGGGGTGAAATCTCATGTATTGCGCTACTGGGAACAGGAGTTTTCCCAGTTAAAACCAGTTAAACGTCGTGGTAATCGACGATACTATCAGCGACATGATGTCATCCTGATCCGCCAGATTCGTAGTTTGTTATACGATCAGGGATACACTATCGGTGGCGCCAGGCAGAAACTGACCGGTGAAGATGTAGCGGATGATAACTCGCAGAGCCAGCAGATTATCAGGCAGATGCGTGATGAGCTTGAGGGTTTACTCGTCATGCTCAAATAAGAACAAATTCTTATAAAAGGCCGGCTGATAAGCCGGCCTTTTTTATTGTCTGCAACAAGAATGTATTAGTATCAATTAAGTTAGCCTGTCTTATCGTATATATATCGACATAGTTGTTTCGAATCGAAAAACTTTCGTGTAATCTATGCGCCTTTCGGGATATAGCGCAGTCTGGTAGCGCACTACACTGGGGGTGTAGTGGTCGCAGGTTCAAATCCTGCTATCCCGACCAGATAAAAAAGCCACCTTGTTTTAGAGGTGGCTTTTTTATCTGGCTGGAAGTAATTGTTCGTTAAAGCCTCAGGTTCATGAAAAATGGCTGATGCCATTTTTAACGGCCGTTTTCTGGCCGGCCCGAAGGGCAAAATACACGGATGTATTTTGTAAATCCTGTTATCCCGACCTTTTCAAAACAAATCGATGTGTTGCTTTTTATAGCATCGCATATGAAAGGCGAGCTTTTTTTTATGTTATTCTTTTGCTTTTATTCTACTAAAGCAGTATCACAATGAAAGATATCGACCATCAGTCAAAGTCCATATACCTGAAAGACTACCAGCAGCCAGAGTTCTTAATTGATCACGTTGATCTTACCTTCGAACTGAACGAAGAGCAGACACGGGTGGTTTCAGTAATGCAGGTGTCTAGAAATACGGTGACTGAAACCTCTTCGCTGATATTGATGGGTGAAGGTCTCGGTTTAGGCTGCGTAAAAGTTGATGGTGTATTGCGTGATAGTGCAGGTTATGAAGTCAGCGATACCTCGTTAACGGTATTTGATGTCCCTGATAAATTTACTCTTGAGATAGAAACGTTTATCAGGCCACAGGAAAACTTTTCGCTGGAAGGTTTATATAAGTCCAGTGGAAATTATTGTACTCAGTGTGAAGCAGAAGGCTTCAGGAAGATTACTTATTTTCTTGATCGTCCTGATGTCATGGCCCTGTTTACTACCACGATCATTGCAGACAAGAAAAAATATCCCGTACTATTATCAAACGGTAATCCAGAAGATGCTGGTGAGCTGGATGATGGGCGTCACTGGGCGAAGTGGCTTGATCCGTTCAAGAAGCCAAGCTACCTGTTCGCACTTGTCGCCGGCGACCTGTCGTTTATCGAAGACCACTATACGACAACAAGCGGTCGCGATGTCTTATGCCGTATATATGTACAACATCATAACATCGATCAGTGTGACCATGCGATGCTGTCCCTTAAGAAATCGATGAAATGGGATGAAGATGTCTATGGTCGAGAATATGATCTGGATGTGTATAACATCGTCGCGGTCGACGATTTTAATATGGGAGCGATGGAGAACAAGGGGCTGAATGTTTTCAATTCGAAGTACGTGCTGGCAAGACAGGATACGGCGACGGATACTGATTTTATCGGCATAGAGGGTGTGATCGGGCACGAGTATTTTCATAACTGGAGTGGTAACCGGGTCACCTGCCGTGACTGGTTCCAGCTCACGCTGAAAGAAGGTCTAACGGTATTTCGTGACCAGCAGTTTACTGCAGATATGAATGCGGAAGCACCAAAGCGTATAGATGATGTCAATATCCTGCGTACAGCACAATTTGCTGAAGATGCTGGACCGATGTCGCACCCTATCCAGCCGGACTCGTATCAGGAGATCAATAATTTTTATACGGTTACTGTGTATAACAAAGGCGCTGAAGTTATACGTATGATTCATTCCTTGCTGGGTAAAGAGAAGTTTCGCCAGGGGATGGATCTGTACTTTGAGCGCCATGATGGCCAGGCGGTAACGACTGAAGAGTTTGTCAGTGCCATGGAAGATGCCAGCGGTGCCGATTTAAAGCAGTTCCGGCGCTGGTACAAACAGGCCGGTACCCCTGAGATTTCAGTACAGGAGAACTTCGATGCCGATAATAAAATATACTCGCTGACTTTATCCCAATCCACGCCAGCGACTGCCGGGCAGGAAAACAAGCTGCCATTTCACATACCGGTTAAAGTCAGCCTGATCGATAAGAGTGCTGGGATAGTTCCGATACAAATGCGTGCGGACTCAGATACTGCGGTTGAGTCAACGGTTTTGAACCTCGTTGAAGAGCAGCAAAGCTTCGAGTTTTTCAATGTAACGGAAAAACCCCTGCTATCGATCCTGCAGGGGTATTCGGCTCCAGTTAAGTTAAAGTTCGAACGAGATGATGAAGAGCTTGCTTTCTGTATGGCGCATGAGGCTGATGATTTCAACCGATGGGAGGCAGGGCAGCAGTTATCATCAAGGCTTATTCTGTCTATGGTTGAGTCGATTAATAAAGGTGAGGCCTTGTCTTTACCCGGTTACTATGTCGATGCCTGCAGCAAGACATTACTCAACGGTAATCTCGATAAAGCACTGATAGCAAGGGCACTGACCTTGCCCTCACTGAACTATATCGGCGAGATGCTGCCGGTAATCGATGTTGATGCTATCCACCATGCGAGGGAGTTCATCTATGCCCAGCTGGCTGAAAATTTAAAAGCTGATCTTTTGCAGGTCTACCAGGACAATACACAGCAGACATTCAGCCTGTCACCAGATGCGATGGCAGAACGGTTCCTGCGTAACCAGGCACTGTCTTACCTGATGTATCTCGGCGACCAGGGAGAAACACTTGCCCTGGCCCAGTTCCAGGGGGCAGAGAATATGACTGACCAGATAGCGGCATTCAGGTCACTGGTTCACCATGAAACATCGGCAGCCGACCAGGTTATCGATGAGTTCTACCAGCAGTGGAGAGATGATCACCTGGTGATGGATAAATGGTTTAGCGTACAGGCGACAGTGCCAAGGCTTTCATCGACAGCCAGGATTGAGAAGTTGTTCGATCATGCTGACTTTGATATCAAGAACCCTAATCGGGTACGCTCACTGCTCGGAGCTTTCTGTAGCGCCAACCCGGTTTGTTTCCATGATGTTGGCGGTTTTGGTTATGAGCTGTTGGGCCGTCACATCGAAATTCTGGATGCGATAAACCCCCAGATCGCATCGCGCCTTTGTGTGCCATTGACAAGATGGAAGCGATTTAATGAAACACGTCAGTCACTGATGAAAGCCCAGTTACAGCGGCTAATTTTGATACCGGGCCTCTCCAGTGATGTTACAGAGCTTGTAGAAAAAAGTCTGAAGCAATAGAGTCTAAATTATGCGTGCAAATGTGTTCATATTCTTTACGTTATGAATCAACCACATAACTATTACATTTGGCTGTAACCTTTTGTTTTTTCTACTTATATGATGGCTGTTGTCTTAGATGACTTTTCCCCGGGTTTGTTAGCGTCAAAAATATTTACAACCGTTTGATGTGAGTATCGTATTATTATTTAAATTGTAATAAATTCAGTCGGTTATATTGTTGGCATACTATTCGCATAATATTACACAAGGATAGTACTGCTCAGTAAAAAGCGCAGGAGTGCATGGAAATAATATATTATTTGCTCAGGTTATGCGTCTTCTGCTATTTTTTATGAAGGAAAAGTACGTCTTTTTAGTCTGGATTTCGTGTGATTTTGTTGATCCAGACTACAATTATGTAGATGAGATGATCAGGGTAGATCAAAACATGGAAATGGGAAGTCTCAAATGCATGAACTGCTTAATTTTGTCGGAGCCCTAAGTATATGTCTAACGTTGTTTCACTATTCAGTGATACTCAAAAATACGAAGAGAGACCAGTCGTAGTATTAGCAGATGATGATCCATCGATACGCCTGATGGTTCGCCATGTCCTGGAATCAGAAGACTTCGATATCATTGAAGCCTCGGATGGGCTCGAGGCAATAAAAGCAGTCGAGAAACACCACCCTGCGTTGATCCTGCTTGATGCCGTGATGCCGGGTATCGATGGTTTTACTACCTGCCAGCAGATCAAGGATAAAGGACATACAGACATACCGGTGATGATGATTACGGGTCTCGATGATGACGCTTCTGTCGAGAGGGCATATGAGGTCGGTGCCATAGACTTCATTACCAAACCGATCAAGTGGGCAGTGCTTAAACATCGTGTGAAATCAGTGGTGGCAAAAGTTATCGCTGAACGAAAAGTGAAGTTGCTGGCTTATCGTGACACGCTGACAAGCTTGCCTAACAGGCTTCTGTTTGCTGATCGTCTGGAGCAGGCTGTAGTTCGGTCAGAACGTAGCCGTACTTCAATGGCATTGATGTTAATCGATATTGATGACTTCAAGCTGGTCAATGACTCTTTTGGTCATGATGCAGGTGACAAACTGATTAAAGCGGTAGGTGAACTGATTTCAAAGTCTTTGCGACGGGCAGATACCATAGCACGTCTTGGTGGTGATGAGTTCGCAGTAATAATCGAAGGCATCAGTGGTCCGGACGATGCTATCTCGATCGCCGATAATTTAACGACTATCCTTGAGCATAATGTTCGCCTTGATGATCAGGAAACATATACAAGTGCTTCTATCGGTATCGCGGTTTTCCCTGGTGATGGGAATGATGCACGAACCCTGCTGAAAAATGCTGACACTGCGATGTACCGAGCTAAAGAGAGCGGCCGTCATTGCTTCCAGTTCTATAAACCGGAGATGAGCGTCAGTGCTATGGAACGCCTGGATCTGGAAAACAGCCTGAAAGCCGCGTTTGAGAACGACGAATTCATAATCCACTATCAGCCTGTAATCGATATACATAAAAATGAAGTGGTAGGTGTAGAAGCTCTATTGCGGTGGCAACATCCTGAAAAAGGCATGATCCAGCCAAATGATTTTGTCAGTGTGGTAGAAGACTGTGGGCTTATCGTTGCGCTCGGTGAGTGGATGGTGCATGGTGTCTGCAAACAGATTAAGCTCTGGCAGGATGCTGGCCTGGAGAAACAGAATGTTTCACTCAATCTGTCTCCTCGTCAGTTTAAAGAGCAGGATTTAGTCACGCTGTTCACACAGGCACTGTCAGAAAATGGTATAGATGGCAGCTCATTATCTGTAGAGGTTACAGAACGTACCCTGATCGATAATGTCGGTGAAGTCGAATCAACCCTGAAAAAGCTACGTGGTATGGGCCTTAGAATCCTGCTCGATGACTTTGGGACTGGTTATGCCTCACTGGCATATTTAAAAGAATTCCCGGTCGATGTAGTCAAGATCGATCATGCATTCATTGCTGGCATACCTGATAATAAGGATGATTCAGCAATCGTCGATGCGATAGCAGGCCTGACCAGAGGTTTGAAGCTGGCCTTGCATGCAGAAGGTGTCGAGAATGAGCGCCAGTTAGATGTACTCAAGGGGTTAGGGTGTCAGTACGGCCAGGGTTACTACTGGAGTAAACCGTTACCGGGTAATGAATATGAGCAGTTCTATATGAACCAGATCTATAATATCGGCTGACCTCAGTTCCTGACGCAGTTCCCTGATGTAATATACCGAGCCGTTTAATGTTCAGCATTAAACGGCTTTTTTATTTACTCTTATCTGAAGCTGGCGATTACTGTAAAATCGTTCTTTTTTGATAAAGATTCATGAATATACTAATCACTGGCGCAAATCGTGGCATTGGACTTGAGATGGTCAGATATGCCGTGCAGCAGGGATGGCGGGTATTTGCCTGTTGCCGCAATCCTCATAATGCCGATAACCTGTTCAGTATAGCTAAACTATCCAACGGCCAGGTCAGCGTGCACATCGCAGACATGTTGGAACTGGCTACGGTACAGGCATTGTCGTATGAGCTTCGTAACGAATCGATCGACATCCTGGTCAATAATGCTGGTATCTATGGTTCTGATAAAAACACCTTCGGCGCGGTCGATGCCGATAGCTGGTTGCAAACTTTCCAGGTCAACAGCATAGCGCCTCTAAAGATGGTGGAGGCTTTTTCAGAGCAATTGATGATGGGTAAGCGAAAGCTCGTGGCCTGTATGAGCAGTAAGATGGGCAGCATGGCTGATAATGGTTATGGTAACAGCTATATCTATCGTTCCAGCAAAGCCGCTTTAAATGCTGTGGTGAAAAGTTTATCGATCGATCTCAAAGATAAAGGGATCATCTCGGTAGTACTCCATCCCGGCTGGGTGAAGACCGAGATGGGCGGCCCTGATGCGGAGATAAGTACCCGTGAAAGTGTGGAACAGATATTCACTAATCTGTCGTCTTTAACGATAGGTGATAGCGGTCGTTTTATAGATATCGATGGCAGTGATATCCCCTGGTAAGCCGCATATAGAATGATGTCATTTACTGGAATAGATAAGTTAAAGTCGCTGGTGAAGTGCGCTGCTCAAGAAGTTCTGCTCAAGGATTTTGGCCACTCAGCATTTGAGTATAAGGATGATGGCAGCGTGCTGACGCCAGCAGATATTGCAATGCAAAACCGTCTGGAAGAAGAGCTAAGAGAGCATTGGCCGCAATACGATATCCTGGGTGAAGAGATGACTGATGCTGAGCAGCAGGCAGTGATTGATCGAGGTGAGGCATACTGGTGTATTGATCCGCTAGATGGCACCAGTAACTTTGCAGCCAGCTTGCCTTTTTTTGCAGTGTCGATCGCATTGATAATCGATCAACAGCAATACCTGGGGCTCATCTACGATCCGATACGCGATGAAATGTTTACCGCGATCAAAGGGCAGGGCGCATTTTTAAATGGCCAGCTGATCAATAAGGAACATGAGAGCATTCCAGTCAACAAACCTGTTGTTGCTGAAATCGATATGAATCGACTTCCTGAAACATTGGCAGTGAAACTGGTCACGGAAAGTATTTATGCTTCACAGAGGAATATCGGTTCGTCGGCGATCGACTGGTGCTGGATGTCTGCCGGCCGTTTTGATATCTATCTTCACGGTGGCCAGAAACTATGGGATTACGCTGCAGGCAGCCTGATCTTTGCTGAAGCAGGCGGCCATTCTATCTCTCTCGATAACCAGGATGTGTTCAGAGGCAAGCTGGAGATCAGGTCAGCACTGGCCTGTTTTGATAGAAACCTTTTTAACTACTGGTATGAATGGATCGGTATCGGCAAACAATGATTCGGTTTAATCCAGGACATTGTCGTACATGGTCTGCCTAACGGCTTGCCACTGTTGATTGATGTATCAGGCCTCTTATTTTTGCTTCCAGCTTTTCTTCATCATTGCCCCTGAACCCGAGCTTGGCGTGAATGATGTTGCCTTTTTTGTCGATAAGATATGAGCTTGGCATAGCTTTCACGTTATAACTTTCAGCCGTGTTTCCGCGTGGGTCATAAGCGACATCGAAGTTAGCGGGTATCTGCTTTAAAAACTTGTCTGCTTTTTGTTTTGATTCATCAAGGTTTATAGCGATGATTTTTAAACCCTCTTTTCCATATAGCGATTGCATCTTGTTCATCCAGGTAAACGATTTACGACAAGGCTGACACCAGGATGCCCAGAAGTCGAGATATACGATCTGCCCTCGATAATCACTTAATTTAACCTGTTTTTGTGGACCCTGAAGCTTAAAGTCAGGTGCAGGTGCTGATAAGGCGTTTCCGCTAGCGAAGAAACCGTACAATGTCAGAACGGTCAATAGAATTCGAAACAGTGAAGCGAACATAGCTAACTCCAAAATAGATGTTGCAGGCAATCAGATCTACTCGATAAATCAAAATAGATGTTTGATTTTTAAGCATTGGCGCTTTTTTGGAATTTGTTTATTTGAGAAATTAATCGTTGCGAGAAAATGTCGGAGAGTTACAAATAACTTTTTTTCGACAACTATTAGCAATATAGCACCAGATTTGAAAAAAATCGATGAAACTCATGAAATTTTCAGGGCTTGTATAACCGTGACGATCAATATCATGTTAATTCGATATGCTGAAATACTAGCAGAGGGTTGATATAGTTTACGCCCTGGTTAGAAGGCAGGTGCAGTATGGTTTTTGGTTTGTTAAATATGGCATCATTATTTATTTACCAGCATTTGTGCTTAAAGTAGATGCATAAGCTAAAATGTGATTTATACGTTTTCCTTTTAGATATTTCATTGAATTTAGATAATGGCACCTTTATTAATCGATAGCCGCGACTTGTTTAAACTTGTCCTCTTTTCAGTTGTGGCTGTTAGCGCTGTTTTTGCTGGTGGCGTTTTTGTTGGTCATCAAAGGGCTGCAACTTTCTATCAGGCAGGGGTCACAACCCAGCCGCTGTCTCTCCCGGAACGAACTGTCATTGCAGACAGTTCGCTCGAGTCGTTACAGCCAGAAGAGGTAGTCGCAGGAGAGTATATCGATGTTGATTTCCCTGAACCTGCACTAACTTCATCGACCAAAGATACCAGGGTTCAGGTCATGGCATCAGCTTCAAGTTTCGCCCTTGTTGATGTACCTGGAAAGGGGAAAGTTGTACCAGAAACACAAAATACACACTATGAGAGTACAGCTGGCAGTGATAGCAAGCGTATTATTCCGTTAAATACTGAATCAAAAGACAATCGTGAAAATAGTGTTGAGGTCTCATCAAAGACAATCATGGATAATCATGCCCTCGTTTCTTCGACTACAACAGATGACCTGGCCGAGATTAAATACTCGATACAGGCTGGTGTTTATGGTCGTCTGCACAATGCCGAAAATATGATGAAGCAGCTTCGTTCAGACAAATATGAGGCTTATATTACTGACTATACGAACAAGAACAACGAAACCAGATACAACGTCAGGTTTGGTTACTTCGTGAATAAAAAGGCAGCCTTGGCGTCGTTAGAAAAATTTAAGAGTGACAAAAGTGGTGATGGTTACCTGGTTAAATTTTCTGCTAGTAATATAGTCAATCTTGCTGATGCGACGAGCACCGTCGAAAGTGGTGCAGCTTCAATCCAGGTAGATGGCGATAAAAATTCTTCAACGTCGACAGTAACACCAGCCGTCACCATGAGCGATAAGATATCTCAGGTGGACATATCTACTGATAAGTCTATACAGACCAATTAGTGGCCAAAAGCACTATCCGGAAAAAGTTAAGTTCACGTAAGCCCTTCAGCAAGCCTCAACGAAAATGTCAAAATCGATTAAAGTCTTAAGTTTTGATCTTGACGACACTCTGTGGCCCTGTTTCCCAACGATCTCTCGAGCAGAAAACTTACTCTACCAATGGTTGTCTGACCATGTTCCAGTTATAACAGATAGTTATGATATGCAGCAACTGCGAGCCAGGCGGAGTGAGTTACTTAAGCTCAACCCTGAACTTGCTCATGATCTTTCCAGGTTACGCATCAGGTCTTTCGAGCTGCTGGCTGAGGAGTTCACTCTGTCTGACGACTGGATTGAACCGGCCTTTGAAGTCTTTTATTCGGCCAGGCAGCAGATCACCCTGTTCGATGATGTTAGACCGGTGCTCGATGAGCTGGCAGTGAAATATCAACTGGTGAGCCTGACCAATGGGAATGCGGATGCGGTCAAAACCGGCGTTGCTCACTGGTTTGATCACTCGCTTAATTCAGCATCGGTAGGCAAGCTGAAATCAGAGCCGGACATCTACCAGGAAATCCAGAAACTGACCGATATCAAAGCTCATCAGATGGTGCATATCGGAGATGACCCGCAGCATGATATCTCCGGTGCAAAAGCTGCCGGCGCACATGCTATCTGGCTAAACCGGCAACAGAAACAGTGGCAACTTGATGGCTGTCAGCCTGATGCGATCATCTCAAACCTGTATGAACTGCCTGAGGTTATTAAGCGTCTGCTGCGAACTTGATTTTTTCAAAGTGATAGTTCCCTGATAATCCTATATAATTGATTACTTGGAAATATTTAGACAGATCGACGAGCAAAACGAATGATTTTTAAGACCGATGACGTACGCATAACCGGACTACAGGAAGTGCTTCCACCGCAGGCACTTCATGATGAGTTTCCGCTGGATGAGCAAGCATCCGAAACGGTCTATCATGCACGTGAATCTATCCATAATATCCTGCATGGTGAAGATGACCGCCTGGTTGTCGTGGTCGGCCCCTGTTCGGTACATGACCCTGATGCGGCCAGAGAATATGCTTCAAAGCTCAAGCCGTTGATCAAAGAGCTGGCAGACGATCTGTGCATCATCATGCGGGTCTATTTTGAAAAACCGCGTACTACTGTGGGCTGGAAAGGGCTGATCAATGATCCTGACCTGGACGAGAGTTTCAAGATTAATAAAGGCCTGCGACTGGCGAGGCAGCTGTTACGTGATCTCGCGGTTGACGGCATACCTGTTGGCACAGAATACCTGGACCTGATCAGTCCGCAGTATATCGCTGACCTGGTCAGCTGGGGTGCGATCGGCGCCAGGACAACAGAGAGCCAGGGGCACCGTGAGCTGGCATCAGGTTTATCCTGCCCGGTGGGCTTCAAAAACAGTACGGATGGCGGATTCAAGATCGCTATCGATGCCGTAAAAGCTGCGTCTAATCCTCATGTGTTCATGTCGTTGACCAAAGCAGGGCACTCAGCGATCTTCTCGACCAAAGGGAATAATGACTGTCACATCATCCTGCGCGGCGGTAGACAGCCAAACTATGATGCACAGAGTATCCAGCATGCTGCTGAGCAGCTGGAGAAATATGGTCTAAAACCGCAGATGATGGTGGATTGCTCGCATGCCAACAGTATGAAAGATTTTCGCCGTCAGCTCGATGTTTGCGATAGTGTCGCCTCACAGATCGCAGATGGCGAGAACCGTATCATGGGCGTGATGCTCGAAAGCCATCTCGTTGAGGGCCGTCAGGATGTTATCCCGGGGCAGCCGCTGACGTATGGACAGAGTATTACCGATGCCTGTATATCATGGGAAAACACGGATATATGTCTGCGAAACCTGGCGTCTGCAGTACGTAAACGCAGAGATATCAACGCTCAGCAGGCTAGTGCTTGATTGCTGCCTGACTGAGTAATTAGTTCGACAGGCCTTAGATCAGGATCTGGCCTTATAACTGCGCTCCACATAAGCAGTGATAAGCCCTTCGAAGTCATCGGCGATGTTCTCACCCTTCAGGGTCACTGTCTTTTCGCCATCCTCATAAACCGGTGCTACCGGACGTTCTCCAGTACCCGGCAGGCTGATCCCGATATTGGCGTGTTTGCTTTCACCCGGGCCATTGACGACGCAGCCCATGACGGCGACTGACATGTCTTCTACGCCCTGGTATTGTTCTTTCCAGGCTGGCATCTGTGTTCGCAGGTAGTTCTGTACGCGGGATGCCAGTTCCTGAAAATAAGTACTGGTAGTGCGGCCGCATCCTGGGCAGGCAGTAACCAGCGGTACAAATGAACGCAATCCCATGGTCTGCAGTATCTCCTGAGCGACGATGACTTCTTTCTCTCTAGCTGCTCCTGGCTCCGGTGTCAGCGAGATACGGATGGTATCGCCGATACCATCATGTAGCAGGATGCTGAGTGCGGCTGTAGATGCAACGATGCCTTTCGAGCCGATACCGGCTTCGGTCAGGCCTAGGTGCAGGGCATAATTATCGCGCTGTGCCAGGGAGCGGTAAACCGTGATCAGGTCCTGTACCACGCTCATCTTGCAGGAGAGGATGATCTTGTCTTTCGCCAGACCGATGTCTTCAGCCTGCTTTGCGCTGTCCAGTGCCGAACGTATGACCGTCTCCAGCATCACGTCATGGGCATCATGCGGTTCTGAACGTAGTGCATTTTCATCCATCAGCCTGGCCAGTAATGCCTGGTCCATACTGCCCCAGTTGACACCGATTCTTACCGCTTTATCGTATTTACAGGCGAGCTCAACCATGGTGGCAAACTGCGCATCGTGTTTCTTGCCTTTGCCGACATTTCCCGGGTTGATGCGATATTTCGCCAGTGCTGTGGCACAGTCTGGATGCTCGCTTAATAGTTTGTGGCCATTGAAATGAAAGTCGCCGACCAGTGGTACAAAACACTGTTTTGCATCCAGTGATTCACGGATACGTGGCACAGCGGCCGCTGCGTCGTTATCATTGACGGTGATACGTACCAGTTCAGAACCGGCATTCGCAAGCTGCATGACCTGATGAGTGGTCGCTGCAATGTCAGCGGTGTCTGTATTGGTCATGGACTGTACTACGACCGGTGCGCCGCCACCCACGATGACGCCGCTGATATCGACTGAGCATGTCTGCTTACGGGGTCTGTAACAGGCCGGGAAATTTTCGGTATTCTTCATATCAATCGAACATGCTTTATGTGTACTTTTTCGGATGCGAATTTTAGCATTGTCCAGCTGAAGATTGGCGCCTTAAGCTGATAAACTCAATCTTTTGTAATAATCCATGGTGACATGAAATTAGGCTTTGTGATTAACCCGCTGGCTGGTATCGGCGGATCGGTAGGGCTAAAAGGCAGCGACGGTGATGATATCGTCGAACTGGCGTTATCGCGCGGGGCATCGTTAAAAGCCGAAAAGCGTGCATCGGCTGCCGTGCAGGAATTTTCCAGGTTGGCGATTATTGAGCATCTGGATATTATTACAGCCGCATCCTCCATGGGGGAGGATGTGCTCAGAGCCAATGGGCTGGACTGCGAACTTGTCTATACGGCGGCAGAACATACGACATCCGCTGACACCAGGGATGCAGTTCGCCTGTTTGTTGAGCACGATGCTGATCTCATCGTGTTTGTCGGTGGAGATGGGACTGCCAGAGATGTACTCGATGTCCTGAGTAAGGAGTTGAAGGTTGATATACCTGTCGTCGGTATTCCGGCAGGCGTGAAAATTCACTCTGCCGTGTATGCGGTCACTCCCTCACAGGCAGGTGAACTGATCAACTTGCTGATTTCAGGTGTGCCGATGTCTTTACACCAGGCACGGGTAATGGATCTCGATGAAGATGCCTTTCGCGAGGGTGAAGTCATCGCACGATGTTATGGCTATTTATCGGTACCGGTCGACGACACTCGCATGCAGTTGATCAAGCAGGGCGGGGTCAACCATCACGAGATTGCGGTGCAGGAGATCGCGACCGAGATCATTGACTCCATGGAACCTGATACCTATTACCTGGTCGGTTCTGGTTCGACGACAGCAGAGATAATGAAGCAGCTGTCGTTGGCAAACACCTTGCTCGGCATCGATATCGTTTATAATCATGAGCTAATCGCCAGTGATGTCGATGAGCAGACTATATTGAATACTATCGACGATCATCCGGTAAAAATCGTTGTCACGGTCATCGGAGGTCAGGGCCATGTTTTTGGCCGGGGTAATCAGCAATTAAGTGCCGATGTTATTCGTCATGTCGGTCAGGAAAACATTATAATCGTAGCGACTAACGACAAGCTTCGTTCACTGGAGAAACGGCCCATGATATCGGATACCGGGGATATCGATCTCGACAGGCAATTGTCAGGTCTATACCCTGTGGTGACAGGATATCAGCAACAGACCTTATATAGATTGAAATAAGGAATATACAGCTTTTCATAACAGCGACAACTTTCCGCTTAAACAGCAGGAACAGAGACAGGTTTTTAAGATGCAAGATGTAGAATTTATAAACGGGCTGATCGATTTCATAAAGAATTCACCGACACCGTTTCACGCAGTCGAAACCATGGCGAAGATACTCGATCGCCACGGTTTTGTAGAGCTGGACGAAGCAGAGCAGTGGTCGATAAGTGACAGGCAGCCGGAAGGACGTTATTACGTCATCAGAAATGATTCTTCTATCATCGCGTTTCAGCTCAACCAGTCTTTACCTGAAAACGGCATGCGCATGGTCGGTGCACATACTGACAGCCCGTGTTTACAGGTCAAGCCAAACCCGGAGATCGTCAATAATAACTACCTGCAACTGGGTGTCGAGGTCTATGGCGGGGCGCTACTTAACCCGTGGTTCGACCGTGATCTTTCACTAGCGGGACGAGTGAGTTATCTCGATGATAGTGGTGCGATCGATAGTCAACTGATCAACATGGAAAAAGCGGTAGCGATAATACCCAGCCTGGCCATCCACCTGGACAGGGAAGCGAACGAAAGCCGTTGCATCAACAAGCAGACAGATCTGCCACCTGTACTGATGAAGATGCCGAAAACTGATGCTGAGGGTACGGCCAAGGCTGATTTCAAGGAGATATTACTCAAAATAATCAATGCTGATATAGAGACTGGTGATGCGGTCAGGGTTCTGGACTACGAGTTAAGCTTCTATGATGTGCAACCGCCAGCGGTGATCGGCCTTCACGATGACTTTATTGCCAGTGCACGTCTCGATAACCTGCTCAGCTGTTACACCGGTCTGATGGCGATGCTTGATGATGACAGGCGTCAGAATACCTTGCTGATATGTACCGACCATGAAGAAGTAGGCAGTATGTCTGCTGCCGGAGCACAGGGTACATTTTTGAAATCGGTGCTCGAACGTTTATGTCAAGGTGACGAAAACATTTCCAGGATGATAGCGAACAGCGTCATGATCTCGGCAGATAACGCACACGGTATTCACCCGAACTATGCTGACAAACACGATAAGAATCATGGCCCCATCCTCAATGACGGCCCGGTACTCAAAGTGAATACCAACCAGCGTTACGCCAGCAACAGTCAGACCGGTGCATTATTCAAGCACCTTTGTGAGCTGGCTGATGTGCCTGTGCAGTCATTTGTCGTGCGTACGGACATGGCCTGCGGTAGTACTATAGGACCTATAACGGCAGGTGAGATCGGGGTAAAAACTGTCGACGTCGGTGTACCGACATTCGCCATGCACTCCATACGTGAACTGGCAGGACGCTGGGATGCTTATTATCTATACAGGGTGTTAAAACAGTTTTTTAACTGATTGAAACGATTAGAGTCTTCGAGAATATGGCTCAGCAGGGGGTATATCTTAATCTTGACATTGCCTGTTAAATGATTATCGTTGTAAGTTCACCCTGTTAATAAAGTGACGAGATATGCCTGAATGAGTTATTTTACATAGCGCAAGACCCGTTTAAGCCGACCATTGATGGTCGGCTTTTTTTTACTTCGGTAACAGCTGCTCGAAAGTCTGTTTGGTGACCTGTATTGAAGCTTGTTTCATGCATTTTTTGTATATATCGAAAGATTTCAGCGCGACAAGCATATATACTTCACTACAGTTGAAATGTATATTTTAAGTCACTGAAATCAATAGAATGCGAACAATAAAAAAGTCCCATAAGCTGGATTCCGTCTGTTACGACATACGAGGCCCGGTACATCGCGAAGCGCGACGGCTGGAAGAAGACGGCCACAAGATCCTCAAACTGAATATCGGTAATCCATCACCATTTGGTTTTGACGCGCCGGAAGAAATCGTCCAGGACATGATACACAATGTTCCTGTCTCTCAGGGTTACAGTGACTCCAGGGGGCTGTTCTCGGGGCGCAAAGCGGTCATGCAATACTGCCAGCAGAAGGGTATCGCTAACGTCGATATCGATGACGTGTACCTCGGTAACGGCGCCAGTGAAATGATCGTAATGTCGATGCAGGCATTGATCAATAATGGCGATGAAGTGCTGATTCCGGCACCGGATTACCCTCTGTGGACAGCGGCGGTCTCGCTCTCTGGTGGCAAGCCTGTGCACTACCTGTGTGATGAGCAGTCTGACTGGTACCCGGATATCGATGATATAAAATCGAAGATCACCGACTATACCCGCGGTATCGTCATTATCAATCCGAATAATCCGACGGGAGCGGTCTATCCCGAAGAAGTCCTGCTGAGTATCATCGAGCTTGCAAGAGAACATGACCTGATCATTTTCTCTGATGAAATCTACGACAAGATCATCTATGACGATGCCACGCATATCTCCACGGCTTCGCTTTGCGAAGATGTTTTCTGTCTCACGTATAATGGCCTGTCGAAGGCTTACCGTGTTGCCGGTTTTCGTGCTGGCTGGATGGTTATCAGCGGTGATAAATCAAATGCGGCTGATTACATAGAAGGTGTGGAACTGCTGGCATCGATGCGGTTGTGTTCCAATGTTCCTGGACAACACGCTATTCAAACAGCGCTAGGTGGTTATCAGAGTATCAATGAGCTGATCGTACCCGGTGGTCGTTTGTATGATCAGCGCAACCTGGCGTACGACATGCTTACGGCTATCCCGGGTATAAGCTGTGTCAAGCCAAAAGGTGCGATGTATTTGTTCGCCAAGATGGACCAGTCCAGGTTTAATATCTCGAATGATGAGAAGATGGTGCTTGATCTGCTGACCCAGGAAAAGATACTGATCGTGCATGGTTCTGCATTTAACTGGCCGGATCCGGACCACTTCAGGATCGTGTTCTTACCGCATATCGATGAACTCACCAGGGCATTTAAATCTATCACCGAATTCTTCTCGCACTATAAGCAATAGATAAATGTCGGATACGACGATCGATAATCAGCTGGCGGATAACCTGGCAGCTGTCCTGCAGCAGATACAGTCCTGTGCAGAGAGAGCCGGGCGTGATAGAGACGATATACAGCTCATCGTTGTTTCTAAAACTCGAACGCTCGATGAGGTTCAGGCAATAGACGTACTAGGCCAGCATCACTTTGGTGAGAATACGATCCAGGATGCGATGAGCAAGATCCCGTATCTGAACAGCAGCCATGCTGAGTGGCATTTCATCGGCCACCTGCAGTCAAAAAAAGCGGGTAAGTTACCCGGTTACTTCCAGTGGATACATTCGGTCGATAGCCTCAAGCTGGCTCAGAAACTATCTACCGCTATGTCGAACAAAGCACAGAGTTCTCAGCTTAACTGCCTGATACAGGTCAATGTCAGTGGCGAAGGCAGTAAATCAGGGCTGATGCCAACTGAGGTCGAACCGTTTCTTCATAAAGTGCTCGAGCAGCAGTTGCCCTGCCTTAAGTGGCGAGGGTTGATGACTATCGGGGTTCAGGGGGATGAGAATCAGACGCGCCGGGCATTTGCACAGTTAAGAGAGATTCAGCAAGCCTGTAAACAGAAGTTTGAACTGGATGATTTTGATCAGCTTTCTATGGGGATGAGCGGGGATTACTGCCTGGCGATCGAAGAGGGAGCGACCATGGTGCGGGTAGGGACATCGATATTCGGTCCGCGTAGATAGGCTGGCTTTTCAGGTGGCCTTAAGATTAAAGGCGGGCACGTAAGCCGAAGCCCACGTGCCCTAGCAGCGCATGATTGCTGCTAATTCTTTGCATTGTCTGTTCGATAAAACTTGTACAGACTGCATGATCAAGCAATCACACTACGTTCGGATTAATCTATGATTCATTCGTATGCGGCACTTACCGAAACGTTGGAATCAATTATCAGCATCAAACTACATCTTTTTTACTGTTTCAGGTGTCTCTGTCTGGTGCATCTTAAGCTTCGTCGCTTTTCGTTCTTCCGCGTCTTTGCGGCTCTGTTCCATCATCTTTACGTTCATTGAACGGCGCTGTTCCATCTGCTTGATAAACTGGTCACGTCGTTCCTGAATGTAAGCTGGAACATTGTTATTGATTTCCTGCCTGTCATATACAGGCGCGCCTGGTCTGCTGGCAAGATACTGTTTTCTTCGCTCGATGTGACGTTTGTATGCTTCCTGCTGAGCCTGTCGCACTTGAGCACGGCGCTCATCCATCTCCTTGCGGTTGATCTGTGCTGCAGAAAACGTATCGGCTGCTTCAGTCTGCTGTTCGCTAACGGCTGCTTGAGGCTTTACTTCTATGACCGGAGCGTTGTCACTACTAGCAGTAGAGCCGTTATCTTTACTCTGGTTTATGTTTATGGCGGGCTCCGCCGCAAATGCCGCAATGCAATAAAAAGATGAAAGCACCAACAGGGCAGATCTAAAGTGTGATTTATTAGCTTTCATTGTTTTCCCTTTTTTGAATTTTGATTATCTGCAGGTGTTGAAAGAGGCGTGTAAACGCAGCAGATATGAAATAATGTCAGGTAATTATATTAGAGGATTATAATATAGTCAAATATGAATTCAGCTAAAACAGTCTTTATTTTAGCCATGGGTAAAATAAAAAGGCGCATAACAATGCGCCTTTTTATATTGTAACCAGTAGTATTAATTAACGGCTTATTTAGATGCGCTGCATCCCCCCACTGGTCGCATCCAGCGAAGGTGTGCCGCTGTTCTGTCTGAACTCTGGTTGTGGGGTAGGTCTCGGCAAAGATTGTGGAGCACGTTGCATTTGTGGGCGTGCTTCCAGCATCATTTGGCGTATCTCCTTGTGCATTTCGTTGATCTCTCTGTGCATCTTTTCCATTTTTTGCATGGCTTCTGTACGGTTCTTTTCAAACTGCTGGTATATCTCTTTCTGAGTTTCAGCTAGTTTTTCTCTTTTTTCCTTGTAAGACTTCATGATAGCAGCATATTTCTCGCGGCGCTCCTGCATCTCTTTTTCGTATGCCTGGCGTCGTTTCTGCATCTTTTCATTATGTTTCTTTCTTTCTGCCTCGGCACGTGCCATCGCTTTCTTACGTGCTTCTTCATAAGCTTGTCTGCTAGGGTAATCCGGGCGCTGGTATGGTGCACGTCGGCTCTGTGCTGCTTGTTTTTCTGCCGTGCTTGCTGTGGCTTCTGATGGTATATTGTTCTCTGCAGGCACTTCTGTGACTTCAGTAACTGCTGCCTTGGTGATGGCTGCACCGGTGATCAATCCAGAGACAGGAGCGGCGGTGACCTGCTTTTCATTCTCTTCTTTTACTAAGGCCTCTTCTTTTATTAATGACCCAGTTGCTTCTGTCGCTTCAGCAGCGGTGGTTGTCTGCTCAGCCTGTGTGTCTGCTTCAGTCGTTACAGCGTCATCGGAGGCTGCTCCTTCATTCGCTGCGGGTACATCATTTGTAGCAGTCTGTTCTGTAGTGCTGGCAGTAGTGCCAACAGCAGTATCGGCAGCGTCTGTATTCTCTATCGAATCAGTGACAGACTCAGCCTGTGCGACCAGGTCTTTGTATTCGTCTTCGTAGAAGGTCGCGATGATGACGATGGCTGAGACCAGTAGCAATACCAGTGGAATCACGACATTGCTCTTTGCAGATTCAGTGCTGCTAGCAGCCAGCTTGTCTTTATTTAGATACGGCGCGGTATCGGCTGATTTTTCTTCGGTTTTATTCTCTGGGTCACTCATTTCATTATTCCGGGTTGTGAATGTTTTAATCTATTTTGTTAAGTACTGATGCAGTGCTGATTTTAGCTAAATCAGCGCAGGTCGAAAAGAGGCAGTACAGCCTGATATCCTGCATTTTATCGACAAGCTACTGGTTGCTTCCATAGGGGGCTGGAGCTGGTGTAGCAGGTGCCTGGCCATATGGTGCATATCCATAGCCGGGTTGCTGGTAATAGCGTGGATAGCGATAAGGTGAATAGCTATTGCCATAGCGGTTATTCCCATAATAACGGTTACTGTTATTCCAGTAGTTGTCGTTATAACCGTATCCTCTGGCATCGCCTCTGCCTTTTCCTTTGCCCCTGACTTTAAACCTGATCTCGACATCCATATCACCAGACATATCACCCATCACATCATTCATCATATCGCCAAAAGCATTGTTATCCCATCGGTTGTCCCAGCGATTTTTATTCCAATTATTGTTGTGCCAGCGATCGCCATAACGGTCATCATCGTCGAAAGGCCCCCACCATGCCATTGTGCTAGTTGATGTGAACAGCAGGGTCATTGCAGTAAGCAGTTGTAATATCTTCATTTAGAGCTCCTGAATTCTGTTAGCAGTGTGTTTCATGCGCTTGTTTTATTGCTGATTCTATCACCTCAAAAAATGAGGAAGTACCACTATAATAAATACTTCGGTCAAGGTATACAGGATTTTGCTTCAATCGGTGCGCGAGAATATGCAACAGAGGAGGTTTAACTGCGGTTTCGATTAAAAAATCCCGGGCAATAAAAAAGCCGTGTCGCAGGACACGGCTTCTTATTTAAGTTTTATATTAAAACTTATTTAGCTTCTGTAGCAGGTGCTGCAGGTGCTGGAGCTTGCTGTGGAGCATAGCCGTATGGTGCTGGAGCATAACCATAAGGAGCATTGTAGTAACCGTTACGGTTGTCCCAACGGTTGTCCCAGTTGTTATAGCCATTGTAGTAACCGTCATAGTTACCATTACCACGACCTTCACCACGACCACGACCTTTAGCTTTCATGTTGAAAGAGAAAGAACCGTCCATTTCACCGTCGCCGTCGAAATCGCCGTCACTATAACCGTTACCATTACCATAACTGTTATTGTTCCAGTTAGAGTTATTGTTCCAGTTAGAGTTGTTGTTACCCCAGTCAGCAGATACAGCAGTTGAAGTAGCTAAGATAGTTGCAGCAGCAATTGTTAATAAAGTTTTCATTTTATAAACCCTCATTTAAGTTTACTTGTGTTAAAAAATCATGCGCTTCGATTCATTAGAATCATCTTTTCCAGTTCGAATTGCTTTAGAACTGTTGAGTATTATTATATTAGAAATAATTAATATATACAATATATCTGGTTCATACTTAAAGTAGTTTCAATCTAAATAATTGGTTTATAAGTTATTATAAAACAGTAGGATACGAAATACTTTGAAAGTTGTGTGTGATGAAAGCATATAGCTTTGTGGATACGGAAACAGGCCTTATCTATCCTGTTATATTGCCAAAAAGTGTGTCATATGGCGCAAAAAAAGCCGGTACTTTTGATACCGGCTTCTATGGTTTTAAGATGATTTACGTAGTATTAATCAGATACGTTCAAGCATCTTTTCCCGGTCTGACTGCTTGCGTTGCATGCTTGCTGCACGCATTTCGACCCATTCCTTATTGCGTAATATAAGTGCCTCGATCATCTCTTCCTGTTTGCTGATCTGCTCACGTAGACGTTCGATCTGCTGGTCCTGGCTGCTCTTGTAACTTTCCAGTCGCTGCGCTTCAAGTGTTTTAATCCGAGCGAACATTTCAGTCATGTGCTGTTTTTGCTCAGCCTTGAATGCTTCTATGCGAGCCAGTCGCTCCTCGTCACGCTTATCTATATCGGATGCCTGAACGAGTTCTTCCTGGGCCTGGCTTGCTTCTGAAGAATTAGCCACAGCTGCTTCATTGGAACTAGCTTCAGTTGCTGTCTTTTCTACTGTAGCAATTTCAACGACCTCAGTCGTCTGCTCACTAACAGCTTTTTCGCTGGTAACTGGTGTTTCAGTTACCACAGGCGCTTCAACAGCAACGGGTACGTCTTCAGCGACTACTATATCGGCTGTCGATGTGGTTTTAGCATCACTAGCAACGCTGCTGGCGTGATCACTTGTATTGGCATCACTGATCTCGGCGACTTCATTTTCCATAGCTGCCAGCTGTTCATCAACGCTGCCAAGTTGTTTATTCAGCATGATCGCTGTGGTGACGATAATACTGACCATTAAAACAGCAATAACGGCATATTTACCCAGAGGGCCAAATACACGCTTGTTCTCACTAGGTTCATTTTCCGGTGTTGCTGGAATTGTCTCAGTTTTTTCAATGTCTTTTGTGCTCATCTTCTTTACCTGCTATAGCTACTAGCTATACATTAGTTCGATTAAAAAAGCCTGACTCCTGGTAGCCAGAGGTCAGGCTTCAAAGCTGTGGTGGCTAATCTTACTTAGCTACTGGCACTGGAGCTGCTTGTTGAGCAGGGGCAGCAACAGGTGCAGCTTGTGGAGCATAACCATATGGTGCTGGTGCATAACCATTATAGTAACCATTACGGTTGTCCCAGTTGTTGTAACCGTTGTAGTAACCATCATAGTTACCGTTACCACGACCGTGTCCACGGCCCTTGCCTTTAGCTTTCATGTTGAAAGAGAAAGAGCTGTCAAATTCGCCGTCACCGTCGAACTCACCGTCGCCATTACCGTTACCATAACCGTTGTTGTTCCAGTTAGAGTTGTTGTAGTTTGAGTTGTAGCTATCGTTGTCACCGAAGAAAGGCATATCCCAGTCCGCAGAAACAGCAGTTGAAGTAGCCAAGAGTGTTGCAGCAGCAATTGTTACTAAAGTTTTCATTGTATAAACCCTCATTAAAGTTTATTTGTTAAAAGAAATCATGCGCTTGGTCTTTACGACCCATGGTCATTAAGACCAGTAAAAATAGTATATTATAAAATCCTAATATAAGAAATATCTAAATTTAGATGTATTTTTCAAGTTGCTGCACAATCGATGTTTTGCATGAATGGAAATGGCATCTTTTGCCGCTTGGTCCAGCTTTACGCTTATCCTTCAACTATCTATTGCTGCTATCGTCAGTGCGTCGAGTACTTGAAATTACTGTCACAGCAGGGAAATCTGTATCCATACTCCAGGGCTTATTCAGCGCGACCTGATTTTTAAGAACCATAAATTAAAAAACCCGGTCCCTGTGTATACAGGAACCGGGTTCTTATGCAGTGTGGCTAAACTTACTGAGCTACAGTAGCAGGTGCTTCCTGGGTAGCAGGAGCAGCTTTTGGTGCATAACCATAAGGTGCTGGAGCATAACCGTAAGGAGCGTTGTTATAACCATTGTAGCCGTTATAACCATTGTAACCGTTGTAGCTACCATCGTAGTTACCGTTACCACGACCTTGACCACGGCCTTTACCCTTGGCTTTCATACCGAAAGAGAAAGAGCTATCGAATTCACCGTCACCGTCGAAGTCACCGTTACCAGCACCGTTACCGTTGCTGTTGTTGCTCCAGTTAGAGTTGTTAGAGTTGTAACTGTTGTTGTCGTCGCCGAAGAAAGGCATATCCCAATCAGCAGAAACAGCAGTAGAAGTTGCTAAGATAGTTGCAGCAGCAATAGTTTGGATTGTTTTCATTTGTAAAACCTCAAGTTTGTTTAACAGCAATTAATAAATAAGCTCATGCGCTTGTGGTCGTTTCCGACCAGTGGCGAAACTATATTATAGTATTCTAATATTAGCAAGTGCTAATTGATATTTATCATGAAAAAGAATGTAACTTATTGTTTTTCTGTTTTTGAGGTATTCCCTGGCGTTTAAACATTGATTGATTTTGCATATTCGATCAGGTCTTCGAGCATGACTAACTGGCTGCCTATGGTGTCAGGCGCCTGTTGGATTGCTTCGACGTCTGCCAGAAACTGGTTCATGGTGCGGTGTGAAACCGCTGGGTTGCTGAATTTTTCCTGGCGATATTCATTCCATCGTTTAACTTCCTGCTGATTGAGTGTTTCCGGAAAATTCCGGGCGCGGTAGCGAAACAGCATCTCGCTTAGTCGCGCGTCATCAAAGTTAAACTGCAGCTCGGCCAGTTTGTCTGCACTGGTATTGCGTATGGTGTCGATACGCTGGCTGTCATCGCGGTTGAAGAAGCCGCCGGAATATAGCTGAGCATCCGGGTCGCTGATCTCCGGGAATTCGCTGTTCTGGAATATGGCGCTGGTGCGGGCTGCGAACTCGTCTATATGTTGCAGTATGAGTTCACGGTGCTGCTGGCATCGTTCGACATCGATACTGAGTCTGTGCGCTGCAGTATCATCCATGGTCTTCAGTGGTACGATGACGGGGCATTTATTAATATGTATCTGCTTTAACGGGATACGCTTGATGCCTTCAGGTAATTCGGCTGCGGGGGTATACAGCCTGGCAGCCATCTCATCGACATCAGCTTCAAAAAAATCTTCTGGATGCACATCGAGGTCATAGACGATAAATCCGTTTTTATTGACCGGGTGCTGGCATATCGGCATCACCATGGCAATGGCGCCGCGCTCTGCCGAGTAGCGTGATGAGACGTGCAGGATGGCTTCATGTGTGCGCAGGTTGATAAGCTTGCTGACTTCTGTTTTTTTACGAAGATTATATATATAGTTATACAGGCGAGGCTGTTTCTGTTTGATCAGTTTGGCAACAGCGATCGTAGCGTAAACATCCGACATGGCGTCATGGGCGGCTTCGTGAGTGATGTTGTTGGCTTTGGTGAGCAGTTCGAGACGGATACTAGGCCGTCCATCCTGTTCAGGCCAGTTGATGCCTTCAGGTCTCAGGGCGCGTGTCAGGCGCACGGTATCGATGATGTCCCAGCGTGAATTCCCGTTCTGCCATTCATGGGCATAGGCGTTATAGAAATTCCGGTACAGCGTATTGCGGGTGAATTCATCATCGAAACGGATATTGTTATAACCGGCGATGCAGGTGCCCGGAGTAGAGAACTCGTGATGGATGGCTGCGATGAACTCGACTTCAGGAACGCCTTCTGCCAGTGCCTTCTGTGGCGTAATCCCGGTGACCATGCAGGCGCCGGGATCTGGCAGGCAATCGTCTGCGGGCATGCAATAGAGTGTCAGCGGGTCGCTGATGATATTCAGTTCCTCATCCGTGCGGATACCGGCAAACTGGGAAGGACGGTCGAAACGCGGATCGATACCGAATGTCTCGTAGTCATGCCAGTAGATTGAATTAGCCATGGTCAGTTCCCTGTTGTTGAATTCTCTCGCTTAAATCGATTTATTATCTTTGTTACGGGTCAACCGTTGATAGATGTCTGCTTCCTTGCCAGGCAGTTGTGTGACATCGTGTTTCACCGAATAATTGGCAGCGACAAACGTATCCGGAGGTTTAGTGCTGGTGATTATTGTTTGCAGGTATTTGACCAAATGTTACAGCTAATGTCGAATGCTTATGAGCAAACGATGCACACGGTGATTTCCTCACGGTCGTGGTATAGCTGTTTGGCCTGGATGCTATGCTCGATGTTTGCCTGGGTGAGTTCTCGTTCGATCAGGCTGATACACTGCTGTACGCTGGCGAGGCGTTTTTTCATCGGCAGCTTCAGGTTGAAGATTACATTGCTGCATTGTTTGCCGGCAAGCCAGCGGGTGATCAGTCGGCTGACATGCAGTGGCCGTTCTGCCATGTCACAGACTAACCAGTCGACTTTTTTATCCGGGGCATAAGTAAAGGCGTCTGTTTTCAGGTGTTCGACCATACCTGTCTTCATCAGCTCGGCCTGCATAGGGCCATTATCGATAGCAGTGACCAGGCAGCCGCGTTGTACCAGCTGCCAGCTCCAGCCGCCCGGCGCAGCGCCAAGGTCAACAGCAGTCATACCGGCCCTGAATAATTTTGCTTGTTGAGAAACGGATAAAAACCATCGTATGGCTTCGTCCAGTTTTAGCGTGGATCGGCTGGGTGCCGCACCTGGCATCTTTAACCTGGGTATGCCTATGGTATCAGCCGCGCTGTTATCGACAGGCGCGATACCGATGGTGACATGAAGTGAGTCGGTAAAAAACAGGTGCAGTCGCCATCCGGAATGGGCTGATAGCAATCTGTCCTTTTTTAACGCTGTGACCAGGTGAGGTCTGAACTGCTTACAGAACTTGCTTAGTGATTTACCTTCGTTGGTATCGGGGTAACCCAGTTCGATATCATAAAATGTTTCCTGCAGGCTCTTTATAGTCTCAAGGATTTCGGGTATGCGATTGCTTTCCGGTAGTGTGAGAACACTTTTGTTAGAAGCAAACCACTGACGGGTGAAGATCAGTGAACGAAAATTTATTTCTGCTACTAACTGATCAGTACCACCGATATCGGGCTGTTCTGCATTGCTGCTTATCAGGCAAACATAGCCCGACTGCTTCTCAGTTTGTATATAAGCGGGAAACTGGAGTTCGCTTGCCAGCTGCATGATCTCGCCGGCGCATTCTTTTTCGAAACCGGGGCGGCACAATAGCGTTAGCTGGTCGAACATTATATGTTTAATTCTGCCATTGAAAGTAGGGTGTCAAAAGATTGCTGGCGTTGTAACATAGCGGAATTATTTTAGCGATGGGATCGAGATGCAAACAAGTGAAGTAGAAAAAATTATCGAAGCGGGTATCGATGGCTGTGAGGCGACGGTAACCGCTGATGGCAGCAAGTATACCGCAATCGTGGTCTCGGATGTGTTTGAAGGCAAAACCATGGTGGCGGAGCAGAAGATGATCTATGCGCTGCTGAATGAGCAGATACAGAGCGGCGCGATACATGCGCTGACGATCAAGGCATATACCAAATCAGAGTGGGCCGAGAAAAATAGTTAGTCGTTTTATATAAAGAATAGATTGAACCACAGAGACACAGAGGGCACAGAGAAAGCTTTTCATGGTTATATTGTCTGCGCCAAAGGCGCAGTCAAATAAAAAAACTCTGTGCCCTCTGTGCCCTCTGTGCCTCTGTGGTTAAACTCTTAAAAAGTTATTTCTTCAAGTAATTACTGTTACCGACTTTCTCCTGGATGATTTTTATCATCTCGGGAAAAACTTTTGGCGCGGCGGCGATGATGTCACCGCTCTCCAGGTAACCGTCTTTATTTTCAAAATCGCTGACGATGCCGCCGGCTTCTCGTACGATAAGCGCGCCAGCGGCGATGTCCCATGCTTTCAGGTTGAACTCCCAGAAACCGTCGATGCGGCCAGCGGCGAGCCATGCCAGGTCGAGTGCTGCCGAACCGGGACGGCGCAGGCCGGCAGTTTTTTGCATCAGTGCTTTCATCGTTTCCAGGTAAGTATCGAGATAACTCTGATCATAATAGGGAAAGCCGGTACCGAGCAGGGCATTCTTCAGTCCTACATGACCGGTGACGCGGATCTTCTTGTCATTCAGGGTGGCACCATTACCGCGAGAGGCTGTAAACAGCTCCTGTGACAGGGGGTCGTAGATGACACCGACTTCGAGCCTGTTCTTGTGTTTGAGTGCGATCGACACGGAAAACTGTGGAAATCCATGCAGGTAGTTCGTGGTGCCATCCAGCGGGTCGATGATCCACTGGAACTCTGACTGCTCAGACTGCGTGCCGCTCTCTTCAGCGAGGATGCCATGCTCCGGGTAGGCATCCTTGATGGTGGCGATGATGGTCTGTTCTGCCATCTGGTCAACGTTGCTGACGAAGTCGTTGTTCTGCTTGGTGACGACTTTGAGACGATCGAGTCGATCCATGTTGCGGACGATGATGTCGCCGGCAGCACGCGCAGCGCGTACCGCTATATTTACCATTGGTTGCATATCATACCTTTCACGTTTGAGAATACCTTGTTCATAGCACACCTCTCATGGCGAATGGCGTCGTTGCTAAATCTTGCTAGAGATTACTCTAGCGGCGCTTTTGCGCCTTGCCCTTCACCATGAGAGGCGCACTCTAAACATGGTATTCTCAAGCGTGAAAGGGTTATATTATAAAAGAACGAGAACTGAACAAAAGTAACTATTAATTTCGCGCGTAGCATAGCAGAATACGCGCCATGACACAGCAATCAAATCAATCGCTTTTTAATAATATCCGCATCGTACTGGTAAATACCTCGCACCCGGGCAATATCGGTGCTGCCGCGAGAGCGATGAAGAATATGGGGCTATCACGTTTAACGCTGGTCGATCCCGGGGATTATCCTTCGCTAGAGGCGATAAGCCGGTCTGTCGGTGCCGTCGATCTGCTAGATAATGCGGTGGTCGTTAAGGATTTGAAGCAGGCTATCTCGGGTTGTGTCTGGGTCGCTGGCACCAGCGCGCGACTGCGCACGATCGAATGGCCGATACTGGATCCGAGGGAATGCGTGCAGCAGTCACTAGAACACATTGGGGGAGGTGATATCGCCATTGTCTTCGGGCGTGAAAACAGCGGCTTGACCAATGAAGAGATGGAGATGTGCAATGCGCTTCTGCATATTCCTACTAATCCGGAATATAGTTCGCTCAACGTAGCGGCTGCAGTTCAGGTCGTCTGTTATGAGTATCGTCTTGCCCTGATCGGAAGCAGGATAATAAAACATAAAGGTAATAAACATAGAAGTGACTCGCTGGCGGATTCAGCACAGATGGATGGCATGTATGCGCACCTGCATGATGCACTGGATTACCTCGGTTTTTTCGGCACCAACAACCCAGATATCGTAATGCGTCGCCTTAAGGGATTATTTAATCGTGCGGGAACGACGCAGCGAGAAGTTAGTATCGTCCGCGGCATATGTTCTGCGATACAGGACAAGAAACAGCCACGTAAATAACAATGGCTTGTAATAGAGGCTACTTAAGTAACATCGATCGCTCAGGTATCGATGTGATTAACATGTACATCATCTGGAAAGGGCTGCCCCTTACCTTTTTCCAGGTAGTCTTTCAGGCTAAGCATGAACACCGCCCACTTGGTATTACAGTGCGCGCAGAGAGTGGTCTGTTGTGCCCAGCCTGTGTGTGAAAAGTTTACGAAGACCTGGTCCTCTGTCTGTTCCAGCTCGAAGCTGATAGTGGTATCTTTCCATTCACCTTCTTTTTCAGTGCATTGCCAGACCACTTTTGTTACCGGTACCAGCTGAAGGATAGTCATCTCGACACTTATCCCGTCAAAGTGAAAGTTCAAGCTGTCGCCTTTCTCGATATTGCCCGTGGCTATGGTCCACCAGTTACTTAGCCCATCCAGTGTGGTTAATGCACGGTAGGCTTCGTTGATATCGGCTTTTATACCGACCTGGTGATAGATGTCAGCCATACTATTTTCTCCATGTGATCAATCTATAGCGAATCACTCTTTACCGAGCAAGTAATTAAAACCCAGTGTCAGCCAGGCGATAAGGAAACAGACGCCACCAAACGGAGTGATAATACCGAGCCAGCGCGTACCGGTAAGAGTGAGCAGGTACAGGCTGCCGCTGAATAATAAAATTCCAGAAAGCATGAACAGGGCAGCAGCGATATTGCAGCGGTTAGTATTTTGTTTGTTTATCAAGCCGATGAGTATCAGGCCGATGCCATGCATCATCTGGTAATCAGCAGCTGTTTTGAATGTGCTGAGATATTCGTTACTCAATATGTCACGTAATCCATGAGCGGCGAAGGCACCGGCAGCCACAGCAATAAACGCATTGAATGCGCCTAGCGCTATTATCAGGTTAATCAATCTTGATTTTGCCATTTTAAATCTTACCGTTTTTTAAATATTGAAATCGTAATATACTTGGTCAGGTATTCATTATTTGTATCATCCATGATACTCACCCCCTTTTTGGGCTTACCTGATAAATCGTTGCTGACGATTTATTGTAATCAGATAACGGAGAATTTGCATGCCATCTTTTGATATTGTTGCTGAAGTCGACGGCCATGAACTGACGAATGCAGTCGACCAGATGAATCGTGAGATCTCAAACCGGTTTGACTTTAAAGGCAGCGACGCGAAGATAACCTTGAAAGACTACGAGATGAGTTTCGAAGCTGCCAGTGATTTTCAGCTGAAGCAGATGCGTGACATCATGGTAAACAAGCTATCCAAACGTGGTATCGATAACCGCTGCCTGGACCGCGGAAAAGTTGACGAGAGAGGGCTGCGAGCGTACCAGACCATCACCGTCAAACACGGTATCGACAAGGAAGATGCGAAAAAGATCACCAAGATGATCAAGGAGAAAAAGTTCAAGGTGCAGGCCGCGATACAGGGTGAGCAGGTTCGCGTGACCGGAAAAAAACGCGATGATCTTCAAGAGGTCATATCTTTCCTGAAGGCGTCTGATATCGACTTGCCATTGCAGTTCAATAATTTTAGAGATTAAAGTTCAGATTTATTCACCTGTGCCTGGCTGGCAATTCAATAACCTCCCGGGTACTGGATGATGGACGATATCGTTGAGGCAGTATCACCGTGCCAGGCGATAGATGGCTGACCTGTAATTACATCTTTTTAATCGTGTAAATATCATACCGTGTTTTCTTGCTTTTAATGCAGGTGTTCGGTTTTTTATCACTGATCGCTGCAGCCTGTATCGGGCGTTTTACCACGACACGATTTCTGGCATAGGACAGAGCAGTTTTGAGCAGTTCTCCGGCATCGTCGTCTATGCCATGCAGGCGTTGCAGTATCTGCATGTCTTTTTTGACCAGGGCTGATTTCTTTTTATGCGGATACATGGGGTCTATATAGATTACATCCGGTGGTGGCGATCCGGTTTCTATCTTGTGTTTCATGTACTCGTTGGCATCCTGGTTGACGATATTAAATCCCTGTTCGAGAATCTCTGTGAAGCTTTCATTTAATGCGGCACGCTGCACAGCATCTTCTATCAGTGTAAAGATGATCGGTGATCTTTCTATCATGGTGATGCTGCAGCCCAGCGTGGCGAGTACAAAAGCATCACCTGCCATACCGGCCGTGGTATCGAGGACGCTGGGGGTGATGCCGGATTTCATGCCGATGGCTTTTGCTATGGCCTGACCACGGCCGCCACCAAACTGCTGGCGGTGTGCCATCGAGCCTTGAAGGAAGTCGATAGATATCGAAGTGTTTAGCTGGCGATCATATAATTCGACCAGATCATCATGAAACATGAGCTGCAGGTCGTGTGAGTCGCTTTTGTTGTTCAGTAAGGGCAGTTCGTTTACTTCACAGAATTCTTTTGCCTGTTGCAGGCGTATATTTGAAAAGCAGACAACAGCAATAGTGACCGGATTTGAAATAGTTTTGCTCCGAAAGTCCAGTATGATTTTTAGTAGTGACCAGACCTGATATGATAACCGATATGGATAGATATATTGATATTGGTGTCAATCTGACAGCCAGCTCATTTAAGAAAGATGTTCCACTGGTTATCGAGCGCGCACAGCAGTCTACTGTAGAGAAACTGATAATAACGGGTACGGACAGTCATCACAGTGAACAGGCAATAGCTTTGTCTGAACGGTATCCATCGATATGTTATGCGACGGTTGGTCTGCATCCGCATCATGCCAGCGACTTTTCAAGTGATCTGAATAGTGAGTTACGCGAGATGCTTGCTCATGAGAGTTCTGTTGCTGTCGGTGAGTGTGGCCTGGACTTCAATCGTAACTTCTCGACCAGGGGAGAGCAGATAAGAGCATTCGAGGCGCAGCTGGAGATGGCTATTGATCTGCAGAAACCGGTATTCCTGCATCAGCGAGATGCGCATGATGACTTCATCTCGATAATAAAAAGTTGCCGCAGCGATCTCGGTAAGTTGGTCGCGCATTGTTTTACTGGTAGCATTGAAGAAGTTAATGACCTTGTCACAATAGATATGTATATTGGCGTAACAGGCTGGATCTGTGATGAGCGCAGGGGGGCATCATTGCAACAGGCAGTAAAACATATACCACTGGAGAGGATAATGCTGGAGACAGATGCGCCTTATCTGTTGCCACGGGATATGATGCAAAAGCCGGTGCAGAAAAACAGAAATGAGCCCTGTTACCTGCCGCATATTGCCAATGTGGTAGCTGATCATATGGCAATAGAGCGACAGCAACTAATAACAACGGCTTACAATAATAGTTGCGATTTCTTTGGTCTTGGCTGATATTTTGCTCACATAATTAAACAGATACATGATTTGAAACAGACGCTTCGCCTTTTTATAAATTCATTACTGGGTAGTGTGAGAGACCTGTTGCCGATCGTGCTGGTTATCGCCTTCTTCCAGATCGTGGTTTTACAGGAAACACCGGAAAATCTGCTTCAGACATTTATCGGCCTGTTCTTTGTCGTTCTCGGTCTTACCTTCTTTATTTTTGGCCTCGAGCAGGGGCTATTCCCGATCGGTGAGTCTATGGCGCACGCCTTTGCGACAAAAGGCAGTGTATTCTGGTTGCTGACATTTGCCTTTGCCCTGGGCTTCGGTACGACCATCGCTGAGCCGGCGCTGATCGCAGTCGCTGATGAAGCTTCTGCGGTAGTTGCAGAAGCCGGACTGATCGAAATCAGCGAGCCAGCGATGGGTAGTTATGCCGATGGTCTGCGGGTTACCGTTGCGCTATCTGTTGGTTTTGCCATCGCCTTAGGGGTATTACGTATACTCCTGAACTGGTCTATCCAGTACATCATCATGATCGGATATGTGCTGGTTATTGTGATGACGAGCTTTGCTCCCGATGAGATCATCGGTATCGCCTATGATTCTGGTGGTGTTACGACATCCACTATAACGGTGCCGCTGGTGACTGCCCTGGGTATCGGGCTGGCTTCGGCGATCAGCGGCCGAAATCCGATGCTGGATGGGTTCGGCCTGATCGCATTCGCCTCCTTATTCCCCATCATCTTTGTTCTTGGTTACGGGATGATCTTCTGATGCAATTCATCCTGGAGCTCTATGAGCTGTTAATCGCTACCTTCTTCGATATCTTGCCGATCGCTGTCATCATATTTGGTTTTCAGTTCCTGGTCATTCGCAAACGGGTGAAAAATCTAAAGGCTGTATTGACCGGCATGGTGTATGTGCTGATCGGTATTACCTTTTTTTTGCTTGGACTGGAGCAGGCTCTGTTCCCGATTGGGCGCAGTATGGCCGAGCAGTTAACCGATCCTGAATTCCTGGAAAGCGTTCGCCTGACAGCAGGTGCGCTGCAGTGGCATGATTATTACTGGGTATATATCTTTGCCTTTGCTATCGGCGCGGGCACCACCATCGCTGAGCCGGCATTGATTGCAGTGGCGATGAAAGCAAACGAGGTATCCGGTGGCGCTATCGGTGTCTGGGGTTTGCGTGTTGCGGTAGCGATGGGCGTGGCTTTCGGTCTTGCCCTGGGTAGTTACCGTATCGTTGTCGGCGCACCGATGCATTATTTTATTATCGTCGGTTATGTCATCGTTGTTATCCAGACATTCTTTTCACCAAAATTAATAGTACCTCTGGCGTACGACTCAGGTGGTGTCACCACATCGACGGTAACGGTACCGCTGGTTGCGGCATTAGGGCTTGGGCTGGCTGAAACCGTACCTGGTCGCAGCCCGTTAATCGATGGTTTTGGCCTGATCGCATTTGCCAGTCTATGCCCGATTATCTCGGTCATGGCATATGCGCAGCTCTCGGAATTTAAAGATGCACGGGCACTGAAGAAGACCTTGAGTGAAGAATATTATGTAAAGAAATCGAAAGAGAAAAATAACGAACGAGACTGACCCTTATGTACAAATTACCAGAAAATAGATTAAGGAGGCATATGTTATGCACTTTAAATTAATCCTTGCTTTCGTAGAGGACTCCAAGACATCGGCGGTCATGAATGCGGCCAGGGAAGAGGGCGCGACGGGTGCTACCGTGATCAATAATGCCCGCGGAGAAGGACTCTCTAAAAAGAAAACATTTCTGGGTCTGTCCTTGGAGACACAGCGAGATGTGCTGCTGTTTCTGGTCGAGCAGCACCTGAGCAGGCATATCATCGAAAAGATTGCAGAGGTGGGTGAATTTGAGGAACGGCCGGGTACCGGGATCGCCATCCAGATCGATGTCGAGGACGCGGTAGGTGTAACACACCAGATTGAACAGTTAGTTGATGTAGTGGAGGCAGAACTATGATGAGCACAGAGAGAAAAGTCATACGCGCACGCGATGTGATGAAGCATGAATACGATATGATCGACGGACGAGTGACGGTGATGGAAGCGTTACGCACCATGAAGCATGTCGAGACCAAATCGCTTATCGTCGATAAGAGGCATGATGATGATGAGTTTGGCATGGTGCTGATCTCGGATATAGCCAGGGAGGTTCTGGCAAAAGACCGTTCACCCGATAGAGTGAATGTCTATGAGATCATGACCAAACCATTGTTGACAGTTGATCCGGATATGGATATCCGCTACTGCGCCAGGTATTTTGAAAAGTTCAGGTTGTCGCGTGCGCCAGTAGTGGAAGATAAAAAAGTTATCGGCATCATCAGTTATACCGATATGGTACTGAAAGGACTGGTTAATTTTTAGCTGTCGTAGTCTCTGACAGGTAGGCAGCATTCAGGTCATGTTTTTCGGCCGATTGCAGAGTGTTGCGTATCAACATGGCAACGGTCATCGGGCCGACACCTCCCGGTACAGGCGTGATCCAGGCGGCGCGCTCAGCCGCTGCGGCAAAGTCGACATCTCCAGTCAATTTGCCGTTCGGCAGTCGGTTGATACCGACATCGATTACTGTGGCGCCGGGTTTGACCCATTCGCCTTTTACTATTCCAGGTTTACCGACTGCAACGATGAGGATATCAGCAGCAGCTACATAAGATGCCAGATCTTTGGTAAAGCGATGGGTGACCGTTACCGTCGCACCGGCCAGTAGCAACTCCAGGTTCATCGGTCGTCCGACGATATTCGATGCACCCACCACGACAGCATGCCGGCCTTTGAAGGTCTCACCAATGGTCTCTAGCATATAGATGACGCCATGCGGCGTACACGGGCGTAATTCCGGCATACGCTGGGCCAGTCGACCGATATTGTAGGGGTGGAAGCCATCGACATCTTTATCGGGGTGGATTGCCTCTAACACCAGTGTGTCGTCGATATGCTCTGGTAGCGGTAACTGTACGAGGATGCCATCGATGCTGGCATCATTATTTAACTCTTCGATCAGGTTCAATAATGTCTGCTGATCAGTCGTTTCGTCCAGATCATACGATTTTGAAAGGAGGCCTGCTTCCTCACAGGCTTCACGTTTCTTTCTGACATAAACCTGTGAGGCAGGATCAAGGCCGACAAGTATCACGGCCAGACCGGGCGCGCGCTGCATGTTTTTGATGCGCCCCTCGATGGCCAGGCGTACCTGATTTCTGACATCTGCGGCTATGGCTTTGCCATCAATAATCTGTGCTGACATATAAATAATCGTTTATTCTGAAAGGGCGTGATTTTCGCACGTGAAATACTGTTACCACAAGCAGCAAATACTCTGTCGAGCGCCTTGACCATCGCTTAAGCAACGCGTAATATTCCCCGCCTCTTGATTCAAGTGGATCAGGAGTGTCGGGGTATAGCGCAGTCTGGTAGCGCGCCTGCTTTGGGAGCAGGATGTCGGGAGTTCGAATCTCTCTACCCCGACCAAATTATTAAACTGGTTACGATGGAAATGTGGCCAGTATGTAGCATCATATTGTGATGTTAGTCAGGGAGAGAGTGAACACGAGTCAAGTTCGATAGCCCGTTTTTTTATCTCTCTTCTCGGCCATTTTTTACTTCATCAGTTAAATTTCCGATACTGATGAAAAATATGTTTCAGGTTTAAAATTCTGCGCCTGTAGCTCACTCGGATAGAGCATCGGCCTTCTAAGCCGAGGGTAGCAGGTTCGAATCCTGCCAGGCGTACCATATAAGCGCCAGCATATGAAAGAACTATGGTGGACGTAGCTCAGTTGGTAGAGTCCCGGATTGTGATTCCGGTCGTCGTGGGTTCGAGCCCCATCGTCCACCCCATACATGAGAATGAATGTTCTCAGTAGAGCGGATCAGCTACTAGCTGTCCGCTCGATTGCTATTACAGGTGCTGTAAGCCCCTGATTAACAATCATATGTTTGACGTCAAAAGTCTGATGGTGACAGGTTTTGCAGGCCAAATCTGCATATTTTTGTTAATATCAACATCTTATTGCGAGAGTGGCGGAATTGGTAGACGCGCTGGTTTTAGGTACCAGTGTCTTATGACGTGAGAGTTCGAGTCTCTCCTTTCGCACCAGTTTTTTCTATGAGTTAAGAGAAACTCAAAAAAGTTTTTTACCGAGGTAATTATGCAAGTTTCAGTTGAAACAGGTGAGGGTCTAGAGCGTAAACTGACCATTCAGGTGCCTGCAGAGACCGTCGAGATGGAAGTAAACAATCGACTGAATTCTATAAAAAATACAGTCAAGATGGATGGTTTTCGTCCAGGTAAAGTGCCACTTAAAGTTGTTAAGCAAAAATATTCTGGAACGGTATTGCAGGAAGTCGCAGGCGAACTGATGCAAAAATCATTTCGCGAAGCTCTCACCCAGGAAAACCTGAACCCTGCCGGTGACCCGGTAATACAAGCAGAAGACCTGATCCTCGGACAGGTGATGGAATATACAGCGACTTTCGAGGTATATCCTGAAGTAGCTTTGAGCCCGATCAGTGATCTGTCTATCGAAAAGGTTGAAGCTGTCGTAGAAGCGGGTGATGTCGATAAAATGATCGATATCCTGCGCAAGCAAAAGATGGACTGGAGCGAAGTTGACCGCGCATCTGCCGATGGCGACCGTATAAGTATCGATTTTGTCGGTACTGTTGACGGTGAAAAGTTCGATGGCGGCAGTGCGAACGATATGCCTATGGTTCTCGGCTCGGGGCAGATGATTCCTGGTTTTGAAGAAAAACTCACTGGTCTTAAAGCCTCGGAGGAAACGACTTTCAAAGTGCCTTTCCCGGATGATTACGCGGCTAAAGAACTGGCTGGTAAAGAAGCAGAGTTTGCCGTTACCGTCAAGAAGGTGGAAGAACCGAAACTGCCTGAGGTCGATGAAGAGTTCGCCAAAGCATTTGGTGTCGAAAGCGGTGATGTTGAACAGCTGAAATCTGAGATCAAGGCTAATATGGAACGCGAACTAGCCAGAAAACTGCGTTCTGTAATCAAAGGTAATGTCATGGATGCCCTGGTAGCAGCGAATCCACTGGATGTGCCGGCAGCAATCGTTACGCAGGAAGCTGAAACGCTTAAAAAGCAGACGGAAGTTCAGTCCCCTGGCAGCACATTGACTGTCGATGCATTTATGGACGATGCCAAACGCCGTGTTCAACTCGGTCTCATCCTGGCGGAAGTTGCCAAAGCGTCTTCTATTAATATCGATGCCGACACAATAAAGGCACGTATCGAAGAAATGGCGCAGGATTATGACGATCCTGATGAATTCGTTCGTTACTATATGGGGAATCAGGAATTGTTAAGCAGTGTGCAAACACTGGTTATGGAAGACAAAGTGGTAGACTGGATAGTCGACCAGGCATCTGTCAGTACAAAAAGCAGCACTTTCGACGAAGTCATGAACCCGGAATCCAAATAATCTCGCCGATTGGATGGTAAATCAGGCTATACTCCGATACCAGTACTAACGATTTTAAAATACAACGGCGCAAATAAAATGATCAATGATAATTCTAACGGTGCTTTGGATACACAAGCATTAAACCTGGTACCGATGGTCATCGAACAGACACCACGCGGTGAACGTTCATTCGATATCTATTCACGTCTGCTGAAAGAGCGTGTGATCTTCATTGTTGGTCCGATCGAAGATCATATGGCAAACCTTGTCGTCGCACAGTTGCTGTTTCTGGAGTCGGAGAATCCTGATAAAGATATCTCTCTGTATATCAATTCGCCAGGCGGATCTGTCACTGCCGGTCTCGCCATCTACGATACCATGCAGTTCATCAAGCCTCATATCAGCACGCTTTGCGTTGGTCAGGCTGCAAGCATGGGAGCTGTATTACTGGCCGCTGGTGAAAACGGTAAACGTTTTTCATTGCCGCATTCACGTGTCATGATTCATCAGCCGTTAGGCGGTTTCCAGGGGCAGGCATCGGATATCGATATCCACGCGAAAGAGATATTGAAGATACGTGAACAACTGAATCAATTGCTGGCGAATCATACCGGTCAGAGTATTGAAACGATCGATCGTGATACTGAACGTGATAATTTCATGGGTGCGGAAACCGCTGTTGAGTATGGACTTATCGACGAAGTGCTACAAACGCGAAAATAATCCAATAAAGCGTTAATTCTTCCATTTCTTATCTGAAAATGTAGTGTTCTGGCTCTTTTTTAGCCAATTTTGACATAAAAAAGGTGTTTTTCTGATCGATTATAGAAACCTTTGTCTGAATCCTGCATGAATTCCATCTTTGCGCTATTGTCTAGTGTAAATAATTTTATTTTTAGTGTTTGATGCAAGATTTACTTGAAAGATTGCTCACTAATTGGCAAGGTAAAGACCATGCATACGTGCCACCATGTGTTGAGAGAGAGTTATGAGCGACGATAGAACCAGTAACGGCAGCGATTCAGAGAAACTTCTTTATTGTTCTTTCTGCGGCAAGAGCCAGCATGAAGTAAAAAAATTGATTGCAGGGCCTTCAGTTTACGTCTGTGATGAGTGCGTTGAATTATGCAACGATATCATCCTTGAAGAGCTTGAAGATGAAACCAGTAGTGCAATCAAGAAGTTGCCTACACCGCGCGAGATCAATGCCATCCTAGATGATTATGTTATTGGCCAGGCACGTGCAAAGAAGATACTTTCTGTTGCGGTTTACAACCACTATAAGCGCCTTGAAGTAAAACATAAAAAAGACGATATCGAATTATCAAAAAGTAACATCCTCATGATCGGGCCTACCGGATCAGGCAAGACACTGCTGGCTGAAACCCTGGCCAGGTTACTCGATGTACCTTTCACTATCGCAGATGCGACAACGCTTACTGAAGCTGGTTATGTCGGTGAAGATGTTGAAAATATCATTCAGAAATTACTGCAGAAGTGTGATTACGACGTTGATAAAGCGCAGACAGGTATCGTTTATATTGACGAGATCGACAAGATTTCTCGCAAATCAGATAACCCATCGATAACACGTGATGTCTCTGGTGAAGGTGTGCAGCAGGCGTTGCTGAAGCTCATCGAAGGTACGGTTGCATCCGTTCCACCGCAGGGTGGACGTAAACATCCTCAGCAGGAGTTCCTGCAGGTTGATACAGCAAATATCCTGTTTATCTGCGGCGGCGCCTTCGCCGGGCTTGATAAAGTTATTCGTAATCGCTCTGAAAAGGGTGGTATTGGCTTTGGTGCCGAAGTAAAAACCAAAGAAGAAGTACGTAAAGCACATGAGATTATCGATGAGCTTGAAGCCGATGATCTGATCACATATGGCCTGATTCCGGAATTTGTTGGTCGCCTGCCAGTAGTCGCGACTCTGGAAGAGCTGGACGAAGATGCCCTGGTCACTATCCTCACACAGCCGAAGAATGCCCTTAGTAAACAATACGGTAAGATGATCGAGATGGAAGGCAGTGAGCTCGAATTGCGTGATGAGGCCTTGCATGCTATCGCTAAAAAAGCGATGGAGAGAAAAACCGGTGCCCGAGGCCTGCGAACGATACTGGAAAATGTCCTGCTGGATACGATGTATGAGTTGCCGTCATTAGAGGGTGTTTCAAAAGTTGTTATAGATGAAAGTGTTATCGAAGGCAGTAATGAGCCTTACCTGGTCTATGATGGCGGAGACCCCCAGAAATTAAGCCAGGAAAATTAACTGCCCTTTACTGCGGACGATGTTTCACGCATTTAAAAACAGTAACATACAAAAAACAATCTGGCTTGAAATAAATATAAGTTTTTCTTAACAAGGCACTTGAAAAGCTGCGCGTTTGTCTACACTTACAAAGAACAACTTATAATTAGAGGTAGCCATGGCTAGCAACAAAGATCCGGAAGCGAACATATCACAATCTGAAGTACCTGTTTTACCCTTACGTGATGTCGTGGTTTACCCACACATGGTTATCCCTCTCTTCGTCGGACGAGAGAAGTCTATCCAGGCGCTCGATGCCGCGATGCAGGATAACAAGCAAATTTTGCTGGTCGCACAGAAGAGTGCAGATATCGATGATCCTGCTATCGAAGATGTCCATGAGATCGGCACTCTTGCGACTATATTACAGCTGTTAAAACTTCCTGACGGTACCATCAAGGTGCTGGTTGAAGGTTCACAACGTGCACGTATAGAAGGCATCAAAGAGAGTGGTCCGTTCTATGTATCTGGATATCAGCTGTTGACTGATGAAGTGTCTAGAGATGATCAGGAGCTCGAGGTGCTTTCCCGGTCTACCTTAAGCGTGTTCGATCAGTATGTGAAACTAAATAAGAAAGTACCCGCAGAAGTATTAACGTCATTAGCTGGTATCGATGAGCCATCACGTCTTTCGGATACTATTGCCGCTCACATGTCATTGAAGCTGGAAGAAAAACAGAAGATCCTTGAGATTTCCAGTGTGCAGGAACGTCTCGAGTACATCATGAAACTCATCGATGGTGAGATTGATATGCTGCAGATCGAGAAACGTATCCGTGGCCGAGTCAAGCAGCAGATGGAAAAAAGTCAGCGCGAGTATTATCTGAACGAGCAGATGAAAGCTATTCAGAAAGAACTGGGTGATATGGAAGATGCACCGAATGAAGTCGAAGAGCTTGAACAGAAGATCGAAAAATCTGGCATGAGCAAAGAGGCCAGAAAGAAGGCTGACGCAGAGTTAAACAAACTGAAGATGATGTCACCGATGTCGGCTGAAGCTACCGTTGTACGTAACTATATAGACTGGTTGGTCGATTGCCCATGGAAGAAAAAATCCAAGATCCGTAACGATCTCGCAGGTGCAGAAGAAGTACTGAATGATGATCATTATGGGCTGGATAAGGTCAAAGAACGCATCCTTGAATACCTTGCGGTACAGCAGCGAGTAAAAAAATTAAAAGGTCCGATCCTGTGCCTGGTCGGTCCTCCAGGTGTAGGTAAGACTTCGCTCGGACGTTCCATCGCCAGGGCCACTAACCGTAAATATACTCGTATGGCATTGGGCGGAGTACGTGATGAATCAGAGATCCGCGGACATCGTCGTACCTATATCGGTTCACTGCCGGGCAAGATTATCCAGAATCTGAGTAAGGTAGGCACGCGTAACCCGCTGTTCCTGCTAGATGAAATCGATAAGATGGCTGCTGATTTTCGCGGTGATCCTGCATCTGCATTACTGGAGGTTCTGGATCCCGAGCAGAATCATACCTTTGCCGATCATTACCTGGAAGTCGATTTTGATCTTTCAGACGTAATGTTCGTTGCGACGGCAAATAGCATGAATATTCCCGGTCCTTTATTAGATCGTATGGAAGTGATTCGTCTGCCCGGTTATACCGAAGATGAAAAAGTTGAGATCTCCAAGAATTACCTGTTACCCAAACAGAAGAAGAATAATGGCCTGGAAGATGATGAGCTTCACGTCTCTGATGCCGCGTTACGTGACATAGTTCGTTATTACACTCGTGAAGCGGGTGTGCGTAGTATCGAGCGTGAGATAGCAAAGATCTGTCGCAAAGTCGTTAAGGAAGTTGTGCTCAATAAGAAAAAATCCAATGCTGTTACTAAAGTGACTCCGAAGACGCTGGAGAAATATCTTGGTGTCAAACGTTTCCGCTATGGTGTCGCTGAGGACAATGATCAGATCGGTCAGGTTAATGGTCTGGCGTGGACAGAAGTTGGCGGCGAACTGTTAACCATCGAATCTGCGGTCATGCCGGGTAAGGGTAAGCTCTCTTACACAGGTCAGCTAGGTGACGTGATGCAGGAGTCGATTCAGGCGGCAATGACTGTGATACGCAGCCGCGCTGCAACCCTGGGACTGGAATCAGGTTTTCAGGAAACCATCGATATACACGTGCATGTGCCTGAAGGTGCTACACCGAAAGACGGACCGAGTGCAGGTGTGGGGATGTGTACCGCTCTGGCTTCTTCTATCACCAAGAAACCCGTTAATGCGAATGTCGCCATGACAGGAGAGATAACATTGCGCGGTGAAGTGCTACCTATAGGCGGCCTCAAAGAAAAGTTACTGGCTGCGCATCGTGCTGGAATAAAAACGGTATTGATCCCGCAAGAAAATGAAAAAGACCTTGTCGAGATCCCTAAAAATATTTTAAGTAAGCTCGATGTGAAACCAGTGCGCTGGATTGATGAAGTACTGGAACTGGCGCTGACTGAAATGCCAGAGCCATTAAATAATGTCGACAACGATGGTAAAAAATCAGCCAGTGTAGCTAAAAATAAAAAAACAGGAAGTGCTCTAAGGCATTAATAGAGGTTGTATTAGCAGTACATGCTAATTTTATAACTAGTTAATTTAGATTTGCTTTAACGATTGGCCAATACATTTTATCCATGTGTTGGCTTTTCAATTTATGAAAAACTAGCAAAAAGCCTTAAAATACCAGTGTTTTTGCCGCTTTGTCATTGACAGGCTGGGTAACTCACTGTATAAATCCCGTCTAGCAAAACTTTGGTAGTAACCTTTGCCTGGTTCCTGACAGCCTTGTTCGGGAGCCAATATAAAATAATAACTTCTACATCGTTTGTCTATTATAAAAATCACCTGATCATGGGAGCAATCAATGAATAAAACAGAACTTACAGATGCTGTTGCGGAATCAACAGGTATGACAAAAGCTGATGCTGCGCGTGCAGTAGACTCAGTGCTTGGTACGATTACAGACGCGCTTGCAAAAGGCGAGCAAGTTGGTGTTGTTGGCTTTGGAACTTTCCTCGTACGTGACCGTGCTGCACGCACTGGCCGTAACCCACAGACTGGCGCAGAGATCCAGATCGCAGCAGCAAAAGTTCCTGCATTTAAGCCTGGTAAAGCATTAAAAGATGCAGTAAACTAGCGCGCCTTCCGCAAGGGGGAGCAAGCTAGGGGTGCTTAGCTCAGCTGGTAGAGCGTCGCCCTTACAAGGCGAATGTCGGGGGTTCGACTCCCTCAGCACCCACCAAGTTCGGACCGGTAGTTCAGCTGGTTAGAATGCCGGCCTGTCACGCCGGAGGTCGCGGGTTCGAATCCCGTCCGGTCCGCCATATTTAAGACTGTGCCGTATCGATACTAATTCAATCAGGATTAATATCGTGCGGCATCGGTCATAAATATTTTCATAATATACACAAGAACCTTAGCTATTGATTCAGATACTGGTTCATCCATTCTATCAAGTTCGTGTTGGCTCAAAACCCCGAGACAAATGTCATAATTATTTTTGTCATGCACCATACTAGGCCACTATTTAGGTATAATCCTGCAGCACGCTAAGTTATAAACAAATAAAGTAAAAGACTATGTTACAAGCTATCAATGATCGTATTAAAGGCTGGTTAGGAATTGTTATTGTTGTGTTGATCGGCCTGCCTTTCGCATTGTGGGGCATCCAGTCATATTTTGATGATGCAGGGCCACGCTATGCTGCCAAAGTGAATGATTCAGAAATTTCTGCTAATGAGTTCGAGCGTTCGGTCTCGATGCAACGTCAGTCCATATTACGCCAGAATGGCGGCAAGCTTAACATGGACGAAAATGTATTACGTGAACGTACTTTGAGCCAGATGATCAATCAGCGCCTGCTGGAAGATGCGACCTATGAAAATGGTTACCGGATATCTGATGCAGTACTAAGTGAAAAGATCAGGAAGTTATTCACAGTAGATGGTGTCTTTGATCGGCAACGATTTGAAGCCAGTGTTACATCATTAGGTATGAATGTCCCGATGTATGAACAGGCGCTACGAAATGAGTTGAGGCTGCAGCAGATGCAGGCGGGTATCGCTAACTCGGCTTTTGTTACCAGGCAAGAAGTTAATGACCTGTCCAGCATCAGCGAGCAGACCCGTGATATTAGCGTATTGACGTTTAATGTCGATCATTTCTCTACTGCAGCAAAAGCAACAGATGAAGAGATAAAGCAATATTACGAAGCTAATCTGTCGCAGTTCATGGTGCCAGAGAAAGTGAAGGTTGATTACGTCGAAATCACTTCAGATGCTCTTGCAGAAGACGTTGCCATCGACGAAGAGCAGATCAAAAAGATGTACGATGATTATGTCAAGAGTGTAGCAGGGCATGAGGAACGCAGGGCCAGTCATATACTGATACAGGCTTCGGATAATAAAGCTGCGGCTCAGATCGAAATAGAATCATTGAAAAAAGAACTTGAAGCCGGAGCTGATTTTGCAGAATTAGCGAAGCAGCACTCACAGGACCCTGGCTCAGCTGCCAATGGCGGTGACCTTGATTGGGTCGCTTTAGGCGAGATGGTTAAACCGTTCGAAAAGGCTTTGTTCGATTTGGATAAGGGAGCGGTCAGCGATGTCGTGGAAACACAGTTTGGTTTCCATCTGATAAAGCTGGTCGATGTAAGAAGTCAGACAGTGGAACCGCTTGGCGTGAAACGCTATGAATTCGAAGACGAGATAAAAGCGGATAGCGTTGCTTCGATGTTCTATGATCTCAGTGAACGACTAGCGGCTACGGCTTACGAGAACCCGGACAGTCTGGAAGTCGTCGTTGAAGACCTGGGTCTTAAGCTCAAGAGTAGTGAATATTTCACTCGCCTGAAAGGAGAGGGTATTGCCGAAAATGAGAAAGTGAGAAATATCGCTTTTTCTCCATTGGTTATGGAAGAGGGCAGTAATAGCGATATCATCGAGATTAGTCCTACACATGTGGTCGTTATACGGGTGAATGACCATGTGCCTGCGACAGCGATACCTCTGGCAGAAGTGAGTTCCAGGATCGAGAATATCCTGAAAGTCCAGGCAGGACATAAACAGACTATGGCTGCTGCGATGGATGTGAAGGATAAGATTGAAGCAGGTGCTCCAGTCGCTGACCTTGAATCGGAAGGTGTCACTATCGAAGTCATCAAGTCCATCGGTCGTAGAGACAATGCAAAAGTAAAAGACCCTTCGATATTGCGTAATGCTTTCGAAATGGTACTGGCACAGGATAATAAATTATCGGTAAAAGAAGTCGATCTTGTTTCAGGCGATGTTGCATTGGTCGTGCTGGACAGGGTCAATATGCCCGAAAATATCTCGCCTGCTCAGCAGGAGCTGGTTAAGAGTGAAGTGTTGAGAGAAAATGCTATCCGTGATTTTTCAAGTGCTCTGCTGGTTATCAAGGAAAGCGCGAGCATAGACAGGAACATGAGCCTGGTAAACAAGACCGAGTGATCGCTGCCTGTGTATCAGTTCGATAGGTATAACTCGCGTAATCTCAGGATATACCGTTAAAGGTCGGGAGTAGCGTCGTGGTAATAACAAAACTCGCACTACACTGGCAGATACTCATCGCGCTTTGTCTGGCGGTGATCAGCGGCCTGTTACTGGATCAGTCGTCCTCTATTTTTGGCCTCTCGTTTCTTTCCATATTTGTCTTCTTCGGAACATTATTTTTAAATGCACTGAAGATGTTGATCGTACCGCTGGTGATGGCTTCGATTATCACTGGGATGATGGGGCTCCACGGCGATACGCTCGGTCGCTTAGGTACAAAAACAATACTGTATTATGCATCGACCAGCCTGGTCGCGATTCTTATCGGACTGTTCTTTGTCAACCTGCTGCAACCAGGTATCGTTGATGGTGTGCCGGCACGTGACATCATTGGCCTGTCATCACAAACCGATGAGGTGATCAGCAGTGTAGGAGATAAAGGTGCCAGCGATATTGCCGAAGTACTGCTTCGTATGGTACCGCCCAATATCGTCACCGCAGCAGCTAACGGACAGATGCTCGGACTTATCTTCTTCAGTCTGATCTTTGGTTTTTTTGTTTCGAAACTGCAGGGCCAGGCCGCACAGGTACATAAAGATTTCTGGCAGGGGCTGCTCGATATCATGATGATGATGACTCACTTCATCATGAAGTTCGCACCAATCGGAGTCTATGCACTGGTTGCTAAAGTGGTTATGATATCGGGTGTGGACGCATTCGAACCACTGGCAATGTTCTTTGCTACGGTCATACTGGCACTAGGTGTACATCTGCTGATCTTTCTTCCTGTGGTGCTGCGTTACCTGGCACGGGTGTCTCCAGTAAAACATTTTCAAGCGATGCTGCCGGCACTGTTAACAGCATTCTCCACAAGTTCTTCATCGGCCACGCTGCCGATAACGATGGACTGCGTTGAAAACAGGGCCGGAGTATCAAACCAGGTCACAGGTTTTACACTGCCTCTTGGTGCTACCATCAACATGGATGGTACGGCCTTATATGAATGTGTGGCTGCCATGTTCATCGCGCAGGCATATGGTATTTCGCTGGATGTCACGACTCAGTTCACCATCGTACTGGTTGCCCTGCTTACCTCTATCGGTGTTGCAGGCATTCCATCGGCCAGCCTGGTCGCGATTACGATTATCCTGGCGGCTATCGGCCTGCCACTTGAAGGTATAGGTCTGATCCTGGTCGTTGATCGGGTACTGGATATGTGCCGTACTTCAGTGAATGTATTCAGTGATTCATGTGCTGCAGTAACGATCGCTCGTATGGAAGGTGAGGAAACCCTTCTGCGATAGCATGAATCATATATCACCAATAAAAAAGGACAGCTTTTTCGCTGTCCTTTTTTACTGCATGGAGTATCTTGCCTGTACTATGAGATATCACCCATCAGCCCGGCTGTATTGTAGCCGGCATCAACATAGATAACTTCGCCAGTGATACCACTTGCCAGGCTGGAGCACAGGAATGCGGATGCGTTTCCAACTTCATCGATCGTGACATTACGCCGCAATGGAGCGCTTTGCTCCACGTGCTCTATGATCTTATTGAAACCTGAGATTCCTTTCGCCGCCAGGGTTTTTATCGGTCCGGCGGATATGGCATTGACGCGGATGCCCTCAGGCCCGAGTGAATGCGCCAGGTAACGCACATTTGCTTCCAGGCTGGCCTTGGCCAGGCCCATCACGTTATAACCAGGGAAGGCGCGTACTGCACCGAGGTAGCTCATGGTGATGATCGAAGCGTCATCACGGTTCTGCAACATGTGACGACCGGCTTTGGCGATCGCGGCCAGACTGTATGAGCTGATGTCGTGTGCGGTATTAAATCCTTCACGGCTGATGTTGTCGAGGTAGTCGCCTTCCAGCATTTCCTTGGGGGCAAATGCTACAGAGTGGACGATGATATCGAGGCTGTCCCAGTAGTCATCCAGGTGTTCGAATACCGCTTCGATCTGTTCATCATTTTCCACATCGCAGGGCACCACGATATCGGAATCACATTCACCGGCGAGTTTTTCGACACGCTCGCGAAGGCGTTCTCCCATATAGGCAAATGCCAGGTCGGCACCTTCTCTGTGCATTGCTTTTGCGATACCCCAGGCAATCGATCGATTACTTGCAACTCCAAATATCAATGCACGTTTGCCAGTTAAAAAGCCCATATTCTCCCCTCGTATTTATTTTATTATTATTTGGTCTGTTGTTGACCAGTACTGTAAACTCGGTGTCACATGTTAGGCGGATTATGCCGGTGAATGCAACCCCGTAAATACAACTAATTTCGTACTCATATTACAGCAAATAAGATAACTTTAAACTCGTGTTACGCCCATGCTGAGTCGATTATTCGATATTAATTACAAGTTTTTCTTCTTACTATTATTCTTCCTGCCAGTAAATTCGCATGCTGTTCCAGCGATGGGCATGGGGTATGAGCCGAAATATCCGGCCAGTTATAAACACTTCGACTATGTGAATCCTGAAGCGCCAAAAGGCGGCAGCCTGACGATGATGGGGCTGGGGACTTTTGACAGTTTAAATCCATACCTGCTGAAAGGCATCTCTGCAGATGGGCTTGGTGCACTGGTATTTGAAAGTCTGCTGGAAAAAAGTCTTGATGAACCGTTTAGTGAATACGGACTCATCGCCGATGATTTTTTTCTCGCTGAAGACGGTCTCTCGGCCACCTTTCACATCAATCCGCTGGCCAGGTTTTCTAACGGCGATGCTATCACTGCTGAAGATGTGAAATATTCATTCGATACCCTGATGAGTAAAGAGGCCCATCCCCAGTTCCGTGTCTATTATGGAGATGTAGACTCAGCGATCGTCCTCGACCGACTCACTATACGTTTTAATTTCAAGAACAAGAACCGTGAACTGCACATGATAATCGGCGAGATACCGATCTTCTCAAAGAAGTGGGCTGGCGATCTGGCGTTCGATGAAACCAGCGATATCAATCCGGTCGCCAGTGGACCATACTTTATCGAAAAGTCCGAGCGCGGTAAATCGATAAGCTATACAAAGAACCCTGATTACTGGGCAAAAGACCTGCCTGTGAGAAAAGGCATGTTCAACTATGATCGGATCAATTATAAATATTATAAGGATTCGACCATCGCACTCGAAGCGTTTAAAGCGGGTGAGTTCGACTTCTTTTTTGAGAATTATTCAAAGCGTTGGGCGCGTTCACATAATGGCCCACGTTACGACTCCGGCGAAATCGTAAAAACAGAGTTAACACATAAGAATAATGCGGGTATGCAGGGGTTTGCCTTCAATACCCGTCGCGAGAAGTTCAAAGATGTGCGGGTAAGACGTGCGCTGAGCCTGGCCTATGATTTTGAATGGGCGAATGCCAAACTGTTTTATAACCAGTATGTGCGGGCAGATAGTTACTTCAGTAACAGTGAGCTGGCCGCCACCGGTCTACCGGACGGCAAAGAGCTGGAGCTACTTGAGAAGTATCGCGATCAGTTACCAGCCCAGCTGTTTAGCCAGCAATGGAAACCGGCAACCACGGTATCACCGCATAGCTTGCGAAAAAATCTGGTCAAGGCGCGTGACCTGCTCACAGAAGCGGGCTGGACGGTTCAGGATGGCGTGCTGAAGAACCAGGATGGAGAAGCCTTTAATCTCGATATCTTACTGGTGCAGAATGGATTTGATCGTATCATTGCTCCATATGCGCATAACCTGAAAAAGCTGGGTATCGAAACCAGCTATCGGAAAGTCGATTCATCGCTGTATAAGCGCAGACTGGATTCGTTCGAGTTTGATATGGTTGTTACCAGTTTCCCTTCTTCTGTCTCGCCGGGAAATGAGTTGATGAACATGTTCTATTCCAATTCGGCGGAGATGAAAGGTTCCAAGAACTTGCCCGGGATCACCAGCCCGGTCGTCGATGCACTGGTCCAGGAGATAATCCAGGCAAAAGACAGGGAGCATGTCGTCATCGCTTCACGTGCTCTGGATCGTGTCCTGTTGTACGGAGAATACCTGGTGCCAAACTGGTATATCAACGTACACCGTGTCGCCTACTGGGATAAGTTTGGCATACCGCAAACGCAACCGTTATATTACGACCCGATAAGCTGGCTGCTAAAAGCATGGTGGGTGAAAGATAGTGATAACGAGAATGTTCAAAATGACTGACAGGTATAAACCCTAATGTTTTCATATATTCTAAAACGCCTGTTACTGATGATCCCAACACTGTTCGGTGTCATGCTGATTACTTTTGCAGTAACGCAGTTCGTGCCCGGAGGCCCGGTCGAACAGCTCGTCAGCCAGCTCGAAGGACAGCATGGTGCGGGTGAAGCCAGCAGTGGTACCAGTGGACTGTACCGCGGAGCGACGGGGCTGGATGAAGAATACATCGAAGAGATCCGTGCCTTGTACGGATTCGATAAACCGGTATATGAGCGTTTCACCTCTATGATGCTTAACTACCTGAGTTTTGATCTGGGTGACAGTTATTTTCACAACGAATCTGTGATCGATCTGGTTATCTCCAAGATGCCGGTATCTATCAGCCTCGGTGTTTGGAGTTTTATCATCGTCTATTCCACCTGTATACCACTGGGTATTGCCAAAGCGGTCAGGGATGGCAGTACTTTCGATGTGGTTAGCAGTACCCTGATACTGATCGGTTATTCGATACCGGGTTTTGTTCTCGGTATCACATTGCTGGTCTTTTTTGGGGGCGGCAGCTTCCTGGATATTTTCCCGCTACGCGGCCTGGTCTCGGATAACTGGGATAGTTTGCCCTGGTATAAACAGGTGCTGGATTATCTGTGGCACATGGTACTACCGATCACTGCATCGGTGATCGGCAGCTTCGCCGTCATGACCATGCTGACCAAGAACAGTTTCATCGAGGAGATAAGAAAGCAGTATGTACTTACGGCGAAAGCCAAGGGACTGTCGGATAATGCCGTGTTATACCGGCACGTTTTCAGGAACGCAGTGATACCGTTGATCACCGGTTTTCCTGCCGCCTTCATCGGCGCATTCTTTACCGGCAGCCTGTTGATAGAAACTATTTTTTCTCTCGATGGTCTGGGTCTGCTGTCATACGAATCAGTATTGAAACGCGATTATCCCGTGGTGCTGGGCACCCTGTACCTGTTTACCATATTGGGCCTGGTCGCAAAACTGCTGGCAGATATCAGCTATGTGTTAATCGATCCACGGATCCATTTCGACTCGGTTGATAGCTGATGAACATAGCGAGTCAAGAGAGTTTCTCATCCGGTCTGTCGCCTAATCAGAGAGCATGGTTACGCTTCAAGGCAAATCGCCGGGGTTACGTCAGCCTGTGGATATTCAGTATCTTGTTCGTGCTCTGTTTTTTTGCCGAAGTTATATCGAACGATAAACCCCTAATCGTGAAATATGATGGCGATTATTACTTTCCTGTTGTAAAGGTCTATTCGGAAACGGCTTTTGGCGGTGACTTCGAAACAGAAGCTGATTATACCGATAACTTCGTTCGTCAACAGTTAACCCGTGATGGTAACTGGATGATCGAACCGGTTATTCCCTACAGCTACGACACCATCAATTTTGTCAGTGATCTGCCAAATCCCGCGCCTCCATCTGCTCAGAACTATTTCGGTACCGATGATCGTGGTCGGGACGTGCTGGCACGGGTGATCTATGGTTTCCGTATCTCTGTCTGGTTTGCGCTGGCGCTCATGGTTATCGGTGTAGTTATCGGAATCATCGCGGGTTCTATACAGGGATATTTTTCCGGCAAGACTGACCTCATCATGCAGCGCATAATCGAAGTCTGGTCTTCGATGCCGGAACTGTACCTGCTGATCATCTTTGCCTCGATCTTTCAGCCCAGTATCTGGCTGTTGATTATCCTGTTGTCATTATTTGGCTGGATGGGGCTGTCTGATTATGTGCGCGCTGAATTTTTACGTGGAAGAAACCTGGATTATGTGCGTGCAGCCAGGGCAATGGGGGCGAGCAACTTCACTATCATCAGTCGGCACCTGTTACCGAACAGTCTGACACCGGTTATCACCTTTTTACCATTCAGGATCAGTGGGGCAATCCTGGCATTGACCAGTCTGGACTTTCTTGGTCTGGGTGTGCCGCCTACAACTCCTAGTCTGGGTGAGCTGTTATCACAGGGTAAAGAGAACATTGAAGCGTGGTGGCTGTCTTTAAGTGCATTCATCGTTCTGGTCGGCACATTGATGCTGTTAATATTTATCGGTGAGGCATTACGTGAAGCCCTGGATACTCGTAAGCAGTGAGAAATAAATCGTGAATAATGAAAATACTTTGCTTAGCGTCAGAGATTTGAGCGTGTCATTCAATACGCAGAATGGTCTGATAAAGATCATCGACGATATCAGCTTTGATATATATTCAGGCGAGAATCTTGCCATCGTTGGTGAATCCGGTTCAGGCAAATCGGTCACTGCCTTATCATTGCTGCGCTTACATGATGAAAAGAATACGGTCTACTCTGATGCGCAGATCCAGTTTCAGAATAGAAACCTGCTGAAGCTGAATGACGATGAGATAAAGGACGTCCGTGGCAAGAACATATCGATGATCTTTCAGGAACCGATGACATCATTGAACCCGGTGTTTACCATCGGTCAGCAGATCGAAGAAGTGCTGACCCTGCACCAGAATATGAACAAGCCTGAAAAAAAAGCTCGAGTGATCGAGTTGCTAAACCGGGTAGGTATCCGGCAACCTGAGCAAAAAGTTAATAATTTTCCACACGCGCTATCTGGCGGTCAACGGCAGAGAGTAATGATCGCGATGGCCCTGGCCTGCGATCCATTCTTATTGATTGCGGATGAACCAACCACAGCGCTGGATGTCACTATCCAGCAGCAGATACTTGATCTGTTGATGGAGATCCAGAAAGATACCGGCATGTCGGTATTGCTGATCACTCACGATCTGAACCTGGTGCGGCGTTTTTCTAACCGGGTTTGCGTGATGCGCCAGGGTAAGATTGTAGAAACAAACGATACAGAGAGCCTGTTCAGCAATCCTCAAAATGAGTACACACGTTTTCTACTGGATAGTGAGCCGGATCGAAAGATAGCGACGATAGCAGCGACTTCTGATGTTGTATTGAGCACCAGGAACCTGCGTTGTTATTTCCCTGTCTACAAGGGTTTCTTCAAACGTAAGATTGATGAAGTAAAAGCCGTTGACGATGTTAGCCTGTCGCTATGTTCCGGTGAAACACTGGGAATCGTTGGTGAGTCCGGTTCTGGAAAAACGACTCTGGGTCTGGCGATGTTTCGATTATTGGCTTCGACGGGTGGAATCGAGTTTAAAAACCAGGATGTGACCGGGTTTAATGAGAAGATGATGCGACCACTAAGACGTCACTTTCAGATCGTTTTTCAGGATCCCTTTTCTTCGTTATCGCCAAGATTAACGGTACAGCAAATCATAGAAGAGGGTCTAAAACTGCATTTTCCTGAGCTCGATGCCAGGCAGCGATTACAGAGGATAGTCGATATCCTGCAGGAAGTCGGCCTGGAAAAGGATATCTTGTGGCGCTATCCTCATGAGTTCTCTGGCGGACAGAGGCAGCGCATAGCGATCGCTCGAACCGTAGTGCTTGAACCTGATGTTATCCTGCTGGATGAGCCAACGAGTGCGCTCGATGTTTCTGTTCAGAAGCAGGTGCTGGCATTATTGGCCGACTTACAGGAAAAACATAAATTAAGCTACTTATTCATCAGCCATGACCTGCGTGTGGTTCGTGCTATGGCTCACCGTGTTATCGTCATGCGGCATGGGCAGGTGGTCGAGCAGGGCAATGTCGAAGAAGTATTCAATCATCCAAAGAATGAATACACGAGAGAGCTTGCATCTGCTTCTCTATATCACTGATAGTTCCACATCGGTATCTATATTATTGAAAACGCAAGTTATTTTTAAGTTCGATAATACTTGACTGTTTTACTGGGTATTAGTAGAATTAACCTACTATTTTAGTCAGGAATTCTGAGGTTTTTTCATGCGTTTATCTACTAAAGGACGTTACAGTGTGACGGCCATGCTCGATCTTGCTATCCATGATAAAGCGGGACCGGTGACATTGGCTGATATTTCTCAATGCCAGGGTATTTCATTGTCGTACCTGGAGCAGTTATTTGCGCGTCTGCGTAAGAGCGGTCTGGTGAAAGGTGTTCGTGGTCCTGGTGGCGGCTACCGGCTGGCACGTCCAGCCTCTGACATCAGCATCGCCGAGATAATCTGCTCCGTTGACGAGAACGTGGATGTGACTCGTTGCAAAGGTCAGGGTAATTGTCAGCACGGCTCAAAATGTCTGACCCATGAGCTATGGACTAACCTGAGCTCTAAGTTACACGAGTTTTTATCTGGCATCACGCTGGCACAATTTGTAGAGCGTCCGGGAATCCCTGAGTTATCACTGCAGCGCGATAAGAAGATAGGTCGATTTATTCTGGCAAAGAAACAGGCCGCCGCTATTAACCAGGGTGTCTTTAGTGTCAGTAAAAATTTAACAACAAATGAACAGGCCAGTACTGGTCTGGTTGACAAAGTATCGGTGGGGTAAGTTATGGCATATGGTGAAAAAGTTCTGGATCACTATGAGAATCCAAGAAACGTCGGCAGTTTTGAAAGTGACGATAGTGTCGGCACCGGCATGGTCGGTGCGCCGGCATGTGGTGACGTGATGAGGCTGCAGATAAAAGTCGGTGACAACGGTGTTATCGAAGACGCGGTATTTAAAACCTATGGCTGCGGTAGTGCGATCGCATCGAGTTCGCTATTGACCGAATGGGTTAAAGGCAAAACTCTTGATGAAGCAAAAGCGATCAAGAATACTGACATTGCAGAAGAGCTGGCGTTGCCGCCGGTTAAAATCCATTGCTCGGTGCTGGCGGAAGACGCCATTAATGCCGCGATTGATGATTATAAAAAGAAGCACAGCTGATAGCCCGCTTTGTAAGCACTTATGTATAAACATATAAAAAAGCCTGGTTTTCCAGGCTTTTTTTTCGTCAGCTGTGCACTGAAGTCCAGCATGCATTGTTTTTGATCTCTTGCATTATTTTGGTGCGGTACATAAGTTGTTTAGTCGTAAAAATCTTTTTCCGGTTAAGAAATTGTTAGCTGTAGAGCCTTATCGAGCAGGAAAAAGCGATACTACTCGGGTATAATCTGAGCTTTATTATTTGTTTGAGGATTTCCTGTGCTTGAGTCATATCGCCAACATGTTACTGAACGTGAAGCAGAAGGTTTGCCGCCGTTAGCACTAGACGCAATTCAGGTTGCCGAGCTGATTGAGATCATTAAAGACTGCCCTGCTGGTGAAGAAGAATTCTTGATGCACCTGCTGGTGAATCGTGTCCCCCCCGGTGTCGATCAGGCGGCCTATGTTAAAGCCGCCTTTTTGGCTGATGTCGCTAAAGGTAATACCAAGTGTGAATTGATCGACGAGGTGCGTGCAACTGAAATCCTTGGTACCATGTTAGGTGGTTACAATATCCAGCCATTGATTGATCTGCTCGATTACGAGAAGACAGCTGATACTGCAGCAACCGCTCTGTCTCACACACTGCTGGTATATGATGCTTTTCATGATGTCGCAGAAAAGTCAAAAACCAATGAAGCCGCGGCACGTGTCATCCGTTCATGGGCTGATGCGGAGTGGTTCACTTCGAAACCTGAACTTGCAAAAGAGATAACCGTTACTGTCTACAAAGTTCCTGGCGAAACGAATACCGATGATCTCTCTCCGGCAACTGAAGCCTGGAGCCGTCCAGACATTCCTTTACACGCAAAGTCCATGCTCGTTTCCAAAATGGACTCGCCACTGGAAACTATCACAGAGCTAAAGCAAAAAGGTCATCCGATCGCTTATGTCGGTGATGTGGTTGGTACCGGCTCATCGAGAAAGTCTGCGATAAACTCTGTGCTGTGGCACATGGGTGAAGAGATTCCTTTCGTACCGAACAAACATGAAGGCGGTGTCATACTGGGTGGCAAGATCGCACCGATCTTTTTTAATACTGCTGAAGACTCCGGTGCTCTGCCGATAGAGTGTGATGTATCCACCATGGAGTCCGGTGATGTCATTATCATTCGTCCTTACGATGGCCTGATCGTCAATGAGGCCGGTGAGGAAGTATGTAAGTTCTGCCTGAGCCCGGCTACCATGGCTGATGAAGCTCGAGCGAATGGTCGCATCCCGCTGATTATCGGTCGTGGTCTCACCGACCGTGCGCGTGAATTTTTAAATGAAGAACCATCGGACGTGTTCCTGCGACCAGAGGAAGGCCTGGATACCGGCAAAGGTTTCACCCAGGCTCAAAAGATCGTCGGCCGTGCATGCGGCGTTACCGGTGTTCGTCCGGGAACCTACTGTGAACCCAGGATGACCACGGTCGGTTCGCAGGATACCACCGGTGCGATGACTCGTGATGAGTTAAAAGAGCTTGCCTGTCTCGGCTTTACTGCTGACCTGGTGATGCAGAGTTTCTGTCATACTGCGGCATATCCAAAGCCGGTCGATATCAAACTACAGCATGAACTGCCGGACTTCATGCAGACCCGTGCGGGCGTGGCGCTGCGTCCTGGTGACGGCATCATTCACTCCTGGTTGAATCGCATGATCCTGCCCGATACCGTCGGCACAGGTGGTGATTCGCATACGCGTTTCCCTATGGGTATCAGTTTTCCAGCTGGTTCCGGTCTGGTTGCTTTCGGTGCAGCACTCGGTGTGATGCCGCTGGATATGCCTGAATCTGTACTGGTACGATTCAAGGGTGAGATGCAACCGGGTATTACTTTACGTGACCTGGTAAATGCAATTCCTTACGTCGCGATTCAGAAAGGTCTGCTCACCGTTGAGAAGAAGGGCAAGAAGAATGTCTTCAACGGCCGTGTTTTAGAGATCGAAGGTCTACCTGATCTGAAAGTTGAACAGGCGTTTGAGTTGTCTGATGCCTCAGCTGAACGTTCGGCAAATGGTTGTACGATACAACTCGCTAAAGAACCGATCATCGAATATCTGAATTCGAATATCACGTTATTGAAATGGATGATATCTAATGGATACCAGGATAAGCGTACCCTGGAGCGCCGGATCCTTGCTATGGAAGAGTGGCTAAAGAATCCTGAACTGATCTCGGCTGACCCTGATGCAGAATATGCAGAAATAATCGAGATCGATCTGAACGAGATCAAGGAGCCAATCCTGGCCTGTCCGAATGACCCTGATGATGTCAAGACTTTATCAGATGTCGCAGGAGTATCTATCGATGAGGTCTTCATCGGTTCATGCATGACGAACATCGGGCATTACCGGGCAGCGGGTAAAGTTCTGGAAAGTGTTCGCAGCCTGCCGACCCGTATGTGGATTGTGCCGCCTACCAGGATGGATGAACGCGAACTGATGGAAGAGGGTTATTACAATATCTTTGGCCGCGCTGGTGCACGTACCGAGATACCGGGCTGTTCACTTTGCATGGGTAACCAGGCACGCGTGGCTGATAACGCTACTGTTGTCTCGACATCTACCCGTAACTTCCCTAACCGGCTGGGTAATGGTGCCGATGTCTATCTTGCCTCTGCCGAGCTGAGCGCGGTGGCGGCCACACTGGGCCGGATACCTACCATGGATGAATACCTGGAGGGTGTGAAGAACATAGAACCGATGTCTGCAGATATCTACCGTTACCTTAATTTCCATCTGTTACCGGAATACCAGGACGTTGCTAATACTGTGAAAGTAGAGCTGGTCTAGAGGAGCGTGAGACTGCTATAGTATATACCTGTCATAGATCGAGCTGACGACATGCTAAAAACACTCATGTTCATTGCTGCCGGTGGTGCACTGGGTGCGGTCATGCGCTTTTTGTCACAGGCGACAGTGTATGAACTGGTAGGCAAGACTTTCCCGTTCGGTACCCTGTTTGTTAATGTGACAGGCTCATTTTTGATGGGGCTGTTATCGATTTTCCTGGTAGAGAAATTTAATCTGAGTGCCGAATGGCATCTCGCCATACTGGTCGGTGTACTGGGCTCATTTACTACGTTTTCAACTTTTTCACTCGAGACCCTGGTGCTGTTTGAGCAAGGTGATATGTTCAAGGCGATGACGAATATCCTGTTGAGTGTTGTGCTCTGTGTTGCTGCCGTTTGGGCTGGTGCCTTCTTTGCTAAGCAGCTGGTTTAAACAATAAAGATTTATAGATTATGCTAGATCCAAAACTTATCCGTTCTGATTTGAATGATGTTGCTGTGCAACTCAAGAAAAGAAATTTCATACTTGATGTTGAAACTCTGCAGAGCCTGGAGGACAAACGTAAGGCCTGTCAGGTCGAGACTGAAAATCTTCAGAACGAGAGAAACACCAAGTCAAAGTCGATAGGGAAAGCCAAATCAGCAGGCGAGGATATCCAGCCGCTGCTCGATGAAGTAGCCGGTTTAGGAGAAAAACTGGATGCTGCTAAAGCTGACCTGGCCGAAGTGCAACAGCAGGTAGATGCCATTGTCATGGGCATCCCCAACCTGTTACACGACTCTGTCCCTGTCGGTAAAAACGAGGATGATAACGTCGAGATCAGGCGCTGGGGTGAACCGAAGTCTTTTGATTTCGAGGTAAAAGATCATGTCGATCTGGGCGCTGCTAATGGCTGGCTGGATTTTGAGACTGCAAGTAAATTGACCGGCTCGCGATATGTCGTGATGCACGGACAGATGGCCAGGCTGCACCGTGCCCTTACTCAGTTCATGCTTGATGTGCATACTACCGAACATGGATACACCGAGGTATACGTACCCTATATCGTCAACAGCGATAGTCTCAGAGGTACCGGACAGTTGCCAAAGTTTGAGGAAGACCTGTTCTGTGTCGATAAGGAAGCAGGACATTACCTGATTCCGACAGCGGAAGTGCCGGTAACGAATATCGCACGTGATCAGATTTTCGACGCAACACAGATCCCGATGAAGCTGACCAGCCACACGCCCTGTTTCCGCTCCGAGGCCGGTTCTTACGGCAAAGATACTCGCGGTATGATCCGTCAGCACCAGTTCGATAAGGTCGAGATGGTGCAGCTGGTCAGTGCCGATAAAGCATGGCATGCACTGGAAGAACTGACATCGCATGCAGAAGCTATCTTGCAGAAACTGGAACTGCCTTATCGTGCTGTAACCCTGTGCAGCGGAGATGTTGGTTTCTCATCAGCGAAAACCTATGATCTCGAGGTCTGGTTGCCCGGCCAGCAGGCTTATCGAGAGATATCATCCTGTAGCTGTTTCGGTGATTTTCAGGCGAGAAGGATGCAGGCGCGCTGGCGTAATCCAGAGACTGGAAAACCTGAATTACTGAACACGGTGAATGGCTCAGGTCTCGCAGTCGGCCGTACACTCGTCGCCGTGCTGGAGAATTATCAGCAGGCTGATGGCAGTATCCTGATCCCCGAAGTATTGAGGTCTTACATGGCTGGCCTGGAAAAACTACAGGCTTGATGCCTTCGTTTTAGCTGACGCTGTGTCGTATTTTACGATACTCAGCAATGGATTTTGTTTTAAGATTAACCTTCTATGCAAGATGTCCCGGACAAACTTTACAAGGTTGAATCTGTCGTCAAACTCGAGCAAATCGCGATCAACGAGTTTGCGGTTCCTGGCTATGAGTTAATGAAACGCGCCGCTAAGGCGGTGTACCAGGTCCTCGATTCAAACTTTTCCCGAGATAGTAAAGTGCTGGTGTTATGCGGTGCCGGCAACAATGCCGGTGACGGTTACGTCGTTGCAAAGCTGGCCAGCGATAATGGCTTTGATGTTCACGTAATCAGTTTGAGCGATCCCGAAACATTGAAAAATGAAGCCTTACTTGCTTACCAGGACTGGCTAACTGTCGGCGAACTTAGTGAGCCTGATCTGGATTACATTGAGCAGGCTGATATCATCGTCGATGCTTTACTGGGTACCGGTCTGAGACGTGATGTCTCTGAGCGATGGGCTGAGTGGATCACGGCGGTAAATCAATCATCAAGCCCGGTGATCGCTGTTGATATACCTTCGGGTCTAATCGCCGATACGGGCAGTATTGCCGGCGTCGCGATAAAGGCAGATATCACGGTGTGTTTCATCGGCTTGAAGCAAGGCATGTTTACTGCAGAGGCTAATGATCACTGTGGCGAGATTGTCTTCAATGACCTTGACCTGGATGACAGGGTACTTAGCCGTATCCCGGCTGATGCAAGTTTGCTCAAGAAGGTCGATTATTCCCTGTTGCCAGAACGTAGAGCCTCATCGAATAAAGGTAATTTCGGCCATGTCCTGATCGTCGCGGGAAATAGCGGGATGCCGGGCGCAGCGGTCCTGGCAGCAAGAGCGGCATTACGAAGCGGGGCCGGCCTGGTCACCATAGTGACAGTTGCTGACAATGTCTCTGCTATCTGCCTGGCAGTACCGGAAGCGATGGTCAAAAGCTGTGAGCCTGACAGCATTACCGAAGTATTTACAGAACAGCTGGTCAGCAGTGTTACGCATATAGCTGTCGGTATGGGGCTGGGGCAGGATGAATGGGCATTAAGCCTGTTACGCCATTGTGTTACCTTAGATAAAACGCTGCTGCTCGATGCCGATGCATTAAATTTAATCGCACGGTATAGATTCGAGATAGCTTGCCCACTGGTGATAACGCCGCATCCTGGTGAAGCAGCTCGTCTGCTGTCTGGTAGAACAAAATTGAGCAGTGCAGATATCCAGCGAGACCGGTTTACCGCGATCAGACGATTACATGGTATGTTTGCAGCCAGTGATCATTGTACGGTAATCCTGAAAGGTTCTGGGTCACTGCTCTTTAACGGAGAAGCACTGAAAGTGTGTTCACTAGGAAGCGCTGCCATGGCCGCACCGGGGATGGGTGATGTCTTGAGTGGTATCGTTATCGCTCTGATCGCTCAGGGTATCGATATCAGTGATGCAGCTGAGCTGGCCGTTTGCTTACATGCATCCGCAGCTGAGCTGCTTGCCGGTGAACATACCCGTGGCCTGCTTGCTTCCGATGTCATCGATGCTTTACCCCAGGTTTTACGATGAGGGTTGCGCAATGAGGCTACTGCAGTGATCCAGTTAACAGATACGGCCGCGTTAGCTAGCCATTCTTGTTTTTTAGCTGATGAAGAACAGCAGCTAGCCCTGGCGAAAGATGTCGCACAACACCTGACATCTTCGTTTGTCATGCTGTTAAAAGGTGATCTGGGAGCTGGCAAAACAACCTTCGCCAGAGGCTTTATCCAGGCCAGTGGTTTTGATGGTGTGGTCAAGAGCCCAACATATACATTGGTAGAGCCTTACCCGATCAGTAATAGCAGGATGTGTTATCACTTTGATCTATACCGCCTGGCAGATCCCGAAGAGCTGGAATTTACCGGGGCGCGTGATTATTTTAATGATAATGATGTCTGTCTGGTCGAATGGCCGGAAAAAGCGGAAGGTTTTTTACCGCCGGCAGACTGGATTTGCGAATTCAGCTATCATAATCAAGGACGAGATCTACATATTTTAGCGTTGTCAGATAGAGGTAGAGAGTTGATGTTACAGGTCTTTTCTCATTGTTGACTGTAGGAAAGTGATGTATGTCTATAAAAAATAATAAGAAAGTGCTTGCAATATTATAAAATTTTGCCACAATATATCTACCTGAAGCCGATAGCAAATTTACGGTTACTAAAACATAAGGGGCAAATCAGCGATAATCCCGATATTATGGATCAACAATGATTGAAAGCGACCGCCGAAAATTTCTCAAAAGTTTAGCTGGACTCAGTGGTCTGGCTGCTTCTGCTGTGCCTGGACTGTCGTCTGCGAAAGCAGCTGGCAGTGTGCAGGTAAAAGATATCCGGCTTTCCAAGAATAGTGATTACGTGCGTCTGGTGTTTGACCTGGACAAGCTGGCTGATCATTCAATTTTTGCATTACAGGGCCCAGACAGGGTAGTACTGGATGTGAAAAATGCCAAGATGCCGCATGGCATGGTCGATCGGGTGCAGGCAAATTCGCTGATCCGCAGTATCCGAAGCGGTGTTAGAAATGATAAAGACCTGCGAGTCGTATTCGATCTGAGTAAGGAAGTATCACCGCGAAGTTTCCTGCTGGCGCCTTCTGGTAAGTCTGGTCATCGCCTGGTCATCGACCTGCACGACAAGAAAGACCAGGCGAAAACAGTGCAGGCCAAGACGGTTAAGAAGGCCAGTAAACGTGATGTCATCATCGCGATCGATGCAGGCCATGGCGGTAAAGATCCAGGCGCTACCGGTCGTTCGGGTACGCATGAAAAGATTGTTACCCTGCAGATCGCCAAACGCCTGGAAAAAGATATCAATGCGCAACGCGGCATGAAAGCGGTACTGGTACGAAAGAATGACCGATATATGAGGCTCCGTGACCGTATACATAAAGCACGTGACCATCATGCCGACATGATGATTTCATTACATGCAGATTCTTTCCCTGATCCCCGTGCCCGTGGTTCTTCTATCTATGCATTGTCCGTCGATGGAGCGAGTTCTGAAACTGCACGCATGCTGGCTGAGAAGGAGAATGCAGCCGATATATTATTTGGTGATGTCAATCTTGCTGTCGAAGACCAGATGGTGAAAGAAGTGCTGTTTGATCTTTCTCTCACCGGCACCATCGAATCGAGCCTGGATATCGGGGGAGAGATCCTGGGGCAGTTAAAGTCTGTAAACCGGGTTCATAAGAAAAAAGTTCAGCAGGCCGGGTTTGCTGTATTGAAAGCACCGAACATCCCGTCTGTTCTACTGGAGACGGCTTTTATCTCGAACCCTAGAGAAGAGAAAAATTTACGAAGTGCATCACATCAGAAGAAGATTGCGAAGGCAATCACTCGAGGTGTGAATAAATATTTTTCACGTAAGGCACCACCTGGCACCTGGTTGGCGTCTTCAGAATGTGAATATGCCGTTTGTGAAGGAGATAACATAGCAACGGTTGCCCGGAAGCATAACGTCGATGAATCAGATTTGCGTGCACGCAATGGCTTGTACGCTGATAACCTGTTAGCAGGACAGGTAATTAAAATTCCAGTGAGTTAGATATATAAAAACAATAACAATAAAACAATTCACGGAAATGCTGCTAATGACCCTTTTTAGGGTCATTTTTTTTGCAATTTACAATAAGTAAAACGATATCTAACGATACTGTCTGCTTTGATGGCTTCCCTAAACTGATGTTTCACTCATCCCTCTGAGTATCAAGCCATATCGAATTTGAGCAGAGATATGGCAAGATTTGCGTTGCTTCTCTAGATTTTTGAAATTAATTCACAAAAAATTAACATCGCCTGTCGATATAGTAACAGCCCGCATGCTGATATTTTGGCTGTATCGACTGCTAAAAGGCTGTAAATATAAGGCTTTCCTAATAGTTGAAAAAAATGTGTCATTAAATTGACAGGATTGTCAGGTATTGACAAAAAAATCATCAAATTAATTGGTGATATTTCTTTGAAATTCACTAACTTAGCGTCTATTTTATATTTACTATATAGATAAAATTAATAATAAGCATTTCTAGATATAGATGTCGTTACTGCTTTCACTTCATACCGGAAAACAGAAACACCAAATGAGATGAAAACATCATTTCGTTGATCGATTTATTTTCAACGTATTGAGAACTCTGGCACGTGTCTTTTTTTTGGTAGGTTAAATAAACTTGTACTTTGATAACAACAATTTTGGACATGAACTTTTCGATAACATTTCGTTATTGAAATTGTTTGCCTGTAAAAAAAATGTTGTTGAAAAAATAATTTTAACAATAGTTTGTTCACTCACATTCCTTGGTTCGAATAACCTTTTTGCTGCTGCCGGCGATTCGATAAGCAATACGGCTACCATCAGTTACGACATCGCTGGCGCGCCTGGTTCTGATAGCGCTTCAATCTCTTTCCTCGAAGACCGCGTAATAAACTTTTCTGTTATTGAAGCTAATGGTGGTGCTCCCGTGCCTGTGGTCAGTGACATGGTTGATGCTGTACTGCAATTTACTGTGACCAATCTTGGTAATGCAACTCAGGACTTCCTGCTCACTACAGCCAATACCTCACCAAATCCATTTGCTACGCCGGTTGATAACTTTGATCCGCTAGCTGGAACGATTCAGGTGTTTGTCGAAAGTGGGGTTACACCGGGCTATCAGGTTGCAGAAGACACAGCCGTGTTTATCGATGAAGTGACCGTTAACGCTTCGGCTACCGTCTATGTCGTTGCTGATATGCCAACCCAGGTAATCGACGATGTTTCTGCGATAGCCATGATTGCACAGGTCGCAGAGGGCGGCTCAGTTGGTGTCGAGGGTAGCCCTGTCAATGCTGATGATAACGGTAACGTTAGCCCTGCAGGTGTGTTCAGTAATACTTCTACAAACATGCCTGCCGGTACGCCGAACATCATTCCTGATTCGGTCAGTACCATGGAGACTGTGTTTAACGATCCTGCCGGTTCGAATGTAGAAGATATCAGTACTGACCTGAACCAGGACATAGCCAGTAACGGACAACACTCTGATGCTGCGGCATATCAGGTCTCTTCTCCAGTAAGCATCGTAAAAACAGTAACCATACTGGATACACTGGGGGCTACTGATCCACACCCGGGTTCGACACTGCGTTATCAGCTCGACGTAAGCGTCAGTGGAAATACCGCGGTTGATGACCTGGTGATAGCCGATGCTATCCCGGCCAACACTACTTACACCGACAATTCTATCCTGTTGAATGCTGTTGCTCAGACAGATGCCGCTGATGCTCCGACGGATTATTCACGAGCTATCGATATTCTGAGCAAGCCTGTGACTTCTATAGAAGTTGATCTTAGCCAGGGCGGCACAGTGTCTGTCGCGCCAGGTGTAACAAATGTAATTATTTTTGAAGTAACTATTGATTGAGGACAACAAAATGAAATACCTGAAAAAAAATATGATCCACACATTTTTAATTTTTGTAATGGCGATGATGGCTACATCTAACGCTAATGCAGAGGGTGCGATACGTTTCAGTAATAATGCATTCAAACAGGTCATCACTAAAAATGCCGATGGTTCAACAAAGTATGATTATGTCGAGCCGGGTCTGGTGCTGCCTGATGATGTGATCTTGTACGAGATCGTGTTCGAGAATATAAGCGAACAGGAAGTATCAAACATCGTTGTCAATAATCCGATCGCAAATAACTCTGTATACCGTGGCAGTTCTGCAACCGGTGATTCAACTGTTATTACTTTCTCTGTCGATGGTGAAAACTTTGCGTCTGAAAATGCATTGATGGTCAAGGATAAGACTGGAAAAACCTGGAAAGCCAAACCGGAAGATTTCACCGCGATTCGCTGGCTCTATACGAAACCTTTAAAACCTGGCGAAAAGGGCAAGGTTACATACAAGACAACGATCAAGTAGTTACTGATTTGAGATAAGAGCTGATTAATGCCCACGAGTTAACAACAACCTATGAGACGATACATTCGACAATCTGAGTTTTATTCATGGCCCAATACGACTGGGCCAGTTGTCGTTTTTACGGGCAATAAAAACATCTTGAATAAATCAACAAAAACAGCGGCTGGTTATAGCCCTGCGCACTGTAGGGACGGGCCGCTCATCTTCCACATGCGTGACGGGCCGCCAAATGTTACCGGCCCGCCAGGTGGAACTGGACCGCCAAAATATATAACTGGTTCAAGTCCACCGAAAACAACAGGCCCGCCGCTGGACAGGCGGGTTCAAAAATCTGAAGAGTGCTTTAGAAAAAATCAGGGAAAACTTAAACATAAAAATCTCACAGAGATTTATTAGAGGTAAACATAATGAAAACAAGTAAACGAAACAAGCTATTAGGCTTGGCACTTACAGGTGGGTTTAGTCTGTTCGGTGCGTCGGGTGCATTTGCTGCGGCAGGTGACACGATCTCCAACCAGGCGACCCTGAACTATGATGTCGGCGGTGCCGCCCAGACGTTGATCGAGTCAGGTACTGGTGCTGGTAACTCAAACCCGGGTGTCGGTAATGGTACCACCACAGACTTTGTCGAAGACCGTTTGATCAACTTCGACATCGTGCGTATTGGTGCCACGGGTGACGCAGTACCTGCTGGAACATTACAGCCGGTCGCATTCACATTGACTAACAATGGTAATGCTGCACAGGGCTTCCTGTTGAAAGGCCTGAACAACGCTGATGGTACGACTGACCCATGGGGTGGTACTAACGATGAGTTTGATGCGACACTGATTCAAACCTTCAAGGAAGATGGTACAACTCCTGGCTTCCAGGCTGCTGAAGATACCGAAGCATTCGTTGATAGCCTGGCAGCAGGTGCATCGGTCGATGTTTATGTGGTATCAACGCTACCACTGAATGATACTGGCGGTAACCCGCTGGTAAACGGTAACGTCGCAGTGATGTCTCTGGTTGCCCAGGCTGCTGTCGACGGTAGTACCGGTGTTGCTGGTGATGCCATCGTGGCTGACGATAACCAGCACTTCAGTCCGGGCGGTACCGGTTTTACCAATGCCACTGCTGACGTGACTGCTGGTACTGCAGGGCCTGTGACTCCGGATGATCCTGCGACTGAACAGGTCGTATTCGGCGAGGCTGCAGGTACTCAGGATGGTACTGGTGCTGCTGATATAGCCAGTAATGCCCAGCATTCTGATGATAGTTCCTACACTATCGCTAGTGCTGCACTGAACGTTACCAAGGCTTCTCAAGCACTGTGGGATCCGGTGAACCTTGATGTGAATCCTAAGTCGTTCCCGGGTGCATATGTTCGTTACACCATTACCATCGAGAACACCGGTACGGTTGCTGCGGACTTGACTACCTTAACCGATACGTTGACAGCTGCGCTGGATCTGGATGTTGATCTTGGTGATGGTACGGCAGCGAATAACCCTACGAATGCAGCAGGTGATTCGTTCCAGGTTACGCATGTTGATAACGCTGCAACTAACTACTGTACTGCATCCACCGGCGATGCTGATGGTTGTGGCTATGTCGGTGGCCCGGGTGGGTCGATCACTGTCGATATAAATGCGGTAATGGGTGGTGCACCGGATGCGCAGTTAGGCGCAGGTGAATCACTGACTATCGTATTCAACGTAGTCGTTCAGTAATCAAGGAAGATTAAAAGCGTCATGTTGCAGAGATTCTTACGTTCAGTCATTACCTGCCCTGGTCTTGCGACCAGTGCAGGTAATGCTGTGCGTGAATTTTTTGCTATGGCGTGGCTCAATCTTGAGATGAACTGTATGTGTAAACATGCAGTCCATCTTCCACAGCGCATTCAGCGTAGTAATAAGATGAATACGCTGTGGAAGGTGTCTCAGACACTATCATTGATATTATTATTATCGGTAGCAGTAAACGCGGAGGCGGTAACGCCACCAGGTACAGTGATCGATAATACAGCAACTGCGGCTTTCGATTTTTCCGGTACTGCCAGTGCGGCTAACAGTAATACAGCAACAGTTGTTACCACGATCATTCAGACGCCATCGTCGATCACACTGTACCAGTATGATTCAACCGGTAGCAGTGCTTTTACTTCGACAGTCGTCACACAACACGCTACCAGTGGTCCACCAGGAAGCGGCTTTGTTGTTTCAGCAGATCCTGCGGTTCCTGTGACCGGAGGGGGTATTAATGTACTTGATCCGACGGTGGCGCAACCGTTGAATATAGTTAACCTGTACGCAACCGGAGAGCCGATATTTGTCCAGGTCGATGATGGTGATCAGAACCTTGATCCATCGATAAGGGAAACAGTGCTGGTTACCGTTACCAGTTCTACCGGTGATGAAGAAGAATTGATCCTGCAGGAGACGGACGTAGATTCCGGTATCTTTATCGGTTATGTGCAATCGAGTTCGAGCGCAGTGGCCCAGTATGATGGCCTACTTAGCCTGGGTGCGGAAGTCAATGTAGGTGTTCAATACACAGATCAGTATGATCCTTCAGACATGAGCACAGGTACAGCTCTGGTGGACCCTTATGGTGTCGTATTCAGCAGTCTTGATGGAACCTTGCTGGATGGAGCTACCGTCAGTATCCTGGACACCAGCGGTAATCTCGCGGATGTTTATGGCGATGATGGTGTCAGCACATACGATAACCCTGTTGTTACAGGCGGTAGTGTGACTGACAGCGGTGGTGTGGTATATGACTTCCCGCCAGGAACTTACCGTTTCCCACGTATGAATCCGGGTAGTTATCGTATCATCGTGACACCGCCGGCAAGTTACCAGGGACCATCTTCTGCAAGTATCACTGACCTGCAGACGCTTCCAGGTGCACCTTATGCACTGGATGCAGATGCTTCCTTCGCTGAAGTTTTCGTATTGCAACCAGGGCCGCCTCTGCATGTCGACATACCACTTGATGCCCTGTCTTCATACCTGGTCATAGAAAAGTCTGCATCCAAAGACACGGCTGCGATAGGTGACTTTGTTCAATATACATTGAGCCTGAGCAATACCGATACTGTGACTACAGCCAGCAATGTTGTTGTTACCGATACGCTGCCGGTCGGACTGCGTTACCAGGCATCATCTGTTCGCTACGATGCGCAACCAGGCATAGAACCGCAGGTATCTGCTGACGGCCGAACCCTTAGTTTCTCGATCCCTGCTGTTGCGCCGGGTTCATCTGTTCAGGTTAAGTATGTAACAGAAATTACTGTCGGAACGAAGCTGGGTAAGGCAGTGAATAGCGTGATCGCAGAGGATGACCGTGCAACACAGTCCAATACTGCCTTCGCTGGGATCGTTGTGACGGAAGACCTTTTTGCCAGCAAGAGTTTTATAGCAGGCCGCGTGATCGTCGGTGAGTGCGATGAAGACAGTACCCTGATCAACCCTGGTTTGCCGTCGGTACGTGTCTTCATGGAAGACGGTCGCTATGCCGCAACAGATGAACAGGGCCGCTTCCACTTCGAAGGTATCAACCCGGGCACACATGTAGTACAGGTCGATAAAGAGAGTATTCCGGATAACCTGGAGATCGTTGAATGTGTGTCCAATACACGCTATGCCGGTACGCCTTACTCACAATTCGTCGACGTACAGGGTGGTACCTTATGGCGTACAGATTTTTACGTACGTGAGAAGAAACCGATCAACGATACAGCAACGCTATCTATTAAGACTGAATTAAACGAAGAAGACATCAAATACACCATCGAAATGTCGAACGGAAAAATACCGGTCAAAAATTATCGACTCATAATAAACCTTCCCGATGGCATCGAGTTCGAACCAGGTAGCGGTGTACTTAACAGCGTAGCGATAGAAGACCCATACATAAATGACAACGTTGTAGTCTATCGTCTTGGCGATCCTGGCAATAACTGGAATAAACAGCTGAAGTTCCGTGGTCATATCAAGCAGAGGGCAGATGGTGATCTCGTCACGACAGCTTTCACCATGATGGATACTGAGCTAAAGAAAAACATACGTTCGACACCAAGCAAAAACAAGCTGGAAGTTTCACGTGACCGTAAACAGAATAAAACAGTCGTGTACCAGGCCTATTTTGAGCCTATGGGAACTGATTTGTCTTACCTCACCAAGAAAGGAATACGTGAAGCAGTCGATGGCCTCGGCGAGGTGGATATAACACGTAATGAAATCACCGGGTATTCTGATGGCCTGCCAGTCAAGGAAAGGAGCGTCTGGGTGTATGGTGATAACACAGCAGTGTCGGAAAAGAGAGCAAAAGCTGTCGGTGACTTCCTGGTTAATGATCTGGGGCTGGACAAAGATACCGTTGTAATCAAAGGTGCAGGTGAATCCGAACCTGTTGCAAGCAATGTTACATTACAGGGTAGAGCGAAAAATCGCCGTGCCGATCTTGTAATCAGCACCAGTGAAGTCGTTGGCCCCGGCAAAGTCGAGCTGGTTACCTCTGAAAGTGAAGTGAGTGAAGTCGTGCTCGAAGGCCAGCCTGAATTCAAGATCGAAAAGCTGATCGAAGCGCCACCGGTAACCGAACAGCTGGATATCAGTACTTTCGATGAGTTCTGGATAAAGGATGCTACACCGGGATATGAATGGCTGATGCCTGACATCAACTATGCGCCGTTCTCACCATCGGTCAATATCGCGGTCAAACACAAACCATCGGACAGGTTTGAGATGATATTCAATGGTAAACCGATAAATCCGCTGTTCTATTTCGGTATGATCAGGAATAAATCAAATACCGTCGCCCGAAGTTACTGGCAGGGTGTTCACCTTGCGGGCGGTAATAACCGATTTGAATTTATAGTAAAAGATGAAGACGGAAAAGTTATCAAGACCTTGACCAGGGATGTAGTGTTTGCAGATATCCCGGTACGCGCTGAGCTGGATAGCGAGTATTCTCGCCTGATAGCTGATGGACGTAATCTACCTGTCGTCGCGCTGCGGGTTTATGATAAAGATGATAATTATGCTCGTCCAGGTTCACGCGGCAGGTTCACATTATCAGAGCCTTACCTGCCACAACAGCTTGTAGAAGCATACCAGGTCAACCGTCTCTCCGGCCTTAATAACGAAGACCCTGAGTATGTCGTCGGCCAGAATGGTATAGCGTATATCGTGCTGGAGCCAACTACTATTACCGGTAAGCTTGAGATCGAACTGCCATTCTCGGGTCGAAAACGTTCACGAATAGAAACCTGGATTCAGCCCGAAGTCCGTGACTGGATCCTGGTCGGCCTGGCTGAAGGTACCGCGGGTTATAACGCCGTCTCAGGTAACACCGAAGCACTTGAAGCCGCTGATCAAGAAGATGATTTCTACAGCGAAGGCAAAGTGGCTTTCTATGCCAAGGGCAAGGTCAAAGGCGAGTGGCTGTTAACCGCATCATATGACACATCGAAGAACACGGACAACACCGATAACCGTGTTAACCAGATGATTGATCCTAATACGTATTACACTATCTATGGTGATAACTCACGCCAGCGCTACGATGCTTCGAGTGCAGACAAGTTATATATAAAGATGGAACGTGAACAGTTCTATGCCATGTACGGTGACATGAACACAGGTTTGAGTATCACCGAGCTGTCCAGGTTCGAACGCAATATGACGGGTGCCAAGTCAGAGTTTGATAACGGTAAGTTTGCCTACACCGCATTCGCCGCCGAGAACGTGAACAACTTCATCAAGGATGAGATACAGGGTGAGGGTATATCGGGACTGTACCGTTTGAGCGGAAATAACGTTGTTATCAACAGTGATAGTATTGTGATCGAGACACGTGACCGCTTCCGCAGTGAAATCATCATCGAGAGTGAAACCATGCGCCGCTACCTCGACTACAGTATCGATTACTCTGACGGAACCATCTTCTTCCGTCGCCCCATCCCGAGCCGTGATGAAAACTTTAACCCGATATTTATCGTTGCCGACTACGAGGTCGAGGCGCCCGTTGACGGTGATATAACTGCTGGTGGACGTGCGGCGGTAAGGTTGAACGAGGGCAGTATAGAGATAGGTGGTACCGTCGTTCATGATGCGACCTATCAGAATGAAGGCGACCTGATTGGTGCCGATGCACGTATCGAGATTAACAACACCACAGAGGCCAGGTTTGAAGCGGCCATATCTGATGTTACCTCCAGTGGACAGGATCTTAGCGGTTCGGCATATAGCGCTGAGATAGTTCATGGTGGAGACGACCTGAAAGTGAGGCTCTACGCAAAACAGCAGGATGAGGACTTTGGTCTCGGTCAGCAGTCGATAAGCCAGACCGGTACGCGTAAATACGGTGTGGATGCTAATTATCAGGTTAGCCGGTCGATCGCTCTCGACGGTACAATCTATCATGAAGATAACCTGGTGACCGGAGGCAAGCGAGATGTTGCCGAAGCAAATGTCACCTACAGTCAGCGTGATTACTCATTGAATGCAGGTGCGATCATCGCCAGGGACAGGTTTGTTGTCGGCCAGTCTAACTCTTCTAACCTGCTGACTCTGGGTGCGAGTAAAAACTTCCTGCAGGACACTGTGAAATTACGAGCCAATGCTGAAGTCGCGGTTGATTCTGCAGACGCCAATGTCGATTATCCATCTCGTTTGATCCTGGGTGCTGACTATTTCATCACATCAAAAGTAAACCTGTTTGCTGAAAATGAATGGACGGTCGGAAGCGAACAGGATACACAGATGGCACGTGCCGGTGTACGCGCCACACCGTGGACCAATGCGCAGGTCAATACCGCGGTTAACCAGGAGACCAATGAAAACGGTATCCGTTCTTTTGCAACCCTGGGCCTGACTCAGGCATTCCCGATCAACAAGCGCTGGAGCGGTGATGTTACCTTCGACCACGCGAAAACACTAGGCACGCCGGGTGTCCCTTTTTACGATAATGTTCCGATCGCCCAGGGTAGTGATGGCAATGATTTTACCGCTCTATCGGTCGGTACTACATACAATGCAGCCAGTTATACGGTCAACAATCGTGTCGAATTCCGTAGAGCAGAACTCGAAGACAAACTTGGCCTGATCGTTAACTGGGAACGGAACCTGAAAGGCGGTGTCGGTTATTCTGCTACGACAAAAGTGTTCAAGACTGAAAGCACCGATAGCAGTGAACTTCTGGATGGTGACATACGGTTCTCAGTCGCATACCGTCCTTTACAGTCGCGCTGGATCACCTTAAACCGCCTCGACTTCAAATTTGATGCAAGTACCGACATCCTGGGCATAAAGACACGTCAGCGCAAGCTCATCGAGAACCTGACGTCTAACTACCTGATAGACGACCGCAACCAGGTCTCATTTAACTTTGGCCTGAAATATGTCGTCGATACATTTGACACTGATGAATACAGCGGCATTACTAACCTGTTAGGCAGTGAATACCGTCATGATTTAAGTGAACGTTTTGACGTTGGTGCGCATGCCCATACATATTATTCGTTAAACTCAGATACTATGAAATATTCGACAGGCCTGTCATTTGGCTGGAACATGTCACGCAATATCTGGTTGAGCATCGGTTATAACTTTGATGGTTTCGAGGATCGGGATTTTTCAGCGGCAGGTTATACGGCAACCGGTCCATACATCCGTTTCCGCATGAAGTTTGACCAGGGAACCGCCGATGACATTCAGAATGCTCTGAACTAAAAATTGTTGAGAGAGTGGACTCGTCTGCACTTTTTTAAAAGGTTACATGAAAATAAAAACGCATCGCCTGTTCTTTGCTATATGGCCTTCGCAGCAGGAGAGGCAAGCTGTGGTTGACGGCACTTCACCTGTAATCAGTAAATCATCAGGCCGTGTCATACCGCCGCATAATCTTCATATCACGCTGCATTTCATCGGACAGGCCAGTGCTGAACAGAAAGCTTGTCTGCAAACTGCGGCGCAATCGGTATCAGGTAAAGCATTCACTCTAACCCTGGATCAGTTCGGTTACTTCAAGCGTGCAAAAACACTTTGGCTTGGATCGAAGACCGTACCGGATGATCTTGTGAGATTGCACCGCTGTCTCGGAGAATCATTATCAAGCTGCGGTTACCGCGGTGAAAAACGAGAATACAGCCCTCACGTCTCGCTGAAAAGAAAATGTTCTGCAGTCATGTCACTGCAACAGGAAGTTGCTGTCCCATGGTCGGTGACCGAATTCGTGCTACTGGAATCCGTATCGACCATAGAGGGAGTCAGGTACCAGGTGATAGAGCGTTACCCGCTAATGTAGGCGGTCTCTGGGCAGCGACTGTCCAGGTTAAGGCCGGCTAGGCTACTGACAGTGGTCTTCACATATATCGTATTTCATGGAGTCGTGAAAATACGATAGACTTGTCATCTCCTGAAAAAACTACCTTTCATCAATATGACGACAGACAGTCGAATACAGCCGATGCCAGTACAACTGGTCAACCAGATCGCCGCCGGTGAAGTCGTCGAGCGCCCGGCGTCCGTGGTGAAAGAGCTGCTGGAGAACAGCCTGGACGCGGGCGCGACAAAGATCAGTATCGATATCGAACAAGGCGGCAGTAAGCTGATTCGTATCACAGACAATGGCCATGGAATCCACAAAGACGATTTAGTGCTGTCTTTATCACCCCATGCCACCAGTAAGATTCATACCATCGAGGACCTGGAAAAAGTGCGCAGCCTTGGTTTTCGCGGAGAGGCGTTGCCGAGTATCGCCTCGGTGAGCCAGTTGCAGCTTACATCATGCTGGAACGGTGGTGATGAGACATGGCAACTGACGATGAATAACAGTCAGGCCAGTGATATCTCGCCGGCTGCAAACAAGCCGGGAACCACCATCGAGGTGCGTGACCTGTTCTTCAATATCCCGGCGAGACGAAAATTTCTGCGTACGGAAAAGACAGAGTTCTCCCATCTCGATGATGTCGTCAAACGTATCTCACTGAGCCGCTTCGATATCGACATCACCTTGCGGCACAACCAGCGGGTAGTCAAAGCGCTGCGGGCCGCTAACAGCCGTATCGAACAGGAAAAACGCATCGCTGATCTACTCGGGCCGGCATTTATCGAGCAGGCTGTGCATATGGATTTTGACTATGACGGTCTGCGGCTGTGGGGCTGGATAGCACAACCCACATTCTCCCGCAGTCAGGCGGATATGCAGTATTTTTACGTCAATGGCCGCGTGGTAAAAGACCGGCTGGTCACGCATGCGGTGAGGCAGGCCTATGCTGACGTACTGTTTCATGGCCGGCATCCGGCATACGTACTGTTTTTTGAATGTGATCCGGCTATAGTCGATGTCAATGCACATCCCGGTAAACACGAAGTGCGTTTTCGCCAGAGTCGACAGGTGCATGATTTCCTGTTCCGTGCGATACATAAGAGTCTGGCGGAGATCACTACCGGCGACGCCCGCTCGCACGATTATCAGCACTTTTCTGCATCGGCGATAACGCAGAGTGATGCTGCAACGGTGACAGAGAATTATGATCCTTCGCTAAATAATACTGGTGGGCAGGATGTACAAGGTAGCCCGGGTAGTCGCTACGCGTCTCAACAACCGTCGCAGGCGTCGATGGCTTTCGCCATCGCGGAACAGCGACGCAGCTATGCCGATTTTGTGCCGCATGCTGAAACGTCATCCATAGCAGAAGCCGATAAACAGGATATGCCTCCGCTCGGCTTTGCACGAGCCCAGTTACATGGCATCTATGTACTGGCAGAGAATGCCCAGGGGCTGGTGCTTGTCGATATGCATGCTGCGCATGAACGTATCACCTATGAAAGGCTTAAAGCCGCGCATGAAGGTGCGGGTATCCAGTCACAGCCGTTGCTGGTGCCCATCACCATACCGGTGAGCGCGAGAGAAGCCCAGTTAGTGGAAGATTCACCGGAGGTATTCAGCCAGCTGGGTTTCGAAGTCGATCGGATCGCCGATGAGAGCATCAAGCTGCGCCAGATCCCTGTCGTATTATCGAACAGCGATGTCGAGACGCTGTTGCGCGATGTGCTGTCAGACCTGCTGGTGCATGGCGCCAGTTCAAGGATCCAGCAGGAACTAAACGAGATCCTGTCGACCATGGCCTGTCATGGTTCAGTGCGGGCAAACCGTAAGCTGACTATCGAAGAGATGAATGCATTATTGCGTGATATGGAGATAACGGAGCGCAGCGGGCAGTGTAATCACGGTCGACCGACATGGATGCAACTGACTATTGCTGAACTGGATAAACTGTTCATGCGTGGACGTTAACAACTCATAACCAGGTAATAATGAGCGATCTGATTATCCAGCCGGGTGAGTCCGCGGAGTCACCGATAAGTATCTTTATCATGGGGGCCACCGCCACCGGCAAGACCGACCTGGCGCTCGCTATCTACAGCGAGCTAGGCGCGGAACTGCCGAGCGAACTTGTCAGTGTCGACTCAGCACTGGTCTATCGCGGTATGGATATCGGTACCGCCAAACCGGATGCACGGACGCTCAAGGACTCTCCGCATCACCTGATCGATATCATCGATCCGGCAGAGGTATATTCCGCAGGTCAGTTTCGTGAAGATGCCCTGAAGCTGATGAGTCAAATAAGTGCGAAGCCACGTATTCCGGTACTAGTCGGTGGTACCATGCTGTACTTCAACAGTTTGCAGAAAGGTATGGCTGATATGCCAGAGGTCAGTGAATCTGTCAGGCGGGCGATCGAAAATGAGGCAAAAACCAGGGGTATCATTGCCATGCATGAGCGGCTTAAGAGTGTTGACCCCGTGTCGGCACAGCGGATTCACCCGAATGACCCGCAGAGGATCAAACGAGCGCTGGAGCTTTATGACGCGACAGGGAAAACGCTGACACAGTTCTGGCGTGAACAGGAGCAAGAGCAGTCTGGCGCCAGCTTCCCATATCGCCGAATAAAGATTGCCTTGATGCCGGATGACCGTGTAGAGTTGAGAAAGCGTATAACGAAACGCTTCGATATCATGCTCAGGCAGGGGTTTATCGAAGAAGTTGAAGCGCTATATAATCGGGGCGACCTGCATGCCGGCATGCCTTCGATACGGGCTGTCGGCTACCGTCAGGTGTGGTCTTACCTGGCAGGCGACTATGATTTTGATGAAATGAGGGAAAAAGCCATAATAGCAACCGCGCAGCTGGCAAAGAGACAGATGACCTGGTTACGCAAGGAGTCTGACTGCAATTTTATTGATCCAATTGCATTAAATACTCCGAAAGTGCTGAAAAACCTCAAATTTTTACTATCATAATGGGGTGACAGCGCATCTGATCAGAACTGATTGCTGCTAGATATGTCTATACCCTGAACATAAAAACAATAATGGGGAATCAACTATGTCAAAAGGGCACCACTTACAAGACCCTTATTTAAACGCATTGAGGAAAGAGAGGGTACCAGTCTCTATTTTTTTGGTCAATGGTATTAAATTACAGGGGCAAATCGAATCTTTCGACCAGTTTGCAGTGCTGTTGAAAAATACGGTCACGCAGATGGTCTATAAACACGCAATTTCTACCGTGGTGCCATCACGCCAGATCAAATGGAGCGACGACAGCGATACTGACAACCCTGGTAACAGTATGAATGGTAATTGAGTATAATTGCCAGGTCGATATGAAATGGTCGCCAGCAGCGACCATTTTTTTTGCCTACAGGGAAGTAGGTAAGAGGCGAGAGCAGGACGCGGAAGCTTTGCCTACAGGGAAGTAGGTAAGATGCGAGAGCAGGACGCGGAAGCTTTGCCTACAGGGAAGTAGTTAAGAGGCGTGATCATTAGTGCAAGGATGCACGTAAGTAGAATAACGCAGGAGCAGTTATCGAGGACGCGGAAGCCTTGCCTGCAGGAAAGCACTAAAGCGGCGGCATTTTGATCTATTGCCTGACTTCCTTCTCTGCATAGACATGCAATGATCGCTTTAGCCCTTATCGACAGCTTTTATAACCAAACGTAAGATACTGTATTAATTAGATAATGTTAGACATCGAACGCGCCGAAGGCGGTAACCGCGCTATCCTGGTACACATGGATATTTATGATGATGCACACCGTGAGAACCTCTCAGAGTTCAAAGAGCTGGTGGTGTCATCCGGTGCTGAGATCATGGCGATTACCACTACCAGTCGCCAGCGAGCAGATCCGAAATATTTCATCGGTAGCGGTAAGGCGAGAGAAATAGCGGAACTGGTCAAACAGTATGATGCTGATATCGTGCTGTTCAACCACCAGTTGGCAGCGTCACAGGAAAGAAACCTGGAGAGGCTGATCGAATGCCGTGTGCTCGACCGGACTGGCCTGATCCTTGACATATTCGCCCAGCGTGCACGTTCCTTCGAAGGTAAATTGCAGGTAGAGCTGGCGCAGTTAAAACACCTGTCTACGCGGCTGGTTCGCGGCTGGACCCACCTGGAAAGACAGAAGGGCGGTATCGGTCTGCGCGGACCGGGTGAAACCCAGCTTGAAACGGACCGGCGTTTGCTCGGTCTGCGCATCAAGCAGATCAATAAGCGCCTGGAAAAAGTAAAGAAACAGCGCGAGCAGGGCCGACAGTCCCGGCAAAAGGCCGAGATAGCGACTGTCTCCCTGGTCGGTTATACCAATGCCGGTAAGTCCAGCCTGTTCAATGCCTTGAGTGAAGACCATGTGTATGTGCAGGATCAGCTGTTTGCTACGCTTGATCCTACACTGCGGCGTGTCGAGCTGGCGCGGGATGTATCGATCATCCTCGCCGATACAGTCGGTTTTATCCGCCACCTTCCACATGATCTGGTGACTGCTTTTCGTTCCACTCTGCAAGAGACGGCAGAAGCGCAGCTCTTGCTGCATGTGATTGATTCAGCCGACGAAAATCGTGATGCAAATATCTCGGAAGTAGAAAAAGTGCTGACACAGATCGGTGCTTATGAGATCAATACTATTCAGATAATGAATAAAGTCGACCTCACCGGTACCCGGCCGAGGCTTGACTACGCTGACGATGGCAGCGTCAAACGCATTTGGTTGTCGGTCGAAACCGGTGATGGACTTGATTTGCTAAAACAGACTTTGATTGATCTATTTCGAGAACAGATGGTCGAAGGCAGACTCGTGTTATCGCCGGCAGATGCCCGTATCCGTGCGAGATTATTCGAAGCAGGAGCCATAAGGGAAGAAGCGATCGACGATGAAGGCCAGTTTTTACTGCAGATCAGCATGTCTCGCCGTGATTTAAATCAGTTTGAATCGCGTGAGCACATCCAACTGGAATCGATGCTTTCATGAGTCGCTGAAATTTTCTAAAAGCTACGGGCGCTTCTACTGTAAAAAGCTTTTTTTGATTTATTATTCAGGTAGAATGGCGCGTTTGCGGCCTTGATTAATGAGATAAGGGCCATACATCAACAACTGATTTGTAAGAAACTGGAACGTATTTATGCGAAAGCAAGAAGATTTGACTCCAGAGATGGGGAAGCAGGACATGGCCTGGAATGAGCCAGGTGGTAATGGCGATAAAGACCCATGGGGCAGCAATCGCGGAAATCGTGGCAATCAGGGGCCGCCTGATCTGGACGAAGTCTTCAAGAACCTGCAGAAGAAATTCGGTAGCCTTTTCGGCGGTAAAGGCGGCGGCCGTTCCACTGGCGGCGGCAGTGGTGTTGCCGGTGGTGGTTTTGGCATCGGTGTCGTCGTCGTGATCCTCCTGTTGTTCTGGATAGCGACCGGTTTCTATAAAGTCGAGGAAGCAGAACGCGGCGTGGTTTTCCGTTTTGGTAAACATGTGGAAACTACGCAGAGAGGCCTGCACTGGCATCTGCCTGTGCCCATTGAGCGGGTTGAAAAAGTTGACATAACCAAGGTCTATGCCATCCCGTTGAATTCAACCATGCTGACCCAGGATGAAAATATCGTGGATATCCTCGGCACCGTGCAATACCAGATCGATGATGCAGAAAAATATCTGTTTAACGTCAGGTCTCCCGAGCTATCGCTGGCGCAGGTTACAGAGAGTGGTTTACGTGAAAGTATCGGCCGCAGCAAGATGGACTATGTCATCACCGAAGGTCGTGGTGAAATCGCGATACAGGTAAAAGGAATTATCCAGGAAATCGTCAATAACTATGAGACTGGATTAAACATCCTGGAAGTGAACATACAGAGCGCTAAACCGCCTGAAGCTGTAAAAGATGCTTTCGACGATGTAACGCAGGCGCGTGAGGATGAAGAGCGTTTCAAGAATGAAGCGGAAGCTTATCGCAACGACGTACTGCCTAAGGCACGCGGTGCGGCCGCACGTATGCGTGAAGAGGCCGAGGCTTACAAGAATGAAGTGATCGCAAGAGCGGAAGGTGAAGCCGAACGTTTCGAGCAGCTGCTAACAGAGTATAAAAAAGCACCGGAGATTACCAGGGATCGTCTGTACCTGGATATGATGGAGTCTGTGCTCAGTAACAGTTCAAAAGTCATGGTCGATGTCGAGGGCGGAAACAACCTGCTTTATCTGCCACTGGATAAACTGATGGAACGCCAGAGCACCGGTAAAACACAGGCACAGCAGGATGCGGCAGATATAATGGAAGGCATCCAGCAGCGTTCAGCGTCCAAGAATACCCAGAAATCCAGAATAGAGAGTCTACGCACAAGAGGTACACGATAATGTTCGTCAACAGTTTAAAAATCATCGTGCCCGTATTTGTCTTTCTGGCATGGTCAGCATTGTTTACTGTCGATGAGCGGCAGAAAGCGATACTTTTCCAGTTCGGTGAGATCATCGAAGCCGACTTCGAACCTGGGCTGCATGTAAAAATTCCATTTATCAATAATGTCAGAAAGTTCGATAACCGTATCCTTACCATCGACCAGAAACCTGAACGCTTCCTTACCCAGGAGAAAAAGGACCTGATCGTTGACTCGTACGTCAAGTGGCGTATCTCGGATGTGGTCCAGTATTACAAGACCACGCAGGGCGATGAGCTGACTGCCGGCCGTCTGCTCTACGAAAACATCAATAACGGACTGCGTGATGAATTCGGTAAGCGCACTATCCAGGAGATCATCTCCGGCGACCGTACCCACATCATGGAACTGATGACCGAGCAGGCGTCAAAGCGTGCCAAAACACTTGGCCTCGACGTCATCGATGTCCGTGTCAAGAAGGTCGATTATCCTGAACGTGTCAGCAATTCGGTCTACCAGCGTATGCGTGCCGAGCGTGAGCGTGAAGCGACAGACTTCCGTTCCAAGGGTCATGAGGCCTCGGAGCGTATCCAGGCGGATGCAGACCGTCAGCGAAGCATCTTGCTGGCCGAGGCGTACCGTGATTCAGAGATCGCACGTGGTGAGGGTGATGCGCGCGCTACAGAGATTTACGCCAAGGCGTTTAACAAGGACAAAGAGTTCTACCAGTTCACGCGTAGTCTGAAAGCCTACCAGGAAACATTTTCAAATGCTGGCGATGTGATCTTACTGGAGCCGGACTCTGAATATTTCCGCTACTTCAAGGATTCGTCGGGCAAGAACAAGTAAACCATGTGGGACAGTATCATTCCAGCACTGGCGCTGGTGCTGGTGATAGAGGGCATACTGCCTTTTCTGAGTCCGAAGAGCTGGCGAGATGCGATGTCACAGGCGGCGCAGCTGCCTGATAACGTGTTGAGAAGTATGGGTCTTCTCAGCATGCTGGCCGGTGTGGTTATCCTTTACCTGGTTCGATAATACTGCTTCGATCGGTACTGCATCTACTCGATCGGCAATAACAATAATTGATTATGACTACAAAACAACACTGGATATTACCCGAGGGGATAGAGGAAGTTCTGCCTGAACAGGCGGCAAGGTTCGAAGCGATGCGTCGCATGCTGCTCGACCTGTATGCCAGCTGGGGCTATGAACTGGTGATGCCGCCGACCATCGATTTCATCGAATCGCTGCTGACCGGTACCGGGCATGATCTTGATCTGCAGACCTTCAAGCTGGTCGACCAGATGTCTGGACGGACGCTGGGCCTGCGGGCAGATATGACACCGCAGGTCGCGCGCATCGATGTCCACCAGTTGCGAAGAGATGTGCCCACACGTCTGTGTTATATGGGTACGGTATTGCGTACCCGTCCCGAATCTATCGGAGATAGCCGCAGCCCGTTACAGCTCGGTGCCGAGCTTTACGGTCATGCCGGTGTTGAATCTGAAGTAGAGATCCTGGGCCTGATGCTGCAGACTTTTTCCGCGCTGGAGATCGATGATATCTATCTCGACCTGGGAAATGTGGATATCTATAGAGGCCTGGCAAAGCAGGCGGGCCTGTCTAAAGAAGTAGAGAGTCAGCTGTTCGATATGCTGCAGCGCAAAGCGGTGACCGAGATCAATACATTGCTGGACTCTCTGGATATCGACAAGAGTGTGAAAACCATGCTCGCAGGGCTGTCATCACTGAATGGTGATAAGTCAATTTTCACCCGGGCACGTGAGCTGCTGGCCGATGCAGATGACAGTGTGAAGCAGGCCATCGATTACCTGGAAAAAACAGCTGAACTGATGTGGCAGCGCTATGGTGATATCAAGGTACACTTTGATCTCTCTGAACTGCATGGTTATCACTATAAGACGGGCGTCGTATTTGCCGCTTTCGTGCCACAGCTCGGTCAGGCGATTGCTCGTGGTGGCCGTTATGATGATATCGGAAAGATATTTGGCCGGGCACGTGCAGCCACCGGGTTCAGTACTGACCTTAAAGTTTTAAACCAGCTTTCTCGCAAGCAGTTTGCTGCTGCTGAAAAAATATTTGCACCCGCTGATGAGTCGCCAGCGCTCAAGGAAAAAATCACAGAGTTGCGTATGGCGGGAAATGTCGTGATCCAGCAGTTACCGGACGTAGATGCTGATGCAGCGGCGATGGGTTGTACAAAAAGCCTGTCACTGGTCGATGGTGAATGGCTGGTGAGTGACTGATTAACTCTATCCTTATCTTGAGCTGAGGGAGACTTTATATCTCCTAGTATGAGTTGTCTCTGTGTCCAGGATAAAAGATTAACTAAGAACAAAAAATTTCAATTTAAAAATTCAAGGTTTAAGCATGTCAAAAAATGTAGTTGTACTCGGAAGCCAGTGGGGCGATGAAGGTAAAGGTAAGATCGTTGACCTGTTAACAGATCGTGCAGCAGCAGTCGTGCGTTTTCAGGGCGGCCATAACGCGGGACACACCCTTGTTATCGGTGAAGAGAAAACAGTCCTGCATCTGATACCGTCTGGCATATTACGCGACAACGTCTCCTGCCTGATAGGCAACGGTGTCGTGTTATCACCCGATGCACTGTTTAAGGAACTCGGTGAACTTGAAGCGCGCGGCATACCAGCAAGTGAGCGTCTCGGTATATCAGAGGCCTGCCCGCTGATCCTGCCCTATCATATCGCGCTTGATCAGGCCCGTGAGATCAAGCGAGGCAAAGAAGCCATCGGTACCACAGGCCGTGGTATCGGCCCATGTTATGAGGACAAGGTCTCACGTCGCGGTATCCGCCTGGCTGACCTGAAAGACCTCGACAAATTCAAAGTGAAACTTGCCGGTGTTATGGAATACCATAACTTCTCACTGAAAAATTATTTCAAGCAGGACGAGGTCGATTACCAGGAAGTACTCGATGGCGTGATGTCTTATCGTGACAGATTGTTAGCACTCATAGCCGATGTGCCGGGCATGATCGCCGGTTACCGTAAAGCCGGCAAGAACATCATGTTCGAAGGCGCTCAGGGTACCTTGCTCGATATCGACCAGGGCACTTATCCTTTTGTCACATCTTCAAATACTACTGCTGGCGGTGCCTGCACCGGTAGTGGTATCGGCCCTAAAGACCTGGATTATATCCTGGGTATCACCAAGGCATATACTACCCGTGTCGGAGCAGGACCTTTCCCGACCGAGCTGTTTGATGACGACAAGGATGATCCGACCATCGGTCACCACCTGGCGACAGTTGGTCACGAGGTTGGTGCAACCACAGGTCGAGACCGCCGTTGTGGCTGGTTCGATGCCGTTGCCCTTCGACGTGCAGCACAGATCAATAGCCTGACTGGTCTGTGTATCACCAAGCTCGATGTACTGGATGGACTGGAGACGATAAGGATCTGTTCACAGTACGAGTACCAGGGTGAGAATATCGATATGCCACCGTTAGGCGCCGATGCTATCGAACTGTGCAAGCCTGTGTATGAGTCGATGCCTGGCTGGAGTGAATCAACGGTCGGTGCCAGGAGCCTTGATGAGCTGCCTGAAAATGCCAGGAATTATCTAAAGCGTCTGGAAGCAGCGGTCGGTGTCCCCGTCGATATCGTATCGACCGGTCCTGAACGCGATGAGACTATCATCCTTAATCATCCATTTGATTAGCTAAGAGTCTGTCTTTGATACCAGTAGAGAACTGGTATATATTCATAGGCTAAAGCATAGCTACAAGATCGTTGACATTAATTTGTTGATTCTGCGTTAGATAAGAACTATTCTTTATAATGTGAATATCAATCATTACAAACCGTTGCATTATGTGCTCATCATCTTATTGATGTTTGTGCCGCTGCGCAGCGTGATGGCCGTATCACCGGGACACTGTGATATGGATGATATGGACATGTCAGAGATGTCGGCATCGATGCCGGGTCATGATATGCATAATATGTCAGCCGCAACAGACTCATATGATGTCATGACAGACGACCAGACTGTTGCTGATTCCGGCTGCTGTTGTTGTGATAATGATTGCGTCAGTTATTGCCAGATAAGTATTCCGGCTTCACTTATCATACAGGCATCGGATTTTTCACCTGTCTTCCTCAGAGCTTCAAAAATACATAGTTATATCCCCGAGCTTTTACCAGGAACGCTCACGCCGCCTTCACGACCGCCGGCATTAACCTCGTAATTATATAAACGCGCCTCGTTTGTTCTGTATAGAAAACGGGGAGTCGATTCATATTAATTATGGAGGTTGGCCATGTGTCAATCACGATTACCGAATTATTCCATTAGCCGAATAATCGTATCAACGGTTTTAGTGTCAGCAACTGTTTTTGTCAGTAATAACGCATTTGCCCTGGACCTGCAGCAGGCTGAACAGCTCGCGATCGCTTCAGATCCAACGATAGAAGGATTTAGAGTTACTGCTTTATCCTATGAGGATGAGTCTGTCGCTGATGATACTTTGCCTGATCCCCGCTTGAGTCTCGGAGCCGTCAATGTTCCGGTAGACAGTTTTGACCTCGAACAGGAGCAGATGACGCAATTGAAGCTGGGTATCCGCCAGGATTTCCCGCGCGGCGATGTGCTCTCTATAAAAAAACAGCAATCACAAGACCTGTCGCGTGCGGCAAAGTCAATGGCGGATGACGCGAAGTTAAAAATTCTTCGTGATGTTCGTGAGGCATACCTGAACCTGTTCTACGAGGCTTCTGCATACCAGATAATCAGGGAGACACGGCAACTGTTCTCTGAACTGGTGAATATAACCGAGTCTAACTATGCAGCGGGTCGTGTCAATCAGCAGGATGTCGTTCTTGCCGGGCTGGAGCTGTCACGCCTTGATGATCGTTCGACAAAGATCAAGGCAAGGGAAGAGTCTTACCGTGTCAGGCTGTCACAGTGGATAGGAGAGGTCGCCTGGTATGACATCGACAGCGCATTTCCGCAGCTGCCACCCATGCCCGAAGATATCGATCTGAACCAGATCATTCCACAGCACCCGCTCATCCAGGCTGAAAACGCCAAAGTCGATGCCAGTAAACAGGTGACCGAGATGGCGCGCCAGGAATACAAACCTGGCTGGAGCCTGCTGCTCGATTATGGTTATCGTTCCGGTAATAACCCTGACGGAAGCGAGCGCACCGATTTCGCTACCGCAATAGTCAGCCTGGACGTACCCTTGTTTACAGCAAACCGCCAGGATAAAAAAGTCTCTGCAAATGAGAAGAAGATATCAGCGGCACGTTACCTTAAAGATGACCAGCTGCGAAAGTTAAAACAGCTGTATGAAAAAAACCATTATCTCTGGCAGCGTCTGCATGAGCGCGAACAGTTATACAAAAACAGTCTGTTGACCGCAGCACGAAACAATACGCAGGCTGCACTCAAGGCTTACCAGAGCGGAGTGACCGAGTTTAATACATTGATGAGGGCTGAGATAACAGAGCTGGATGTTCGCCTGGAGGATCTGCGGGTACGGGTAGACCGTGCCGTGGCGCAGGCAAATCTGCTCTACATCATAGGAGAACCTGAAAATGAAAAATTATAACTTAGCAGTATTGATGGCGGTGGTAGTAGTTTCAGGTTCCCTGTCTCCAGCTTCACTCGAGAGCGCAGAGACTGAAAAAGTCCAGGAAAAAGAGATCCTGTACTGGGTCGCGCCGATGGACCCGAACTACCGGCGTGATAAACCAGGCAAGTCACCGATGGGTATGGACCTGATTCCGTTTTATTCTGCCACTGATGATGACACTAATATTGTGACCATTTCACCGGCAGTCGTGCAGAACCTCGGTGTCAGGACGAGTAAGGCAGAACTGACACGGCTATGGCGCGGTATCGATACGGTTGGTTATGTCGATTATGATGAGTCGAAAGTCAGCCACATTCATCTCCGTACCGAAGGCTGGATAGAGAAACTGGCCGTCGAATCAGAAGGTGAACGGGTAAAAAAAGGTGACTTCCTGTTCGACGTGTATTCTCCAAAGCTGGTCAATGCGCAGGAAGAACTGGTTACCGCTCTTGCTACGGGTAATAACGGCCTGATAAGGGCGACTAAAGAGCGCCTCTCTGCCCTGGGCATATCCGGTGCGCAGATCAGTGAGCTTGAAAAGACAAAAAAAGTTAAACAGCGTATCTCTATCTATGCACCGCAGGATGGAGTGGTCTCTGAGTTGCCGGTACGTGAGGGTATGTTTGTTAAACCGTCACAGAAGGTGATGACGCTTGGCGACCTGTCCAGCGTCTGGCTGCTGGCCGAGGTTTTTGAACGCCAGGCGCAGTGGGTTGAAGTCGGTCAGGACGCGGAAGTCACCCTGTCATATATTCCCGGAAAGAGCTGGAATGGCAAGGTCGAATACATCTATCCCAGCCTTGATCCTAAGACGCGCACTTTAAAGGTACGTCTACGTTTTGAGAATCCCGGTGAGCGTCTGAAGCCAAACATGTATGCCAACGTTAAGATATACGGCGGTGTCAGGGAGAACACAATCGTCATCCCGCTGCAAGGTTTGATCCGCAGCGGCCGCGAACAGCGTGTCATCCTTTCACTGGGTGAAGGCAGGTTCGTGGCTCGCAATGTCAGGGCAGGTATAGAGAGCGGCAACTATGTAGAGATTCTCGAAGGTGTTGAAGCGGGAGATGAGATCGTCACCTCCGCACAGTTCCTGATCGATTCCGAAGCGAACTTGCGCGCAAGCCTTAACCGTATGACAGCGCCTGACGCAAACATGTCTCCTGAAAAGGCAAGTGATGATGCCATGAAAGAGGATAAGTAGTCATGATCGCAAAGATAATCGACTGGTCTATCGACAACCGCTTTATGGTGCTGCTGCTGTCCTTTATCCTTATCGGTCTGGGAATCTATGCAGTAAAACAGACGCCGCTCGATGCGCTGCCTGACCTCTCGGATGTACAGGTCATCATTAAGACCAGTTATCCCGGACAGGCGCCGCAGGTCGTCGAAGACCAGGTGACCTATCCGTTAACGACGGCTATGCTGTCCGTGCCTAAAGCGGTGAATGTACGCGGCTATTCTTTTTTCGGTGATTCTTATGTCTATGTGATATTCGAGGATGGTACAGATCTGTACTGGGCACGTTCCCGTGTGCTGGAATACCTGAGCCAGGTAAGCAGCAAGCTGCCGCCGGAAGCGAGACCTGAACTGGGGCCCGATGCTACCGGTGTCGGCTGGGTATACGAGTATGCACTGGTGGACAGGAGCGGTAATAATGATCTCTCCCAGCTGCGAAGTATCCAGGACTGGTTTTTGAAATATGAGCTGCAGACCGTACCGGGTGTCTCTGAGGTCGTCACTGTCGGCGGTATGGTCAAACAGTACCAGGTCGTGCTCGACCCTGACAGTCTGCGAGCTTACGGACTGCCGCTAGCGAAGGTCAGGCAGGCGATCCAGCGCGGTAACCAGGAAGCGGGCGGTTCGGTGATCGAGATGTCGGAAGCCGAGTACATGGTACGTGCTACAGGTTATGTCGATGAACTCGATGACCTGCGTCATATACCGCTAGGGGTAAACGATCAGGGCACGCCTATCCTGTTAAAAGACGTCGCACAGGTACGGCTAGGGCCGCAGATGCGACGCGGTGTGGCTGAGCTTGACGGCGAGGGTGAAGTGGTCGGCGGCATCATCGTCATGCGTTTCGGTGAGAATGCATTAACCACGATCAGGGGAGCGAAGAACAAGCTGCAGGAGCTGTCACGCAGCCTGCCTGAAGGTGTCCAGATCATAGAGACCTATGACCGTTCGGCATTGATAAAACGTGCCGTCGATAACTTGAATAGAAAGTTGATCGAAGAGTTTGTCGTGGTCGCTTTAGTCTGCGCGATATTTCTGTTTCACCTGCGCTCAGCACTGGTAATCATTATCTCATTGCCGGTTGGAATACTGGTGGCCTTTATCGTGATGGAGCGCATGGGGATCAATGCGAATATCATGTCATTGGGTGGTATCGCGATCGCCATCGGCGCCATGGTCGATGCCGCAATCGTGATGATCGAAAACGTACATAAGCATATGGAGCAGACAAGAGAGGATGAACATGGTGGTGGTGCTATTCTTAGTGATGAAAAACGCTGGCAGGTGATACGTGAAGCATCAAAAGAAGTCGGTCCGCCGCTGTTTTTCTCGCTATTGATAATCACCTTAAGTTTCTTACCCGTGTTTACCCTGGAAGCGCAGGAAGGCCGCATGTTCTCGCCGCTGGCCTATACCAAAACATTTGCCATGGCAGCAGCGGCGGGTCTGTCCGTCACGCTGGTACCGGTATTGATGGGCTATTTTATCCGCGGTCATGTCACCCCGGAACACAAGAACCCGGTTAACCGTGTACTTATCGCAGGTTACCGGCCGTTTATCGATATGATCCTGCATTCACCGAAGCTGGTACTGGTGGTGATCCTGGTGATCGTTGTTATCGGACTATGGCCGCTCAGCCAGCTGGGTTCCGAATTCATGCCTGATCTGGATGAAGGCGACCTGCTCTATATGCCCAGTACTTTTCCGGCCATCTCGGTAGGCAAGGCGCAGGAGCTGTTACAGCAGACGGACAAACTGATAAAGACGGTGCCCGAGGTGGAGCGTGTTTTTGGTAAAGTCGGACGCGCCGAGACGGCGACCGATCCGGCGCCGATGACCATGATAGAGACGACCATCCTGCTGAAACCAAAACAGCAGTGGCGTGAAGGCATGACCATCGACAAGCTGAAAAAAGAACTCAATGATCTTGTTCAGTTTCCCGGTCTGACTAATGCCTGGGTGATGCCGATCAAGAACCGTATCGATATGCTGGCAACGGGTATAAAAACCCCGGTCGGCATCAAAGTCGCCGGCCATGACCTGAATACGATCCAGGAGATCGGCAAGCAGATCGAAAAAGTGCTCGACGATGTCCCGGGAACAGCTTCCGTTTACTCGGAACGTGTCGCCGGCGGCCGATATGTGACCGTTGATATTAAACGTCGTGAAGCAGCGCGCCTGGCATTAAATATTGCTGATATTCAGGAGGTGGTACGTACCGCCCTTGGCGGTATGCGTGTTGCGATGACAGTTGAGGGGCTGGAGAGGTATCCGATCAACGTTCGCTACCCACGTGATGTACGTGATTCACTGGAGAAACTACGCAACCTGCCGGTAGTCACCCCGGCAGGTGCGCGCATCCCGCTCGCCGAAGTCGCAGATATCCGTATCGAAAATGGTCCCGGGCTGATCAAAACGGAAAATGCACGACTCAATGGCTGGATCTATATCGATATCGAAGGGCGTGATCTTGGCTCTTATGTCCAGTCAGCCCAGCAGGCAGTGTCCGAACAGATAAAACTTCCCCCTGGATACTCTATCTCATGGTCGGGACAGTATGAATTTATGGTCCGCGCGGTAAATCGCCTGAGTACAGTGGTACCGGTAACCCTGGTCATAATTGTGCTGTTGTTATATCTTAATTTTCGACGCTTTAGCGAAGTGATCATCATCATGGCGACATTGCCGCTGGCCCTGGCCGGGGGCTTATGGTTGCTGTACCTGCTGGATTACAACCTGTCGGTGGCCGTCGGGGTCGGGTTTATCGCACTATCCGGGGTCTCCGTCGAGATAGGAGTGGTCATGCTGGTCTACCTTAACCAGGCGCTCGAAAAACATCGTGCAACAGCAGAAAGCTCGGGGAAAAAACTCACGGTAGAAGAAGTACGTTCTGCGGTTATCGACGGCGCATTAATGCGAGTAAGGCCGATCATGATGACGGTGTCAGCAATCATCGCTGGTTTGCTGCCCATCATGTTCGGCAGTGGTACCGGTTCCGAAGTCATGCAGCGCATCGCGGCACCTATGGTCGGCGGTATGGTCAGCGCGACACTATTGACGCTGGTGGTCTTGCCGGCAGTTTTTCTGCTGTGGAAAAGCAGGGATTTGAAAAACGGAAATATCCAGAATCAGGATTAATATATCCTTGAAATGTTTAACTGTTTGCAATTCATAACACCCGTTCACCGGCAGTGATTTTAGGGTGTAGATATAATCTCTTGATTATTATAGCAAAAGTCAGTATATCTAAGCTGGGGAGCAGGGTAGAACTGGCGTTGAAAAGTGTTTAAAAGTAGTTATTCTATAAAGGAATTAGTAACAAGATATGTTACAATTTTCGCTTGATAAACAATACTTTGTATTGCTTATCAAAAAGATGGTGCCGAGAAGAGGACTTGAACCTCCACGAGCCAAAGCTCACTAGCACCTGAAGCTAGCGCGTCTACCAATTCCGCCACCTCGGCATGGTGCTGAAATTTTCAAGCAGCGAACTTTACAAGGCGGACACCCCGTTGTCAATTTACATGTGCAAATTAATTAAGCACAGATTACCTGGCTGATAAGCCATTATTTATTATGTTGAATAAAATCAAGAACAAGATTAAAGATACTTTCCTGAAAAGAAAGAAAAATAATACAGAGACTACAGACCAGGCGACGCCTGAAAACCCGGGCTCGGCAAAGTCAAAAAGACCCAATCCAAAGAAACGAGGCCCCAGAAAACCAAACCCTAATAAGCAAAACCCCAGAAAACCACATCAAGGGAAGCCTGGAGGCCCGGCGAAAAAACACTCATCCAGAAAACCGTCAGGAAAACCGTCGGGCAAACGTTCTCGAAAGATCAAAGACCCGGAAGCGAAACTCGAGGCGAAGCGTTATCAGAACCCTGTCGCCAGCCGCACGCTTATCCTCAAGACGATAACCGATGCCGGCATGATGACGCAGTCATCCGTGTTCGAAACCCTGCAGGTGACGCCTGAGCAGGAAGAGGGTGTCAGTCGCCGTCTGTCTGCCATGGTGCGTGATGGCCAGCTGGTGCAGAACCGCCGCGGCGGTTATCTTCCGGTCGATGAGAAGCACCTGATCAGGGGACGCGTTATAGCGCACGCCGATGGGTTCGGCTTCCTCGTACCCGACGAAGGCGGCGATGACCTGTTCCTCAGTGCCAAACAGATGCGCGGCGTACTGCACGGTGACCATGTCGTCGCCACGGTTGCAGGTGTTGACCGTCGTGGTCGCAAGGAAGGTTCTATCGTCTCTGTCGTCGAACGAGGCAACACTACCCTGATAGGGCGCCTGTTCGACGATGAAGGTATCGCCTATGTCGTTCCCGATAATAAGCGCATCACGCAGAACATCCTGATCCCTGCCAACATGTTCGGCGGAGCAAATCCCGGACAGATCGTAAAAGTCGAGATAACCAGTCAGCCGACCAGTAGAAAACAGATGGTCGGTAAAGTTACCGATGTTATCGGTGACCATATGGCGCCGGGCATGGAGATCGAGATCGAGATCCATAACCACGGTATCCCTTATGAATTTCCGGAAGAGGTCATGCTGCAGGCGGATAAGTTCGGTGACAGCGTCAGGGATAAAGACAAGCAGGGCCGTCTGGATCTGCGTGACCTTCCGCTGGTCACCATCGATGGCGAGGACGCCAGGGACTATGATGATGCGGTCTATTGTGAACCGCGCGATAATGGCTGGAAGCTGTTCGTCGCCATCGCCGATGTCGCGCATTATGTCGATATCGGTTCGCCGCTGGATGAAGAAGCTTACGATCGAGCAACCTCGGTTTACTTCCCTGGCCGTGTCGTTCCCATGCTGCCAGAGGCACTGTCGAATGGCTTGTGCTCGATCAACCCTGAGGTCGATCGCCTGTGCATGGTCTGTGAGATGATGGTGAACAAGCAGGGTGAGGTAGAGAGCTATGACTTCAAAGAGGCGGTGATGCGTTCACATGCACGTCTCACCTACACCCAGGTCGCTGATGCGTTGGCGGATGACGGCACAGGAGTGATAGCGGCCGATATCTATCCTCATATCGAAAACCTGAACAATATGTACCAGGCTCTCGACGGCGCCAGGAGAAGCCGCGGTACCATCGAGTTCGATACCACCGAGACCGTGATCAACTTCAACGATGATAAGCGTATCGAGAGCATACGGCCTTCGGTGCGAAACGATGCGCACAAGATCATCGAAGAATGCATGATCTCGGCAAACGTCAGTGCCGCTAAATATATCGCGAAAAGCAAATCACCCTGCCTGTACCGGATACATGAAGATCCCGCAGATGAGAAGATCGAAGACCTGCGCGGTTTCCTCTCCGACCTCGATCTGAAGCTGGGTGACCCGTCAAGAAAGATCAGTTCCAGTGACTATGCCGAGCTCAGTGCCCAGATCCAGGGCCGTGACGATTACCATATGATCCAAACATTGATGCTACGTTCGATGAAACAGGCTATCTATACTGCCGAGAATCATGGCCATTTCGGTCTGGCGTTAACACATTACACCCATTTCACCTCACCGATCAGGCGTTATCCCGACCTGCTGGTTCACCGTGCGCTGAAACATATCATCCGCAAGGGCAAGAAAGAAGATTATATGTACAGCCAGGATCGCATGGTGGTTATGGGTGAGCACTGTTCCAGCAATGAGCGCAGGGCGAACGAAGCAACGCGCGACGCGGAGTTTGCGCTGAAATGTGAATATATGCTGGACAAGGTCGGCAAGAGCTATGATGCACACATTACCGGTGTTGTCGGTTTTGGCCTGTTCGTCGAGCTGGATGAGCACTATGTCGAAGGCCTGGTACATATCACCAGTCTGCCGAAAGATTATTATGTGTTCGAGCCGAAGTCGCACCAGCTGGTCGGTGAGAACCGTGGTTTGCAGTTTGGTCTTAATGACAAGGTGAAAATCACTGTCACCCGTGTCGATATGGATGAACGAAAGATCGATTTTGAGCTGGTTGCGGAATAATATAAACCATTAGCTTCTGATAAACATCAGGTTCTAATAAACATTGGCTTTTCGATAAAGCGATGTGATAACCGTAAGGTATCAAAGATAACCGCAGAGGCGCTGAGAGGCAGAGGAAAACAGAAGGTGATTTATTACCTGTTGTGCCGCTGGCACAACCAAGAAAGTTCTGCGTCTTAGCGCCTCTGTGGTAAAAAACAGTTTTTTATAAATATATATAATGTCAAAAAAATCGCACGAAATAATCTACGGTATCCATGCCGTCGAAGCCGCATTGAGAAAGCAGCCGGAAAACGTCCTGCAGGTCTTCGTGCAGCAGGGGCGCAACGATAACCGTATAAAAAAAATACTGGACATCGCAAAAAACTCCGGCGTATCACTGCAGTCGATCAGTAATGACAGGCTGAAAGAGAAATGTGCGAAGGCGAGACACCAGGGTGTGGTCGCAGAGATTCGTGCTGGCATGACGACGACGGTGACACTAGACGATGTTCTGAAGAAAGAGTCGCTGTTGTTGCTGGTACTCGATGAAGTACAGGATCCGCATAACATAGGTGCGTGCCTGCGAACGGCCGATGCCATCGGTGTCGATGCGGTGGTGGTCTCTAAAAATCGCAGTCCGGCATTGACGCCGGTGATACGCAATGTCGCCAGCGGTGCTGCTGAGACAGTCCCCTATATCATGGTATCGAATCTCTCCCGTGCCCTGGAAAAGATCAGAGACAACGGTGTCTGGGTCATCGGTACCAGTGGCGATGCCAGTCATACGATCTATGATTGCGATGTAAATAACCGTCTTGCCCTGGTGATGGGCTCGGAAGGCAAGGGCATGCGACGGCTGACCCGGGAAACCTGCGACGAACTTGTCTCAATACCGATGCAGGGTAGTGTCGAGAGCCTTAATATCTCAGTGGCAACCGCTGTCTGTCTGTATGAGATCCGACGCCAGCAATCAGCTAAATAAACCGGCAGCATGCAGAACCGTTCAGAACTGCACCTGATCGTTCCCGGCATCTGCGGACCACTTGCAGATACGAAACCCCTGTATTCCAGCGACACTGTCAGACGATGGATAAAAACATTGTCAAAAGCGAGTTGCCAGCCCTCGGCGGAAAACGAAAATGAAGTCATCGCCGGAATACTGGATATGGAATATGAAAACGATTTTCCTGCCGCGGCATTGTGCTTACTGGCAAACGATCACTATGATGCTGGCATGTCTTATATGCATGCTGACCCGGTACATCTGCAGGCTGATATGGATCACGCTGTATTGACATCGAGCCATGATCTGGATATTCAGCCGCAAGAGTCATCTGCAATATGTAATGCGCTCAACGAGCATTTCCAGCAGGATGGCCTGACTTTTCTTGCTTTGAATAAAGACCAGTGGTTTGTTTCCAGTAAGGATAAGATCAATATGAAAACCACGCCACTGGTGGATGCAACGGGAAGGAATGTGAATTTCCTGTTGCCTGCTGGTAAGGATGCTACACGCTGGAAACAGCTGCTCACAGAAGCCCAGATGCTGATGCACTCGCACGAAGTGAATATTTCAAGGGAAGATGCCGGTAAGTCCAGCATAAACAGTCTGTGGTTTCATGGTTCCGGCGAACTGCCTCATTCAGGTAACAGACCGGTTACCAGTATCTGCAGCAATAAAGATATGTTGAAAGGGCTGGCCACTCATATACAAAGCGCTAATATCGATATACCGGATTCGGCTAAGGCCTACGCAGACTACCTGTTGAGTACGGGTCCTGGTAGCCGGAACATACTGCAACTGTCACAACTCGAACACCTGGTGAATTACACCGATGTCACGCTGTGGATGCATGCTCTCGACGAATTACTGGAGGAATGGATTTATCCGTTGTTGAAAATAATGAGCAAGAACGATGTTACGGTGACTTTATATCCCTGTAATGGAAAACGTTACCGGTTTTCGAAATACGGCCTTTTAAATTTTTGGCGTCATGCCTGGCGAAAGGATAAAATAGAAAACTATGTCAGCAGCTACTGATCACTTGCCGGGTGAAACAAAAATAAAGAGTGATAACGCTTCCAGCATCGTACGCAGAGACGCGCATGTCAGTGATGAGCTCGAAGCAAGCGACTTGCACCCACTGCTGAAGAAGATCTATGCCAACAGGGGAGTGACCAGCTTAAAGCAGGTCGATTACAGTCTTAAAGGCCTGCTTGATTTCTCTTTACTGAAAGACATCGATGTTGCCGCCGAGCTGGTGTCGGAAGCCATCATCGAGAGTAAACGCATCGTCGTCGTGGGTGATTTCGATGCAGACGGTGCAACTTCCTGTGCCGTGATGATCCGTGCTCTGAGAGCTTTCGGCCACAGCGATATCGAATACCTGGTACCTAACCGTTTCGATTTTGGATATGGTTTAAGTCCTCAGATCGTCGATGTAGCAGCCCGTTCCCGACCTGACCTCATCATCACCGTGGACAACGGTATTTCGAGTATCGACGGGGTGAATCGTGCCAATGAACTTGGTATCCAGGTCGTGGTTACCGACCATCACCTTGCGGCCGATGTTTTACCTGGAGCTGCAGCTATCGTAAATCCAAATCAACCAGGTTGTGAGTTTCCGACGAAGACGATCGCCGGCGTCGGTGTTGCTTTTTACGTAATGCTTGCCGTCAGGGCAAGGCTAAGGGAAAAAGGCTGGTTCGCCGAGGGTACGGGACGAATTGAGCCAAACATGGCGAATTACCTCGACCTGGTTGCTCTCGGTACGGTCGCAGATGTGGTGCCACTGGATGAGAACAATCGTATCCTGGTCGAATCCGGGCTTCAGCGTATACGCAGGAACAAGGCATGCAACGGCATCAATGCCTTATTAACGATTGCAGGAAAGTCGATAGAAAGCTGCTGTTCACAGGATTTCGGTTTCATTATCGGACCGCGTCTCAATGCGGCAGGTCGACTGGACGATATGTCGGTCGGTATCGAATGCCTGCTGTGTGACGACTACGAACAAGCATTCAGTTATGCATCTACCCTGAACAAGATGAACCTGCAGCGCCGGCAGATAGAAGGTGAGATGCTGGGCCAGGCATACGACATATTAACTGAACAGATGTCTGTTCTCGATGGTGAAGAGCAGATTCCCGATGCATTGGCTCTGTACAACGAGCAATGGCACCAGGGCGTGGTCGGACTTCTCGCTTCCAGAATCAAGGAGAAATATCACCGGCCGGTGATCGCATTTGCCGACGCTGGCGATGGTGAACTCAAAGGTTCGGGGCGTTCGATTCCCGGTCTGCATATGCGCGATGTGCTTGATGTTATTTCAAAACAGAACGCTGATATCATAGAAAAATTTGGTGGTCATGCGATGGCCGCCGGTCTGACCATAAAACAGGAAAACTTTTCCCGTTTCCGGTCGGCGTTCAACGAATATGTCAGTGCTGCGCTGCGTCCTGAAGACCTGAATAATATCAACGAGAGCGATGGCCCGGTTGCCGAAGAGTATATGACGATAGATGCTTGTGAGATGGTCAGATACGCAAGTCCCTGGGGGCAGTTATTTCCGGAGCCTGTTTTTGATGATGAGTTCAAGATACTCAACTGGCGTATCGTCGGTGAAAAACACCTGAAGCTGGAGCTGGTCAAAGAAGATTCGGGGGCATGTTATTCGGCAATCGCTTTTAATAAAACCGACGATGATCTTCCACCAGGCGACGATAATATACGAGTCGTTTATCGCCTCGACGTAAATGAGTTTCGGGGAAATCGAAGTTTGCAGCTTATAGTGCAGCATATAGAAGCAGTCATCTAGAAGTAGTAATGCCTGAGCAGGCATGGTGGGTTAGAAATACTATGTATTCATTGATAAGAAAGTTTTTATTTTTGTTCGACGCGGAGACCATCCATGTCTTCTCGTTAAAGTTTTTAAGCTTTGCAAATTGCACTGGCCTGTTATCACTGTTATTGAAAAAACGTATAGCGTCACCGCGCACAGTTATGGGTATAGAATTTCCCAATGCGGTCGGCCTTGCTGCTGGTCTCGATAAAAATGCCCAGCACATCGATGCACTGGCACAGTGCGGATTTGGTTTTATCGAAGTCGGAACGGTGACGCCGCTGGCGCAGCCCGGGAATGATAAGCCAAGACTTTTTCGCCTGGTCGAAGATAAGGCCATAATCAACCGCATGGGCTTTAATAATGCCGGCGTGCAGGCATTGGTTGAAAACGTAAAACAGCGTAACAGTCATTGTGTGCTGGGAATTAATATAGGCAAGAATAAAAATACACCATTAGAGAACGCGGTCGATGATTACCTGATATGTATGCAGCAGGTCTACCAGTATGCTGATTACATAGCGATCAATATCTCATCACCCAATACTCCGGGGTTAAGAGAGCTGCAGCATGGTGAAGGCCTGACATCATTGCTCACGCAATTGAAGAGTAAACAGGATGAATTGAATAAACAGTATCAACATTATGTGCCACTGGTAGTCAAGATAGCACCTGACCTGGATGAGGGTGAGATCCAGGATATCGCAGCACGTTTACTGTCCGCCAAGATCGATGCCGTTATCGCAACCAATACCACCAGTAGCCGCCCTGAAACCCTGTCCTGTAAACAGCTTGCAGGTGAAACAGGGGGCTTGAGCGGTGCACCGGTGTTTGAGATATCCACTCATGTCTTAAGCAGGCTTGTGGCAGCGCTAGAGGGAAGGATACCCGTGATCGCAGCCGGAGGCATATCATCGCCCGATGATGCGTTGAAGAAAATTCAGGCTGGTGCCAGCCTGGTACAGATCTATACCGGGTTTATCTACTCGGGTCCTGGGTTAGTCCACGATTGTGCATTGGCATTGAAAAATGCGATGGATTAACAAGTCAGTAAGATTTTATACTGCTTGATATATTCATTATGCGTCAATATCTGCTATATAAGAGGTAATTTAAAATTTAAATAAAATAGTAAAAACAAACGCTTATAACATTTATTGCAAATGCAGGATCATTAGACTTGTTTTAAGTACTTTGTCTGCAATAAATGATCTTTCTGCTTAAGGGGTAAAGTTATGAGTGAACGTATATTTTTATTTGCCGTTGGCTTTTATATACTGGTCGCATTGTATTTCGGTATTGATATGATGATCTATCTGTTGAGCCTGTGGTTACTGTTCGAGGCGATAACAGATATACGTCTTACCACGTTAAGCCAGAAGGCCATGAGAAAGGCACAACCCGCTGGTCTCATCGTATTCAATACTAAACAGCGCTTTAATTTTGATGCACTGCGAGCCTGGCGCATCATCGTCGCCTTACTCCTGGGCGGCTCCCTCATCCTGTTAAAAGAAAAAAATGTCGAATTCGTGTGGTTCTTCCCCTGGTTCATGGGATTTGCCATCCTCGGCGCGGGTGCCAGCAGTGTCTGCCCAGTGCTGCTGTTTATCCGCTGGATAGGTTTCAAGTAACAAAGATGTCGGCTGAGGAACAAAAGTTTGAGGTAAAACTTCCTGCCCGAATAACCGGTCTTGTTTTCTGGGGGCTGGTATTTATCGGCCTGTTTCTTGCGGTGATCATACTGCAGCAGGCCGAGTCTGATCTCGATGCAGAGAACGAGGAAGAAACGCAGATCATCGCTTACGAGATCGAGGAGATCTTCGAACAGTATTCAGAGCCGCCGGTTCTGGATCGTGCGTCCGGCAGGATAAGGGCAAAGATCAGTGAGCATATGCAGGAGTTCGGATTCCATGCGATACGCATATATGAAGAAGGGCAAATCCTGTCGATGGGCGAGATCGATAAGAGCGACGACCTGTATGAGTTTGTCCTGCATTATTATCCACAGGGTTCCAGTGAAATACGAGAGGTCAGGCTCGAGATCTACTGTACCGACTCGAAAGTAGTCATCTCTGAAATACGCAAGAATTTTCTGCTATCGATCGGCATAGGTGTTTTTGTCTTCGGGTTATTCCTGCAGCGTATCCTGCAGAAGATGCTGTCGACACCTTTCCAGAAAATGGTGACCACCGCAGGCCAGTTTTCCACGGGAAATGAAGATGTCCGCTTCGATGAGCAGCGGGCTGATGAATTCGGTTACCTGGGAAAGTTTATCAATAACGCTATAGATACGATCTTATCGAGCAAGAACGAGCTGGTCGTCGCTCTGGAACGCGCATCGGCTTCTGAGATAGCCCTGGGGCTCGAGAAAGAACGCGCAGAAGTCACCCTGTATTCGATCACCGACAGTGTCATCACTGTCGATATCGAGGAGCGTATCGTTTATCTGAACCCTGCTGGTGAGAAGCTGCTGGGCTGTAGTATGAAAGAGGTTTCCGGTGAGAAATTTCAGGATATATTCAATGTCGTGGAAGAGAGTACCGGTGACCCGATCGATGATGCCCTGCATGAATGTTTTGTAACCGGGAGAACAGTACAGCTGCCTGAACACTCTTCGTTGATATCAAAAAATGATTCGGTGATATCGATCGAGGCCTCGATCGCACCGATGAAAGCAGAAACCGGGGACCTGATGGGCGCGGTCATCGTGATCCAGGATGTCAGTCATACCCGCCGACTGACACGGCAGCTGTCATACCAGGCAAGCCATGACCTGTTGACCGGGCTATATAACAGGCGAAAATTTGAGGAATACCTGGAAGAGATACTTATCAATGTCCGCGAAGAAAACAGGCATCACGCCCTGTTCTATCTCGACCTGGACAACTTCAAGATCGTCAATGATACCTGTGGCCATGTCGCTGGTGACGAACTGCTGAAACAGTTACCCACGCTGTTTAACGAAGTATTTCGTAGCGGTGACATCATCGCACGCCTGGGTGGGGATGAGTTTGGCATCATCCTGGAGAACTGTGAGATACAGAAAGCGGCCAGTATCGCGGACAAGGTTCGTCAGAAGATAAAAGATTTCCGTTTCATCTGGGATGATCGTACATTCGAGATCGGCGTCAGTGTCGGTGTTATCGGTATCAATGCAGATAACGCCGAGATGTCACAGGTGCTGAGTTCTGCGGATGTGGCCTGTTATGCGGCAAAAGATTCCGGCCGTAACCGTGTACATATCTATGAGCCGTCAGACAAGGTCGTCAGTGAACGTTACGGACAGATGCACTGGACGGCAAGGATTTCAAAAGCGCTGGAAGAGGGGCGTTTTCAACTATACCAGCAACCGATCGTGGGTGTTATCAGTAAAGACAGGAGCCATCTCGAGATATTGCTGCGCATGATCGACGAAGACGGCAATGTTATTCCGCCAGGTGCGTTCATGCCGGCGGCGGAACGCTATGGTCTGATGCCGGATATCGACCGTTGGGTGATCCATGAGGTGTTCAGGTATATCGGTAAGAATAGTCCGGCAGATCCGGTAACAGGTAAGGAGCGCGTATTTGCGGTTAACCTGTCGGGTGATTCGGTCAATGATAACGGCCTGCTGGAGTATATCCTCGAACAGAAAAAAAAGCAGGGTATCTCGCTGAGTAATATCTGTTTCGAGATAACCGAGACGGTGGCTATCAGTAATCTGAGCAAGGCTTCGGCTTTCATCAATGAGCTGAAAGAACATGGTTGCCAGTTTGCACTGGATGATTTTGGCAGCGGCCTTAGCTCGTTCACTTACCTTAAAAATTTACCGGTGAACTACCTGAAGATCGATGGTAGCTTCGTGCGAGATATAAGCCGTGACCTCATCGATCGGACCATGGTCGAATCGATACAGCAGATAGGTAATGTTATGCGCCTGAGTACTATTGCCGAACATGTCGAGGATGAATCGACCTTGAACATACTTGAAGATATCGGCGTGGATTATGCCCAGGGCTTTCACCTGGGAAGACCGGTAGCGATCGAAGAGATATAGACTCTCTGCTAAGCGAAAGGCCAGTTGATGCTTTTTGTCTGGCTACATGTAGATGCGCCGGATTTGTATGTCTGGCGTACTGTGCTCCCATGCTTTATTGAAAAAATCGGTGAGTTCTCCGGCACGCTGCGGTGACATGAAATTGACGCTGGCATTGTAGTTCCTGTTCGATGCGCTCACCCGGTATAACATACCCATCTGGTCGACCACTAAAAAAGCACGACGTTCATCTCTGAATTCCAGTGAAACAGAATGGATAAATACAGAACTGGTAAGGCTTTGCGCCAGCCTGATCAGACGGTGCCCGTTGCTGATTGCCTTCCTGGAATCCTGTGCCAGGATACGGACCTTCGTGTTCGGATGTCTTTTTGCAAGATAGAAAATTGCCTGCTCCACCTCTTCATTATCATAGAGCTCTGCGTCAAGGTCCTGGGTAAAGATGTCGATGCTGAAGCGCGCCTGTTTGATCAGTGAGATTACAGCGCTACGGTTCTCTTCAGCGCTGTCGAGATGAATTTCTTCCTCTGTTTCTCCAAGTTTGTAAGGCATAGGGAGTAGTTTAGTCATGGCTGTGAAGGAGGGGCAGTTTGGGTGTACGAACTTACTGTTATATATGAGTATATCTAGCAGATTGTTTTATACATTTCACGGTGAGGGATATCTGCTTCAAAAAAAATATCACCGATAGCCGTGAATCCCTGTTTTTCATAGAAGGGGATGGCTGATACCTGTGCGTGCAGGTAAACCTCGTTCATATTATTGTTGGCAGCGGTCTGTAGTACGAACCGGAGCAGCTGCTGACCGATTCCCTGGCTTCGATATTCTTTCAATACTGCCATTCGTCCTATCTGACCATCACTTTTCAAACGTGCACATGCGATTGCTTCTCCATCCCTGCTGGCGATGAAATGCGTTGCACTGTCATCATATTCATCCCATTCCAGTTCGACGGGGACCTGCTGCTCTTCTATGAATACCGGATACCTGATGTTCTGGAGTGCGTCTCTGTCGATAGACCAGTCGGCCACTCGACATCGTGTCGCCTGCCCAGTCGTATGCTGATCAGTCATATGGATTCTCAGGTTATAAGAGCGCCACTGTTATATAGCGCTAATAATATTTCTTTATCCTTGCCTGTCATTACTTCATCTAACAATAGCTGGTCGATGATATCGCTCTCACAGATCGATTCTGCGAATACCTTGCTGGTCTGGTAGCGGCTGCCATTGACGAACAACATGGCGCCATGATCGTTGTAGCTGTACAGGAAATGGGAATAGGGAGAACGTTTTAAAAGATGTCGTTGCACTATGTTGTGAAGTTCATCATAGTTACTGACATCCCGTTCATCGAGCAGATCTTCATAAGTTTTATTATCGCTGCAATACTGGCCTAGCCAGTTTTTTACCTGATCGTGCTCTATGCTCAGGCCCTGCTTGAGATAGTCGATAAAATGAGAGACAGTCTCGTCAGTGATCTCTGCATGATGTTCTGGTATTGTTGTAGACACGTCCCGGTAGCGACGTTGGTCATGGACGTTCTCGTTGAGATAGTTTATGTAGTCGCTGGTGATGGTCTTGAGCGAAGGTGCGCGGAAGCCAACCGATGCTGTCAGGCAGGGGCTACCACACTCCTGCGCGATACCATGATGCGCCACGTTAGGTGGCAGGTAAAGCATGTCACCGCTGCTGAGTAACCATTCTTGTTCAGCATCGAACTGTTTCAGTATACACAGGTCGACACCATCCAGTGTTTCATCCGGGAAGTTCTCTGCGATCTTCCACAGGCGCTGTCCGCTAAGCTGTATCAGGAACACGTCATAGGCATCGGTATGTGCACCCACCGAACCACCTTCCGGCGCGTAGCTGATCATCAGGTCATCAACACGCCAGTCCGGGATAAAGCGGAAAGGTTTGAGCAGTGCGGCCGTTTCGGGAACATGTTTTTCTACATCGCTGACCAGCAATGACCAGTGTGTCTCTGGCAGTTCGGAAAAACGTGATTCGTCTAGTGGACCGAATTCCACCTGCCATGGATAGTCGCCATCTCTCTCAAGGACGAGGCGGGCATTGACATGTTCTTCACATGACAGGCCGGCGAGCTCTTCAGCGCTGATTGGAGGCTCCAGCTGCGGGAATGCGTTCCTGACCAACAGTGGTTTCTGCTGCCAGTAGTCGTTCAAAAACTCTTCGACAGTGATCTCGCCCAGGCAGTTATCAGGGATGTTCATTTAATGTATTACAGGTTTTTAGTCTGCTCTATTGCATTTCCGATGTAATTCATCGGCGTCAGTGCGAGTAGTTTTTCGCGAGCACCCTGTGGTATATCCAGTGTCTGGATGAACTCCTGGAACGCCTGCTGCGTGATCGCTTTACCACGGGTCAGTTCTTTCAGCTTCTCGTACGGGTTCTCGATACCGTAACGGCGCATCACCGTCTGCACAGGTTCGGCCAGGACCTCCCAGCTGTTATCGAGGTCGGCTTCGATAACGTCAGCGTTGATCTCAAGTTTGTTCAATCCTTTTAACAGTGACTGGTACGAGATCAGGCTGTGCGCGAATCCCACGCCCAGATTTCTTAATACCGTGGAGTCGGTCAGGTCACGCTGCCAGCGTGAAACAGGCAGTTTAAGGCTGAGGTGGTTAAACAGTGCATTGGCGATACCGAGGTTGCCTTCGGCATTCTCAAAGTCGATAGGGTTCACCTTGTGCGGCATGGTAGAAGAACCGATCTCACCGGCGACAGTCTTCTGTTTGAAATAAGCGTTAGAGATATAAGCCCAGATGTCACGGCTGAGATCGATCAATATGGTATTGAAACGGCTGATGGCGTCAAACATCTCGGCCATGTAGTCGTGCGGTTCGATCTGGATGGTGAACGGGTTCATCTTGAGGCCGATCGATTCGATAAACTGCTGTGAGAAAGCCGGCCAGTCGATCTCCGGGTAAGCGCTGAGGTGTGCATTATAGTTACCCACGGCGCCGTTGGCTTTACCGACGATCTCTATATTTGCTACTTGCTCACGTTGCTTACGCAGGCGGTAGACTACGTTGGCCAGCTCCTTGCCGACAGTCGTCGGTGAAGCGGTCTGCCCGTGTGTGCGGCTCAGCATCGGCTGCGAGGCATATTGCTGCGCCTGCCTGCTCAATGTCTCGATGATCTCATCCATGGCCGGTAGCAGTATGTCATCGCGTCCGGCTTTAAGCATCAAGCCATGCGACAGGTTGTTGATATCTTCCGAGGTGCAGGCGAAGTGTAAAAATTCATTACTGGCTTCGAGTATGGCATTACCCTGGATCTTCTCTTTGAGGAAGTATTCGACAGCCTTAACGTCATGGTTGGTGGTGCGTTCGATGGTCTTTACGCGCTCGGCATCGCTAAGGGAAAAACTGTCGACGATATCGTTTAGTACTGTCGTCGCAGCTTCATCCAGCTGAGGGACTTCGGCGATCTGCTCATCTGCTGCAAGTGCCTGGAACCAGCGTACCTCGACCAGCACACGATACCTGATCAGGCCGTATTCACTAAATAGATCTCTGAATGCCGCGGTTTTTGAAGCGTAGCGGCCATCGACCGGAGATATTGCAGTAAGCTCGTTTAATTCCATCATATTATTAACTTTTTCATTTTAAATAGGTGCAAAAACGGTATTATATCATCCTAAAAACATCAGTAGGGGAGACCAGTGCGGATACAGACCAGGGCAGATTCAACATGAGTGAATATCGAATTGAGAAAGACAGCATGGGCGAGTTACAGGTGCCGGCAGAGGCTGCATACGGCGCCCAGACTCAGCGTGCGGTTGAGAACTTTCCGATCAGCGGCATCACCATGCCGGAATCGTTCATCAAGGCCCTGGGCCTGGTAAAACAGGCATGCGCTAGCGCAAACCACCAGCTGGGCGGCCTGAAAGAAAGTCACCGCCATGCTATCTGTTCGGTCTGTGGCGATATCATCGATGGCAAACTGATGTCCCAGTTCCCGCTGGATGTTTTCCAGACAGGTTCCGCGACCAGCACCAATATGAACGCTAATGAAGTGATCGCCAGGCTTGCTTCTCTGCAAGCGCAGGATGATATCCATCCTAACGACCACGTCAATATGAGCCAGAGTTCGAACGATGTCATCCCGACCACTATCCACGTCAGTGCAGCGATAGACTGTCAGCAGAACCTTATCCCGGCGATCAATCATCTCATCGTCACCATCGAAGATAAAGCAGATGCTGTCGCTGCCATAGTCACTACCGGGCGTACCCATCTCATGGATGCCATGCCTGTGAGTCTGGGGCAGGAGTTGTCCGGTTGGGCATCACAGTTAAAAACGGCACTCTCACTCATAGAGCGCACCTTGCCGGAAGTGCATCAGCTGGCGATAGGTGGCACAGCTGTCGGCACCGGCATCAATGCCGACCCTGCTTTCGGTGATCTGGTGGCCGAGCACTTATCCAGCAGTACCGGCCTGCAATTCGCGGTAGCGAGCAACCGCTTTGCCGCACTGAGTTCTCAGGATGCAGCAGTAGCTCTCAGTGGCCAGTTAAAAACACTGGCGACTGCATTGATGAAGATATCCAATGACCTGCGCTGGATGAACAGCGGGCCGCTGGCAGGCATCGGTGAGATAGCGCTGCCGGCACTGCAGCCTGGCAGCAGTATCATGCCTGGCAAGGTCAACCCGGTGATACCCGAAGCGATGGCGATGGTCTGTGCCCAGGTGATAGGGAATGATACCGCGATCACGATTGCAGGGCAGTCTGGTAATTTCCAGTTGAATGTCATGCTACCGCTGGTGGCGCATAACCTGCTGCAGAGTATCGAGATACTGTCGAACACATCCCGTTTGCTCGCCGATAAAGCAATTGCCGGATTCAGCGTCAACGAGAAAAACATCAACGCCGCACTGGCAAAGAACCCCATCCTGGTCACTGCCTTGAACACCGTCATCGGTTACGAGCTGGGAGCAAAGATCGCCAAGACCGCCTATGCTGAAGGCCGTGCTGTTATCGATGTCGCAGAAGAGATGTCTGACCTGTCGCGCGATGAACTGAAAGAGCTGCTCGATCCCGAGAAACTGATCAAAGGCGGAAACTGATCAAAGGCGGAAGCTACTCCGTGCCTGATAAGCTTGCAGTGATGCATGGATAATTTGAAATGCACGTCTATATTAACTTGATATATCTGCGTTGCGTGACTAACCGCATGAGTCGTTGCATGAGCAGCGGGATGAAGCGTTTGCTTAGATAAGGTGGAAAATATGGATCAGGTACTTTCGAAGATTGCACAGTTAAATGAAATCGGCATCGCCTTGTCAGCTGCGACAGATGTCGATGTGCTGTGCGACAAGATTTTGACGGGCGCGATGCAATTGACGAACTCTGACGGCGGCAGCCTTTACAAGATGTCTGCAGACAAGAGGTCGCTGGAGTTCGTCATCGTGACCACACATTCGCTTGATATACACATGGGCGGTTGCAGCGGACAGGAGATCAGGTTCCCGGCGATCCCTTTGCTGGTTGACGCTAAGCCGAACAAGAGCAACGTGGTGAGCTCGGCAGTGCATGATGCGCACACAATCAACATTCCTGATGCCTATCATGCTGAAGGTTTCGACTTTAGCGGCACGCGAAAATTTGACCAGCAGACCGGCTATCGCACACAGTCGATACTGACCATCCCGATGACCGATCACCATAATGAGATCATCGGCGTACTGCAGCTGATCAATGCCCAGGATGAGCATAGCGCTGAGACCAGGGAGTTCAGCGACGCTGACCAGCAGCTCGCTGAGTCGCTTGCATCGCAGGCAGCAGTGGCGATCACCAATAACAAACTGATCGAAGAGCAGCGCGAATTATTCGAAGCTTTCATCAAGTTGATGGCGAGCGCGATCGACGAGAAATCACCGTATACCGGCGGGCACTGCAAACGTGTGCCTGAACTCACCATGATGATAGCGGATGCATGTCATCGCTCGCAGAGTGAAGCCTTAAAAGACTTCAACATGAGTGAGAAGGACCGCTACGAACTGACCATCGCGGGCTGGCTGCATGATTGCGGCAAAGTGACCACGCCAGAGTATGTCGTCGATAAAGCCACCAAGCTGGAGACCATCTACGACCGGATAAACACGGTAGATACACGCTTTGAAGTGCTCAAGCGGGATGCCGAGATAGACTGCATGCAGCAGAAGATCGAGCGCTTGAGCAAGGACAGTTGTGCAGACTGTTCAGACCTAGATAGCCAGTTGCAGGAGAAGATCGAAAAGCTAGACGATGACCGTGACTTCATCCGTAACAGCAACATCGGCGGCGAGTTTATGGATGATGAACTGCAGCAGCGGGTACGTGATATCGGCGAATATCGCTGGACGGATCCTGACGGTGTCGATGCGAAATTCTTTGATGATAATGAGCTTGAAAATCTTACTATTGCCAGGGGTACGCTTACCACTGCTGAGCGCGAGGTGATCAATAACCATATGGCGGTAACGATCAAGATGCTGGCACAGCTGCCTTTTCCTGAGCACCTGAAGAACGTACCTGAATATGCCGGTGGACATCACGAACGTATGGATGGCAAAGGTTATCCTAATGGTCTGACGCGTGAACAGATGTCGGTACAGGCGCGGATGATGGGGATCGCGGATATCTTCGAGGCGCTATCGGCGAGTGACCGGCCATATAAGACGGGTAAGCCGCTGACCGAGTGCCTGCGTATCCTTGGATTCATGAAGCAAGACCATCATATCGACCCCGATATTTTTGATGTTTTCGTACGTGACAAGGTCTACCTGCGTTATGCAGAAGAATTTTTACCAAAGGACCAGATCGACGAAGTCGATCATTCCGATATCCCGGGATTTGACGGCTGATTAAGTGTCTGTCGACAGTCTAGTCGACAGCTATATTGCTGCCTTCCAGGTCTTGCGGTGGAATATCTTTAATACCATTACTGAGTACGGTGGTCTTGAATCCTTTCTCGCTCAGGATATATGACGCTGATGAGCTGCGACGTTCGGTGTCGCAATACAGGATGTAATTTATCATCGGGTCGAGTTCGTTAATCTTCATGCGCAGGAAGATCAGCGGCATGTGTTCAGCACCCTTGACATGCATCGACTCATACTCGCCCGGCAGACGTACATCCAGCCACCTTGCAGCGCCGTTATTTACCTTTAGCTTGGCGGCGGTGTAATCGATCTTTTCCATCATCGGTGCATTGAGCAGGGAGAGGAAATCTTCTTTCGACAGGCGGCTCAATGTACCCTTGGTCAGCATGACGATGGAAGCGTTGCGTGTCGCGTCCGAGATCAGTGCCTCTTCACCAAATGTATCGCCGGTGGTCAGGTCGGCAAGTTTGATCTCTGTATCCGAGTCCGGGTTCTTGCGAGTGACCATACAGCGGCCGGATTTAATGATGTAGAAATAGTCACCGCTGTCGCCCTGGCGGATGATACTGTCACCGATGTTGACATTAATATCTTCGAGGCTGGTAAATATTGCTTGAATATTGGCGGGTGGAATCCGGCGAAACGATTCTGTCTGTAGTATGCGTGACATCCAGTCATCATCGTCGTCGCTACTACTCAATTCCTTGACCTGGAAGCTGCCGGTCTGGTCCCATGCCAGCATCAGGTCGAGCAGGTCGGCATCGACTTTAAAGATAACGGCATCTGACGAAGCGACGCATGACAGGTTACGCGGTATGATATGAGCGACAGCTGTTCTAGCTGCAGCGGTACCGGCTTCGAGCGTTTTCAGGGTCTTTCCTGCTTTTACCAGGTCGATATTGCCGGTATAGAGAAATACGTGATCGTCGTCTTTATCGCCTTCTTCGAAGACCGGGTCACCTTTCTTTAATTCCAGTACTACCAGTTTTTCTGCAATCTCTTTCAGGTTCTCAGGTGTCAAGGAATCGAGCGGCTGGTAGTTGTTAAGGTCCAGAAAAGAGATCGCTTTGCTCATTTAGTCATCTACCGAGAGATTATTTGCTACATTTTTCACGATGCTGGTTGAGGTTAATCATTAACCTGCTGAGCTACTTTGTTCGGTGACGTCGATATAAAGTTTTAAGCGCTGTCCTGGCTGTATGTATTTTCCTTTGATCGTGTTCCAGCGATGCAGGTCTTTCACATTGACCCGGTACTTGCTGGCTATAGTGGAGAGTGAATCACCGTTTCTGACCGTATAATTGATCGATTTGATCGTACTGTTCGGGTTATGCGTCTTCGACCTGGCAGTGGTGGTCGCAGACTTCGATGACCAGACCACCAGTTTCTGTCCCTGTTTTAAGGGATCTCTTACTGCCATACCATTCCACTTTGCCAGCTTATGCATGTTGACATTGTACTTTCTCGATATGGTCCAGAAACTCTCACCCTTTTGAACAATGTGGTTGATGCGCGATTTATTGCCGCGTTGTTTGCTCTGAGTCGCCTTCAGGCGTTGTGGAGACGACAGCGCATAACTGGCGTTGTTCTTGCTGGAGACGGGTATCATCAGGTATTTGCCTGCACGGATATTGTTTCCCTGGATATTGTTTACCTTCCTCAGGTGTTTGACCGAGGTTTTGTATTCCACCGCGATCTCACTCAGGGTCTCACCCGATTTGATCTTGTGCCGTGTCCAGCGCAGGTGTTCTTCAGCGGGCAGTTCAGAATAATTCTTTTCGAAGATGTCGGCCGCTTCCACAGGCAGGATCAGGTTGTGCGGACCATCAGGATCGGTCGCCCAGCGGTTGAACGCCGGGTTGTAATTGTACAGCGTCTCAATGTCCACCTTGGCCAGTTCGGCTGCCAGGGCCAGATCTATCTGTGCAGTGGTTTCTACCTGTCTGAAACCGGGGGCATCAGGAATACAGCGCAGGCTGACGTTATACTGGTCAGGGTCACTGATGACTGCTTTCAGTGCCAGCAGTTTTGGTACGTAGGCGCGTGTTTCTTTAGGAAGTTTTAAGTGCCAGAAGTCTGTAGGCTTGTTGCGTTTTCTATTGTTCCTTATTGCTCGCTGTACCGTACCGGACCCCGAGTTGTATGCTGCCAGAGCCAGCATCCAGTCGCCCTTGAATTGTTTGTTCAGGCTTTCCAGGTAGTTCAGGGCGGCCTGGGTCGATTCGTAGATATCACGTCGTCCGTCGTACCACCAGTTCTGTTTCAGGCCATACATTTTACCGGTAGAGGGGATGAACTGCCAGATGCCTGCAGCGCGGCCATGAGAATAAGCAAATGGCTGGTAGGCGCTTTCGACGATTGGCAGCAGCACCAGTTCTGTCGGCAGACCGCGTTTTTCAGTTTCTTCCAGGATGTAATAAATAAACGGATCAGCCCGTCTCATGACGCGCTGTATGTATTCCGGGTGCCGTGCGATCCAGTCGATCTCATTCTGCAGTGATTTATGCTGTACGTCATCGGGCAGCTGGAATCCTTCCCTGATGCGGGGCCATATACTGGCGGTCGAATCAGTGCTCAGGTATAGCTCCTCGAACTGCTCGAACTCCATATCGTCGAACGAGGCAGAATCTTCCTTAGCCGTGTCCTGAACAGGGCGTTTTTTGACTAGCGCCGTATCAGCAGATAAGGTTTCTGGCTCTTCGAACTGGCTGGACCGCGTATTGTTACAGGCGACGAGGAGACTAACGCTAGCCATTATAAGCACAGGTTTTAAAATAGAGAGGTTCGGTACTGGGAGAAGTAAGTTTTTCAAAGTATTGATATTATTAGTTATTATTAAAGGTCTATGGCAGCGTTGTTATCGCTTCGATTTACTGACGCAGTCACAAATGATATTTACTCCAGTTTCAACTGGTGTTCTGTATCCCGGCACTATAATATCGTCCGGTGACATACCACTGGTTAAAAGCAGCCTGCCGTAATTCATGTTTGTTATAGTTAAATTGTACAACATCAACGAAGAAATAGTCCGATATGAGCGCAAATATTGTAGAAATATATACTGATGGCGCTTGCCGCGGTAATCCCGGCCCGGGTGGCTGGGGTGCCAGCTTACGTTTTAATGGACAGCAGAAAGACCTGTACGGTTCAGAAGCTAACACCACCAATAACCGGATGGAACTGATGGCTGTCATCCAGGGGCTGGAGTCGTTGACCCGGCCATGTGCGGTGAAGGTTTATACTGATTCAAAATATGTCCTCGAAGGCATGACCAAGTGGATGCCTAACTGGAAGAAACGCGGCTGGAAAACGGCTGCAAAAAAACCGGTGAAAAACGCCGAACTATGGCAACGCCTGGATACCGCTGTACAGGCCAACAATGTTAGCTGGCAGTGGGTAAAGGGGCATTCCGGACATGATGGCAATGAATATGCCGATATGCTGGCCAACCGCGGCATCGATGAGATGCTTGGCTAGATGTTAGCCGCCAGCTATTAACAACAGGCGTGAGCACCACATGATAAAGTTCCAGCCTGGAGAGAAATTATGAAGAATGAATCATCAGCAAATACTCGCCAGATCGTGCTCGATACTGAAACCACGGGTCTGGAGCCGAGCCAGGGGCACCGCATCATCGAGATCGGTTGTGTCGAGATGATCAACCGTCGTCTCACCGGTAATAACTACCACCAGTACCTGCAGCCAGACCGTGAGATCGATGAAGGCGCCCAGGCGGTACATGGTATCAGTAATGAGTTTCTTGCTGATAAACCGCGATTCCCTGACGTGGTGAAGGATTTTATCGAGTATCTCGATGGCGCTGAACTGATCATCCATAATGCGCCATTCGATGTCGGCTTCATCGATCATGAATTCAAACTGGCAGGGGCTGAATATGGCAAGGTAGAGACCTATTGCACGGTCATCGATACCCTGGTAATGGCTCGCAAGATGCGCCCGGGCAAGAAGAATAACCTCGACGTGTTATGTAAGGAATTCGAGGTGAACAATGCGCACCGTGACCTGCACGGCGCCTTGCTCGACTCCGAGTTGCTGGCAGAAGTCTATCTGCGGATGACAGGCGGGCAGAGTGCACTGTCACTCGAAAGCGATGAGGTCACTGACGCAGTGAATGGTGAGGTAGCCGTCAAAAAGCTGTCCAGCGATAGAAAACCGATCAGGATCATCCAGGCCAGCGACGAAGAACTGAATGCACACCAGGCGATTATCGAAAAGATGGGTGAAGCGTCACTCTGGAAATGATAGACAGGATTAAAAAAGCAAAAACTTTTAACCACAGAGACACAGAGAGCACAGAGTTTTTAGTTTGGTTTGATGCGCCTGCGGCGCTTCAAACCAAGAAATTTTTCTCCGTGCACTCTGTGTCTCTGTGGTTAAAAAGCTTTTAATCTTTTATAAGTTAAGCGGTCAGCGTATTTTTAAAGACCGGGCTTTTTCCCGCTGCCAGTCTCGTTCCTTGATGGCGGCACGTTTATCATGGGCTTTCTTACCTTTGGCCAGGCCGATCTCGAGTTTTACCATGCCTTTTTTGTTCCAGAACAGGGCTAGTGGCACCAGGGTGTAGCCTTTGCGTTCGATCTGTCCGATCAGGCGGTCGATCTCATAGCGGTGCATCAGGATCTTTCGCGCACGCGTCGGGTTGGCGTGGATATGTGTCGATGTGCTGATCAAAGGGGTGATGGTGCCACCGATCCATTCCAGTTCACCATTCTTGGCGAAGATATAACTCTCATCGATCTGTACCTTACCGGCACGCAGGCTTTTGACTTCCCAGCCTTCCAGGACGAGGCCGGCCTCGAAATTACTTTCGATGCTGTAATCAAATCTCGCTTTCCTGTTGCGTGCGATGGTGTTGTCGTTCGGTTTTTTCTTCGGTTTCTTAGCCATGGATGACTGGTGTTTGCGCTCGGTAAATCAGGTTGGCAAGTATAGGGTATGTCGTCACGGCTGTCATCGATACTGAACAAGGATGCGCTAAATAACTATTATTATTAAAAATAACTTGAGTCGGTGCGATAAATTGTTAAAAATGAGCTTCAAAAAATTTATCATATATATCTTTTATGGCTGAAGAGCGTAAATCAATCCATGGTCAATGGACCAACCGTACCGTATTTATCCTCGCGGCCACAGGTTCCGCTGTCGGTCTGGGTAATATCTGGAAGTTTCCTTACATCGCTGGTGAGAATGGCGGTGGTACATTCGTTTTAATCTACCTGATGTGCATTGCGCTGATCGGTATTCCGATCATGATGGCAGAAATCATGCTCGGTCGTCGCGGTAAACAGAGCCCGATCAATACCATGATCGCACTGGCAAAAGATGAACAACGCAGTCCTGGCTGGGTCTGGCTGGGCTGGATGGGGGTGCTCGCCGGATTCCTCATCCTCTCTTATTACAGCGTTATCGCTGGCTGGGCGATGTCCTATATCTTCCGTACCGGCGGGGGCATGTTCCTCGGCGTGACCGCGGACGGCGTGAACAGCATATTTACCGACCTGGTCACAGACCCAGAGCGCTTGCTGGCCTGGCATACTATTTTTATGGTGATGACGATGGCCGTGGTCGCGCGTGGCGTCAAAAACGGTATAGAAAGGGCTGTCACTTATCTCATGCCGCTATTGTTCGGACTGTTGATCATCATCGTTATCTATGCCATGACGACAGGCTATTTTATGGAAGGTGTGCGTTTCCTGTTTACACCCGGTGAGATCAACGGTAAAGCCATTCTCATCGCTATGGGGCATGCTTTTTTTACCCTTAGCCTGGGTATGGGAGCGATCATGGTGTATGGCTCCTATCTATCAAGACAGCATTCCATCGTTCAGGCTTCGATACTGATCGCACTGGCAGATACGGTGGTGGCCTTGCTCGCCGGGCTGGCTATCTTTCCGATCGTGTTCGCAAATGGGCTCGAACCTGGCGCCGGCCCTGGCCTGATCTTCCAGACACTACCGATCGCATTTGGTCATATGCAAGGAGGGACGCTGGTAGGAGTCGTTTTCTTTACCCTGCTGGTATTTGCCGCCTGGACCTCAGCGATCTCGCTGATCGAACCCGCCGTGGCCTACCTGGTAGAAAACCGGGGTTATAACCGAATCTATGCGTCTGTCTGGATAGGGGTAATTACCTGGGCGGTCGGTCTCGGCACCGTGTTCTCTTTCAATATATGGAAGGAAAAAACACTGACGATTCCCTATATCTTCGAGGACTTAACGTTCTTTGATACTCTGGATTACCTGACAGCAAATGTGATGCTGCCACTCGGTGGTCTGTTCATCGCGCTGTTTGCCGCCTGGGTAATGAAAGAACAGTCGACGCGTGAAGAGCTGGCAACCTATCCATGGTTGTACAGGATCTGGAGTTTTTTAATCAGTTTTGTTACACCGCTTGCTGTTATCGTAGTATTTCTGAAAGCAATCGGTGCTATCTAAGTTTAAACCATGTCACATATCAAACGCAGTGCACTGGTGCATTATTCACCGGCAGAGATGTATCAGCTGGTCAACAATGTCGCTGACTATGCCGGTTTTTTGCCATGGTGCAGATCGTCTGAGGTTAAATCTGAATCAGATACTGAGATGGTTGCCTCGGTCGAAATCGCGAAGGGGATCTTGAATAAGACATTCACTACCCATAACCAGTTATTTAAAGACCAGCGTATAGAGCTACAGCTGGTTGACGGGCCATTCAAAAAACTGAATGGTTACTGGCAGTTTGATGGGCTCAAGACCGATAATGCCTGTAAGGTAACCCTGGAGCTGGAATTTGATTTTGACAGTGCGATGATGTCGATAGCAGCTAAACCGATATTTACTCAAATCGCCAATTCACTGGTCGATTCTTTTTGTAAACGTGCGGTCGAAGTTTATGGTGAGCGTGGATAAGTTATGGTCATAGAGAGTATCAATGTAGAAGTCGCCTATGCCCTGCCAGAGAAGCAGGTCATCCGGGCAGTGAACGTCGATGCCGGTACCACCATCGGTGCAGCCATCGTTCAGTCAGGCATCATGCTGGACTTCCCGGAACTGGAGAACGAGCTGGAAGAGGCCAAGGTCGGTATCTTCGGAAAAGCCGCGGCGATGACCACGGTGCTGTCCGATGGTGACCGTGTCGAGATCTATCGTCCGCTTATCGCTGATCCGAAGGAGGTCAGGAGGCGGCGGGCGGCAGAAGGCAAGAAGATGAAGAAGGGGGGCGGGGACGCCTGATTTCTTTTTTTTTTGCGTTTGGTGTTTAGTATTTACCTGGTTCTTTTTATTTGACTTTGCGGGTCTCGCTTTGCGGGCGAGGTACTCTTTTCTGACTTTTGATTTTTCTCTTTTTAACGCTACTTAGGTACGTGGATTTGTATCACGAGTTTCGCCTTGTTACGGCGAGTTACTTTTTTTCATCAGCTAAAAAAAGTAACCAAAAAAA
>SWCD01004024.1_pt1 | contig 161814 bp, 154 predicted proteins | sample 4693011 | NCBI WGS metagenome assembly SWCD01 (sample SAMN10267278, study PRJNA491770) | bioreactor metagenome | isolation source: DHS bioreactor inoculated with marine | place: Japan: Omine Ridge, Nankai Trough
CCCCCCCAGTGAAAGGGTGATCGCGGTGTACAGCGTCCAGATGTGCATGCCCCACCAGATGAACAGCGGATCGAACTTGCCGACACCGCGTGGCAGGCCCCAGGGTTTGGGCCTGGTCTTGAAGAAGCGGATCGAGAACACGCCGAACGGGACCAGGACGAACCAGCAGGCGAACATCAGCCAGGCGTGGTAGTTCCAGTGGATCTCGAAGCTCCGGTCGAGAAAGGCCAGGTAGAATTCCGTGGGGATCTCCTGGGTCATGTCAGCCTCCATTTCCCAATTCCGCGCGGTTGAAGATCAACGCGGGATCGAGCCTGCCCTCCAACCCCGCGATGGTGTTGCGCGCAGCAACTTCGCTCATCTTGCGGAAGGATTCCTCGGTCAGCGCTGCGCTGTGGGGGCTGAGGACGACATTCGGCAAGCTCAACAGCGGGTTGGCGGGGTCCGGCGGCTCGGCCGCGAAGGTGTCCAGCCCCGCACCCCCGGCCTGCATCCGGCCGCTCAGTTCGCGGGCGAGGGCGGCCTCGTCGATGAGCCCGCCCCGCGCGGCGTTGAGCACCATGGCGCTCGGCTTCATCGCCGCCAGAACTTCGGCATCAACGATATTGCGGGTGGCGTCGTTCAGCGGCAGGTGGATGCTGAGAATGTCGACCGAGCCCAGGACGGCTTTCCAGTCGTCGACCTTGCGCGCCCCCGCGCGCCGGATCGCCTCGGTCGACAGGAATGGATCATGGACCAGGATGTGAATGTCGAACGCTGCCGCGCGTTTGGCAACTTCCCTGCCGATGCGCCCCAGCCCCAGAAGCAGGAGGGTCTTGCCGGACATTTCCGCGGTTCCGAGAGAATTGCGGATCTCCCAGTTTCCCGTCCGCACCGCGCGGTCGTATGCGCCGATGCGTTTGGCGAGCGCCAGCATCATCGCCAGGGTCTGCTCGGCGACGCTGATCGCGTTGACAGGGCCGGTGATCGCGACCGGAATTCCGCGCGCCGACAGGGCCTCGACGGGGACGTTGTCGCAGCCGACACCGTGGCGGGAAACGACGCGAAGGTTTTTGGCGTCCCTGAGGTCGTCCTCGGTCAGCTGCCCGGTGCGCAACAGCAGGCCCTCGGCGCCGGTGATCGCCGCGCGCGGGACCGGTTCGCCCGGATCGGCAAACTCGGCAATCTCCAGCCCGCCGTGGCCGTAGAGGATCTCCCGTCCGGCCTGGTGAAGCTGGCCGATGACCGTGACCTTCATCATGGTCATTTCCCGGGCCAGCAGGCCGCGTCCATCTCGAGGATGTAGAGCCCGGCATTGAAATCGGTGATGTAGATCAGCCCGTCTTCGGCCACGAACACATCCGTGGTGTCGACGATCTGCGGCCGGTTCGGCCGGTGGTCCATCAGCCTGGCGGGCGCCGGCGGGACCAGCGCGGCGATCTCTGTCGGGCGGAACGGGTCGCGGATGTCGTAGACCCTGAGCCCCGCGTTCTGGTAGGTGACGAACACGATCTCGGAGCTCTGGAAGCTCTCGGGGCGGTTTTCGTGGATGTTGTGCGGGCCGAACTGGCCGCCCTTGGTGGCGTAGTCGGCATCGTCCGGGATCGGCAGGGTGGCGATGCTGATCGGTTTCGACGGATCGGTGATGTCGAAGATCCAGGTGCGCTTGATACCGTCTTCGAGATCGTCGAACACCGCCTCTTCCACCACCACCAGGAGGTTGCGGTCGGGCAATGCCAGCGCGTTGTGGGTGCCCCCGGCGAAGGGTGGGCAGAAGTTCACGTGAGAGAGGATCTTGGGGTTGTAGCGGTCGCTGACATCCATCGTGGTGAGGCCGCCGTCGCGCCAGGCCCCGCAAGCCAGATCGCCTTTGACGATCGCGTGGTGCAGGGCGTAGCGGTGTTTCGGATCCCAGTCGGGTGTCTCGCCGGCCGCCGCGTTCATCCCCGGCAGCCACAGCCTGCTGACCGGCCTGGGGTCGGTCGGATCCTCGAGATCGACGATGATGAAGATATCGTCGGTGAAGCCCGGCGGCAGCGCCGAGACATAGGACCAGCGTCCGCCGTCGTACCAGATCCGGTGCAGCCCCAGGCCTTCGAGCGGCATGAAACCGATCTCGACCGGGTTGGCGCGGTCGGAAATATCGTAGACCCGCATGCCGGCGGAATAGCTCTGGTCGCCGCCGGAGGTGTCGATCTTGTCGCCGATCGAGCCCTTGTAGTAGTCGCCGGTCGCCACCCCGTCGTCGCGCAGCATGTCCTTCATGTTGACCACCAGCAAGAGGTCGCCGTGGGTTTGCAGATGCTGGCTCCAGGTGCTGCCCGGCTGCGGGTAGTGCTTGACGATTTGCGGGTTTCTCGGGTCGCGCACGTCGATCACCGACCAGCCTTGCGAAAACAGGTGGCCGACATAGGCGTAGCCGCCCGTCACCATCACCTGCACCCCGTCGCCGCGCCCGCCCTGATCGCTGTGGCCGAGGATGCGCATGTTGCGCGCGTAGTCCGGTTTCAGAAGGTCGTGTTGTGCCATCATCCGTCTCCGTAGGTGTCGCGCAGCCTGTCCGCCATGGCGCGGGCCGCCTTCATCAGCGTGGTCCCGTCCTGCATGACGATCAGCCATTGATAGCCCTTGTCGAAGCATTCCTGCGTGCGTTCCCAGGTGGTGGTCAGGGTGCCGAGGAACTTGTCGGAGGCGAGTACCCTGGCCTCGATCTCGGCGAAGGCCGCCAGCACCTCCGGGTGACCGGGATTGCCGAGATGGCCGAGGTTGGTGGCGAGGTCCATCGGCCCGATGAACACCCCGTCCAGCCCCTCGACAGCCAGGATGTCATCGAGGTTGTCGATCGCTTCGCGGGTCTCGACGGCGACAATGACCACGATCTCGCGGTTGGCCGCCTCGAGGTAGTTCTGGATATTGGCGCCGTAGCGCGCCGCCCGCGTGCTGCCGGCCACACCGCGCACGCCCAGGGGCGGATAGCGGCAGGCCGCCACCGCCGAGGCCGCCTCGGCCCCGGTATTGACGTAAGGGATCAGCACCCCCTGGGCGCCGATGTCGAGGATGCGCTTGATCGCCACATCGTCGTTCCAGGGCGGGCGTACGAAGGGGACCGTGCCGGTGCCGGAAATCGCCTGCAACTGGGCAAACAGATTGCCGAGATCGCCCGCGCCGTGTTCCAGATCGACGATCAGCCAGTCGAACCCGGCATCGGCGAAGATCTCGGCCGGCATCGAATGCGGGATCTGCAGAAAGGCCCCGGCGGTCTTGCCCCCGGCTTTCAGCTTTTCCCGGACCGGATTGTGGAAGGTTGGTTCCGTCATGGGGTTCGGCACCTCTGTCCTGTCTGTGGCGGGTTATCCGGCGGTGTAGCCGCCATCGGCATAGAGGATATGCCCGGTGTAGAAATCCGACGCCTTCGACGCCAGGAACAAGAGCGGCCCCGCCAGATCCTCGGGCTCGCCCAGCCGGCCTTTGGGCAGGCGGGCATAGAACCCGGCCCGCACCTTTTCGGCTTCCTCGGTGTCGGCGAACATCCAGGCGGTCAGGGGCGAGCGGAACACCGTCGGCGCGATCGCGTTCACGGTGATCCCGTCGCCGCCCAGTTCGCAGCCCAGAGCCTTGACGACCCCGTCGATGGCGGATTTCGACGCGCAATAGGCGGTGTAGCCGGCCGGATGCCCCAGCAACCCGCGCGCCGAGGACACCAGCACGATCTTGCCCGAGCCCTGCTTTTTCATCTGCCCGGTCGCCGCGCGGGCCAGAAGCCAGGATTGGGTGACGTTGGCGTCCATCACCGCGAGGAAGGTTACCGGCGCCATGTCGGTGATCTTGGCCACCCGGTTGATGCCGGAAGCGACCACCAGGATGTCGAGCGCGCCGTAGGTGTCGACGGCCGTCTGCGCCATTGCCTCGCAAGCGGCTTCCGTACTCGGGCGTTCATTGACCAACGTCACCTCCGCCCCCAGCGCCTCGCATTCGGCCCCGATCTCCTTCAGCGCCTCGGCGTTGCCGGCGGCGAGGACAAGTCTGCACCCGGCCCCCGCCAGCGTTTTGGCGGCGACGTTGCCGAAAGCGCCCGAAGCGCCGGCGATGAGGGCCACCTGACCCTTCAGGTCAAAAAGCGAAGCGGGGTTTTCGAAGAAATTCATGTCTCGTCCTTTCCTCAGATCTTTTCGGGATCGGGCATGGAAGCGATGATGGTGGCGCCATCGTTGCCCTCGTTGGGGATCTCGCGCGCCCCGCTGTCCGGGCCTGTCACGCTGCCGATCGGTCCGGCCATCCCGTCCCGGCCGCCCAACCCGACAAAGTGCGGCCCACCGGTCTCGAAATCTGCCAGCCGCACCGCGTTGCCGCCGGGATCGGTCGGCGCCGCGTCGCGCGGCGCCTCGGAGAACCGTTTGATCAGCATGCCAACCCCACCCGAGAATCGAATTTGCCGGTCCAGTATTGACTGTACTGTTATTTAATACAAGATGTATTGGTATATGATACAGGCCTGCAGGGCAACGAGTGTCGAGGTGAAGCGGGTCTTGCGAAAGCCGCCGGGTCACGATGCGGGCCGCGGGAGGGAAAGATGGCAGGAAACGCGACGTGACCGCAGAACCGGCACAAAAGGCACAGGGCAGCCAGGGGGTTCAGGTGATTGCCCGCGCCGCCGAGATCCTGCGGGTTCTGAAAGAGAGCAACGAGGGTTTCAGCCTCGGGCAGCTCGCGAAACGCGTTTCCTTGCCGCGGTCGACGGTGCAAAGGATCGTCAACGCCTTGCTTGCCGAAGGGCTGGTCATGGCCGCTTCGCCCGAAGGCGGCTTGTGTCTGGGGCCGGAAATCCAGGCCTTGGCCGCGGCCGGGCGGATCAATGTCGCCGAGCTGCTTCACCCCATTCTGGTCGACCTCGCCCGCGAGACCGGAGAAACGGTCGATCTGTCGATCTATCGCGACGGCTACGTGCAGTTCCTCGACCAGGTGATCGGGTCGCAGCGGCTCAGAACCGTCTCGGCCGTGGGCGAGACCTTTCCGATGCTGACCACCGCCACCGGCAAGGCAACCTTGGCGCTGCTGCCCGACGACGACATCCTCGCCATCGCCAGGCGGGAGTTGCGCCTGTCCGGGAACGGCGAGAAACCCCTGCGACAAGTCATTGCCGAAGTTGCCGGCATTCGCCGACGCGGCGTGGCCTTCGACCTCGATGAGCACACCGACGGTGTATCGGCGGCGGCGGTCGCCTTCAAAGCGCCGTCCGGTCTGGTCTATTCCATCTCTCTGCCGGTGCCATCGCACCGGTTCGCGGCGACCCGCGACAGCCTCGTCGCAGCTCTGGAGAGAGCCCTGGAGCAGGTCCGGGCAGCCCTTTCGCGGGTTCAGGACTACACCTGAGCGCTGGTGGAAACGGGAACCGGGGGCAATGCTCCGTGCACGGCTGTGACACAGCGCCAGCACCGCACCGCCGCGCGTCACGACACGAAGGTAAGCGCCGGGGCGCCCGTTGCCGTTGCCCTGTTTGGCTGCCCATCCCGACGGCCCGCCGCGTCCCCCGGTCCGGTCATCTGGCAACAGCGGGCGCCGGACGGGCGCGAGCGCATGGCTGAGCAGACGGGCGATCTCGTCATCGACCGATCCGGGCCGGGTGCGGCGAAAAACTCGACCTGGGTCTTCCTGCGCGCAGCCGGCCGAGAGCCGCCGGTCGCGCCCTTCAGGCGGGCACCGGCCCTGGCCCGCGAGGGCTCGGCGGTGCAACAGGCCAGCGCGACCTCAACCATGTTTCGTTTCGGTTCACTGTCGTCCCCGAGGCTGTGTTCAACCCTCGGGTCAACATCCGGCCGGCAGCGGGTGGCGACGTGGCGCGCGATCTATGTGGAGGGCTCCCACACGCCGATGATGATCCCGCTCGAGCTTTCCCCCGCGCGCATCGCCAGCACCGTTTCGTCCGGCATCGCCACCCGGTTCTTGCGGTCGATGAGGCGGTCGGTGAGCTTGCGGTGGAGCTCGGCGCGGATGGCCTCGTAGCCCTCCGCGCGGCCGAGGTCGGTGAACTCGTCCGGGTCGGTCTCGAGATCGAAGAGCTGCGGCGGAAAGCCTTTGAAATGGACGTATTTCCACTTGTCGGTGCGGATCATGTAGCCGCGCGCATCGGACGGGCCGACATCCAGCGCCTCGCGCGCCGCGTAGAAGGCGTAGTCGATCTCGGAGAACACCGCGTCGCGCCAGTCGTCGGGCGCGGGGCCGGTGAGCAGCGGCATCAGCGAGCGGCCTTCGAGCCGGTGGGGGCAGGGGCGCGCGCCGGTCGCCTCCATGAAGGTGGGCACCAGGTCGATGGCTTCGACGAAGGCGTCGGAGGCGGTGCCGCGGGTGGCGTCGGCCTCGGGGCGCGGATCGACGATGATGAGCGGCACCCGTACCGAGGCCTCGTGGAACAGCTCCTTTTCGCCCATCCAGTGGTCGCCAAGGTAATCGCCGTGGTCGGAGGTGAAGACGATCATCGTCTCATCCGCCTTGCCGGTCTCCTCGAGCCAGTCGAAGAGCTGGCCGAGGTGGTCGTCGATCTGCTTGATCAGGCCCATGTAGGCCGGCAGCACGGTCTCGCGCACGCCTTGCCGCGAGAAGGTCTCGCTCACGCCCATGCCCATGAAAGCGGCGTAAACCGGGTTGGGGTCGTCCTTCTCGGAAGCGTCGCGGACCACCGGCAGGAAGGTCTCGGGCCCGTACATGTCGTGGTAGGGCCGGGGGGCGATATAGGGCCAGTGCGGCTTGATGTAGCTCAGGTGGCACAGCCAGGGTGCCTCGCCCATCTCGGAAATGAATTCCTTCGCCCGCATCGTCATATAGGCGGTCTCGCTGTGCTCCTCCTTGACCCGCGCGGGCAGGTTGGAGTTCTGCAAATACCAGCCCGACAGGATCTCGCCGTCCGGCCCTTCGCCGGCGTTGGCGTATGTGTTCCAGGGGTTGTCGCCCTCGTAGCCCTGGTCGCGCAGCCAGTCGTTGTAGCGCAGTTTGCCGCCGCGTTTGGCGAGGCCGCCGTCGGGGTGCAGCCCGTCGTCGCGCTCGTAGGGGTCGAAACCGGGCTGGCTGACGAGGCAGCCGATGTCGGTCGTCTGGTTGAGGCCGAGCCGCGCCATGCCCTCCTTGTCGGCGATCATGTGGGTCTTGCCGACCACGGCGGTGGTGGTGCCGTTCGCGCGCAGGTAGTCGCCCAGCGTGAGCTCGCCGATCGGCAGCGGCACGTGGTTCCAGGTGGCCCCGTGGCTGAACACCGTGCGCCCGGTGTAGAACGAGGCGCGCGAGGGGCCGCAGACCGGCGATTGCACGTAAGCCCGGTCGAAGCGCACGCCGCGCGCGGCGAGCTTGTCGATGTTGGGCGTGTGAAGGTGCGGATGGCCGTAGCACGAGAGGTAATCCCAACGCAGCTGGTCGGCCATGATGAAGAGGATGTTCTTGATGTCGGGCATGAAACCTATCGGGCGATCGAAGGAAGGAAAGTGGCGATGGCGGGGATCTGGTAGACCGTGACCAGGCCGATCCCGAGGGCGGCGATGTAGAAAGCCACGCCGCGGAAGATGTCGCTGAGCCGGACCTGGGGCAGGACCGATTTGACGACGAAGACGTTCATGCCGATCGGCGGGGTGATCAGCCCGATCTCGGTGACGAGGACGACGATGATGCCGAACCAGATCATGTCGACGCCGAGCGCGTAGAGCGCGGGCAGGAACACCGGCACCAGCAGCACGATGATGCCGATGCTTTCAAACACCATGCCCATGAGCAGCGCGATCACGCAGATGAAGATCACCAGCCCGGGGCCGTCGAGTTCCCACCTGTCGACCGCGTCGAGCAGGTCGTAGGGGAGCCCCGAGAGGTTGATGAACTGGGTGAAGACCACGGCGCCGAACAGCACGATGAAGATCTTGGCGGTGGTCATGCCGGCCTCGACCAGGCAGACGCGCCATTCGGTGAGCGTGCGCAGGTGGCCGCGCAGGACCGCGATCACCGCCGCCCCCGTCGCGCCGATGCCGGAGGCCTCGGTGGGGGTGAACACGCCGCCGTAGATGCCGCCGAGCACGACGACGAACAGCACCAGCACCGGCGTGGTGCCGCGCACGGCCTTGCGCCTGCGGGTCGCGTCCAGCGCCGCGGCCGCCGGGGCGGCCTTGGGGTCGAGCCGGACCATCACCGCGACCGCCAGCATGAACAGCAGGATCAACAGCATCCCCGGCAGGATACCGGCGATGAAGAGCAGCCCGATATCCTGTTCGGCGATGATCCCGTAGATCACCAAGGGGACCGAGGGCGGGATCATGATGCCCAGCGTGCCGCCGGCGGCAATCGTGCCCGCCGCCAGCTTGTCGGAATACTTGTAGGCCTTCATCTGCGGCATCGCGACCTTCGACATCGTCGCCGCCGTCGCCAGGGTCGAGCCGCAAACGGCCGAAAACCCGCCGCAGGCCAGCACCGTGGCCAGCGCCAGCCCGCCCTTGAACCGGCCGAGGGCGGCATAGGCCGCGTCGTAGAGATCGGCGCTGATGTCGGAGCGGTAGATGAACACGCCCATCAGGATGAACAGCGGGATCACGGACAGGTTGTAGTTCTGCGCGTCTTCGGTGACCTGCTGGGCGACCATCCCGAGCGAAGCGTGCCAGCCGCGTTCCAGAGCGAAGCCGACGAAGCCGACCACCAGCGTGGCGAAGCCGACGCGGAAACCGAAAAAGCACAGTGCGAGCAGGATCGCGAAGCCGATGAGAGCCGTGGTCATTGTGCTTCGTGCTTTCGCTTGGCGGACAGGTCGAGAACCTTCAGCACCACCCCGGCGATCTGCGACAGGACCGAGATTCCGGCAAAGACGGCGACCGTGCCCGAGACATAATAGACCGGCATCTCAAGCACGACGGTCAGCTTCGCGTTCTCGTAGCTTTCCCAGGCGTGTTCGAACAGGACGACGGCGATCAGGCTCATCGCGGCGACGGAGAAGACCTGTACCAGCACTTCGTAGACCACCGGGGTCAGCCGCCAGCGGAAGGCCTCCTCGAAAAGCTCCACGGTGATGTGATCGTCGCGCGCGTTGATGACCCCGAGGCCCGAGAAGATGGCGAGCGCGAGCAGCGCCGAGATGATTTCCGTGCCGCCGAAGATCGGTTTGTGGAAAGCGTAGCGGCCGATCACGTCGACGAAGGTCAGCACCATCATGATGAAGATCACCACGCTGGAAATGTTTTCGAGCGTGGTGATCGCCTTTTTCAGGATGGTGCGGACGGCGCCCTGGTGTACGGGCGCCGCGTTCATTTCGACAGCTCTTCGGCGCGCTGGCGGTAGTAGTCGAGTGCTGCGTCGGCGTCGATCCCGGCCGCGATGGCGGCCTCCTTCCAGGCCTGGATGACCGGACCGGCGGTTTCGACCAGCAGCGCTTCGAGCGCCGGGTCGGCATCGACCACGGCAATGCCTTCGCTGTCGAAGGACGCGTAGACCGTGGCGGCGGTGGTGTCCCAGAGCCCGGCGGCGGTCATGCCGATGGTCTCCTGCGACAGCGCGCGGATCGCCTCCTGGTCTTCGGGCGAGATCTCGGCCCATTTGTCCTTGTTGATGACGAAGGAGAAGGTGGTGGTGTAGACCGGTCGGCTGAACCGGGTCATCGACCTGGTGTAGGGCAGGATCTGGAACGCCTTCACCGCGTCGCCCCCGAGCCCCATGTGGCTGTCGACCACACCGTTGGCGATGACCTCGTTCGACTGGACCGCGGGCGTGGCGACCACGGCTGCACCGATCTCCTTGGCCATGTTGGCGAGCGGTCCGGGCAGGGCCCACATCTTGCGCGACTTGAAGTCGTCGACCGTCACGATCGGGGCGTCGGTATTGGAAAACAGCTGGCCGGGGGTGATGACCCACTGCGACAGCAATTCGACCGTGTCGAACTCGTCGGGGTAGAATTTCTCGCGGGTCTCCCAGGCGGCCTGGGTCATCGCCACGCCGTCCATCGTGCCCGAAAACGGCTGCATCCCGGTCAGCGCGCCGTTCACGCGGTTGCCGATCAAGCCGTTGAACTGGATCGCGGCGTCGACGATGCCCTTCTCGACCGAAGCCAGCTGCTCGGGCGGCGGGGCGACCGATTTCGGCGGGACGTTGCCAACCACCCGGCCCTCGGTGACCTCCTCGACGGCGGCGAGCCAGCCGGGCAGGACCTGCTGGCAGGTGAAATGCTGCGGCGGCCAGAAGCAGTTGACGATGATCCGCGTCTTGGCCTCGGCCATCGTGCCGATTGTGGACAGGGTCGTCATTGCGAGCGCACCGAAGGCGAGCGTCTTGATATTCATTGGTTTCCTCCCGAAAAGCCGATTTTTTTGCTTTGGGTCGATAATTGACGGTCTGAACATATCGGTCTAATGATATTTCGGTAAGGTAACATGCGATCTTGATATGTTAATCGACCCCAGGCACCTGGAACAGATCTCCATCATCGTCAGCACCGGCACCTTGCAGGGGGCGGCGGAGAAGATCGGCACGTCGCAGCCGGCGCTCAGCCGGATGATCCGCACCCTCGAATCGCGGATCGGCGCGCCGCTGTTCGAGCGCAATCGCCGACCGTTGCGCCCGACGCCCCTGGGCGTCGAACTGGCTGGCCAGGGGCGGGCGATCCTGATCGCGCGCGAGCGCGCCGTCGAACTGGTGAACCATGGCCGCAAGGGGTTCTACGGCGTGCTGAAGATCGGCGCGCCCCCCTTCATCTGCGAGCGCCTGGTTTCGGAGGCGATCTCCGGCTTCCTTGCGGAGCGCCCCGAAATCCGCATCGTCCTGATGCCCGACTATTTCCCCGAGCTGCACCAGTGCCTGTTCCAGAACCAGATCGACATCATTGTCGGGCCGGCGAAATCGGCGGATCCGCGGTATTCCGGGATATCGCTCGAACCGCTGTTCGAGGATCCCAACGTGATCGTCGGGCGCGCCGGGCATCCGCTGCTCCGGCGCAGGATCACCGACCGCGAGCTGTCGGCGGCCACCTGGGTGGGCCATTCCGACCGCAGCATTTTGCGCCACGACATGGAAACTGCGCTGCGCCTCCTGGGCGTGCGCGAACTGCGGTTCGCCTTCCAGAGCGAAAGCGCGGGCGCGGTGCTGGAGCTGGTGCGGCGGAGCGATTTTCTGACCGTCCTGCCGCGCTACGCGGTGCGGGCGGGGCGCGAGGACGATTTCGTTGTCCTGCCGGTCGACCTTTCGACCTCGGCACAGACGATCGCGATCATGAGCCGCATTGACCGTGACGAATCCGAATTGACCAGCGCCTTCAAGGCGCACATGCGCGCGCATGTGGCGTCGCTTTCGGTGGCGTGAAGACGGCGCGGTGTTGTCCCGGCGGCCGCTCACCCGCCCGGCGGAACACGTCGGGGCGCGCGTGCAGGGCGCAACGCCGCTCACGGACCGGGTGCAAGCGCCAGTCGGACGCGCAGGATCGCCGCTCGGCGTGACGCCGCCCCGGGCGACTGCCCTGCAAACGACACGGCCCCGGGGGGGTGAGCGGCAAGGCGGCTGGCGCGGGATGGCTAGACGGTGTCGCCGGACATCATCTTCCGGATGCCCGACCGTGTGACCAGCAAGGCCGCCTCGACGGGGGCCTTCATCTCGGCAAAACGGGTCGAGGGCATCGGCACCGAGATCGCGTGGAGCGTATTTCCCCAGTCGCGAAACGCGAAGCCGATGGCGGATATGCCCTCGGCATGTTCGTCGAGGTCATAGGCGAGGCCGGTGCGCCGGATCTCGGCGAGGTGCGCGTGGAACGCCCCGAGATCGCCGGCGACGTCGTTGCGATCCCATTCCGCCACGATCAGTCGGGTCGCCTCGTCCTGCGGCAGTTCGGCCAGGCAGGCACGGCCATTGGCGGTGGTCGTCAGCGGAAAGACCTCGTCGACCTTCGACACGGTGGTCAGCCGGTGGGTGCCGGGCACCTGGTCGAGAAAGGTCATGCCGAGGCCGCGCATCACCGAGAGATCGGCGGTTTCGCCGGTCTTCTGGGTCAGCTCGGTGAGGAACAGCCGGCAATGCTCGACGATGTTGAACTGGGCCGCGCCGGCCAGCGCGGTGAACTCGGGGCCGAGCCTGAGACCGCGCCCCTGCGGGTCGTTGGCGATAAAGCGTTCGGCCATCAGAGCCCCGGTGATTCTCTGTACCGTTGAGCGGGGCAGGCCGACACGATCGGCGATCTGTCCGAGGCTCAAACCGGTGTTGGACTCTTTCAGCACCCGGACGATGGCGGCCGCACGGGCAATGACCTGAATCCCGGACTTTCCACTTTTTTCTGTGTTGTCAGACATATGCGTCGGGTTCCAGCGGCCGTTTCAGCTTCGGGGGTTCACTCTAGCGGCAAAAGAACTGCATCGCAATACGGTACAATAGACCCGCATCGCGATATTTTGTGTTGACCATGATGCGGTGCATCTGCATCAATAATTGCGACAGGTGGGAGGAGCCACCCTGACATTCTGACCGCACAGACACCGGTTTCCGGTGAACAGAGGAGGTGTGCCCGATGGTGGAAATTCGCGGAATCGAGTTCCAGGCGAACACGGACAACGACATGGGGTTGGAGTTTTACAACCTCAGCCACCGCTTCGGGTACCAGTGCCCGAACTGGCCCTATTTCCGCGATGTGCAGATCGAGCGGATGCACTACATGGCGAAGTCCGGCGTGCTGAGCCAGACGATGACCCACACGATGCATGTCACCACCCATATCGACGCCCCGGCGCACGTGGTGCATGGCACGCCGTTCATCGACGAAGTGCCGCTGCCGCATTTCTTCGGCTCCGGTCTCGTGGTGTCGATCCCGAAGAAGCAGTGGGAGCCGATCACCGGCGACGATCTCGAGAAAGCCTGCGGCCATGCGATCCGCAAGAACGACGTGCTGATCGTCAACACCGGCTGGCATCACGACTATGACGACGGCGACTATTTCACCCATTGCCCGGGCTTCGTGCCCTCGGCGGGGGAATGGATGGTCGAGAAGGGCATCAAGGTGGTCGGCCACGACACCCAGGCCAACGACCACCCGCTCGCCACCGCCATCGGCCCGCACCGCAACGGCCCGCTGCACCCGCACCTGGCGAAAGAGTTTCTCGAATGGTCGGGTGGCGTTCCCTGGGACGTGGCGCATCCGGACTGGGAGCCGGTGCACCGGATCCTGTTCAAGAACGGCATCCTCGGGATCGAGAATGTCGGCGGCGATCTCGATGCGGTCACCGGCAAGCGCTGCACCTTCGCCTTCTTCCCGTGGAACTGGGACCGCGGCGACGGCTGCATCATCCGGCTCGTGGCGATGATCGACAAAGGGCAGAAATACCGGATCGAAGCCGGCGAAGACTTCTGAACACTCCCGGACGGTCGCCGGGCAACCGGCGGCCAACCGGGCCGACCGACGCAGGGGAGGGTTCCATGCATCTCAAACGGTTCGACGACGCGCAGCCTTACGATGCGCCCAACCATTTCGGCGTGGTGGGGCTGCGGCTCCAGGGCTTCGAGGCGGGCGGGCCGACCAACCAGTGGGTGGGTCTCAGCCAGTTTCTGCCCGGCGGTGGTGCGGGGCCCGACGCGACGCCGTTCGAAAAGGTCTACGTCGTGCTCGAGGGCGAGATGACGGTGATCGTCGATGGCACCGAGAGCGTGCTCGGCAGATACGACAGCTGCACCATCCCGCCGAATGAGGTGCGCAAGATCGAGAACCGGTCGAACCATACCTGCACGATGCTGGTCGTCATTCCCTATCCCCCCGCCAAACCCGAGTAGGCCCGATCCATGACAGCGATGTCCAATCCACTTTCGATGTTCGAGGTCAAGGGCCAGGTGGCGCTGATCACCGGCGCCTCCGGGGCTTTCGGCATGGTCGCCGCGCGGGTGCTCGCGGGCGCCGGCTGCAAGCTGGTGCTGGTCGCCGGCAATGCCGAAGCGCTCGAGGAAATCTCTGGCGAATGCCGGGGCATGGGCGCCGAGGTGACGGCGATCAATGCACGGCCGACCGATGAAGCGGTGTGCGCCGATCTCGTCGCGCAGGCGGTCGAGGCCCACGGCGCGCTCGACATCCTCGTCGTCGCGTCGGGGATGAACAAGGTGGCGCTGATCAACGACATGGCGCCCGAGACCTTCGCCGCGGTGATGGACGCCAACGTCAACCAGAGCTGGCTGCTTGCGCGCGCGGCGGCGGCGCAGATGAAGGTGCAGGGCAGCGGCAAGATCGTGCTGGTGTCTTCGGCGCGCGGGTTGCTCGGCCATCCGGCGGGCTACACCGCCTATTGCGCTTCCAAGGCGGCGGTCGACGGGATCACCAAGGCGTTGGGCTGCGAGCTCGGGCCCACCGGCATCACCGTCAACGCCATCGCGCCCACCGTGTTCCGCTCGCCGCTCACCGCCTGGATGTTCGAAGACAGCGAAGCGGCGACGAAGGTGCGCGCCGGCTTCCTCGCCCGGGTGCCCAAGGGGCGGCTCGGGGAGCCCGAAGACCTCGCGGGGCCGCTGCTGTTTCTCGCCTCGAAGGCCAGCGACTTCTACACCGGACACATTCTTTACGCCGACGGCGGCTATACGGCGGGCTGAGGCATGGACAACGCGCGCAACATCGGGGTGATCGGGGCGGGGCTCATGGGGCACGGCATCGCGCTCACCCTTGCGCGCGCCGGTCACATCGTGAAGATCACCGACCCCTTCGCCGAGGCGCGGGCGAGCGTGGTCGACCGGGTCGCGGCCAGCATGCGTGCGATGGGGCTCGGGGATGCGGAGATCGCGGAGACGCTGCCCCGGATCGCGGTCGCCGAGACCACGGCGGCGACGGTCGCGGCGGCGGATTTCGTGTTCGAAGCGGCGCCCGAGAAGATGGACCTCAAACAGGCGATCTTCGCCGAGATCGAGGCGCATGCGCCGGAGATCTGCGTGCTGGCGTCGAACACTTCCGTCATGCCGATCACCCGGATCATGTCCGGGCTCAGGCTGAAGGGCAGGGCGCTCGGCACCCATTGGTGGAACCCGCCGCACATGATCCCGCTGGTCGAGGTGGTCAGCACCGCCGACACCGACCGGCAGGTGGCGAAGGCGACGTTCGACCTGCTCGCACAGGCCGGCAAGACCCCGGTGATGGTGGCGAAAGACGTGCCCGGCTTCATCGGCAACCGGCTGCAACACGCGCTCTGGCGCGAGGCGGTGAGCCTGGTCGAGAACGGGATCTGCGATGCCGAGGCGGTCGACACGGTCATCAAGGCGAGCTTCGGGCGGCGGCTTGCGGTGCTGGGGCCGCTCGAAAATGCCGATCTCGTGGGCACCGACCTCACGCTCGACATCCACAAGCAGGTGCTGTTCGACCTCGAAGCGCGGCGGGGGCCCTCGCCCTACCTTGAAAAGCTGGTGGCCGACGGCAGGCTGGGCATGAAATCCGGGACAGGGTTCCGCAGCTGGAGCGCGGAGGAAGCGGACGCCGTGCGCGCGCGCGTCGCCAGCCACCTGAGAAAACTCGAAGATATTCTTTGACGACCGCAATGGCCGCAATGGACGACCGCAATCGACGACAGCAACGCCGGCGGAAAAGACCGGCACAGGGAGGAAGACATGACAAAGACAATCTCGCAGGCCACCCGGCGGCGGTTTCTCACCGGTGGCGCCGCGATGCTGGCCGCCCCGGCGATCCTGCGCGCCACCCGCGCCTATGCCCAGACGCCCACCCTGCGCGTCGGCCATGTGAGCCCGCGCACCGGGCCGCTCGCGGGCTTCGCCGAAGCCGATGACTACGTGCTTGGCGCCATTCAGCAGGCCTTCGGCGCCGGGATCGACAACAACGGCAAAGCTTGGGCCGTCGAGATCATCTCGAAAGACAGCCAGTCGAACCCGAACCGCGCCGCGGAAGTGGCCGCCGATCTGATCCTCGGCGACGAGGTCGACATCATCGTCGCCGCCTCGACCCCCGACACCACCAACCCGGTCGCCGACCAGGCCGAGATCAACGAAGTGCCCTGCATCACCACCGACTGCCCCTGGCAGCCCTATTTCTTCGGCCGCAACGGCGTGCCGGGTGAGGGGTTCCAGTCGACCTACCACTTCTTCTGGGGGCTCGAGGACGTGATCGGGGTGTTCCTCGACATGTGGGACCAGGCGGGCGTGGCCAAGGTGGTCGGCGGGTTGTTCCCGAACGATGCCGACGGCAACGCCTGGGGCGACGCCGAGCTCGGCCTGCCGCCCGCACTTGCCGGGGCCGGTTACGAGCTCACCGATCCGGGCCGCTACCAGCCGCTGACGGACGATTTCTCCAACTACATCGCCGCGTTCAAGGATGTCGGCGCCGAGATCGTCACCGGCAACATGATCCCGCCCGACTTCGCCACCTTCTGGGCGCAGGCGGCGCAACAGGGGTTCAACCCCAAGGTCGTCTCCATCGGCAAGGCGCTGTTGTTCCCCTCGGTGGTCGCGAGCCTCGGCGACCGGGGTGCCGGGCTGACCTCGGAGGTCTGGTGGTCGCCCGATCACCCCTTCGCCTCGTCGCTCACCGGGGCGACCTCGCGCGCGCTGGCCGAGGGGTACAGCGCCGAGACCGGCCGGCCCTGGACCCAGCCGATCGGCTTCAAGCACGCGCTGTTCGAAGTGGTGGCGGACGTGATCGCGCGGGCCGAAGATCTCGAAGACCCCGCCGCCATCGTCTCCGCCATCGCCGGCACAAACCTCGATACCATCGTCGGGCCGGTGAACTGGGCCAACGGGCCGATCAACAACGTCACCAAGACGCCGCTGGTCGGCGGCCAGTGGCAGAAGGAGGGCGACGGGCTGGCGCTGAAGATCGTCGCCAATTCGGCCGCCCCCGAGATCCCGTTGACCTCGGAGATGCAGCTGATTGGCTGACGACACCCTCGCGCGGCGCTTTGAAGGCGCCGCGCATCCTCCCGCAGGACAGATATCGCCATGATCCTCGAACTCCAGTCGCTCGACCGGGCTTTCGGTGCCGTCAAGGTGGCCGATGGGCTGAGCTTCGACATGGCCGAGGGCGAGGCTTTGGGCGTGATCGGGCCGAACGGCGCGGGCAAGACCTCGATGTTCAACCTCATCACCGGCACGCTTGCGCCGGATGGCGGGCGGGTGATCTTCGCCGGCCGCGACATCACCCAGACATCCGCCGCGCAGCGCTCGCGCGCAGGCATCGCGCGCAGCTTCCAGGTGCCACAGCCGTTTTCCGGCATGACCGTCTTCGAAAACGCGATGATCGCCGCGACCCAGGCCGCGGGGCTGCACGGGGCCGAGGCCGAAGACCTCTGCCTCGACGTGCTCGCCCAGACGGAACTCCTCGACAAGGCCAACGCGCTGGCGGGCAGCCTCACGCTGCTTGGCCGCAAGCGTCTGGAGCTGACCCGCGCGCTCTGTGCGAGGCCGAAGCTCCTGCTGCTCGACGAGATCGCCGGGGGCTTGACCGAGGCCGAATGCGTCTCGCTGATCCAGACCATCAAGGACATCCACGCCTCGGGCGTGTCGATCATCTGGATCGAACACGTGGTGCATGCGCTGCTGGCGGTGGTCGACCGGCTGATCGTGATCGATTTCGGCCGCAAGATCGCCGAGGGCGATCCGCATCAGATCATGGACAGCCCCGAGGTGCGCGAAATCTACCTCGGGATCGAAATCGATGCCTGACCCGATCCTCGATATCCGCGGGCTCGAAGCCTTCTACGGAGATTTCCAGGCGCTCTACGGGCTCGACATGTCTGTCGCCGAAGGCGAGGTGCTGGCGATCATCGGCGCGAACGGGGCGGGCAAGACCACGCTGATGCGCTCGATCTCGGGGTTGATGAAGAACGGTGCTGGCCAGGTCCGTTACCGGGGTGAGCCCATCGGCGCGTTGCGCGCCGACCAGATTGCCGCGAAGGGCATCGCCCTCGTCCCCGAGGGGCGGCAGCTGTTCCCGTCGCTGTCGGTCGAGGAAAACCTGCTGATCGGTGGCCGGGTCGGGCGCCCGGGGCCGTGGAACCTCGCCAAGGTCTGCGAGTTGTTCCCGATCCTTGCCGAACGCCGGCACCAGCCCTCGACCTCGCTGTCGGGCGGCCAGCAGCAGATGGTGGCCATCGGCCGCGCGCTGATGGCGAACCCGGACCTGATCCTGTTCGACGAGATCAGCCTCGGCCTTGCCCCGATCATCATCGGCGACATCTACCGGGCGCTGCCCGGTATCATCGGCGAGGGGATGAGTGCTGTGATCGTCGAACAGGACATCTCCAAGGCGCTGTCGGTCTCGGCCCGGGTCTATTGTCTGCAGGAGGGCCGGGTCTCGCTCGAAGGGGCCTCGGCCACGGTCTCGCGCGAAGACATTTCACACGCCTATTTCGGGACCTGAGCGCATGGATTGGCTGAACGCACTGGTACAGGGCACGCTGCTGGGAGGGCTCTACGCGCTCTTCGCGGCGGGGCTGTCGCTCATTTTCGGGGTGATGCGGCTGGTCAACATCGCGCATGGCGATCTGATCGTCTTCGCCGCCTACCTCGGCCTCTCGGTGACCATGGCCACCGGGCTCCACCCGATGCTGGCGCTGGTGCTGGTGGTGCCGGCGATGGGGCTGATCGGCTACGGGCTGCAACGCGGGCTGCTCAACCAGACGCTCGGCAATGACATCCTGCCGCCCCTGCTGGTGACCTTCGGGCTCAGCGTGATCCTGCAGAACGGGTTGCTCGAGCTCTACACCGCCGACCCGCAGAAGCTCGACGCGGGTGCCCTGGAGACGGCGGGCGTGGCCATCGGCCCGCTCACCCTCGGGGTGCTGCCGCTTCTGACCTTCGCCATTGCCGTGGCGGTGATCTGGGGGCTGCAATGGGCCTTCTACCACACTGCGCTGGGCCGGGCCTTCCGGGCGGTGTCGGACAACCAGGACATCGCCCAGCTGATGGGGCTCAACAAGCGCCACGTCTTCGGCCTCGCCATGGCGCTGGCGCTGGCGGTCACGGCTATTGCCGGGATCCTGCTCGGCATCCGCACCAGCTTCGACCCCTCCATCGGCGGCGGCCGGCTGATCTTCGGTTTCGAAGCGGTCATCATCGGCGGCCTGGGCAACCTCTGGGGCACGCTCGCGGGCGGGGTGATCCTCGGCGTGGCGCAGACCATCGGCGCCAAGATCGACCCTGGCTGGCAGATCCTCGCCGGTCACATCGCCTTCCTGATCGTGCTGGCCGTGCGTCCCAGCGGCCTTTTCCCGAGGATCGACGGATGAGCCGAGACACCCATATCGTCACCCGCTCCACCCGGGCCACGCGGTTCATCGCTCTGCTGGGCGCGGCCCTTCTGGTGCTGCTCATCGCCGCGCCCTGGTGGGCCGGGCGGGCCGACATGCGGCTGATGGGCGAGCTGTTTCTCTATCTCGCGCTCGCCTCGTCGTGGAACCTGATGGCGGGCTACGCGGGCCTGGTCTCGGTCGGCCAGCAGGCCTACGTGGGCTTCGGCGGTTACATGCTGTTCGCGCTCACCATGTTCGCGGGCTTTCCCCCGCTCGTCGCCATCGCCGCGGCGGGGGTGCTCGGCGCGCTGATCTCGATCCCGGTGGCGGCGCTCATCTTCCGGCTGCGCGGGGCCTATTTCGCCATCGGCACCTGGGTCATGGCCGAGGTCTTCCGGCTGTCCTTCGCCCAGGTCTCCTCCCTGGGTGGCGGCTCGGGCTCGTCGCTGCCGGTCGATATCGTGCGCTCGCTCGCCGCCTCGCGCGACGGGCGCGAGGCGCTCGCCTACTGGCTGGCGCTGGCGGCGGCGGTGGTCGTCATCGCGGTCGTCTACCTCTACCTGCGCTCGCGCGGCGGGCTGGCGCTGACGGCGATCCGCGACAACGAGATGGCGGCGAAATCGCTCGGCATCGACATCTGGCGCACCAAGTTCACCGTCTACGTCATCACCGCCGCGGTCACCGCGATGGTGGGGGGGCTGATCTTCCTGCAGAAGCTGCGCATCTCGCCCGACGCGGCGTTCTCGGTCAACGACTGGACCGCTTTCGTGATCTTCATCGTGGTGATCGGCGGGATCGGCACCATCGAGGGGCCGATCATCGGCACGCTGATCTTCTTCGCGCTGCGCGAAACCCTCGCCGATCTCGGCACGCTCTATCTCATGGTGCTCGGCGCCGTGGCCATCGTGGTCATGCTGAAAGCGCCCAACGGGGTCTGGGGTTTCCTGCGGGCGCGGTTTCATCTGCAGCTCTTCCCGCTCGGCTACCGCGTGATCCCGGGCCCGAACTCGAAGGAAACCTGACATGGCCCGAGACAAAGCCTCCCAGAAGACGATCATCACCTGCGCCATCACCGGGGCGATCCACACGCCGACCATGTCGGACGCACTGCCCTGGACCTATGACGACATCGCCGCCCAGGCGATCGAGGCGGCGGAGGCCGGGGCCTCGATCCTGCACCTGCACGCGCGCAACCCAGAGAACGGCGCGCCCTCGGTGAACCCGGACGATTTCGCGCCCTTCCTGCCACGGATCAAGCAGGCGACCGATGCGGTGGTGAACATCTCGACCGGCGGCTCGCTGACGCTGTCGATCCAGGACCGGATCAAACCGGCCGCGACCTTCTCGGCCGAGATGTGCTCGATGAACATGGGGTCGATGAACTTTTCCTTCCACCCGCTCGCCAAGCGCTACGCCGACGACGACTGGAAGTTCGACTGGGAGAAGGAGTATGTCGCCGGGTCCGACGGCAACATCTTCCGCAACACCTTTCGCGACATCCGCGAGGCGGCGACGACGCTGGCGCCGCACGACATCAAGTTCGAGCACGAATGCTACGATGTCGGCCACCTCTACAACCTGAAATTCTGCATGGACACCGGGCTGTTCAAGGCGCCGGTGTTCATCCAGTTCGTGATGGGCATCCTCGGCGGCATCGGCGCCGACGTGGAGAACCTGGTGTTCATGAAGAAGACCGCCGACAAGCTGTTCGGCGACAGCTACCGCTGGTCGATCCTGGCCGCAGGCAGCGCGCAGATCCCGATGGCGACCACGGCCAGCCAGATGGGCGGCAACGTGCGGGTGGGGCTCGAAGACAGCCTGTTCATCTCGCGCGGTGTGCTGGCCGAGAGCAACGCCCAGCAGGTCGCCAAGATCCGCCGGATCGTCGAAGAGCTGGGTTCTGAAGTGGCGACGCCGGACGAGGCGCGCGAGATCCTGGCGCTGAAAGGCGGCGACAGGGTCGCATTCTGATCGCGCGGCTGTCGTCGAGGCGCCGCGGGGACATTTCTGGACCTGCCGGGAATGGGCGGCGAGCGTTCGGCTCGCTTCGCGCGCCTTTTCGCCATGGGCCGAGCGAAGGTATGGTCGATGCCGGGATCGTCGGGCCGGTCGGAACCGAAAGCGCGGCGAAGATCTGCGTCTCGAGCCCCTTGTGGCTCCAGCGGTTGAAACGGCCGGAGACCGTAGCGGAGGAGCCGTGGACGGACACGCCTGTCCTCGGCATCCGCAGCGCAGCACATCGATGATGCCGCCGATCACCCTGCGGTCATCGACAGGTCGCCGGGTCGGGTCGGTTGCTGGGCAGCAGCGGCTCGGGCGCGGCCGCCGCCTGAGCCGAAAGCCGGAATGCCCCTGCCATTGCACTGCGCCTGTGCGGCCTGACCACGCTGAAGGAATATCCTGGACCTACATCAAGGCGTCGATTGGGTGTCGATCCTGGCCCGCCCTGGGCGCCGATGCAGCCACAAGACAGAAACCCGCCCGTGCCAGGACCGGGTCCAGATGACTGCCGCCAACAGGCAGCGAAGGCCGGGTTTCAGCCGGGCAGGGAGCCACGCGGCGAATTGGCGAAGATGCCCGGCCGCAGCCAGGCCGTCACGGTGCGGGTCAGGCTCGGATCTCCATCCATCGTCAGATCGCCGTTCTTGATCGCGTCGCGGTAGGTCCGGTCGCCCATCCAGATGTCCGACAGGGTCTGGACCGAACAATTGAAATAAACGTCGATGTCCTTGCCCGGATCCTTGATGCAGACCTCCGATTTCTCCGGACTGATGACCAGCCACCAGTCGCGTTGCTCCTCCAGATCCGGGAAACGGAACTTGATGATCGTTTCCTGGCCCTTGATCTTTTCGCGGTCGATGCTGCGTTCAAGGTAGAGCATCAGGAATTCGACATCGAAATCCTGATCCAGGATCGTTTTCTTGGCCCAGATGATCCCCCATTCGCCAAGGGCGAACAGAACCGGCAACAGCGATTCACAGGCCTCGGTCGGGAAATACTCGTAGCCTTTCTGGCCGGGAATGCGCCGGCGGATGATCATGTTCTGCTCTTCGAGCTGTTTCAGCCGCTTGGTCAGAAGCGCCGGCGAGATATCTCCGAGCCCGCGTTGCAGGGTGCTGAACCGCCGCCCGCCCATGAGCACTTCGCGCAGGATCAGGATCGTCCAGCGTTCACCGAGGATCTCGGCGGCCTTCGCGATCGGGCAGAACTGGTTGTAGTTCATCGACGCTCCATCGGTCATGCGGGGCCGGGCTAACTTCAGATAATGTAGCACGATCCTTCGATTTGTGTAGCGGGTTGCTTCCGGGCGTGAAGTATCCTGGCGGGTTGGCCTCCTCTACTGCTTTGGTCATCGGCGAGCGGATGACCCATCGCCAGGGAGAGCGGAGGAGGAAAAGTGATGGTTATCAGCGCAGTACATTTGTCTTTGGCCAAAATGTCCGGCAAGTGGATCGGGCTCGAGGGCGTTCTGGAAAGTCGCCGTCAGAGGCGCGCAGTCGCCCGGCTGACACCGCGGCAACTGTCCGACATCGGCGTCAACCCGCGGCAGGCAGCCAACGAAGCCGGTGGTCCGCTCTGGGACGCGCCGGTTCACCGGCACGGCTGACACCAGACCAAGGTCGCCGCTACCCAAGGCGACCCCGCAGGGAGAGAGAGAATGACAATCCAGACCGAAATCACCACACAGGCCGCCGAGATCCAGGCGCCTTCGCCGCTCGTCGAGTTCTGGAACGACACGCTGGCCCCCAAGTTCGTGACCTACCGCCACATCCTCGAAGGCGGGTTGTCGCGCCACAGCGCAGCGGTGATGCCGATGCTCGACATCGCCCGGGGCGACCAGGTACTCGATGTCGGATGCGGCTTTGGCGACACGGCGATCGCGATCGCCGACCGCGTCGGGCCGGAGGGACAGGTGGTCGGCGTCGATTGCTGCGAGGCTTTCGTCGATATCGCCCGCACCCGTCCTGAGGGGGTGTCTGCCGCCAATGTCCGGTTCGAGACCGGGGATGCGGAGCGCGGCCTGGGCGAGGCGCGGTACGACTTCGCCTTTTCGCGCTTTGGCACGATGTTCTTTGCCAATCCGGTCGCCGGGTTGCGCAGCATGCGGACCGCCCTCAGGCCCGGCGGCCGGATGGCGCATATCGTCTGGCGGGGGCGCGAGGGCAATCCCTGGCTGAGCGCGGCGCGCGACGTGGTGCGCCGGTACCTGCCCGCGCCGGGGGAGGACGCGCGCACCTGCGGTCCCGGCCCGTTTTCGATGGCGGATGAAGAGACGACCCGTGCCCAGATGCAGGCGGCCGGCTTTTCCGACATCGCCTTTCGGCGCATCGACGCCAAGGTGCAGGTCGGGCGCGATATCGAGGATGCCGTGTGCTTCCAGCTCGCCGTCGGCCCCGCCGGCGAAACCTACCGCGCGGCCGGGGAGGCCGGTGTCGCCCGCCGGACCGAGATCGCGCTCGCTCTGTCGGAGCTGTTCGAAGAGGTCCAGTCGCGCGAAGGCGGGCTCTGGATGGACAGCTCGTCCTGGCTGATCACCGCGCGCGCACCGGGCTGAGCCACTTCGCGGCGAAGCTCCCGAGGTTCACCGGTTTTTTCAACCGATTGCGCCGTTCGCGGCGCGACCCCGCCGGCAGCACCGAGGTGCCCGGCGAAGGGATACGCGCACCGGCCCGTACGCGCCGGCCGATGTACCCCATCCACCCGCTGGTGCCCCGTCGGGGCCAGCAACCAACCCCCGGTTCGCAGTCTCGCGATACCGCAAACCCAGAACCAACCAACCCAAAGGACCCAACATGACCTACGCGACCACAGCCACCGCCAACAACGGCGTCAACACCGATGCCCTCATCGGCGCGCGCGGCGCCTTCGCCGAAGCCCCGGGCGCGGCGCAGTTCACCTTCAGGAGCACCTGCGACTGGATCGAGGGCACCTACAACCGCAACACGATCAACGGCTATTTCGGCTTCGGCCAGGAGCACGAGCGCAGCCGGACCTTCTCGATCGAATCCGATCACCCGGCTGTTTTTGCCGCCGCCGACCGCGCCCCGACCCCGACCGAGATCGTGCTGTCGGCGCTTGCCAGCTGCCTGACCGGCGGCGTGGCGGCCGTCGCCCAGCATCGCGGCATCCAGTTGCACTCGGTGCGCGCCATTGTCGAAGGCGATATCGACGTCCAGGGCATCCTCGGCATGGATCCCGAAATCCGCAATGGTTTCTCGGCGATCCGGGTGTCTTTCGAGATCGATGCCGACGCCAGCGGGGACGACATCAGGGCGCTCGTCGCCCAGTCGCAGAAACGCTCGGCCCTGTTCGACATCCTGACCAACCCGACCAACGTCGCCGTCACCGTCGCCTGACCCCCTCGCGCGCCTGCCGGACCCGCTCGGCGGGCGCGCGCCCCGGCACAGAGATCCAAACCGGATCGCCCAGCCACCTTCGACCAGGAACCAGGACATGAAACACATTGATACGATCATCATCGGCGCCGGCCAGGCCGGGCTGGCGATGAGTGCTTGCCTGCAACAGCGCGCGGTGCCGCATGTGCTCCTCGAGCGCGGCCGGGTCGCCAATTCCTGGGCGACGGAGCGCTGGGACAGCCTGCGGCTCCTGACGCCCAACTGGCAAAGCCGGCTGCCGGGTTGCAGCTACGGCGGGTCCGATCCGGACGGGTTCATGGATAGGACCGGGGTCGTGGGCTTTATCGAGGACTACGCCGCCCGGATTGCCGCCCCGGTCGAGACGCGCACCCGTGTCACCGCCGTGTCCCGCCTGGGCGACGGATACCGGGTGGCGACCGACAAGGGCCCCTGGACCTGCCGCAACCTGGTGCTGGCAAGCGGTGCGTGCAACCGTGCGCATGTGCCCGCCTGTGCGGCGGCCCTGCCCGATCACATCGCCCAGCTGAGCCCGCTGGACTATCGCACCCCGTCCCAATTGCGTGCGGGCGCCGTTCTGGTGGTCGGTGCCTCCGCCACCGGGGTACAGCTCGCCGCCGAGATCCGGGCAGCGGGACACGCGGTGACGCTCGCCGCCGGTCAGCACATCCGCATGCCACGCCATTACCGCGGGCGCGACATCCAATGGTGGATGGACCGGTCCGGGATGCTGGCCACCACCACCGGCGAGATCGACGATATCGCCCGTGCCCGCGCCGCGCCGTCGCTGCAGCTCACCGGCGATCCGGAGGCGCAGTTCCTCGACCTCAACGCGCTGCAGCGGGCGGGCATCGAGGTGGTCGGGCGACTGGCCGATATCCGTGCCGGCGAGGCGCTGTTCTCGGGCGGTCTCGCCAACGCGGCGATGTCGTCGGATCTGAAGATGAACCGGGCGCTGGCGGCATTCGACAGCTGGGCGCGTGCGGCCGGCATCGACGGCTTGCCCCCGCCCGAGCGGTTCCCCGCGACCCGCATCCCTGCCTGCCCGACGTTGCGGCTCGACCTGGCGAAAGCGCGGATTTCGACCGTCATCTGGGCCACCGGGTTCCGGCCGGATTTCGGCTGGCTGCATCTGCCGGTGTTCGACCACAAGGGCCGGCTCGTCCGTCAGGGCGGTCTCGTTGCGCCCGGTCTCTACGTGCTGGGCCTTCCGTTCCTGCGCAGCCGCAAGTCGTCGCTGATCGACGGTGTCGGCGCCGATGCGGCGGCCCTTGCCGATCACCTCGTTCAATCCACCGGCCGCCGGGCGGCCTGACAGGAAGGAAAACCAACATGACCCGGCACTTCACGGCCGCCACCCAAGACACGGATCGCGATGCGCAGATCCGCGCGGCACAGACCGCGGTGATCGCGCGCATGACAGTGGATCTGACCAAGGCGCGCAGCACGATTCAGACCAGGGGCCACATCGGCGAGGGTCTGGCCTGCCGTGTCACCCAGGGCCGGTTCGAAACGGTGCTCGACATGGGCCGGGCGATGGGCGGCGACTGCGCCGGGCTGTCGCCGGGGTTCCATGGCCGCGGCGCAATTGCCGCCTGTGTCGCGATGGCCGTCAAGATGCTCGCGGCGCGGCGATCGGTGCGTTTCGAGGCCGTCGATGTCTCGGTCGAGATGGATTTCGACGATGCTGCGCTGTTCGGTCTCGGTTCGGGGCCGGCCGCACCGCTGGACACGCGCATTGGCATCGACGTCACCACCGATGCCGCCGATAGCATTGTCCGCGAGATCGTCGATCAGGCGCTGGCCTGGGACATCTGGTATCTTGCCCTGCGCGATCCGCAGCAGGTTTCGACCCGTCTGTCGGTCCACGACACCAGCCGAACGCCCGAAAAACAGCAGCCTCAACGGCGCGCCTCGACCACAAGGGAGGACCCCCAATGACACATGACGCCACCTTTTGCGAAGGCGGCTGCGCCTGCGGCGCGGTGCGCTACCGGGTGACCTCGGCGCCGATGATCGTGCACGCGTGTCACTGCCGCATGTGTCAGCGCCAGACCGGCAGTTCCAACGCGGTCAACGCGCTCATCGAAACCGATCGCGTCCTCGTGTTGTCGGGCGAGATCGAGGAGCGCCTGGTCGACACGCCCAGCGGTCGCGGACAGCGCATCGCACGCTGTGCCTCGTGCAAGGTCGCGCTGTGGAGCAACTACCTGATCAACAACCAGGGCGATCACCAGCGGTTCCTGCGGGTGGGCACGCTCGACGACCCCTCGCTCATGCCGCCCGACGTGCACATCCACACCGCCACGAAGCTGCCCTGGTATGTCATCGCCGAGGGGACCCAGGCGGTCGAGGTGTTCTACGACCAGAAGACAACCTGGTCGCAGGAGAGCCTGCAACGGCTGAAGGCGCTCTGCGAAAAGTCGGGCGCACCCTACAAGTGAACCCGTCGAACCTGCGGCGAAAGCGCGCCCGACACCTCTCAGGAAAGGACCCGGCCATGTGGCCCGACACCCGTCTTATCGATCTGATTTCCATCGATCTTCCCATCATCCAGGCGCCGATGGCCGGCGCCAGCGGCCTCGACATGGCGCTGGCCGTCAGCGCGGCCGGCGGGCTTGGCTCCCTGGCCTGCGCGACGCTGGATGCGGACGCGTTGCGAGGCCTGCTGAATGCGGCGCAGGACAGCATGACCCGGCCGTTGAACGTGAACTTCTTCGCCCATGCCGCGCCGCCGGAGGAGCCGGAGCGTGACGCGGCCTGGCTCGGCAAGCTCACCGGCTTCTACCGCGAATTGGGGCTGGACGCCCCGAACGGGCTTTCCGCCGGCCCGATCCGGCCTTTCGACGCGGAGCGCTGCGCGGTCGTCGAAGAATACCCGCCGCGCGTGGTCAGCTTTCACTTCGGCCTGCCGGAAGCGGCGCTGGTGTCCAGGCTCAAACGCGCGGGATGCAGGATCATCTCTACTGCGACGACCGTGACGGAAGCGCGCTGGCTGGCCGCGAACGGCTGCGATGCGATCATCGCCCAGGGCTATGAAGCCGGGGGCCACCGGGGCATGTTCCTGACCGACAGCCTGGGCAGTCAAATGGGAACGCTGGCGCTGGTGCCGCAGGTCGCCGACGCGGTCGACGTGCCGATCATCGCCGCCGGCGGCATCGGCGACGCGCGCGGCATCGTCGCCGCCTTTGCCCTCGGCGCCAGCGCCGTCCAGATCGGAACGGCCTACCTGTTCACCGAAGAGGCGACGATAAGCCCGACCTACCGCAAGTCGCTGGAGGCCGCGGCAGACGCCGAAACGGCCGTGTGCAACGTGATCTCGGGCCGGCCGACACGAGTCCTGGCCAACCGGATGGTCCGGCAGCTTGGCCCGCTGTCGGCGGAGGCCCCGTCCTTTCCGAAAGGCTTTGCCGCGACCGGCCCGCTTCGAGCCGCGGCCGAGCGGCGCGGGAGCCGGGATTTCAGTGCCCATTACTGCGGCCAGGCGGCGGCAATGGGCCGAAAGACGACGGCCCATGCGTTGACCCGGGATCTGGCTGCCGGTGTGCTGCGGCACTATCGGGCGTACAGCGCAGCGCGGCCGTGACCGCCCCGTCGGCGCGCGTCGGCCGGGGCAGGCAGGCGTTGTGTGAGGTCCGCGCTGCCCCCGGGGCCGGGCGCGGCCGCCATCGGCTCGTCTGCCGGGCCCCGGGGCGGGTGCCTCGTCGGTTCCTTCTCCACCCTCACCGCCGCGCGGGAGCGCGCCTTTGCCGCGACGCGATACCCCGACAGCGCGGCGGATCAGGCCTGGGGTCGCGGCCGATCGGGGCGGCGCCCGCCATCAGATCTCTGCCCGAAAACAGCTTTCGACGGCGCAAGGTCCGGCGCTGCCGGCAAAAGGTGTCGCGACCCGGCCGCGCGCTTTGCCCGCGTCGCTTCGCGGTGTTGCGCCGCGCCCATTGCCGGGCGCGCCGCGTCAGATCCCGGCCCTGAGGATTTCGTACCTCAGTTCGTCCGCCGCCCGACCGGCATCGCCGCGGGTGCCGGGGCCGGTGCGCCGGAGATGTTTCTCCTCGCGCCGCAGGAAGGCGTCCAACTCCCGGTCATCGCGGCGGAACAGGCGCTTCAGCGTGGTGAGTCTGGTCATGTCGTGTCTCCCGGCGGATCGGGCCGCAGCCCGGTTGATGTGAAGACAGGATGGCACCGCGACCGGCGGCGCGCGTCGGGAGGACTCCCCAATTTTTCGCCGGCCGCTCCCTAATTTGATCCCCATCTTCGGGCCCGCCTGTTATGAGGTCCCTATATTTGGAGCCCTGAATGGACCTATTGGAGCGCGACCAACCGCTGGCTCTTCTGCGCGACCGGTGGGCGCGCGTGCCCGAGGACGGTGGTGCCGTCGTCGTGATCACCGGCGAGCCGGGCGTCGGCAAGACGGCGCTGGCAGACCGGTTCCTCGACGGGCTCGGGGAGGGTGCGCGTGCGCTCGGCGGCGCCTGCGAGGATTTTTCCATTGCCGAGCCATTGGGTCCGTTGCGCGACATCGGCCTCCAGGCCGGCTGGACGCTCCCCGATATTCCGACCACCCAGGCGAGCAACCGTCGGGTCTTTGCCGAGGCGCTCGACGCGGTGGCGCCGGCCGGGGAGCGGACGCTGGTGCTCATCGAGGATCTGCATTGGGCGGACGACGCCACGCTCGACTTTCTGCGCTTCACCGGACGTCGCTTGCGCGACACGCAGCTGTTGCTGGTCGTCACGTCGCGCGACGCGGCCGACGAAGGCCAGATCCAGATCCGCAAGGCCTTCGCGGATGTCCCGCGCGACCGGCTCGTCCGCATCGCGCTCGCGCCGCTGACCGAACCCGCCGTGCGGGCTCTGTTTGCGGGCTCCGGAAAGGACCCGGGCGACATCTTCCGCGCCACCGGGGGCAATCCGTTCTTCGTGACCGAATTGCTCGACAGTGCCGAGGCGGAGCTGCCCCGCAGTATCCAGGACGCCGTTCTGGTGCGCGCCGACCGGCTCGAGCCGCCGGCGCGTCAGGTGCTCGACGCGGTGTCGATATTTCCCCGGCGCGCAGGCACCGACACGATTGCCGCGTTGCTCGGCAGCGATATCCGCGCCGGGCTCGATCCCTGCCTGTCCACCGGCCTTCTGCTGTTCGACGCGGGCCATCTGAGCTTTCGTCACGAACTGGCCCGGCAGGCCGTCGAGGCCGCGCTGCCCTGGTCGGTGCGGACGATGCTGCACCAAAAGGCCCTCGACCATCTGCGGGGGCAGCCGGGTGTCGCCAGGTCGGCGCTGCTGCAGCATGCCCGCCGGTCGCACGACCAGACAGATGTGCATGATCTCGCCCGGGACGCGGCGCAGGAAGCCGTCCGGCTCGGCAGCAACCGGGAAGCTGCGGAGTATTACCGCGTCGCGGTCGAGACGGCGGGTGATCTGCTGCAGTCGGAGCTGGCCACCTTGTACGAGCAATGTGCCTGGTCGTCCTACATGATCGGTCGGTTCTCGGTGGCGATCGAGATGCAGAAACGCGCGCTCGCCCTTCTGGAAGGCTCGAACGATCCGGTTCGCGAAGGCGACGGGTATCGCAAATTGTCGCGCTACCAGTGGACCGGGTCGGCCACGCGCACCGATACCGAGGCCTCGGCGGCGAAGGCGGTTGAAATCCTCGCCGATTTTCCGGGCCCGGAGCTGGCGATGACGCGGTCGACGATGGCGCAGGTCGCGATGTTGAAATGGGAGTTCGCGGCCGCGATTTCGCATGCCGAAAAGGCGATCGATTACGCCAAAGGCCACGACGACAGGCGTATCCTGAGCCACGCCTACAACAACCTCGCCTGCTGTATCGGCCGCGACGAAGTCGATCGCATCCGCGAACTGTTCGCCAAAAGCATCGACCTGGCGGCCGGCATCGAAGACTGGGACGACGTGGTCCGTGGCTATGTGAACTGGTCGGAAAGCGAGTATCACCGGCAGGAATACGAACGCGCCTGCACGCTCGCCGACAAGGGCATTGCCCTGTGCAGAGAGCATCAGCTCGACGGATTTCTGCGCTATCAGTCCGGGATCAAGGCCTGGAGCCTCGTCGCCCTCGGACGCTGGGACGAGGCCGAAGACATGGTGGAAACCGGGCTGTCCACCTTCGCGGAAGGGGACCAGGGCCAGTTCCGGTTCCCCTCGGCGGTCGCGCTGGTTCAGCTCATGTCGCGCACCGGGCAAGGGGCGGAGCCACGGGTGCTGGACGAGATCGAAAAGTCCGCGCGCTGGATCGGCGAGCTGCAGCATCACTGGATATACGCAACGATGCTGGCGGAACGGGCCTGGCTCGGCCTCGGCGACGAAGAGGCCGCCCTCGAGCAGCTCGAGACCGTGCTGCGGCGGGTGCAGGATCCGGGGTTGGTGCCGGACGTGCTGGTCTGGCTGAGACGGCTGCGGCCGGCGCAGGGCTTCGACGGGACCGCGACGCTGCCGAAGGCTCAACGCCTCCTGCTCGCCGGTGACTGGCGAGGTGCCGCCGAGGAATGGGCTGCGCGCGCGGCTCCGTTCGAGCGGGCGCTCGCGCTGTGCGAGGGCGACGCGAAGGCCTGCGAGGAGGCGCTGGAGATACTGTCGGAGCTGGGCGCGGATGCGGTGGCGGAACGGGTGCGGGCAGACATGCGGCGGCGTGGCCTTGCCGCGGTCCCGCGCGGGCCACGCCAGAGCACCCGCGCGAACCCGAGGGGGCTCACCCGCCGGCAGATGGCCGTGCTGGCCCTCGTCGAACGGGGCCTGTCCAACGCCGAAATCGCCGAAAAGCTCTTTGTCTCGCCGAAGACGGTCGATCACCACGTCTCCGCCATCCTGTCCAAGCTGGAGGTGCCGACCCGCGGCCAGGCGGCCGCGGTTGCGCGCGCCGAAGGGCTTGTCGATCCGCCCTAGACGCGCCGGCGGGTTTCCGCGGTCGGGATCTCTGACGATGCAAGGACGAACGGGCCGACCGGTCGCGGGAGGGCCGACCGGCGAGGTGGCATGTCGGCATGCCCGATTGGCGACGCCGCGCGCCCTGTCGTCAACGCCAGCCGCAGGCCGCGGCACGCTCCCGAGACGGGTCACGGGCTTGCGCGCGGTGTCCGGTTTCCGGTGCCGCCCTAATGGTTGTCGCGCGGCACCGGGGCGCCGCTGCCGCCGACCAGGAAATCCAGATCCGCGCCCCGGTCGGCTTGCAGAACGGTCTCGCGGTACAACCTGTCCCAGCCCCGGTCAGAGGCGACGTCGGCGGGCGGTTGCCAGACCGCGCGGCGCTGGGCGAGCTCGACTTCGGACACCTCCAGCTCCAGCGTCCGGGCCGCAACGTCGAGCGCAATCATGTCGCCGTCGCGCACCAGTGCCAGCGGACCGCCGATGGCGGCCTCGGGGGCGATGTGCAGGACGACGGTGCCATAGGCGGTGCCCGACATCCGGGCATCGGAGATCCGCACCATGTCGCGCACCCCGCGTTCGAGCAGCTTGCGCGGGATCGGCATGTTGCCGACCTCGGCCATGCCCGGATAGCCCACCGGCCCGCAGTTCTGCAGCACCATGATCGAGGCTTCGGTGACGTCGAGGTCGTCATCGTCGATGCGCGATTTCAGGTCCTCGATGCTGGTGAACACCACCGCCGGGCCGCGGTGTTTCAGCAGCCGCTCGGTCGCGGCGGACGGCTTGATGACGGCACCGTTCGGGCACAGGTTGCCGCGCAGGATCGCGAGGCCCGATTTCGGCTTGAACGGGCGGTCCAGCGGCTGGATCACCTTGTCGTTGTAACACGCTGCACTGGCGACGTTTTCGCCGATGCTGCACCCGTTCACCGTCGGCGCGTCGGCGTGCAGGAGCCCGGCCGCGGCGAGCCGCTGCAGCACCACCGGCAGACCGCCCGCGTAGCAGAAATCCTCCATCAGGTACTCGCCCGACGGCATCAGGTTGACGAGGCAATCGACGTCCCGCCCGAGCCGGTCGAAATCGTCGAGCGACAGCTCCACGCCGAGCCGCCCGGCGATGGCCAGCAGGTGGACCACGGCATTGGTCGAACCGCCGATGGCCGAGAGCACGCGGATGGCGTTCTCGAAGGCGGGACGGGTGAGGATCCGGCGTGGCGTGAGGTCTTCGCCCACCATCTCGACGATCCGCCGCCCGGACATCCGCGCGAGCCGGTTGCGGCGGGCGTCGGCCGCGGGCAGGGCGGCGTTTTCCGGCAGGCCGAAGCCCAGGGCTTCGACCATCGAGGCCATCGTCGAGGCGGTGCCCATGGTCATGCACGAGCCGATCGAGCGGTTCATCCCGGCCTCGGCGGCGTGGAAATCCTCGAGCGTGATCTCGCCGGCGCGGAGCTGTTCGCTCATCGAGATGATATTGGTACCCGAGCCGATGATCTGGCCGCGGTAGTCGCCGCGCAGCTGCGGCCCGCCCGATACGCCGATCGCCGGCAGGTTGGCGCTGGCCGCCCCCATCATCAGCGCCGGCGTGGTCTTGTCGCAGCCCATCAGAAGCACGACGCCGTCGAGCGGATGGGCGCGCAGGGCCGCCTCCACGTCCATCGCCGCGAGGTTGCGGTAGAGCATCGCGGTCGGCCGCATGGTGACCTCGCCGAGCGACGAGACCGGGAACTCCAGCGGGTAGCCGCCGGCCTCGAGGATGCCTGTGCGCACGTGGTTGGCGAGATCGCGGAAATGCATGTTGCACGGCACCAGCTCGGACCAGGTGTTGCAGATGCCGATCACCGGCTTGCCCTCGAACATGTCCTGGGGGGTGCCGGTGTTCTTCAGGAACGACCGGTAGTAGAAGCCCATCTTGTCCTGGCGTCCGAACCAGCCCTGGCTGCGAAGGTTTTTCTTGTCGCTCATGGTGCACTCCCTTGTCACTGGGCCGCTGCGCGCCGCGCGGTCTCAGGACGCCTCAGATGTCGGGCAAGGTCTCGCCGACGGTTTTTACGATGTCGCGGGCCTCGGCGAGCGACCGCAGCCCGCCGGTACCCCCCGCCGCCTGCACCGCACCGGCGCCGCAGGCGTTGGCCAGCCGCAGGCAGTCGGCATCTTCCCACCCGGCGAGCAGCCCGTAGACGAAACCGGCGTTGAAAGCGTCGCCGGCGCCGGTGGTGTCGACCACTTCCGCCGCGAAGCCGGGGTGGCGGACCAACCCGCCGGTGCCGAGGCAGAGCCCGCCGTCCGCCCCGGCCTTCATCGCCACGCGGCGCGCGCCGAGATCGGCCAGCGCTGTGAGAGCGTTTTCGGGCCTGGTCTGTCCGGTCATCGCAAGGGCTTCGTCGCGGTTGGGCAGGAACAGGTCGGTGAGCGGCAGGATTGCGGCGAGGGCCTGGCTGTCCCACCGCCCGGTCGGATCCCAGCCCGGGTCGACCGAGACGGTGCAGCCAGCGGCCCGGGCGGCGCCGAGCAGCGCGGGCAGATCCGGGCGCAGAGCATCGAGCAGGAACAGCGAGCCGGTATGCAGGTGGCGGGCGCGGGCGAAGGCGGCGGTATCGACGTGGGCGCCGCTCATCGCCGCCATCGAGCCAAGCCGGGTGAGCAGCAGCCGGTCGCCGGGGTAGGTGACCGAGACGGTGACGCCTGTCGCGCGCGCCGGATCGCTGCGGACCATCGCGGTCTCTACCCCCTCGCGGGCGAGGGCGTTGCGGCAGAAGGCGCCGTAGTCGTCGTCACCGACCACCGAGGCCAGCGCCGTCGTCAGGCCGAGGCGTTGCATCAGAACGCAGGCGATCGCGGTGGAACTGCCGAGCGTCAGGGTCTCGTCGGTGTAGACCTGTTCGGTGCCCAGCACCGGGCCGGAGGCGGTAAAGCCGGACAGGATCAGATCGGGGTTCAACTCTCCGATGGCGAGGATATCGAGCACCTTGGGCACAGGCTCAGAACACCACGACTTTGGACAGGTTGACCGGTGCGTCGGGGTTCTGCCCACGCCTGCGCGCGGTGGCAAAGGCGAACATCTGCGCCGGGAGCATCATGAGCGCTGCGGCCGGGCTCTCCTCCACGTCCGCCGGCCCTGAAACCGCGAGGTCGGCCACCTTGTCGTAGGCATCGGCATCGGGGCCGACCACGAGCAGGGCAGCACCAAGCGCTTTGACGTCGCGCGCCAGCGCCAGGCCGTGGTCGCGGTCCGACAGGGTGAACAGGCAGACGAGCGTTTGCGCGTCGGCGCAGGCCTTGGGGCCGTGCCGGTAATCGAGGCTGTGATAGGCTTCCGAGGTGGCGATGGCCATTTCCTGGATCTTCAGCCCCGATTCCAGCGCCAGCGGGTGCGACGGGCCCGAGCCGAGGAAGACGAACCGGTCGAAGCTGCGCAGATTGGCAAGATCGCGCAAGGCTTGCGCATGGGTTGCGATCATCGCCCGTCCGGCATCGGGCAGGCGCGCGAGGGCGGCGCGGTCGTCGGCGCGGCCGGTGAGCCATTGCCAGGCGATCAGCATCGAGGTGAAGGAGCGCAGCATCACCAACCCGTCCTCAAAGCCCTCCTCGATCAGCATCGGGTGGTCGGCCTGCGCGATCAGCGACGAGCCCGCGGTGCAGCTCACCCCGATGGTGGTGAAGCCGGCGGCGCGCAGGCGGCTGTCGGCCAGGATCAGCTCGCTCGACTCGCCCGACCGCGAGAAACCGACCGCGAGGCGGGCGGTGTCGGAGGGGTGGGTCTCCCAGGCGTCGAGCAGCACTTCGCAGGATGGCACGGCCCGGACCCGGTAGCGGCGGCGACGGAGCCAGTCGGCCACGGCCAGCGCGAGGTAATAGGAGGTGCCGGACCCGAGCAGCAGGATCTCGTCGTAGTCCTCGAGCGCGACCGGCAGGGTCAGCCCGCCGGCCTCGAGCCGGGCAATGAGCGCTTTCCAGACATCGGGTTGCGAGATCAGTTCAGCCCAGGTCACGTCTCCGGCGGTCATAACAGGCACTCCTTGGATCAAACGGGCGGCGGCACGGGATTGAGCGGGGGTCGGCCCGCGAGCACCGCGAGCGCATTTTCCACCGCCAGCCGCGCGGCATCGGACTTTGCATTATGCGTGAGCCCGGCCATATGCGGGGTGAGGATGGTATTGTCGAGCGAAAACAGCGGGCTGTCGGTCAAGGGTTCATGCTCGAACACGTCGAGCGCGGCGCCGGCGATGCGGCCCCGCCTGAGCGCGCTGGCCAGGGCGGCCTCGTCGACAAGCTCGCCGCGGGCGACATTGACGAGATGGGCGGTCGGTTTCATCCGGTCGATCTCGGCGGCGCCGATCATCCGGCGGGTCTGGTCGTTGAGCGAAGCATAGAGGCTGACCACGTCGGCGCGGGCCAGGAGCACATCGAGCGGCACGAAGTCCATCCCCAGCTCGCGACCGAGGGCCTCGTCCGGAGTGCGGGTGTGGCAGATCAGCTCCATGCCGAAGGCCCTGGCGCGCCGCGCGGCTTCGCGGCCGATCTGGCCAAGGCCGACGAGACCGAAGGTGGCGCCGACGACGTCGAGGCTGCTGTCGGTTTCGGCCGCCCATTTGCCGGCCCGGATGGCGCGGTCGCCGCCGCGGATCTGGCGAGTGATCGCCAGCATCAGCCCGATCGAAAACTCGGCGCATTGCGCGGCGTTCACGCCCTTGACGTTGGTGACCGCGATGCCGCGGGCGGCGGCGGCGGCGAGGTCGATATTGTCGCTGCCCGAGGTGTGCAGGGCGATGACCCGGCAGCGGGGGGCAAGGTCGAGTGCTGCGGCGTCGACGCCCATCACCCGCCCCATGACGATGGCGTCGGTGGCGGCGAGGTCGGCGAGGCCGCGGCGGACGATCTCGGGAAACGGCACCAGCCCGTCGACGTAATGCACCTCATGCCCGCAGTCCGACAACAAGGCCACGGCCTTCGGCAGCGCGCTCAGGCTGTCGGAGATCACGGTAATCCGCATCTCAATCGATCCTCTGGCCGTCGGCTCCGAACAGATGGGCCTTGGCCGGGTCGGGGGCCAGATGAACGATGTCGCCGCGCGCGAGCGCCAGCCGGTCCTTGGTGACGACGGCGAGCTGGTGGTGGTCTTTCTCGGCGAGGATCAGGGTCTCGTTGCCCATCGCCTCGTAGGTGGTCACGGTGGCGGCAAACCCGGCGCCCTCCTGCACCACCGCCATTTCGTCCGGGCGCATGCCGAGGGTCACCTTGCCCCGGGCCGCGACGCCTTCGGGCAGGTCGAACACGAAATCCTCCGCCAGCCGCAGCTGGCCGCCGACCGCCTCGCCCTCGAACAGGTTCATCGAGGGTGAACCGATGAAGGTGGCGACGAACAGGTTGGCAGGGCGGTCGTAGAGGTCGAGCGGGGCGCCGACCTGCTCGATCACCCCGTCCCGCAGCACCACGATCCGGTCGGCCATCGTCATCGCCTCGATCTGGTCGTGGGTGACGTAGATCGAGGTGACCCCGAGGCGTTTCTGCAGATCGCGGATCTCCGAGCGCATCTGCACCCGCAGCTTGGCGTCGAGGTTCGACAGCGGCTCGTCGAACAGGAAGACCTTGGGGTTGCGCACGATGGCGCGGCCGGTGGCGACGCGCTGGCGCTGGCCGCCGGAAAGCTCTTTCGGGTAGCGGTCCAGAAGCTCGGCCAGACCCAGCGAGTCCGCCACGTCGCGCACCATCCTGGCGGCGGTAGCCTTGTCGTGGCCGGCAAGCTTCAGCGAGAACCCCATGTTCTCGGCCACCGTCATGTGCGGGTAGAGCGCGTAATTCTGAAACACCATCGCGATGTCACGGTCTTTCGGCGGCATGTTGGTGATGCGCTGGTTGTCGATCGCCACTTCGCCCGAGGTGACCTCCTCGAGCCCGGCGATCATGCGCAGCAGGGTGGACTTGCCGCAGCCCGAGGGACCGACGAGGATGACGAACTCGCCGTCGCCAATTTCCAGAGAGACATCGCGGATCACGTCCACGGTGCCGAAACTCTTGAACAGGTTGCGCAGCGATACCGTGCTCATTGGGCCGACTCCCCGGGTTTGGCGGCTTGCCAAACGATGCGGCCGAAGCGCTCAAAAGTAAACATGTTTCTGCACTGAATCCGCGCGAAGTTGCTCCGAGCGCCAACCTGGAAGGGGCCGGCCCCCATGATTTTATGGTGCTTCAACGGCCATTCAAAAAGCTCAAAACCGAGCAAGAATGAGTTGGTTTTTGCTTATTCTGTGCTAGGGTTGACCCATCAGGAGGAATCGGGGGGCGTTTTGCGTCCCGGCATTGGGAGGACATCATGACCATTCAACAGACCCGCGTGGCGCTTGCCATTGTGCTCGCCGGCTCGACCGCGCTGACCGCGCCGGCGCTCGCCCAGGACAAGACGATCCAGATCGCCACCCACTACAACCAGGACCAGATGGCGGCGCTGCTGGCCTGCTTCTCGGACTACGAAGCCGCCAATCCCGGCATCAAGATCGAGTTCCAGCAGTCGAGCTACCGCGACTTCCTGCAAACGATCCTGACCGCCCGCGTCGGCGGCACGGCGCCCGATATCTACAACATCTATTCGATCTGGGCGCCGCAGCTGGCCGCGGCCGGCACCCTCGACGAACCGCCCGCCGGGGTGCAGGACTGGATCCGTGCGAGCTACGGCGAGGGCACGGTCGGGGCCGCCACGATCAACGGCACGCTCTGGGGCATCCCGACCGAACTGTCGGTCTACCAGCTGTTTTACAACAAGAAGCTGCTGGCCGAGGCCGGCTACGACGCGCCGCCGGCGACCTGGGCGGAACTGAAGGAAATCGCCGCCGCGATCACCGAGAAGAACGACCAGGGCAACATCACCACCGCCGGCTATGTCTACGGGCCGTCGGTCGCCAACGCCGTGCACATCTACTACAGCCAGATGTATGCCCAGGGCGTCGCGCCCTATTCGGACGATTTCCGCACCACCAACTTCACCGATCCGGAATCGGTCAAGATCATCGAACGCCAGGCCGAGCTGTTCGCCGAAGGGATCACCTCGGCCTCGGTCTCGACCGACGATTTCCCGGCCGGCCGCGCCGGCATGGCGATCATGGCCAACTGGAACAAGGCCGGGCTTCAGGAAGCCTTCGGCGACGAATTCGAAGCCACCGTGGGCATCGCCCCGATCCCGAACGACGGCGGCGACCCGGGCACGATGCTGTATTCGTTCTTCTGGGCGGTCGATTCCACTTCGGACGCCAAGGAAGAGAGCTGGGCGCTGCTCGAATGGCTCAACAGCCAGCAGGATGGCAAGGATCTGTCCTGCACCGGCCAGATGCTGAACGATCTCGGCGCGCTCAGCGGCAACCTCGCCGATCTCGCGGCGATGCCGACCGACGATTTCTTCACCGCGCCCTTCGTCGCGGCGGTCGAGAGCGGTGCCGCCAAGAGCCAGCCCAACATCTGGCAGGCCAGCGAAAACGACCGGATCCTGCGCTCCTATATCGAGCAGGTCTGGTCGGGCGACATGAGTGCCGCGGAGGCGATGGCGGCGGCCGACGCCGAAGTGACCGCGATCCTGGCCGAACAGGAATGAGCTGAACCCGAGGGGGGCGACAGATGACGGACCGGACCAGACCCGACACCGCCGCCGCCCCCCTCGTCGATCTCGTCGACGCGCCGCGCCCCACCTTCGCGCAGCGGGTATCGTCGAAATCGGTCGCCCCGTGGATCTTCATCGCCCCGGTGCTGGCCTTCGGTCTCGTCTTCTTCCTGCTGCCGCTGGGCTATGCCGCGTTCATCTCGCTCACGCGCTGGAACAGCCTGTCGCCGCCGAAATGGGTGGGGCTCGCCAACTACGAATACCTGCTGTTCACCGACCCGCGGTTCTGGGACACGTTCTGGAACACGATCTACTTTGCCGCCGGCACGCTGGTGATCGGCATCCCGCTGGCGCTGGTGCTGGCCTATGCCTTCACCCGGGCCTGGGGCCAGGCGGTCTGGCGCTCGATCTACTGGCTGCCCTACGTCACCAATGTGGTCGCGGTGGCCTATATCTGGCAGTTCCTGCTCGACGACAGCTTCGGGCTGGTCAACCGGGCGCTGGGCCTCGTCGGCCTGCCCGGGCCGGGCTGGCTGACCGATCCCTCGCTGGCGATGACCTCGATCATCCTGATCTTCGTCTGGATGCAGCTCGGGCATAACCTGCTGTTGTTTTCCGCCGGGTTGTCGTCGATCGACGAGAGCTATTACGAAAGCGCCCGGCTTGATGGCGCCGGCGAGCGGCAGCTGTTCTGGTACATCACCATCCCGCTCTTGAAGCCGACGCTGCTGTTCGTGCTGATCACCAATTTCATCACCGGCCTGAGCTACTTCGTGCTGATGCTGGTGATGGCCGATGTCGCCCCGCGCGGGCCGCTGCGGGTCACCGGGCTCTACATGTACGAAATGGCGTTTGCCGATCTCCGGCTCGGCCGCGCGTCGGCCACGGCCTATATCCTGTTCACCCTCGTCCTCGTCGTCACGCTGGTGCAGCTCAGGCTGTTCCGCCGCGGCGGTGTCGAGGCGCATTAGCGAGGCGCGCCGATGGCCATCGTTAAATCCCAAAGCCGCAGTGCCATATTCTGGCGGATCGCCAGCTACACGATCCTGTCGGTCGGCGCGATCATCATGGTGGTGCCGTTCCTCGACATGTTCATCGGCGCCCTGCGCACGCCCGCCGAGCGGCTGGCGCGCCCGCCGGTCTACTGGCCCGGCGATCCGCAATGGATCAACTTCAAGCGCGTGTTCACCGAACTGCCGACCTGGACCTGGCTGTTCAACTCGGTGTTCATCACCCTCGCCGTCACCGCGATCCAGCTCACCACCAGCGCGATGGCGGGCTATGCGCTGGCCAAGTACCGCTTCTTCGGCCGCAACCTGCTGTTTCGCACCGTGCTCGGGGCGCAGATGTTTCCGTTCTTTTTGTTCATCATCCCGATGTTCTTCATCCTGCGCTATTTCCCGCTTGCGGGGGGCAACTCGATCCTGGGGCAGGGCGGTTCGGGGTTTCTCAACAGCTACACCGCGATCATCCTGCCTTTTGCCGTCACCTGGTACGGGATCTTCCTGATGCGGCAGTTCTTCATCACCGTGCCCGACGAGCTGATCGACGCCGCCCGGCTCGACGGCGCCGGCGAGTTTCGCATCTTTCTCAAGATCGTGCTGCCGCTGGTGGTGCCGGGGCTGGCGACGCTCGGCATCTTCGTCTTCGTCTACCAGTGGAACGAGGTGATCTGGACCATGACCATCACCCGCACCGCGCCGGATCTGCAGACCCTGCCTGTGGGCATCTACCTGTTGCGCGGCGCCTTCACCGAGGAGGCGACCAAATCGCTGCAACAGGCGGCCGTCGCGGTCTCGGTGGTGCCGGTGATGGTCACCTTCCTCGCGCTCCAGCGGTACTACATCCGCGGATTGATGGCCGGATCGGTGAAGGGCTGAGCGATGGATATCGACGAGCTGGAAGCCGAGATCGCCCGCCTGTCGGCCCGGCCCTATGCCGAGATCGGGGTGCCGATGTACATCGTGCCGGAAAACCTCTGCGACGGCGCCGCGGCCCCCGCAGCGGCCGAGCCCAACGCCCTGTCGCGCGCCTTCGACGCGGCGGTGGCGGCGCTGGAAGCCAGGCGCGGCCCGCTCAGGGCCGAAGATCTCGCCCGGATCATCGAAGTGCTGGCCGAGCACAGCTTTGTCGACCGCCCGTTTTCGGCCCTGGCCGGAGAGGACGAGGCGTGATCCGGCTGCCCCGTTCCGTGCCCGAAACCGCCGCCGAGCTGTCGCAGGGCTTTGCCGGCGGGCAGGCGATCCGGCTCATCAACTATCATTCGACGCCGCGCCGGCGGGAGGCCGAGTACCGCCGCCAGCTCCGGGCCTGCGCAGGCAGCCACGCGGGGCTCGACGGAGACGGCCTCGCGCGGCTGATGGCGGGGGAGCGGGTCTCGGACAGGCCGCTGCTGGTGCCGGTCCTGTTCGAAGGCTTTCGCGACAACATCGACGTGATCCTGCCGATCATCGAGGCCTGCGGCTTCACCGCCTGGTTCTTCATCCCGCCCGCCTTCCTGACCGTGCCGGTGGCGCACCAACGCGGCTTCGCCGAACGCCAGACCCTGATCTACCCGCACGACGACTACCCCGGCGAGCGCATTTCGATGACCTGGGACGAGGCGCGGGCGGCGCATCGGCGCGGCCACCTGATGGCCTGCCATTCGCGCACCCATACCGAGCTCACGCCGGAGACGTCCGACGACGTGCTGCACGACGAGATCGTGCTGGCCAAGCACGAGTTCGAGGCCGGGCTCGGTGCCGAGGTCGAGATGTTCTGCTACCTGCGCGGGGCCGAATGGGGGCTCAACCCGCGGGCCGACGCGATGCTCGCCGGCGCGGGCTACCGCTACCTGTTTTCCAACTTCCGGCTGCAGAAGATCGCATGACCCGGGCGCTCCGCGATAGCCTCGCCCGGGACGGCGGCGTGCGGGTGGTCAACTACCACAACACGCCCGCCTTTCGCGCCGGGCAGTACGACGCCGAGTTCGCCGCGCTGGCAGCGCGCTACGATCCGGTCGACGAAGCCGGGCTCGATGCCTACCTCACCACCGGGCGCTGGTCCGGGCCGCGCCCCGGGGTGATCCCGGCCTTCTACAACGGGTACCGCAACACCTATGACGTCGCCCGGCCGCTGCTGGAAAAACACGGGTTGGTGGGGTGGTTCTTTGCCGTGTCGGGCTATTCGAGCTGTCCGGTTTCCGCCCAACTGACCTGGGGCGCGGCGCGTACGCTCACGACGGTGCCCGGCGAATATGCCGATGGCCGCTACGCCCTGTCCTGGGACGAGTTGCGCAGGCTCGATGGCCCGCATGTGGTCGCCAGCCACACCCGCAGCCACAGCAAGGCCGGGCTGGACGACCCGGCGCGGCTCGACGACGAGATCGTCGGCGCGCAGGAGGATTTCACCCGCGAGCTTGGCCACCCGGTGCGCAGCTTCGCCTGGCTGATGGGCAGCGCATACGGCGAGAACACGGCGGCGGATGCCGCGGTCGATCGCGCCGGCTATGACTTCCTGTTCTCGAATCTCGCGGTGCAGAAACTGCCGCGGGGTCGCGCCTGTCAGGCCGAGTAGATCCAGACCACCGCAGGGTCCTCCGCCACGAGCGGCAGGAGAGTCGCGTCGGCGAGCGCCAGCACGTCGAGGGCGCCGAGGATTTCCTCGCCCGCCCGGACCTTGCCTTCGGCCACCAGCGCCAGCGTCTCGGAGACCGGCAGATCGAGCGCTTCGCCCGGTGCAAGCGATACCCGCCGCAGCGACAGATGCTCGCCCTTGACCAGCTCCCCCTCGGCCAGGTGACACCCGATCCGCCCCTCTGCCTCTGCTCTGGCATAGGCCACCAGCGCCGGGGAGGACGGCGCCAGGCGGTAGGCGTGATAGGGTGTCATGTAGAGCTGCGCCCCGGTGGCGAGGTCGGCCCCGATCGGATGCGCACCGGCGATGTCGATGCGCACCGTGCCGGTGATCGGGGTGATCCAGACCTCGTCGATCTCGCTTTCACCCTCGATCACCCGGCCGGGGGCGAACCGGTAGACGCGCAGCGATTTCAGGCGTTTGAACCCGGTCACACCCTGGTCGATATCGACCGGGCGGGGGCAGGGGCCGACGCCGGGCAGCTCGATCATGTTGCCCTCGTCGGGCCGGATCACCATCGCACCGCTCATGACGCGAACTGCGGCAGGTGGTCGGCGTGGCCGGCGATCAGCGCCTCGGTGAGCGCGCGCGCGGTGTCGCCGTCGGCGACGGTGCCATCGGCCAGCATCGCCTCGACCATGAGGTCGCGCGAACCCTTGACCGCGGCGTCCACGGTCAGCTCGATGGCGGCGATCTTGGCGGCGAGCTTGTCGATCAGCGGTCGCGGCAGGGGGTCGGGCCGGAGCTGGGCAAACCCGCCGCCGAGGGCGGCTGCGTTGCACTCCACCACGGCATGGTCGGGCAGCCAGGGGGCGATGCCGTCGTTCGGCAGGTTGACCGAAAACACCGCGCGCTCGTCGTACATCAGCGAGTGCATGATCTCGAGCAGTTGCTCGCTCTCGCCGGGGACGTTCTCGTAGTATTCGCGCGGCAGCGGGTCGGCGGAATTGGCGATGGCGACCATCTCGTCATACCAGGTGTCGCCGAGCGCGATCCGCTCGTCGATCGGGAAGGCGTCGCGCCCGAGGACGTGGCCGTGATAGGCCCCGCCGGGGAAGCGCTCGGGGAAGAACTCGGCCACGTGCCGGTCCATCGCGCAGGGAAAGATCGAATGTTCGCGGAATACCCCCCAGCTCAATGGGTCGTCGGCCCAACGCGGGGTGCGGCCGTCTTCGACGATGTTGGGCCAGGTCTGCTTGGCGGCCAGTTCCGCTTCCAGCGTCGCTTCCTGCTGGTCGAGCCGGGCGTGGATCAGCGGGATCGCATCGGCACCATTGAGCCTCAGGCGGGTGAGGAAGGTCAGGTGGTTGAGGCCGATGCCGAAGGAGCTGATCGAGTGTGCCGGCACCTCGAGAAAGCGTTCGATCTGGCGCTCGATATGGGTGACACCGTGGCAGAGCCCCGTCACCGGCACCCCGGTCTCGCGCCGGATCGCCCGGCAGATCGCTGTCATCGGGTTGGAATAGTTGAAGAAATAGGCGTCGGGGCAGAGATCTTCGATGTCGCGGGCAATGTCGAGCATCGGCGGGATCATCCGCATCGCCCGGCTGATGCCGCCGGGCATCGCGGTGTCGCCCACCGGCTGGAAGATGCCGAAGCGGCGCGGGATCTCGATGTCCTGCTGCCAGCCGACGCGCCCGCCGACGGCAATGGTGGTCGAGACGAAATCGGCCCCCGGCAGCACTTCGCGCCGGTCGGTTGTGGCGGTCACCGGGATGTCGGCACCCTTGGCGGCCAGCATTTTCGCCACCAGCTTGGCGACCGCGTCCAGCGTCACCGGGTCGATGTCGACCAGGGCGAGCTCCCACTTGCCGGCCTCGCCGGCGAGGATGATGTCGGCGACCAGACGCTGGGTGAAAACGGTGCTGCCGGCGCCGATCAGCACGAGTTTGGTGCGGGACATGGACGACCTCCTTCAGGCTCGCTCGCACCCCGGAGGATACGGAGAAACGCGCAAAAGTCCACACAGATATGACCGGATTTGAGCGGTTTTTCTCGCCTCGGGCGCCGGGCATGGTATAGAAGGGGCAAAGCGCCTGTCACGGCGCGATACAGCGACAGGAGGCCCGCTCATGATCCGTGCGGAGCGACAGGAACGCATTCTCGCCGCGCTGGCCCGCAAGGGCACGGTCAGCGCCCAGGACCTGGCGGTCGAGCTGGGGGCCTCGCTTGCAACCGTGCGCCGCGACATCGCCGATCTGGCGACACGCAATGCGCTCACCCGCACCCGGGGCGGCGCCCGCCTGCCCAATCGGCGCACCGAGCTGCCGTTCGACGCCAAGATGATGGCGCATCTGATCGAGAAACGGCGGATCGGGGCCGAGGCCGGCAGCCGCATTCCCGACGGCAGTTTCATCGCCTGCGGCGGCGGCACCACGGTGTTGCAGATGCTGCCGGCGATCCGGGCGAAATCGCTGCGGCTGGTGACGACGGCGGTGAACGTGGCGCTGGAGCTGCGCGACACGCGCAGCGTCGAGGTGATCCTGACCGGCGGCACCCTGCGACGGCGCACCGCCGAGACCGTCGGTCACATCGCCGAACGCACCCTGAGCGAGTTCAACTTCCATATCGCCGTGATCGGTGTCGACGGGATCGATCCGGAGAAGGGCTTTACCACCTACGACCCGAACGAGGCGCATGTGAACCGGGTGATGCTGGAGCGCGCGCGCGAGGTCTGGATCGTGGCCGATCACTCGAAGTTCGACGTGGTGTTGCCGGCGGTGCTGGTGCCGATCGCACGCGCCACCAGGCTGTTCACCGATACCGGTGCGCGTGAGGAACAGGTGGCGCCGCTGGAAGCGGCCGGGGTCGAGGTGATCCGGGTCTGATCGGGTGCCGGGGTTACCGCCCGCCGGTTACCGGCAGGATGGCCCCGACAACGTAGCTGGCGCGGTCCGACAACAGCCAGACCACGGCCTCGGCGACCTCCTCGGCACGGCCGGCCCGGCCCAGCGGCACGCCGCCGGCCAGGCGATTGGCGCGGTCCGGGTCGCCGGACGCCGCCTGCATCTCGGTGTCGATCAGCCCGGGGCGGATCGCGTTCACCCTGATGCCGTGGGGGGCGGCCTCCTTCATCATGCCGATTGTCAGGCTCTCGACCGCGCCCTTGGAGGCAGCGTAATCGACAAACTCGCCGGCCGCGCCGAGCGGGGCGGCCATGGACGACATGTTGACCACCGCGCCGCCTTCGCCGCCGGCGATCATCCGGCGCAGCGCCTCACGGGCGACGAGGAAGGCGCCGGTGGCGTTGACGTCGAAGATCCTCTGCCAGCGCGCGAGCGCGATCTGGTCGAGCGTGGTGGCCTCGGCCAGGATGCCGGCGTTGTTGACCACCCCGCGCACCGGCCCGAACGCGGCTTCGAGCCCGTCGAACATCGACGTCACGTCGGCCTCGCGCGCGACATCGCCCCTGAGCGCCACGGCGCGGCCGCCCGCGGCTGCGATCTCGCGCACGACCGCGTCTGCGGCCTCGGCATGGGCGGTGTAGTTCACCCCCACGGCCCAGCCGTCGCGTGCGGCCAGGCGACAGCAGGCCGCACCGATGCCACGGCTGCCGCCGGTGACCAGCAGCGCTTTCATCCGCGCGCCTTGACGATGCCCAATGCGATGTCCACCAGCATGTCCTCCTGTCCGCCCACAAGTTTGCGCCGCCCGGCCTCGACCAGCAGTTCGCGGGCATCGACGCCGTAGGTCTCGGCGGCCCGCTCGGCATGGCGCAGGAAGCTCGAATAGACCCCGGCAAAGCCCACGGTCAAGGTCTCGCGGTCGACCCGCACCGGGCGGTCCTGCAACGGGCGCACGAGGTCGTCGGCGGCGTCCTGCAGGGCGAAGAGATCGCAGCCATGTTCGTAGCCGCTGCCGTCGATGGCGGCGATGAAGGCTTCGAGCGGGGTGTTGCCTGCACCCGCGCCCATGCCGGCGAGCGAAGCGTCGACCCGCACAGCGCCTTCCTCGACCGCGACGATGCTGTTGGCGACGGCGAGCGAGAGGTTCTCATGCGCGTGGATGCCGATCTGGGTCTCGGGCCGCAGGGCCGCACGGTAGGCCCGCACCCGTGCGCGCACCCCGTCCATCCGCAGGGCGCCGGCGCTGTCGGTGATGTAGACGCAGTGCGCGCCGTAGCTTTCCATCAGCCTGGCCTGTTCGGCCAGGGCCTCGGGCGGCGACATGTGGTTCATCATCAGAAACCCGGCCACATCCATTCCCAGCTCGCGCGCCGCGCCGATGTGCTGGGCGGTGATATCGGCCTCGGTGCAATGCGAGGCGATCCGGATCGAGGTCACGCCGAGATCGGCGGCCCGGCGCAGCTCTTCGACGGTGCCGATCCCGGGCAGGAGCAGCGTGGTCAGCGCCGCGCGCTTGCAGTGTTTCGCCGCCTCGGCGATCCATTCGTCGTCGCTGTGACGGCCGAAGCCGTAGGTGAACGAGGTGCCGGCCAGCCCGTCGCCATGGGCCACCTCGATCGCGTCGACCCCGGCCGCGTCGAGCGCCTGGACGATGTCGCGGACCTGGGCGAGGTCGTACTGGTGACGGATCGCGTGCATGCCGTCGCGCAAGGTGACGTCCTGGATATAGAGCCGGGTCATGATCCGCCCTCCAACAGCCGCTCGCCGGTGCGCATCGCCGCCGAGGTCATGATATCGAGATTGCCGGCGTATTTCGGCAGGTAGTGCCCGGCCCCTTCGACCTCGAGAAAGACCGAGATCTTCTGGGCCTCCTCGACCTGTTCGATCTGCACCTCGTGTTTCAGCCGGTAACCGGGCACATAGGCCGCGACCTCCACGACCATGTTGCCGACCGCACCGCGGATCGCCTCGGCCGCGGCGGGCTCGGCGAGGCAGATCACCGTGTCGCGCATGATCAGCGGCGGTTCGGCGGGGTTGAGGATGATGATCGCCTTGCCACGGTCGGCGCCGCCCACCACTTCCAGCGCCCGGGCGGTGGTCTGGGTGAACTCGTCGATGTTGGCGCGGGTGCCGGGCCCGGCCGATTTCGATGCGATCGAGGCCACGATCTCGGCGTAACGCACCTTCGTCACCGCGCTGATCGCGGCGACGATCGGCACCGTCGCCTGGCCGCCGCAGGTGACCATGTTGACCACCCGCTCGCCGGCGTGCTGGCCGATGTTGACCGATGGCACCACGTAAGGCCCCACCGCGGCCGGGGTCAGGTCGATGACGCGCAGGTCCCGCCCCTCGAGGGCGGCCAGGTTGAGCTGGTGCGCACCGGCGCTGGTGGCGTCGAACACCGCGCGCACGCCCTCGAACTCCGGCAGCCGGAGAAGCCCCTCGACGCCCTCGGCGGTGGTGGCGATGCCCATGCGGCGGGCAGCGGCCAGGCCTTCCGAAGCCGGATCGATCCCGGCGACGGCGACGACGTCGAGCACCTTCGACAGGCGCCGGATCTTGATCATCAGATCGGTCCCGATATTGCCCGACCCGATCAGCGCGACAGGATGCCGTTTCATGGAATCTCCCCCGACACGTCCGTTGACACAACCTCGCACAACGCGCGCTTTCACTCAAGTAGGTGCTCGAATTTGAGCGATTGGGGCGGGTCGGTCGCGGGTGACGCGGCGCGACCCCGCGATGTTCGATTTGACCATGAGGTTGTCAAAAAGGAGAGCCGTCATGGACGGTTCGATACATTCCTCCGGGCTCAGGTCGAGCCCGTCACCTGAGCCGCCCTTTTCGCGATGCTTGTGGTTTTCGGGCTGCTCGAAACCCGGGCCGAACGCAGCCAAGACCCACCCGGACGGGGCGGGTGCTGGCCGGCCAATAGCGGTCCGACCGGCCTGAATATGTTTGTGCTCGGCGCCTTGCCGATTTCGGGTGTGGTCTTTGCCGACTGGATGCTGGCGGCCGGGGTCGGGCCGTTCAACCGGATCGAGCGAGCGACCCCGGGCCAGGGACCGTGCCCCGCGCCCAACCCGAAGGAGGTCGCATGACCGAAAAGACCGAAAGCCTGACCCGCCTGATCCGGGAGGTTCGAACCTGTTTCAACCAGCTGCGGTCCCTGGCCGAAAGCACGAACGCCGATCTGGAGGTGACCGCCTCGATGCGGGCGATCCTGGAAAGCCTCTTTCGCGATGTGCCGATGACCGTGCCCGATCTTGCCCGGGCGCGGGGGACCTCGCGCCAACACGTGCAGAAGGCGATCAATGGCCTGCCGGATCAGGGACTGGTGACGGCGGTGGAGAACCCCGGGCACAAACGCTCCGTCCGCGACCATCTGTCACCCGAGGGGCGAGGGGTCTTCGCCGAAATCGGGTCGCGCGAAGCGGCCCCGATGCGGGCCCTGTCGCAGGCCCTCGACCTCGCCGAGATCGAAACCGCGGCCGCGGTGCTGTCACGCCTCAACCAACGGCTCGACCACCTCATCAACCCGGGAGAAACCACGTCATGATTCTCGAAAACGAGGGCCACGGACGTCCCATCGTCATCTCGCTGATCGCGATCGGCGCTGGTGCAATCGCCATCCTGTGGTCCTGGAACACCCTCGCGGTCGATCTCTTCGGGTCGGCGGAAACGGAGTGTCGTCACGCCATTGCTGTTGCCATGGCCCTGATTGCCATATGTTTTCCGGTCGGTCGGTCGAGCCGGTTTGGGCGTTCTCAGGAGGGCTGAAGCCATGTCGCTGAAGGCTGCCAAGGTCCGGCCGTTCGGCGAGTCGACCGGCATGATCGGGGAACGGGTGGGTCATATCATGGCCCGCCGGTCGTCCAACCGGACCCGCAATCGACAGACCGTGGAGAGGATGCGCCTGCAACCGGACAGCCCGGTGCTGGAAGTCGGCTGCGGGCCCGGTCTTGCTCCGGACCGGTGTGCCGGTACGGCCCGCGACGGTCGCGCCGTCGGGCAGGATCATTCGCCGACCATGATCGCTCGGGCCCGACGCCGTCTCACCGCCTAGGGTCTGCACCAAAGGGTCGACAGGCAAGCCTCGCCGGACGTGGCCGGGACCGGGTCATCGCCCGCCGCGCCGACCCCGGTGGCCCGAAAAAAGCGCCGGGCGCGACAACGCCGCCGCGCGCGTTCCGGTCAGAGGTCGCGGGCGATTGCCTCGGCCAGCTTCGTCCAGGCGGCCTCGTAGGCCGCGGCCGGATCCTTGCCGCCGGTCTCGGGCGCAGGCAATGTGAGGTCGAATTGCCGGATCGCGCCGCGGCGCGCTTCGGGCCGGACCGCGTAATATCCCGAGAGCGTGACGGAGCCGTCTTCGCGCGCAAACATGTGCTCGACCCGGATGGTCAATTCGAGATCCGGATAGCCCTCGAGCGGCCAGGGCTCCGCCGACACCTGGGCGCCGGTGATGACGCCGAGATTTCGCACCATCGCGCCGGTCATCGCCCGGGTCGGCTCGTCGGCCCAGACCCGGCCGGTGGTTTCGACCAGGGTGCCGTCGGCGGTACGGACGGAGATCTCGGACGCCTGGGCATAGGTCGGCAGCGAGATGTCGCGCACCATCACGCTGCTTGCACTGGTGCGCAGACGAAGCGGCGAGCTTTGTGGATCGACGACGACTTGCGGCGAAGAGGAGGCGCAGGCGGCCAGAATGACAAGGGCCAGAAGCGAAACCGGGGTCTTCATCTCATTACCTCCCTGTGATCAGCGAATTCGGATTGCGTTCGATGGTGCGCGCGAGCGACCGGAAGGATTCGGCTGCTTCCGAGATGTCGCGGATCGCGGATGTGAGATCCACCTCGAACCGCGAGCCGGGGGCATAGCCGGCGACGGCACGTTGCAGGGTCCCGACGGCAGAGTCGAGTCGCGTGACAACCTCCGGCATCTGCTGGGTGGCGGCGTTGATCGCTGTCAGCGAGCTTTCCGCCGCCGCAAGCGTCTTGTTCAGGTTGTCGACCGCACCGCCCGTGCGCAGCTCGGCCAGGGCCACCTGGAGTTCGTCCAGGGTCCCGACGATCGAAGCCGGCAGGGCATCGATCCCTTCGGCGCCCAGCACCGTTTCCAACTGCTTTGCCAGGCGATCGAGCGACGCGGTGAGGTCGCCGAGCGGCAGTTCCCGTATCTCGCTGGTGATGGCTTTGACGTCGTCGGCGAGCCCCGGCAACCGGTCGGAGAACGCGGCGAGACTGGTGGTGATCTGATCCGAGGATTCCAGCGCGGTCAGCAGGTTGGCGAGCCCGGGGCTGTTGCGGACCTCTTCGGCAAGCGCACGCATGTCGGTGGTCGCGGCCTGGAAATCGGCGAGCGCGCCGAGCACATCTTCCGATCCGACGAGGTCGCGCGCCTCCGCGAGCAGGGCGTTGGCGCTCGCCGGAAGCTGGAGCGCGTCGGGGCTGCCGGCCAATTGCTGAACCGAGTCGAGCGCGGCAATGGCCGAGGCCATCAGCTCTTCGATCGGCAGATTGCCGAGCCGGTTTGCCAGCCCGTCGATACCCTCGGTCGCATCGTTGACGCGCGCGGGTGCGGTGGGCACGAGCGGGAAGGGGGTCCGGTCGAACATGAGGGTCTCGGCCGGCGCATCCTCCTGCTGAACGAATTCGAGAATCGCGGTCTGCCCCAGCAGCCCTTCCGACGCCAGCCTGAGCCGCAGCCCGTTCTCGACCCGGTCGGCGAGGGCGGCGCGCTGTTCGTCCCCGGTCAGGCCGGGCTCGAACCCCAGCCGCTCGGGGATGATCTCGAGATCGACCAGCAGTTGGACCTTGCCGGTCGGGGTGTCCGGATCGAGGTATCCGGTGACCGCCGTCACCTCGCCGACACTGGCGCGGCCGAAACGCACGAGCGTTCCGGCGGCGAGCCCGGCCGCGGTCGGATCCACCAGCACCGACACCGGGAGCTTGGTGCCGGCACCTTCGAGCGCGTCGGCGCGTGCGACCCTGGCCGAGGAAAACACGTCGAAGACATGGCCGGTCTCGACGCTGCTGCCGCCGGTGACCAGGGTGCCGAAGGTGACCCCGCCTTCGACCAGGGCGGCGAGGCTGTCGACGTTGAAAGATATCCCCGACGCGCCGATATCGAGCGACAGGCCGGAACTGTCCCAGAACCGGGTCGCGGTGCTGAGGCGCCGGTCGTAGGGGGCCTGGATGAAGGCATCGCGGGTCACGCTCAGGCCGCTCTCCGACAGCACCGGCTTGCCGATCCAGCCGACCTCGATGCCATTGAACAGCACCGGCGCCCCGGCGGCCAGTTGTCCCCCCGACCGCGACCGGAGGACAATCCGCGTGCCGGCCGCGCCGGGCGCGTGCAGCGGTTGATCGGTGAGGGCGGCGAACCGGTCTTTCGCTTCGGTGGGCACGCCGTCCCAGCTGCCTTCGATATAGACGCCCGACAGCACGGTGCTGAGGCCGGTGATCCCGCGCGCCGAGACCTGCGGCGCGACCAGCCAGAACTGCGCCTTGTCGTCGACATAGTCCGCGATTTCCTTTTCCAGGCGGATATGGACTTCGATCGCCGCGAGACCTTCCGAAAAGCTCACCGATTCGACGACCCCGACGTCGAGCTCGCGGAAACGAAGCGGTGTCTGGCCGGCCTCGATCCCGTTGGCGGAGGGAAAGGTGACGGTGATGATCGGTCCGCGGTTGGCGTAGGTCTGCCAGACCATGCCGAGCGCGACCAGAACCGCCAGAACCGGCATCAGCCAGACCCAGGAGAGCCCCCGGGTCCGGTCCGAAGGCTGCGGCGCAGGCAGATTGTCGTCGGTCATCGTCACTCGGTACCCTCTTTCAACTGGTCCCAGATCAATCGCGAGTCGAAGCTTTGAGCCGATAGCATAGTGAACACGACCGAAACAGCGAAAGAAATGGCCGCGATCCCCGGATTGATCGTCGCCAGCGCTTCGAACTGCACCAGCGCGGACAGGATCGCGACGACGAAAACGTCGATCATCGACCACCGACCGATGAACTCCACCAGGTTGTAGACCTGATGCAACCGGTGGGTGTCGCGGCTGTGACGATGCTTGAGTATCGACGCAAGATAGGCGATCGCCATGAACTTGCCTACCGGGATCACGATCGACGCCACGAAGACGATCACGGCGATCCCGTAATTGCCGTAGTTGGCAAGATCGACGACGCCGCCGACGATGGTGCTTTCGGTGGTGTGGAAGAATTGCGTGGTGCGCAGCATCGGGTAGATGTTGGCCGGAACATAGGCGATCAAGCCGGCCGCCCACCAGGCCCAGACCTTCTGCAGCGACAGCGCGTCGCGGCTCTGGAGCGCGGCACCGCAGCGGGCACAGCGTGCCTGCCCCATCGGGGCGACGACGCCACAGCTCCGGCACGCCACGCGCCCGGCACTGCGCGCCGTGATCAGCGGTGGGTGGTGTTCAATTCGGTCCACAAGGTGTGCCTGCACATGAAGGTTTCCTGATAGGCGGTGATCAGAACGACCGCGGCCAGAACCCAGAACGCCGGACCGATCCCGATGGTCGCGAGTCCCGAGAGTTTCACCAAGGCGACGGCGACGCCGATAATGAAGATTTCCGCCATCGCCCAGGGCTTCAACAGAACCGCCCAGCGCAGGGCCAGCGCCGCGCCCGCCAACGCCGGGCGCGCAGCAGCAATCGGGCCGAGCGCATAGATCAGCAGAAAGAACCGGGTCAGCGGAAGCACGAGGATGAAACCCAGCACCGCGAAGGCCAGCGGCACCATGACCCCGTCGGCGAACCCGGCGACGACATCGACGAGCGAGGCGGAAACGGTACGCGCGCCCGATGTCAGGTTGAGGAACGGCACGAACATCGCCAGCCCCATCAGGATCACCGAGGTCAACGCGAGCCCGACCACCGTCACGATCCCCTCGTGTCTGCCGTAGGTCAGCCGGTGACCGCAGCGCAGGCAGGTGGTCGTTCGCGCCGCGACGTCGTCGTCGATGCGGTACATCGTGTCGCATATCGGGCAGGCGATGGTCTGTGTGAGTCCGGGCATCGTCGGTTCCCCCCCTGGCGCGCAGTTTCGCCGGTCCGCCGGTTGTCCGATCGAATGGAACGGTGGGACGGGCACAAGGCCCGCCCCGTGCGCAGACTAGTTCACCGGGCCGAGATATTCCAGCGTCAGTGTCTGGACCGCGGCAGCGACGCTCAGGCCGGTCTGGACCTGCACGCTGAGCGGTTGCAGGGCGAAGTGGCTGTCGCTGCCGCCGACGAGGACGTTTGCCCCGAGCCCGGCACCCGCCGTGGCTTCGACCCCGACGCCGACGTAATCGCCCGCAAGCGATTCCCCGCGCAGGTTTTCAACCACCTCCTCCGCCGAGCCGAGGACCAGCCAGACCAGCGCCGTGTCGCCGGTGACGCCGAGGTCGAGGCCGACCTTGGTGATGGTCCCCTTGTAGCTGCTGCTGGCGCTCTGGTCGGCGGTGGTGAAGGTGCAATCGAAGGTCTTTTTGGAGTAGATGATCGCGCCCCATCCACCCTCGCCCTTGCAGGCAAGCGTGCCCGCCTCGATCCGGGCCAGGGCTCTGTCGTCGGTGGTCGTGGATGTGTCGGTGCCTGCCTCCTGCGCGACCGAGGCGCTCGGAGCAAGGCCGGCGGCAAAGGCTGCGACCGCCGCGGTCGCGGCGATCCGCTTCAGCCAGCCGGCGCGATTTCGGATCGTTTCGAATGTGCTGTCAGAGGGCTGAAGTTCATTGGTCGGAAGGTTCATCTGGCGACCCTTTCAGTTTGCGTTTCGGGTACCGCGACAGCAGTTGTTCACGGCAACGATCCAAGACAGATAATCAAGCCGCATTGGGCGGACAACCGCGAGGAATACGAATAATAACCATGGTTGAAACGAGTTATCTTAATATCAAAGCCAATCCGAGGGCGAAGCAATGCGGACTTTTCTGTTTTTCGTCAAGGCTTTGGGGGCAGGTCTTGATGCGAGTGGCGGTGGCCCTGCCGGTTTCGGACTCCAATCCGTTTTTGGCACGGGTTTTCTGCGCCCGCGGCCCTGAACCGGTCTCGGTGCGGGGACGGGCCGGCGCGCCAGGGCGCGGGCGCCGGGTGGATCGCGCGGGAACGGTCGAAGGGGGAAAGACGGGACGGCCGCGCTTCGACCCGGGCCGCTCGCGAAGGCTTGGCGCGGGGCCCATTCGGTGAAACCGGCGACAGCCCCGGGGGCGGCGTGGAGAAACCTGCGGAGGCGTCGCACGGCATCCGGGGTCCGGTCGCGTCGGCGCTCCGGCCGGACGACCGCCGAACCGGGCGCGCGGTCGTCGTCAGATGATGTCGTCCTCGTCGAAAAGCGGATCTTCTTCGAGTTGCGAGGTCAGTTCGTTCACCGCGGACCCGGCCGTTTTCGGCGATCTCAACGATGCGATATGGAAAATGGCGTCGCCTTCGTTCACCACCGGCATCACCGCGCGGCCGACGATTATGCCGTCGATTTCGGACACGAGCAGGGCCTCGGTTTCGCCGAAAGGGTCGGATATGGCGCCCAGAACATCGCCCTTGCCGACGATGTCGCCTTCGCTCTTGAATGCGCGCAGAAGCCCCCCCATCGGCGCGCGGGTCCACTTGCTGCGCGCGCAGAACAGCGGTTTCGTCTTTGCCTTGGCGACGCGCGACACCGGCAACATGCCGAGGTACCGCAACACCCGCAGGATACCCGAGACGCCGGCGCGCACGCCCATTTCGTCAAACCGCAAGCCTTCCCCGGCCTCGTAGAGCAGGACATCGACGTCCTTTGCCGTGGCCGCGCCGCGCAGCGAGCCGTCGCGCACCTGCGAGGTCAGGACCACGGGGGCACCGAAGGCCTGTGCCATTTCCCTGGTTTTGGGATTGTCGGGCGAGATCCTGATCTGTGCCAGGTTGGTGCGGTGGATCGCCGCCGAATGCAGATCGATACCGAAATCGCTGCGATCGACGATCTCGGTGACGAATTGATTGGCGAGGCGCGACGCGAGCGACCCGCTGGGACGTCCGGGAAAACTCCGGTTCAGATCGCGCCGGTCGGGCAGATAGCGCGAGTGGTTCAGAAACCCGTAGGTATTAACGATCGGCACGACCAGGAGGGTGCCGCGCAGGGTCGACAACACCGGCGTGCGCAGCAACCGGCGCACGATCTCTACGCCGATCACCTCGTCGCCGTGCACCCCTGCGCTCACGAACATGGTCGGTCCGTCGCGGCGCCCATGGATCACGTGCACCGACATCGTCACCGGCGTGTGATCGGACAACACGCTCACCGGCAGGTCGATCGTCATGCGATTGCCGGGAGCGACCGCATGACCCCCGAACGCGAGGGCATGGCGCTTTGGCATCAGCCTTTGCCCCGTGTTTTGGTGTGGCCGGACTTCGCGTTCTTTTCCAGGAATTCGATGATCGTTCCGGCCACGTCCTTGCCGGTGGCCGCCTCGATCCCCTCGAGGCCCGGCGAGGAATTGACCTCCATCACCACCGGGCCGTGGTTCGCGCGCAGCATGTCGACACCGCACACGTTGAGGCCCATCGTCTTGGCCGATCTGACCGCCGTCACCCGTTCTTCGGGCGAGAGCCGCACCAGTTTCGCGGTGCCGCCGCGGTGCAGGTTGGAGCGGAACTCGCCCTCGGCACCGGTGCGCTGCATCGCCGCGATCACCCTTCCGCCGACGACGAAAGCGCGAATATCGGTGCCGCCCGCCTCCTTGATGAACTCCTGGATCAGGATGTTGATGTTGGCGCCCCGGAACGCCTCGATCACCGATTTCGCCGAGCGGTCGGTATCGGCCAGAACGACACCGATGCCCTGGGTGCCTTCCAGCAGCTTGATCACGGTCGGGGCGCCACCGGCAACCTTCAGGACTTCCTCGGTCTGCTTCGGATCATGGGCGAATGTCGTGACCGGCAGGCCGATGCCGTCGCGCGCGAGCAACTGCATCGAGCGCAACTTGTCGCGCGACCGGCCGATCGCGACGCTCTCGTTCAAAGGATACACGCCCTGCATTTCGAACTGCCGCAGAACCGCCATGCCGTAGAACGTCACCGAGGCCCCGATCCGCGGGATGACCGCGTCATAGCGTTGGAGCTTCTCGCCGTCGTAGTAGATCTCGGGGCGTCGAGAGGCGATGTTCATGTAGCAGCGGAGCGTCCGGATCATGTCCAACTGGTGGCCACGCGCTTCTGCGGCTTCCTTCAGGCGCTTGTGGGAATAGAGCTTGTGGTTCTCGGCGAGCAAAGCGATTTTCATTTTTTGGTCTTCTCCTTCTTGGTGCCGGACCTCTCGGATTGAAGCCATGATCGTGATGGGTCGACGGTCAAACGCAAGACCCGCATTGCGCTGCGTCCGATGATGATCGGAAACTTCATGTCGGAACGGTCGGTCAGGGAAATCTCAACCCGTGCCCGGCGGGTGCCGATCTGCAGGACCGTGGCGACGATGAAGCGCTCTTCCGGGATGCCGCTGGTATTGGTGATGTTGCGGCGGTGGAGCGCCGGCAGGGTGCATTCCTCGACGTCTTCGAGAACGCCGTGGTCGGGCAGAAACCGGACAAACTCCCGCCCGTCGATTTCCAGGCGGGTGATGTTGGTCGCGTGCAGTGCGGTCGTCAAGGCGCCGGTATCGATTTTCGCCTTGAACTGGTGAATGCCGAGATCGGGCAACGAGATTGTTTCGCGCCAGCCGATCATCATCTTTTTTCGAGTCACTTTTTTCATCGGGGGACATCATCTCAAACAAGCAGGGGCATGAACAGGGTGGCGAGGCTGAGAACCAGGAAAAAGCCGGCCATGTCGGTGATGGTCGTCAGAAGCGGGCCGCTCGCGGCCGCCGGATCCTGCCCGAGGCGCTTCAGCAGCAAGGGCACCACGCCGCCGATCGAAACGGCAACGACGGTGTTGAGCGCGAGCGCCAGTCCGATCACCACACCGAGCCAGAGGTTTCCCTTCCACACCCAGGCGACGATCCCGATCAGCACACCCAGTGCCGCGCCGTTGATGACGCCGACCGAGACTTCCTTGAGCCAGACGCGCATCGCATCGACCGGCCGCACCAGGCCGAGCGACAGCTCGCGCATCGTCACCCCGACCGCCTGGTTGCCCGAGCACCCCGACATGTCGGAGACCATGGGCAGGAAGATGGCGATGGCGATCACCGCCGTGAGGGTCTCTTCGTAGGCGGAAATCACGCTGGCGGCGATGATGTTCAATCCGATGTTGGCCGACAGCCACATCAGCCTGCGCTTGGAGCGGATGCGCAGCGGAAACGACCGCAGTTCATCGCCAAACACACCCTGACGGCGCAGGTTCTCGCTTTCGGTCCGCTCGGCCATGGCCTCGGCGATGGCGGTGCGCAGGACGACCCCCGCCAGCCGACCGTCGGCCTCGACCACGGGAAACCCGACAAAGGGATGTTCGTCGAACAGATCGACGAGGTCGTCGAGCATGGTATCGACCGTCACCGTCAACGGCGTCACCATGATATCGGGCAGTTTCTGGCTGCGCTTCGACGTCAGCAGCATCCGCAGCGAGACTACCCCGACCGGGCGGCCGTCGTCGTCCAGGACGTAAGGATGCCCGCCGCGATAGCGCTCGACATCGTCGTCATCCGAGGCAAGCGCGCGCAGGACCGCGCCCACCGTCGCGCTGTCCTGGAAGGTGAACGCGTCGGTGGTCATCAGGCCGCCGGCGCTTTCCTCGTCGTATTCGATCAATCTCCGGACATCGGCGGCCTCGTCGGCGTCCATTTCCGAGAGCACCGCCTCGGCCTCGGCGTCGCCCATGTCGCCGACAACGTCGGCCTGGACGTCGGCATCGAGCTCTTCGAGCACGTCGGCGGCCTTGTCCGGGGCCATCCGCTCGACGATATCGGCCCCGAGCTCGCTCGGCGCTTCGTCGATGAGAACCGCGACGAGATCCGGCGGCATCAGCGCAAAGGCTGCATCGCGCTGCTCTTCGCTGAGGTTCAACACCTCCCTCAGGGCGTCGTAGGGGGTCAGGGGCGCCAGCAGCTCGGCGACGGCAGTGCCATCGCCGGCCCCGATCGCGGCCATCAGAACGGCAGAGATATCCGGTACTTCGGTGTTCACGTCCTGATTCATGCCGACCTCAAGGTTTTGCTATTGTGCCGCGTCACGGACGACATGGCTGTCGGGGCGATCATAGCACAGGCCCAACCCGTGGTTCACACCGAACCCGGGTGCCGTCCAGAACAGGTCTTCGGTCCGGGCCGCCCGGCTGGCGTCTTCGGGTGCGATCGCAGAGAGAAACACGCCATCCGATATCGGACGCATGGCGGCGGCGCTTTCCGGTGCGGCAAGGCCCGGCGTGTCGCCTGGACGATCGGGCAGGCCGGGCTTGCCGCGCAACTTGTGCGGCCCGGGGAAACCCGCAGCCGGCGTGGAGGCCGCAGGACCATCGGCCGTCACCACCATGGACACCTGCAGACCCGGAACGTGAGGATACAAGGTGCCGGCATGGCCGGTGACGCGACCGGGCGGCGCCTTGACCGTGTCGATCCGGTTGCCGATGCGCGCGACATGCGAAGACTGCGTCGCTGCAACGTCCGTTTCTTTTTGCATGGTGCGACCGATAACAGCCGGGCATGGGCAAGAAAACAAAATATTATTTGCCTCAGGTATGAGTATTCCTTATTCAAGGGCCGCGAAATGGGCGGGTCATGGATACAACACTCCTGAAGACTTTCATCGAAGTGACCGCGGCAGGGTCGTTTGCGGGCGCCGCGGATCGGCTGTTCGTGACCCAGTCCGCGGTCAGCCTTCGGATCCAGCGATTGGAAACCGAGCTCGGCCGGTCGCTCTTCCGGCGATCGAAGGCGGGCGCGGATCTCACCCCGGCCGGGGTGGAGTTCGAACGCTTCGCCTATGGCCTCATCAAGCTGTGGGAAGAGAGCAAGCAACGGGTGGCGATCCCGGAGGGGTTTTCCAAAAGCCTGACCATCGGTGCCCAGCATTCGCTGTGGCCGCGGATGGGGTTCCGATGGCTCGACGGGATGCGCGCCGCGATGCCGGAACTGAGCATCCGCACCGAATTCGGCGACCCGAACACGCTGACCCGGCACCTGATCGAAGGCATAGTCCAGTCCACGCTGCTGTACACACCGCAGCTCAGACCCGGCGTTCTGGTCGAAAAGGTGATGGACGACGACCTGGTCATGGTCGCATCCTGGCGCGATCCGGAGCTCTCCGACCTCGCCGGCCGGTATCTCTTCGTGGACTGGGGGCCGGAATTCGTGCAGGCCCACGCGATCAACCTGCCGGATCTGACCAATACGGGGCTGGTGTTCGCCCTGGGGGCGCTGAGCCTGGACTACGTGCTCAACCGCGAGTTGGCGGCCTATGTGCCGGCACGGTTCGCGCAGGATCTGATAGCGCGGTCGCGGTTGTATCTGGTCGCCGACGCCCCGATTTTCCCCTTCCCGGTGTTCCACGTCTGGCGCGAGGACCTGGACGACGAGATCAGCGCGGTTGCCCGCAACGCGCTCAATCGCATCGTCCGGGGGCTGGAGGCGGGTCAGGCAGAACTTATTGACAACCTTCAGGAAATCAGTGGCGGCGATGAGGTCCCCGTGCTCGGTGACTCGTTTCCCGACCGGAATTGAAACCCGTCTCCTTTCGATGGGTCGACCGGCCTTGTCTCGTCGCGGCCGGGATCCCTGGAAACCGGCCGGCGACGAACCCGGGGGCCTGGTTGACCGGGTCGGCCCCGGCCTGCGGCCGAGGGATCCGGCCTCGCCCTGCGATCAGGTTTGAAACAGCCGCCCCGGTGCCCCCGACGCGACCGGCGCGCCGGCAAGGCGGGCCATGTGCCAGGCCAGCGCCTGGTTGCTGCTGACGACCGGGCGCCCGAGGCGCGCTTCGAGATCGTCGAGGATGTCGAGCGTGCGCAGGTTGGTGCAGGACAGGAACACCGCATCGACATCCGCCTCGGCGGCGACATGCAGCGCAGCGTCGCGGATCGAGTTCGGGTCGATCCGGGCGACACGGGCCTCGACCTGCTCGCCGAAGGACAGCGTGGCAGGGACCGTGAAGCCGTGTCGCTCGAACGCGGTGTGAAGCGCCGCCGCGACCTCGGCGCCATAGGGCGACACGATGGCCAGCGATTTCACCCCGAGGGCTTCGAACCCGGCGAAGGCGGCGGTGAGCGGGTTGGTGACGGCGCGCGTGGTCGTGTTGGCCGCAACCAGGGCCGCGACCCTGTCGGCCCCGATCAGGGTGGTACCGGAGGTGCAGGCATAGGCGGTGACGTCGAACGCCGCCGCCCGCGGAAAAAGCGCGGCGGCCTGCGGCAGCTCGTGTTCCATCTCGGCAATGGTCGCCGGCGTGATCTCCGCGCCCGACGGCACCCGGCTGACGTAGATTGCAACGTCGGGGCCGGGAAACAGCGCGCGAAAATCCTGCTCGATGGTCTCGTCGGCTTGCAGGACGATGAGGCCAAGCGTGCCGCGGGTGCCGATCGGGCCGACGAGTTTGTAGGGAAAGGCGTGGGTCATGGGATTTCCGGCAGGTCTGGCGGGGTGCGGGTCGAAAGCAGGTCCGGCCCGCGCGCGCGCAACACGATGTTTTCCTCGTGCACCATGATCCGACCCGGTGCGATCTCTACGCCGGGTTCGAGGGTCAGGACCATGCCTTCGCGCAAGGGTGTCCGGTCTTGGGGTGTCAGCGAGGGCCACTCGGTCAGGGTGATCCCCAGCCCGTGGCCAAACCGGCCGCCGAGCGGTGTTGCGCCTTGCTTGCGCAGCGCCGCGGTCATGATCGCATGCAGATCCGCCGCCGTCATTCCCGGACGCAGCGCCGACAGGGCCGCGTCGGTCGCCGCGTAGAGCGCCGCATGGGCACGCCGGGTCGCATCACCGGGGGGGCCAATGGCGAAGTTGCGGTCGAAATCGCAGAAATAGCCGTCGCGCACCGCGCCGGTATCCAGCATCAGAAGGTCGCCGGCTGCGAGCGGGCGGGCATCGGCGGGCGAGATCACGTCGCCGTAGCCTCCGGGGCCGGCCGCTCCGGCGACGTAGCTGACCCAGTCGGCGCCCTCGTCGAGCAGGGCGATCTGGAAATCGCGAAAGACCCGGTCGAGCGGCCGGCCGGTGCCGGCGAAATCCGGGACCCGGGCAAAGGCGCGGTCGGCAATGGCGCAGGTGCTGCGGATCCTGGCGACCTCGGCTTCCGACTTGATCTCGCGCACCCGCTGAACTGTCGCGGTCGCGTCCACCATGCGGCGCGGCGCAAGCCTCTCGACCACCCGGTCGTAGTCGCCGAGCGGCATCCGCAGGTGGGTTTCCAGCCCCATGGGAAGGCCGATGCACCCGCGCTCCGGCACCATGTCGGCCAGCGTATCCGCCAGCAGGCTGACCCCGTCGTCGACCGGGTCGGGTGCGTTCCAGGTGCGGATGTCGCGCACCCAGGTGCGGCGCATGAGATCGGCCCCGATGGCGGGGATGACGGCGACGGGATCGCCCCGGGCCGGGACGATCACGAACCAGGGGCGTGCGGGGCTTTCCCAGAACCGGGTCAGAAACCCGGTCACGTAGAAGACATCCGCCGGCATGGTCAGAAGCAGCGCGTCCTGCGCCGCGGCCGCCATGGCCGCCTGAAGGCGGTCGCTGCGCTGCCGGAATTCGGCCCCGGGGAAGATCAGCGAAGGCTCAGCCATCCTCGGGCCCTTCGCTGACGATGGCGAGCACGCGGGCGTCCGGGCCGAGCGCGGGACGGGCGGCGAAAACCGCCGCCAGACCGGCCGCACCCGAGGGGGTCGTGGCGAGGCCGTGTTCATGGAGCTGCGCCGCCGCCGCCGCCGCTTCTTCCTCGGAAACGGTCACGAACAGGTCCGCGTCGCGCGCAAGACCCGCAAGCGCGATCATCGACGCGGTCTTGCAATCGAGCCGCCCCATCGCCGAGACGGGCCCCTGCGTGGTCACGATCCGACCCGCGCGGATGCTCTCGATCAGCGCCGGCGCGCGCTCCGGTTCGACGACGACGATGGTCGGACCGTCGCCCCAGACGGCACGGGCATGGGCCGCGACCGCTGCCGCCAACCCGCCGACGCCCGCCTGGAGAAAGACATGGGTGGGGGGTGTGCCGATCTCGCCGGCGATTTCCGCCGCGAGCTGGAGGTAGCCCTCCATCACCCGCAAAGGCAGCGTCTCGTAGCCGGGCCAGGAACTGTCCGAGAGGAGGGTGCCTTCCCCTGCCTCCGCGGCCGCCTGTGCCGCTGCCATGCTGTCTTCGTAGGTCGCCCCGGCGCGCACGACCTCGGCGCCTTTGGCCCGCAGCCGTGCGGCAAAACCCTCGGGGACCGTCTCGGCCAGGTAGATGATCGCTTTCGCGCCGAAGATCCGCGCGCCGGCGGCGACCGAGAGCCCGTGGTTTCCCGCGCTCGCGGCGATGAAACGGCGCCCGGCGAGCGCCCGGGTCCAGTCGCCGTCGCGCAGCGCTTCGGCCGCCTCGCAGGCGAGGGCATGGGAGGCGCCGAGCGCCTTGAAGCTGCCAAGCCCCATGCGCGCCCGTTCGTCCTTGACTAGGAGGCCGGAGATTCCCAGGCGGCGCGCCAGGTCCGGCAGGTCGCGCAGCGGCGTCGGCGCATGCGCCGGACACTTGGCGAGCAGGCGGCCGACGCCGGTCGCATCGCTCAGCGGACAGGGGCCCGCATCGGCGAGACCTTTGCCCCGGAAGGGATTTTGGAGGATGTCCGGCATCGTTGGAATTCCCTGATTGCAGGCAAAGCCTAGCAGGTCCCGAAAGCGCGCGCCTGTCTTTTGTCCCGACAGAACCGCCAGCGCGATCCATTCGGGCGTGACCAACGACCGCCCGGGCGGGGCGAGGGGGGCGACCAGGTGACGATGTCGGAACGCTCCAGCGCCAACCGGTCGATCTGGTTGGCGAAAGGCTGCGCACCGGAACCGGCCGGCGGCCTGCGCCGGGCGCTGACGGTCAGGGGGGCTCTCCTGCCCAGTCGAAACAGGCGCAGATGAGCGCGGCTGTGCGCGCCGAGCGCCGGGTCACACGCTTCGTGGCCGCCGTTGGCGAGGATCATGCCATTGCCGGCAGGGCAAGACCGGGGGCACGGGCCGCCCCGGCTGGTATGGATGCCCAGGGTGTCGGCGCGAATAACGGTCGCGTCGTTCGGTACTGGGGCGGGCCTCACCCGGGCATGACGAAACCGGGGTCTGCCGGGTGCGGCACCGGGGCGCCGGTGGCGCCGGCGCTTCACCCCTGCGGGCGAAGCAGATGTCAGGCGCCGCGCAATCCTACGCGATCCATGTCATACTGGCCGGCATCCCGGTCGGGCCGATCCGGTCCGGGCAAAACCAGGAAAGGGAGAGATCATGGGTGAGATCATGACAGGGGTCAGCTGGCTCGGCGTGGTTGTCGGTGCCGTGGTGGCGTTTCTGCTGGGGTGGTTGTGGTATTCGCCGATGCTTTTCGGGCCGAAATGGGCCGAGGGTTCGGGCGTGAAGATGAACACCGCCGACAAGATGCCGGTGGAGGCGATGGCCGCGCAGGGCCTCGGGCTGCTGCTGATGAGCTGGTTCGTTGGCGTCACGGCGACCAACAATGCGCTGCTCACCGTCATTCTCGCCACGGTGGCGTTCACCGTGTTGCAGTGGTCGGGCAATACCTTCTCCGGCAAGACCGCCTACGCGCGCAACGTCGATGCGGGATACTGGATCGTCTCGCTGGTGGTGATGATCATCGCCCAGGGGATCTTCTGAGCGCGACGCCAGGAGCGCGGGCGCGGGCGCGGGCCATGGACCGGCGCCCGCGTCTCTGGCGCCCGCCACTGCGGCCGATGCGCCGGATGATCCTTCGGCGGTGACGACGATCCTCCTGGCGCGCCGGCCCGCGCTCCGGCGCAGTCCGGGGCTCAGGTCCGGGCGCGTTCGAAGGCGTCCCAGGCCGCTGCGAAGGCCTCGAAATCGAACCCCGGCTGCCGCGACGGCGCGAGCACCAGTTTTTCGGTCTCGAGCAACCGTGCGATCGCGCCCTCCAGGGTGCCCACGACCTCGGGCGGGATCACCAGGGCACCGTGGCGGTCGGCATGGACGAGGTCGCCGTCCTCGACGGTCAGACCGAAGATCGTGACCGGCGTGCCGATCTCGCGCACATGCACGAAGCCGTGGCTCGGACCGATCGATCCCGCGACCACGGGAAAGCCCTCGGGCAGGTCGCCGAGATCGCGCATCACCCCGTTTGTCAGCGCGCCGGAAAGGCCGAACCCCTTGTGCACCGAGGTATTGATCTCGCCCCAGTAGGCGCCGATGCAGTCGGGGAAGTCGACGTCTTCGACCACCGCGATCGCCGGGCGCGGACCCTCGGCCATGTGGCGGTAATAGGCCATGCGCCGCGCCCTGATGGTCTCGGCCGGCTCGCTCGGCGGCGCCAGGGCGGCGATTTTCGCCGTGCGGGCAAACCCCACCATGGCGGGCGCCTCCGGCGCCGAGGCCAGCATCGTGCCGCGGGTGAAGGCGGCGAAACCGCGCTTGCCCTGGGCCACCTCGATGGCGTTGCAGACGGTCGGGGTATCGACCTGCCCGAGCAGGGTGAGAAGGGTGTCGTCCATCATGCCTCCAGCCAGCGCGCGAGCGCCGCATTGGTGTTGTCGGGTTGTTCCAGCGTGGGCAGGTGCCCGGCGCCTTCGATCACGGTGAGGTTTGCCCCGGGCACCAGATCGGCGATCATGCGGTGGCGGGCGACGGGGCACAGCGTGTCGTCGCGTCCGCAGAGCGCAAGCGTGGGCAGCCGGGCCGCGCGCAGGGTTTCGGTCTGGTCGGGGCGGCGCATCAGCGCCTGCGACTGGCGCAGAAACACCTCGCTGCCGAGGTCCAGGGCCATGGCCATGCACAGATCGAGGATCGCGCCGCGCCGCGGCCCGTCGGCGAGGTAGTTGGGTTTCATCTCGTCGCGCATGATCTCGGCGAGGCGGCCCGCGCGCACCGCCTGCATCTGCGGTCCGCGCCGGGCTTTCACGTCATCGGTCTCTGCCAGCGGATTGGTATCGAGCAGGGCGATCCGCTCGACCCGCCCGGGGGCCTGGCGCAGCACCTCCATCGCGACGATCCCGCCCATCGACAGACCCGCGAGGGCGAACCGGGGCGGCGCAGCCGCGAGCACATCGGCGGCGAGCGCTCCGACACTGTCGCGCGCCGCGATCGGCGACAGCAGCAGCGGCCGAGCTTGGGAAAACGCCGCGACCTGGGGGGCGAAGAGACGGCCATCGCACATCATGCCGGGGAGGAGAACGAGCGGGGTCACGGCGCGGAAAAGGCGCTTCGAAGCGCCTTGAAAAGCGCCTTCGAAGGCGCTTGGTTCACCGCACCAACCCCGCGCCTTCGGACAGGGCCGCGAGCTTGGCATAGGCGATATCGGGGTCGATCGCGCCGTAACCGGCGAAGGTGCCAAAGCCGCAATCGGACCCCGCGATCACCCGCTCGACCCCGACGATATCGGTGAACCGTTCGATCCGTTGCGCCACAAGCTGCGGGTGCTCGACGAAATTGGTCGTGGTATCGACCACGCCCGGCACCAGCACCTTGTCGTCGGGGATCTCGGCCCTGCGGTCGCGAAACACCGTCCATTCATGGGCGTGGCGCGGGTTCGAGGTTTCGAACAGCACATAGCGCGACCGGGTGGCCATGAGGGTCGAAAACACCTTGTCCATCGGGATGTCGCAGCAATGCGGGCCTTCGTAATTGCCCCAGCAGATATGCACCCGGACGCGGTCTTGCGGCACTTCCGACAGCGCGTGGTTGAGCGCCTCGACATGCATCTCGGCGATCTTGACGAAGTCCGCGTCGGAAAGGTCGGCAAACAGCATGTGGCGCGACAGCGCGAGGTCGGGGCAGTCGAGCTGCAGATCGAGCCCGGCGGCGACGATGGTCTCGTATTCCCGCTTCATCGCATCGGCCAGCGCGGCCAGGTAGGCCTCGCGGGTCGGGTAGAAATCGTTTTGCAAAAACAGCGAAATGACCCCCGGCGAGGCGGCATTCATGAAGCCACGCTCGGCGCCGTGCTGTGCCATCGCCGCCTTGAGGTTGGCGATGTCTTTCCCGAGCTCGTCCTGCCCCTTCGAGACCACCGGACCGACACACATCGGCCGGGCGTATTGCGGCGTGCCGCCGTCGTCGGCGAGACGCTTGAGGAAGCCCGGGAACATCTTGAGGTCCGCCGGCGCGTTGCGCGGGCTGTCGCCGGCGAAACCGGTGTAGCGGTCCTTGACGTAGGTCGCGTAGGAGATCTTCGAGGTCTCGCCGTCGCTGACGATATCGACCCCGGCGGCGACCTGCCGGCGCACCGTTTCGGCGACCGCCGCGGTCATGCAGGCGTCGAACCCCGCGGGGTCGAAGGGCTCGCAGCGTTCGCGCGCGAAGATGAAATCGACCACGTCCTGGCTGCGCGGCAGCGAGCCGACGTGGGTTGTCAGGATCTTGGACATCTGGCGCCCTCCAATCGTTCTGCACCCTGGGCACGGCCCCGGCACCTTGCCTGCCCGTGCCGTGCCGGTGCTCTGGTGTCAGCCGGTCCGGGTCGCGCCGGCCGGGTCGTCGGTGTTGCGGATCCGGTAAAGGCTCGCCTCGCCGGTCATGCTCGGTTCGAGCCCGTGGGCGAGCCCCGGCGGCACCGCGCAGGTGTCGCCCGGCGCCAGCACCGTGGTGCCGCCGTCCCAGGAGAACCGCCAGTGTCCGCGCACCGGCATCAGGATCTCGTGGCGCTCGGTGGTGTAGCTGTCGGCGGGGATCGACCCGCGGGTGAGGAAATCGACCTCGAAGCCGGGCCGGTCGCGCAGGAGCGCCTCCGCGCCGATCACCTTGGCGGGTTTGCCGGCGGCGAGCGCCATCAGGTCCCAGTAGCGCGCGACATAGTCCCGGATCACGCCCTCGGGGCCGACCACGGGGATCTTCGCGCAGGCCTCTTCGCTCAGTGGCGCCATCGGGTTGACGTTGTGCGGCAGGCGCTCGCCGGCCTTGGTGTCGTAGATCACCCCGTTCTCGCCAAGCACCAGCCCGTGGTCGCGCGCGTCCTCGATCACCTGCGGCGCCCAGGTCACGCCGCCGCCGGCGTCGTCGCCGCCGAGGATCGCCATGATCATCCCGTAGTCGGTGCCGACGTTCTCGAAGCCGCGAAAGATGCCGGTGGGGATGTTGAAGATGTCGCCCTCGTTGGCGATGAACTCGCCATCGGTGCCATAGCGCCCCCAGAAGAACCGCCAGCGGCCCTTGAGCACGAAGAACACCTCCGCCGTGGTATGGATGTGCAGCGAATTGCGGCACTTGGGCGGTTGACCGGCGGCGCCGATGTTGAAGCCCGGGGTTTCGCGGATGTGCACGTGCTGGTGCGGGCTTTCGGTCACGCCGGCGCCGATGATGGTGAAGTTTTCCTTCTGGTCGCTGCCCGGCGTATGGGCGTCGATGAAGGCGGTGCGGCAGGGTTGCAGCTCGCCGTAACGGACGATGCGGGTTTCCATTTCTGCGGGTGTCATGTCGTGGTCCTTTGATGCGGTGGAAGGGTCGGGCGCGGCCCGTTCAACCCGGTGGCCGCAGGTTCAGCCGGCGCGCCCGCAGGCTCGCGCGGTGGGCGTGGCAGCGGCGCGTGGCCGGGCGTGCGTCAAGACGATCGGGGCCGATGCGCATCGCTCACACCGCCCCGGTCTGCATCAGGATCTGCTTCCAGATCGCGATCTCGTCGTAGAGGGCGCATTCGCGGCGCAGGCCCCAGGGGCCGAACTCGGCGTGCGACATGCCGAAGACATGCACCCGCTTGCCGGTCGGCCGCCCGAAACTGCCCCAGCCGTCGTGGGTGCCGTCGAGCGACCAGCGGATCGCCGCGCGCGGGCTCAGCATGTCGGCGTCCATGCCGATCTGGTGATGGATCGTGAAGCTGGCCGAGGGAAACGACGAACGCAGGCCGAGCCAGAAGGCGACGCTGTCGTCGCGCCCGAGCGTGGTCTGTCCGCCGGCATATTCGCCGATCACGGCGCGGTCGTAGGCGGTGAGGATGTGGTTGAAATCGTGCGCCATGATCCGGGTCAGGATGTCGGCGTAGGTCTGGCCCCAGGCGTTGTCGTTGCCGCGCCCGCGGTAGCCGCCGTCGATGTCGGCCTCGGGCAGGAAGACCGGCGCGGCGGCCTCGGCGCCGCCTTCGTCCGCGATCAGCCGGGCGGCGAAATCGGCAGGCTCGATGCCGATCTGCCGGACGATGCCGCCATAGTCGCGCACCAGCCATTCGTCGTAGATCGTCTCGCCCTTGGCGGCGCAGTCGGCGATCACCCGCACCGTCCAGCGCTTGCCGCTGGCGGGGCCGAACTGGCCGTCGCGGGCATGGGTCGCGGTGGTGATCAGCCGGTGCGAGGACAGGTGGCCATGATCGGGATCGTCGCACCAGATCACGTCCTCGGCAAACAGCTGGCGGTCGGGAAACTCGTTGATCGTCGCCATGGTCGAGGCGATGACCTCCTGGTTGCCGCGCTGGATGCCCATCGGGCTGCGCACCGGGATCTGCGGCGCATAGTAGTGGTTGAGGGTTCCCACGCCCCGGTCTTCCCAGATCTCCTTGGTGATCGAGATGATGTAGTCGGGGAAATCGTTCCAGCGGTTCGCGTAGTTCTTCATCTCGTCCATCCTTCAGGGGTCCGGGCCGAGCCGCGCAGGATCAGCGGCCCGTCGATGGCAATGCGGCGGGGTTTGGCGGTGTCGTTGTCGATCTGTTCGAGCAGGGTGGCGACGGTCATCTCAACCATCCTGTTGGCGGGTTGGCGCACGGTGGTGAGGTCGTAGGAGGGCCAGGCCGCGGTCTGGACATCGTCGTAGCCGACGACCGAGACATCGCCGGGGATCGAGAGCCCAAGCTCGAAGCGCAGGGTATCCATCACCGCGAACGCCATGTGATCGTTGGCGACGAAGACCGCGTCGGGCGGGTCGGGGCGGGCGAACATGGCGCGCGTCGCCGCACGGGCGCTGTCCATGTGAAAGTTGCCGACCTCGCGGGCGTGGATCTTGCGGCCGGCCTGCTCGAGGCCCTCGCGAAAGCCGAGCTCGCGGTCGCGCTGGGTCGAGGCGCCCTCCCAGCCGGCGATGTAGCCGATGCGCGCATGCCCGCCGGCGATCAGAAACTGCGCCACCTTGCGCCCGCCGGCGATGTTGTCGGAGGTGATGGCGGCCAGGTTGTCGTCGTCCTGGCTGCGGTTGAACAGCACCACCGGCACGCCGGCGGAACGGCAGCGCGCGAGCAGCTGCGACGACAGGGCGACCGAGGCGGCAATGATGCCATCGACCTGATAATCAAGGATTTCGTCGAGCACGCTGTCGATGTTTTCGGTCTCGGTATTGGCCATGAAGATCAGCACGTGGTAGCCTTGGTCCTGCAGCGCGGCAGAGAGCTTTTCGAGCGCGTCCGGGTAGAACTGGTTTTCCAGATAGGCGACCACCAGGCCGATGATCCGGCTCTTGCCCGAGACCATGGCGCGGGCGATCACATTGGGACGATAGCCGAGTTTGACCGCTGCCTTTCGCACCTTCTCGACCGTCTTCTTCGATGCCGATGCGCCCGGGGTGAACACCCGGCTGACCGCCGACTGGCTGACCCCGGCGAGGGCGGCGACTTCTGCGGAGGTGACCTTCGCGGGTGCCATCAGTCTGCCGTCCAACCGCCATCGACCATCAGCGAGGTGCCGGTCACCAGCGCCGCCGCGTCCGAGGCCAGGTAGGCCACGGCCCCCATGATGTCCTCGACCTCGCCGGCGCGACCGAGCTTGATCCGGTCGAGAATCCAGGCGCGCCGGTCGGGGTTTTCGAAGGTGGCGCGGGTCAGGTCGGTCAGGATGAAAGTCGGGCAGATCGTGTTGACCCGGATGCGCGCCGGGCCGAATTCGAGCGCCATCGCCCTGGTGAAGCCCTCGACCGCGAATTTCGAGGCGCAATAGACCGCGCGCTCGACGCCGCCGACATGGCCCATCTGGCTCGAAATGGTGATCAGCGACCCCGGGCGCCCCGCCGCGAGCAGGCCTTTGGCGGCCGCCTGGGCCAGGAAATACGCCCCGCGCAGATTGACCGCCATCACCGCGTCGAAATCGTCGGGGGTGGTGTCGGTTGCCCGGGCATGACGGGCGAGGCCGGCGGCATTGACGAGAATGTCGAAGGGGCCGCTTTCCGCGACCGCCTGCGCCGTCGTCGCCACGTCGGAGACATCCAGCGCCAGAGCCTGCGCGCGCCAGCCCTCGGCCGTCATGCGCTCGACGATCTCGCGCAGCACGTCACCGCGCCGCGCCGCCAGGGTGACCTCGGCGCCGTGCTCGGCCAGCGCCACGGCCGAGGCCAGGCCGATGCCCGACGAGGCGCCGGCGACCAGGGCGCGCTTGCCGGTGAGCTTGAAGCTGGGGGTGCGCGGAAAGCTCATGCGATCAGCCCGTCGCCGAGGTCGATGGCGCCGAGGTTGCGCGCCTTGTTGAACTCGTTCAGGCGGGCGAAGACATCGACCCCGATCTGGCGGTAGATGTCGAGCAGGTCGACCAGCACCCAGTTCTCGCGGATCAAGCCGTTTTCGACGCGCCAGAAATCGAGGCTGCGCATCAGCACCTCCTTGCCCACCGGCGGCAGGCCCATCCAGCCGTCGCCCGACAGGGTCAGCCGCATGTTGGGCCAGCCGGTTTCGCAGACGTAATCGCCTTCGCCCAGCCAGTGCGACATCAGATCGCCCATCGCGTCGAGCTTGCGGTCGGGCATGCCGCGCAGGAACGGCGCCTGGTGCCAGTGGCGGAACCCGGCGATGCCGCGGGCGGTGCCGATCCCGGCCGGCCCGTACCAGTTGAAGCGCGGGTGCCAGTGCCGGTCGAGCTGCATGATCTCGGGGCCGCCCTCGGCGGGGTGGCGGCAGAGATCGATGAGCATGGCGATCACCCGGTCCATCGCCGCGGTCCCGTCGCCGGACAGCGCGAGCCCGTCCTGGGTCATCGGCGCCGGCGTGCACAGGAGCGCGCCCAGCTGCGGCGCCATCGGCCAGGCCCGCGCCTGCATCATCACTTCGGGGATATCCCAGATCGCCTGCATCTCGGTCACCCGCCCGTTTTCGATGCGGAAGAACTCGTGGAAGCGCAGGTGCACGATCTGTCCGGTGGGCGGAATGCCGAGCCAGGGCGCGCAGAACGTGCCCATGTAATTGCCCATCGTGCCGATCCAGTCCTGCCCCTGGGGCGTGGTTCCGGCCATGACGATCATGTCGCGGCGTTCGAGGTCGGGCAGGGCGGCAAGCAGCGGGGCATAGGCGGTGTCGTAGAGCGCGCCGGGCCCGGTCAGATCACCGAACGGGTGGCACAGGCGCAGCGTGGTGTCGGCGGCGAAGAGCCCGTCGAGCGCGGCGCGCACCGGGCTTTCGGCAAAGCTCGCCATCGCTGCGCGCAGCGGCAGGATGAGCGATCTGAGCGCCTCGGGGGTCATTCGGCGGCCTCACCGTAGGGCACGTTCTTGCCGCCGTAGCGCCGCACCCGGATGTTGCATTGCTCGGCATGGCCGACGAAGCCTTCCAGCAGGCACAGGCGCGAGCCATATTCCCCCACCAGGGTCGCGGCCGCGTCGGTGGTTATCTTCTGATAGGAATGGGTTTTCAGGAACTTGCCCACCCAGAGCCCGCCGGTGTAGCGCCCGGCCTTTCGGGTCGGCAGGGTGTGATTGGTGCCGATCACCTTGTCGCCGTTGGCGACGTTGGTGCGCGGCCCGAGGAACAGCGCGCCGTAGCTGTGCATGTGTTCGAGAAACCAGTCGTCGCGCTCGGTCATGACCTGGACATGCTCGTAGGCCATGTCATTGGCGACGGCCAGCATCTCGTCGTAACTGTCGCAGAGGATCACATCGCCGTAGTCGCGCCAACTGACGGCGGCGGTGTTGGCGGTGGGCAGGATCGTCAGCAGCCTGTCGATCTCGGCCAGCGTCGCCTCGGCCAGTTTGCGCGAGTTGGTGATCAGGCAGGCGGGCGAGTTGTAGCCGTGTTCGGCCTGGCCCAGCAGGTCGGTCGCGCAAAGCTCCGCGTCGACGGTGTCGTCGGCGATCACCATGGTCTCGGTCGGGCCGGCGAACAGGTCGATGCCGACGCGGCCGAACAGCTGGCGCTTGGCCTCGGCGACAAAGGCATTGCCGGGGCCGACGAGCAGGTGCACCGGGTCGATCGTCTCGGTGCCGATGGCCATGGCGCCGACCGCCTGGATGCCGCCGAGGACGTAGATCTCGTGCGCCCCGCCGAGATGCATGGCCGCGATCACCGCCGGGTTGGGCGCGCCGTTGAACGGCGGGGTGCAGGCGATGATGCGCGGTACGCCGGCCACCCGGGCGGTCGCGACCGACATATGGGCCGAGGCGACCATCGGGAACTTGCCGCCGGGCACGTAGCAGCCGACGCTCTGCACCGGGATGTTCTTGTGGCCGAGGATCACGCCGGGCAGGGGCTCGACCTCGATGTCGCGCATGCTGTCGCGCTGGGCCTGGGCGAAGTTCACCACCTGCGCCTGGGCGAACTTGATGTCTTCGAGATCGCGGGGGGCGACCTCGGCGATCAACCCGTCGATTTCGTCCTGGCTCAGCCGGTAGCTGTCGCGATCGTAGCCGTCGAACGTATTGGCCAGCGCGCGCACCGCGACGTCGCCGCGGTCTTCGATGTCCTTGAGGGTGGACGCGACGATGGCGGCGGTCTTGGCATCATCCTCGGCGCGCTCGGTTTCGGGTTTGCCGCGTTTGAGATACTCGATGGTCATGACGTTCCCTTACTTCACTGGCCGGGGAGCTGCGCGCGCGCCCAGGTCATATGTTTCCCAGCCTTCGCCGTTGAACAGATCAACCCCGAGCTGCGCCATCACCTCAGCGAAATCCACGCTCACCTTGTTGTAGGCGATGCGCCCGTCGACGATTTTCCAGAAGTCGATATAGGGGATGCGGAGCGGTTTGCCGGTGGCGGCGACCCCCATGAATGTGCCGGCGTGCCGCGCGTGGCAGGCCCCAAAGCAGGCAACCCAGTCGCCGTCCTCCATCCAGCGTTCGGTGTGGTAGCTGCGCTCCGCAAAGGCGGCACGGAACGGCGCTTGCCAGCCGTCGAAAAAGGCACGAACCCCGGCCTTGCGCCCGCAGCCGCGGTTGCCGTCCCAGACGAAATCCTCATGGAACCAGGGGCGCATGTCGGTCTCGGACCGGCCCAGTGCCGCCTCCATGTCGTGAATGAGGTCGAGTGCCGCGCCCATCACGCGCCCCCTGCGCGGCGAGGCGCCGCGTGCGTGTAGCGGAGCGTTTTTTCGCCGGTCGCAACCGCCGGTTCGCAAAGAACGGCTGCCATGGTCTATCCCTTCACCGCTCCGGCGGTCAGCCCCGAGACGATCTGGCGCTGGAAGAACATGACCAGCACGAACAGCGGCGCCGTGGCCGAGACCACCGCGGCGACCGCGAACATCACGTTGCCCTCTTCGAAGGTCGAGCCGAGGAAACCGGCAATGGCCGGGACCATCGTCTGGTTGTCTTTCGACAGCAGCATCGAAGTCACCGCGAAGTCGTTGTATGCCAACAGAAAACTGAACAGACCGGTGGTGATGACGCCGGGCCACATCACCGGGATGATGACGTGGCGGAAGGCCTGGAACTGGGTGCAGCCATCGACCTTGGCGCTTTCGTCGAGATCCTTGGGGATGTTGAGAAAGAACGAGTGCAGCATCCACAGGGTGAAGGGCTGGTTGATCGCGACCAGCACGATGATCGTCGTCGGCAGATGGCCCCAGAGGTTCCACTGGAAGAACGGCAGGAGATAGCCCGACACCAGGGTGATATGCGGCATGGCGCGAAACACCAGCGCCATCATCAACAGCCAGAACGCATAGTTCCTGCCCGACCGCGCCAGCGCGTAGCCGCCGAGCGTGCCGAGCGTGAGCGAGATCACCACGGTGAAGAACACCACGACCCCGGTGTTGAGCGCGGCGCGCCAGAACTCCTGCTGGATCCAGGCGCCTTCGTAGCCGGCACCGGTGAAGGCCGCGCCGGTCTCGATCAGGGTGCGGGTGCCGGTCAGCGCATAGCGCCAGTCGGCCTTGGAGAAGAAATCGCCCTGCACCTTGAAGGATCCCCACAGCGTCCAGAGGAAGGGAAACGAGGCGATCGCGATCCACAGGATCACGAAGGCGGTGGAGACGATCAGCAGCCCTTTGGGCGTTCGTCGCGCAGCAGCACTGGCCATCAGACGGTCTTTCTCTTGAAGTCGCGCCAGGTGCGGATCAGCACCGGCGTCAACAGGATCGTCACCCCGATAACCGTCAGCACCGAGGTCGCTGCCGCCGAGTTGAACCGCAGGGTGTCGCCGCGCAGATCGCTGAAGATGATGAACGACAGCGAGGTGGCATTCGCCTGCGCCGAGAAGCCGACGATCGGCTCGAAGACGCGGAAGTTGTCCATCAGCTGGATCAGCGAGATGAAGACCACCAGCGGCATCAGATGCGGGATCACCACGTAGCGGACCCGCTGCCAGCGGCTGGCGCCGTCGATCTGGGCGGCTTCGAGGGAATCGGTGTTGACGGTCTGCAGCCCGGCATAGAACACGACGAAGGCGAAGGGGGCCGAGTGCCAGACCCCGTAGACCAGCAGGGTGAGCCAGGTCAGCGCCGGCGAGGCTTTCAGCGACAGCTCCGGGTCATCGAAGATCCATTGCAGGGTCTTGCCGATGATGCCCTGCGCGTCGATCATCCAGAACAGGATCAGGGACCCGATCAGCGGGGTCACGATCATCGGCAGGAGCGAGACGAAGATGGTCGGCCCCTTCAGCGCAGGCGCGACCCGGTTGACCCCGAGCGCGATCAGAAAGCCGAGGACAATGACGATCGGCGTCACCAGGAAGGTATAGGTCAGGGTGAAGGCCAGCGCCTTGTAGAAGGGCAGGTTGTAGAGGTTGGCCAGAAAGCCCCGCAGCGACGTGCGCTGGCTCCAGGCGGTGGCGACCGCCTCGGTCGCGAGGTGGCCGCGGTCGAAATAGGTGCCGAGACCGTTGAACCGCCCCAGCGGGCGTTCATCGCGCAATTGCCGGGTGGCTTCGGCGTCGACCGTGGTTTCTTCGGTGCAGCCGAACGGTCCGCAGTTCTTGGTGACGGTGAGAACCTGCTCGTGCTCGATGTGCAGCGATTGCACCGCGACCGACACCAGCGGCAGGGCGATGAACAGCAGCATCGCCGCCAGCGACGGCAGAATGAACCAGAAGAAGGTGCGATGTGCCATGGCGGATCGTCCGTCCGGGTTTCGGGGGCGGGCGAAGCCGGGATCCGGCTCCGCCCTGTTTCGTGATTACTGCAGGAAGCCCTGTTCCTTGGCCGCGGTGGTATAGGCGGCCTCGACATCCGCCAGCGCCTGCTCGGCGCTCTCCGAGCCCTGCAGGAAGCCGGTGATCTCGTCGCCGAGCGCGGTGTGGAGCAGACCCATGTAGGGCAGCATCGGGTAGGGGCTCGCGCCCGCCATCGCCGTCGCCGTCACACCGGCCGAGGCCGCGCTGGGCACGTAGGCCCCGCTGAGCCAGACCGCGGCGTCGTTGTTGGCTGTCACCACATCGTCGCGGATGCCGTTCACCAGCGCCACGAAGGTCGCTTCCGCATCCTCGTCGCTGATATTGGCGGCGATGGTGAAGCCGTCCCACCACAGGGTCGACGCGACATTGTCGCCCTCGAAGGTCGGCGCGGCGGCAAGCACGGTCGCCCCGACGATCTCTTCGGTCGACCCTTCATCGTCGAGGATCGGGCCGCCGCGCGAGCCCCACATGATGCCGAGCGCCGCCTGTCCGCCTTCCCAGACCGCCGCAGTGGCGTTCGAGTCGTAGGTCAGGAAGTCCGGGTTGGAATACTCGGTCAGGGACTTGAGCATGTTGAGCGTCGCGACGCCGTGTTCGTTGTTGATCGCGACCTCGGCGGTGCCGGGTTTGAAGAACGGGGCACCGGTGCCCATGTACATGTTGATGAATTCCTCGCCTAGGTTCCACCCGGTCATGGTGTTCATGATCACCGGATGGTCCATCAGACCCATCGACTTGATCTTCTCGGCGGCGGCCAGCACCTCGGCATAGCTGGTCGGCGGCGCGACGCCGGCGGCTTCGAGAATATCGGAGCGATAGTACAGATGCTGGGCGTTCGCCATGAAGGCCACGGCCATCACCTTGCCGTCGATGGTGATCAGCTGGGTCGGTTGCAGGCCCTGGCCATGCTTGGCGACCAGATCGTCCAGCGGGCGGATCAGGCCGTCGTTCAACAGCGGCACGATCGAGCTGTTGGCGACGATCGCGCTGGTGTACTGGGCCGGGTCGGCGGTCAGCGCGGCGACCTGCAGGTCGCGGTGCTCGGTGGTGAGGTTCGATTCGACCGTGACCCCGTCGCCGGCACATTCCGTAGCCCCGGCAACGACCGCCTGGATGGCGGCGAAATCGTTGCCCAGGATACTGACGTTCCCCGATGACAGGCCGCAGCCGGCATAGGCCGCTGAACCTGCCAGAACCGACATCGTGCCGGCGAGGGCGAGCTTTTTCAGAAGCATTTCATTCTCCCTGTTTCTTGTTCTCAGATGCGCCCTGCAATCGCGCATCATCTTGGCTCCCCGCCCCCGAGGGGCGCGAGGTCTTGCGGAGGCATCAGCCCCCGATACGCTCACCGGTTGCGGTATCGAACAGGTGGCAATGGTCGGTGTGGATGTGGATCGAAACCGGATCTCCGATCTCGGCGCGGAAGGTCTTGTCGGCCTTGACCGAGACGAGCTGGCCGGCGATCCGGATCGACACCATCGTCGCGTCGCCGAGCAGTTCGAGCGTGTAGATCGGCGCATTCAGCTCGCCGCCGGCCTCGACGACGTTGGCGTCTTCGGCGCGAAACCCGAGCGTGACCTTGCCGTCGGGCGCCGTCAGGCCGACAATCTCGCAATTGCGGGCGCGAAACACGCCGCGCGACATCTCGCCTTCGAGCAGGTTCATCGCCGGGCTGCCGATGAAACTGGCGACAAAGGTATTGGCGGGCATGTCGTAGATATCGGTCGGGCTGCCGACCTGCTGCACCACGCCCTTTTCCATCACCACCACCCGGTCGGCGAGGGTCATCGCTTCGATCTGGTCATGGGTCACGTAGACGGTCGTGACCGCCAGCTCGTGGCTGAGGTTCTTGATCTGGGCCCGGGTCGAGACCCTGAGCTTGGCGTCGAGGTTCGACAGCGGCTCGTCCATCAAGAACACGTTGGGTTCGCGCACGATGGCGCGGGCCAGTGCGACGCGCTGGCGCTGGCCGCCCGAAAGCTCCGCCGGCCGGCGATGCAGGAAGTCGTCCAGCTCGACCATCGCCGAGGCGCGGCGCACCCGGTCGTCATGGGTCGCGGCATCGACGCCACGGACCTTCAGCGGAAAGCGGATGTTTTCATAGACGTTCATGTTCGGATAGAGCGCGTAGGACTGAAACACCATCGCCACGTCGCGGTCCTTGGGTTCGAGATCGTTGACGACCTTGCCGTCGATCAGGATCTCGCCCTCGGTCGCGTCTTCGAGCCCGGCAATCATCCGCATGGTGGTGGTCTTGCCGCAGCCCGACGGCCCCAGAAGCACCAGGAATTCCTTGTCGGCGATCGTCAGGTCGAAATTGTCGACGCCGACGAAGTCGCCCCACCGCTTCGAAAGATTGCGCAGCTGGATCTCTGCCATTCGGAAACGCTCCCCAAGCGCCGGCGCATTTTGCACGCGCATGCAAAAGACTAGACAGCGGCGCGTCAATTTGGCAAGCCTTTTTTGCAAACGCATTCAAAGCGGGGCCGGGCGGTGGATTTTCAAAGAGAAAAGCAGGTGGTCCGCGATTTCCACGCCGGCCTCGACGGGGCTGCGGGGGACGACATCGCCGCCGTCATGGCGCGGTACTGCGCCCCGGATCTGGTCTGGCGCGGCTTTCACCCGTTTCACGAGCAACACGGCCCGCAGGCGGTCGCCGAAGTGTTCTGGCAACCGCTGCGCGCGGCGTTCTCGCGTCTCCAGCGGCGGGTCGACATCTTCATGGCCGGGTACAACGCCATCGACGGCGGCCAGAGCATCTGGGTCGTGTCGATGGGCCACCTGATGGGGCTGTTCGACGCGCCCTGGCTGGGCATTCCGCCGACCGGCAAGATGGCGTTTCTGCGCTACTGCGCCTTTCACCGTGTCGCCGGCGACCGGATCACCGAAACCGCGATGTTCTTCGACATCCCGCACCTGATGATGCAGGCGGGGCTGCGGCCGTTTCCGCCGCAGACCGCGGCGCACCTGGTGCAGCCGGGGCCGATGACCCATGACGGGCTGCTGTACGATCCGCAGCCGCCGGACGAGGGCGCAAGGACGCTGGCGGCGATCGACTTCATGGTCAACGACCTGCGCACCTGGCAGCAAGACATGTCGCTCGAGGACGAGCTGCGCCGCAGCTGGACCGAAGACATGATCTGGTGGGGCCCGGCCGGGATCGGCGCGACCTACACCATCGAGCGCTACGCGAGGCAACATGCCGGTCCGTTCCGCGCCGGCTTCACCGACCGGACCTTCATCGGCCATGTCGCCAAGATCGCCGAAGGCTCCTATGGCGGCTTCTTCGGCTGGCCCAACCTGCGGCTCAGACCCTCGGGCGGCTTCATGGGGTTGCCGGCCACCGGCGAGCTGGGCGAGATGCGGGTGATCGACATCTACCGGCGCGACGGCGACAAGCTGGCGGAAAACTGGATCTTCATCGACCTTCTGCATTTCTGGAACCAGCAGGGGCTGGACGTGCTGGGTCGTCTCGAGACGGTGCCGTACTCATGATCGACGCGCATCATCACCTTTGGGATCTCGCAGCGGTTCACTACCCCTGGCTGATGGCGCGCGGGGTCGTGCGGTTCTTCGGCGACCCGACGCCGATCCAGCGCGACTATCCGATCGACCAATACCGCGCCGAGGCCTCGGCCGAAGGCGTGCAGGCCTCGGTGCATGTCCAGGTCGGTGCCGCCGACGGTCTGGCCGAGGCGCGCTGGGTGCAGGCCGTGGCCGAGGCCAATCCCGACTGGCCGCTGGCTCAGGTCGTGTTCTGCGACCTGACCGCCGCCGATCTGACCGCCCGGCTCGATGCCTTTCAGGAGCTGCCGACCGTGCGCGGTGTGCGTCAGATCGTCGGCCGCGCCCCGGGCGAGGACGCCGCGACCGGCACCAACGCGCTGCTCGACGATCCGCGGTTCCTGGCCGGGTTGCAGGCGGTGGGCGCGCGCGGGTTGTCGTTCGATCTGCAACTGATCCCCGAGCTGATGCAGAAGACGGCGCAGGTTCTGGAACGGGCGCCGCAGACCCGGGTGGCGCTCTGCCACGCCGGCAGCCCGCATGACCGCAGCGCCGCCGGGCTCGCAGAGTGGGCGCGCGCGCTCGAACGGCTCTCGGCACTGCCCCAGGTCAGCTGCAAACTGTCGGGGCTGGGGATGTTCGACCATCGCTGGACCCGCGACAGCATCCGGCCCATCGTCGAGACCTGCCTTGACCAGTTCGGGCCGGCGCGGGCGATGTTCGGCTCCAACTTCCCGGTCGATGCCCTGTATTCCGACTACCGTACCCTGGTTGAAGCCTACCGGGCGCTTGTGCCGGAAGAAATGCAACCGCAGGTATTCGGCGCGACTGCCTCACGCTTCTACCGGCTCGCGACCGGCTGAGGGCAGGCAATGATCTTTTCCTATGAGACCACCGTCCGGCCCGACTGGATCGACTACAACGGCCATATGCAGGATGCCTATTACGGGCTGATCTTCAGCTACGCGGTCGACGCCCTTCAGGATGCCGTCGGGTTCGACGACGCCTATCGTACCCGCACGGACCACACGATCTACCTGGTCGAAGACCACAAGTTCTTCCTGCGCGAAGTCGGCGAGGGAGAGGTGGTCCGGGTCGAGACCCGGGTCCTGGGCTGCGACGAAAAACGCTTCCACCTGCATCTCACCATGGCGCAGGGCGGCGAGGCGGTCGCCGTCTGCGAGGCCATGGAGCTGCACGTGCGCCGACACCCGACACCGCGCGCCGCGCCGATGCCGCGCGAGATCCTGGAGCGCTTGCGGGCGGCCACCCTGAGCGCCGACGAGGTCGCCGCCCTCACCCACCGGGCGCGGCCGATCGGGCCGGTGACGGGCTCCGGGGCGGGGTGATGTCGCTGCGACGCCCGGTTCCGGGACACCTGCTCTTTGCGTCAGGCTCAGTGCGGCCGACACGCGCCGGGTTGGCGACATGGCGCCGTTTTCGGCCGCCGCGTCACCGGTACAACCCGGCGGTCTTCGCGCGCAACCGGATCAGGGCGAGCACGGTGTCGATCGTGGGGGTGGGCGTGTCGGTCAGGCGGCCCAGCTCCTGGACCGAGGTCACCAGCGCATCGATCTCCATCGGCCGGCCGGCATCGAGATCCTGCCACATCGAGGTCCGATGCGCCCCGACGGCCGCGCCGCCGTCGATCCGGCGCTCGACGTCGATGGGGAACTTCACCCCGAGCTTTTCGGCGATCGCCTGCGCCTCGAGCATCATGCCCCTTGCCACCGCACGGGTGCCGGGATCGGTGCAAAGCACGTCGAGCGTGGCGTGGGTGAGCGCCGAGATCGGGTTGAACGACAGGTTGCCCCAGAGCTTCACCCAGATCTCGTCGCGGATCCGCGGGCGCACCGGGGCCCTGAGACCGGCTGTCGACAGCACCCGGGACAGCGCCAGCGCGCGGTCCGATCTGGTGCCGTCGGGCTCGCCGAGCGAGAAACGGTTGCCCTCGATATGCTTGATGACACCGGGTTCCACCACCTCCGCGGCCGGATACACCACGCAGCCCAGCACCCGGTCGGGGCCGAAGCCGTTCCACTGCGCGTCGCCGGGATCGACCGAGGCGAGCCTTGTGCCCTCGTAGAGCCCGTCGAGCTTGTGGAAGTACCACCAGGGCACGCCGTTCACGCCGCTGACGATGGTGGTGCCCGCGCCGATCAGCGGCTGCATCCGGTCGACCACGGGCGGCACGGAATGCGCCTTGAGCGTGACGATGACGTAGTCCTGCGGGCCGAGTGCTGCGGGATCGTCGGCGGCAGTGACCGGCACGGTGACGGGATCGGCGCCGTCTTCGAGCAGGGTCAGCCCCCGGGCCTGCATCGCGGCAAGATGCGGTCCGCGGGCGACGAGGCTGACGTCCGCCCCGGCCTGCGCCAGTTTGGCCCCCAGGTAGCCGCCGATGGCACCGGCGCCGAAAATGCAGATCTTCATTCAGGCCTCCGTCAGGCCCAGTTTTTCGGCCATGCCGATGCGTTGGATCTTGCCGGTCGCGCCCTTGGGGATTTCGTCGAGCAGGATCACCTGCCGGGGCACCTTGAAATCGGCCAGGCGTTCGCTCGCGAAGGCGCGGATCTCGGTCTCGCCGAGGGTCGAGCCCTCGGTCAGCACCGCCGCGGCGGCGATCTCCTCGCCGAGCTTGGGGTGCGGCACGGCGAAACAGACCACCTGGGCGATCTCGGGGTGGCCCAGCAGCACGGCATCGACCTCGAGCGGGCTGATCTTTTCGCCGCCGCGGTTGATGATCTCCTTGAGCCGACCGGTGAGGCTCAGATAGCCCTCGGAATCGAACGCCCCCTGGTCGCCGGTGCGAAACCAGCGCCTGCCGCCGACGTCGAAGAAGTTGTCCGCATTGGCCTTGGGGTTGCTCTCGTAGCCCGGGGTCACGTTCGGGCCGCTGATCACGATCTCGCCGATCTGGTCGGGCGCGATCAGCCGGTCTTCGGCCTCATCCGCGATCTGCACCTCGGGCCCGGCGGCGACGCCGACAAACCCCGGCTTCTGCGCCCGCGGGGGCAGCGGATTGCAGCACATCTGGTGGGTGGCCTCGGTCATGCCGTAGGCCTCGATCACCGGGGCGCCGAAGGTCGCCACCAGCTCCTCCATCACCGGCGCGGGCAGCGAGGCCGACGACGACCGCAGGAACCTGAGCTTCACCCGGTCGATCACGTCGCGGTTGCGACCGGCGCGCGCCAGGATCGCCTGGTGCATGGTGGGCACGGCGGTGTACCAGCTGGGTTCGACCTGATCGAGCTGGGCAAAGAACTTCAGCGCGTTGAACCCGGGCGCGCAACTGATCTGTGCGCCGGCGGCCAGCGAGGCCGAAACGGCGGCGATCAACCCGTGAATATGGAACAGCGGCATCACGTTCAGACAGCGATCCCGGGGGGTGAGGGCGAGCGACTTCAGGATGTTGTGGGCCGAGGCGAAAATGTTCGATTGAAGCAAGGGGACGATCTTCGGCCGGGAGGTTGTGCCTGAAGTATGCAGGATAAGTGCAATATCCTCTTCACCCGCCGCGCCCGTGTCGCAGGCGCCGGACAGGTCGGAGGCGAGGGTGAAGCTGCCCGCGGGCGCGGCCGGATCGGCGCTCAGGCGCACAACCGCGACCCCGAGCTTTTTCGCTGCCGGCAGGGCGGGGCCGTCGTAATCCGCGGCCACCAGCAAGGCCTTGGCCTTGAGATCTTCGAGATAGAATTCGTACTCGTCCTGGCGGTAGGCCGGGTTCAGCGGCGCGGTCGTGGCCGCCTGGGCGACGGTGATGAAGGCCGCGGCCATCTCGGGGCCATTGGGCAGGACGATGGCGACGCGGTCGCCGCGCCCGATCCCGAACCCGTGCAGCGCTCCGCGCACCTGGTCGCTCAGCGCGCGCAGGGCGCCGTAGCTCAGCCAGTCGCGTCCCGGTGCGCCGATGGCCGGCGCGGCGCTGTCATGCCCTGCGATCAGGGCGGAAATCGTCTGTGTCATGGCACACTCCTCGCGCCTGGGCCCGCCCCGTTCGCGGAGGGGCAGGATCGTGTCTCCGCGCCGGCCCTCAGGTGACCGGGATGCGCAGGACGCCCAGCCCGTCGATCGACACTTCCATCACGTCGCCCTTCACCACCGGGCCGACGCCGGCCGGCGTGCCCGACAGGATCACGTCGCCGGGGGCAAGCTCGAAGTAGTCCGACAGGTAGCTGATCATCTCGGGCACCTTCCAGATCATCTGGTTGAGGTCGCCTTCCTGCTTGATCTCGCCGTTGACGGTCAATTCGAGACGCCCGGCGCTGGGGTGGCCGACCTCCGAGACCGGGTGCAGCGGGCCGATCGGGGCCGAGCGCTCGAAGGCCTTGCCGACTTCCCAGGGCCGGCCCATCTTCTTGGCCTCGCCCTGCAGATCGCGCCGGGTCATGTCGAGCGAAAGGGCATAGCCGAAGACGTGGTCGAGCGCCTTGTCGACCGGGATATTGGTGCCGCCTTCTTTCAACGCCACCGCCATTTCGGCCTCGTAATGCACATCGGTCGATCGGGCGGGGTAGGGGAATTCGCCGGAGGGGTCGAGGTTGTTGGGGTTCTTCTGAAAGAAAAACGGCGGGTCGCGGTCGGGATCATCGCCCATCTCGATCGAGTGCGCAGCGTAGTTGCGTCCGATGCAATACACCCGGCGCACCGGAAAGAGGGCATCGCTCCCGGCGATGGGGAGGCCTACGGGTTTCGGCGGCTCAACGACGTATTGGGGCATCGGATTCTCCAGGAGTTTCGATTCGCTTCGTCAAGTCATACGCGCCGAGGCAAAATCGATCAATCTCAACCATTAAGAAAAAATCGATATTTTATCGTTGCAAAGCTGGATTGATCGGTATTAATCTCGACGATAACCCGGAATTGGTGGACCAATTTGCGGAGTTGAGAGGGAATGGGCAAACCAATGTATGCGAGCCGCCAAGGCAGCCTCGACGCCCTGAAGGCCTATATCGCCGCTGGCGACTATGCGCCTGGAGACCGGCTTCCGGCCGAGCGCGAGCTCATTGGCGCGCTGGGGATATCGCGCACGACGCTGCGCCGCGCGCTCGACGCGCTGGAGCAGGAGGGCGCCATCTGGCGCCATGTCGGCAAGGGTACCTTCCTCGCAGACGAGCCGGCCGAGCCGGAGACCGATGGCCTGGCCGAGATCGGCCGGCACTTGACCCCGGTCAAGGTGATGCGCGCGCGGCTCAGCATCGAACCTGCCATTGCGCGCGAAGCGGCGATCAACGCCTCGAGCGAAGCTGTCGCGCGGATCCTGCTGGCGATCGACAGCAGCGAAGCGGCGGAAAGCTGGGCGGCCTACGAGGCCTTCGACGACAGGTTTCACCACGAGATTGCCGCCGCCACCGACAACATGCTGCTCGTCGCCCTCTACGACCAGATGAACAAGGTTCAACGCAGCGTGGCCTGGGGCAAGGTGGTCCGCGAGACCGCCCGCCCGCCGCGCTCGCACACCAGTTTTGACGAACACAGAAAGATCGCCGAAGCCATCGAAGCGCGGGATCCGCGCGGCGCGCATGACGCCATGCGCCGCCATATCAGCTCGGTTTCGGCGCGGCTGTTTGAGGAGCTCTGACAGCAGGCAAGCCCCGGAAGGAAAGACAGAAACGCACCTTCCAAACCCAAACCGAAGCGGATTCTCAGGGAGGAGAACCATGAAAAACCTACTTCGCAAGACCAGCGCCTTCATCGCCGCTGCCATGGTGGCAGGCGGGCTGATGATGCCAGCAGCCGCCGACGCCGACACCATCAAGATCGCGCTGGCCGAGACGCCATCGGACGAACTGGCGGCGTTCTTCGTCGCGCTCGATCGGGCCAAGGCCAACGGGCTCGACTACGAGTGGACCGCCTTCTCGGACGAGGAACTGGCGATCCAGGCGGTGCTGAGCGGCCAGATGGATATCGGCTTCGGCACGCCCTACGCCGCCATGCAGCGCTCGAAAGCGCCGATCCGGATCATCTTCCAGCTCTCCAAGCTGAAGTTCTTCCCGGTCACGACCAAGAAGTACAGCACGCTCGAGGACCTCGACGGCGAGCCGATCCTGTTGCACTCGCGCGGCGGCGGCACCGACGCCATCGCCAACGTGATCGAGGACCGTCTCGGCATCAAATTCGGCGAGCGCTCCTACGTGCCGGGCTCGTCCAACCGGGTGGCGGCGCTGCTCGGCGGTCAGGCCGACGCGACGATCATCGACCTGTCGAACACCAACAAGCTGATGCGCGGCCCCGCGGCCGATGATTTCAACGTGCTCGAGATGTTCGACGTCGAGGCCAGCGACGAGGCGCTGTTCGCCAACCTCGACTGGATCCAGGCCAACTCGGACGACGTGCAGATCTTCGTCGACGCGCTGCTCAGCGTTTACCGCGACATGCACGACGACCCGACGATCATCCGCCGCGAGACCAACCCGGACGGCCCGATCGGCCAGCTCCCGGCCGAGATCCTCGCCGAGCTCGATGGCTTCTACACCGACGCGGTGGCCGCGGGCCTTTACAGCAAGGACGGCGGCGGCCGGGTTGCGGCGGCAGCGGACCTCGAATGGTACTCGGCGGCCGGCCAGCTCGAAGGCAGCCCGGAAGAGCTCAACATGGAAGACTTCTGGTACCTCGCCCCGCTCGACGCGGCGAAGCAGTAAGCGACAGTGGCGACCGGGCCGGATCCGGTCCGGTCGCCCCCCAGCCAATTTTACAGCACGAGACCGCATTCATGGCGAACCGTCCGCTCTTTCTGAAGATCCTGTCCGCCGTCATCATCTTCGGCGCCTGGGAGATCGCCGGCAGGATCCCTGTCAGCTATGCCTTCCCGACCTTCTTCGAATCGATGTCCGCGCTGTTTCAGCTCGCGCTCGACGGCAGGTTGTGGGTCGCCTACGCCGAAACCCTCAAACCGCTGATCGTCGGCGTCGCCATTTCCACCGTGCTCGGGATCGGGCTCGGCATCTGGATCGGGCTCTCGAAGTTCTTCGACTGGCTGGTGTCGCCGATCTTCATCGTGATGCAGTCGGCCCCGCTCGCCGCGCTCATCCCGCTCCTGGTGATGGCCTACGGGATCGGGCTGACCTCCAAGGTGTTCGTGGTCTGCATCATGGCGATGCCGGTGATCGTGCTCAACACCGCCGGCGCGGTGCGCCACACGCCGGAATCGATCAAGGAGATGTGCACCTCCTTTCTCGGCAGCCGGGTCGACATGCTCGTCAAGATCATCATCCCCGCCGCCTCGCCGCTGATCTTCTCGGGCCTCCGCCTCGGGGTCTCGGCCGGTTTCATCGGCGCGATCCTCGCCGAGCTCAAGATCACGCCGACCGGTGTCGGCGACATCATCACCTTCAGCCGCTCCATCGCCGACTATCCCAGCATGTATGCGGCGATCTTCTCGATCATCGTTCTGGCGGTTCTGTTCCTGAACCTGCTCGAGCGCACCGAAAAAACCCTCTTCAAAGGACACGATCGTGGATATGTCTCAGATTAAGAAAGCCTCCGCCAAGGCAGATCCGGCGCTGAGCGAGATCGCGGTCTCCGTCCGCAACATCTCCAAGAACTACGGTCAGGTCGAGGCGCTGAAAAACCTCTCGCTCGAGTTTCCGCGCGGCCAGCTCACATCGCTGCTCGGGCCTTCGGGGTGCGGCAAGACCACGCTCCTGAAGATCATCGCCGGGCTGCTCGAACCCACCTCCGGCGAGGTCGAGGTCAACGGCAAGCCGGTCACCGGCCCCGGACCCAACCGCGCCTTCGTGTTCCAGGATTTCGCCCTGTTGCCCTGGGCCACGGTGATGCGCAACGTCGCCTTCGGCCTCGAGCTGCGCGGGGTTGCCAAATCCGAGCGCGAAGACGTCGCGGCGAAGTACATCAACGAAGTGGGGCTCGGCGGCTTCGAAAACGCCTACCCGCACGAGCTCTCGGGCGGGATGCGCCAGCGGGTCGGGCTCGCCCGCGCCCTGTCGGTCGACGCCAAGGTGCTGTTGATGGACGAGCCGTTCTCGGCGGTCGACGAGCAGACCCGGCGCAAGTTCCAGGAAGACCTTCTGTCGCTGGTGCAGAACGAGAACAAGACCTTCATCTTCGTCACCCACTCGATCGAAGAGGCGGTCTATGTCTCCGACCAGATCGCCATTCTCCTGCCGCGGCCGAGCCGGGTGTCGGAGATCATCCGGCCTTCGGGGTTCCGCCACAAGGAGGTCGACCAGATCCGCCGCGACCCGGAATACCTCGATATCGTCGACAACATCTGGGCCTCGCTGCGCAGCTACGTGGAGTGAACCCATGAAAGTCTTCGGCTATCATCTACCGGGCTTTTCCTCGCTGATCCTGTGGGGGCTCCTGTGGGAGCTCGTCGGGCAGTTCGAGGTGACCTTCTTCATCCCGCCGCTGTCGGAAGTGCTGACCACGCTGTTCGAGATCATCGGCACGCCGGCCTTCCTCAAGGCGCTCGGCGAAACCGGCTATGCCTTCGCGGCTGGGGTCTTTTTCGCCATCGTGATCGGCATCCCGGTCGGCATCCTGATGGGCCGCAACCGGCTGCTCGACGAGCTGCTGCTGCCCTGGGTCAACGTCTTTCTCAGCGCCCCGCTCACGGCACTTGTGCCGGTGCTGATGGTGCTGTTCGGCTTCGGCATGAAGGCGATCATCATCACCACCACGCTGTTCGCGATCTGGATCATCATCCTCAATTCGCGCGCCGGGGTGCGGCAGATCAACCGGTCGCTGGTCGAAATGGCCCATTCCTTCGGGGCCTCGCCGACGGACGCCTTTTTCAAGATCTACGTCTGGGCGGCGCTGCCGGAGATCCTCGGCGGGGTGCGCATCGGCATCATCCGGGCGGTGAAAGGCGTCATCATCGGCCAGCTGCTGATCTCCATCGTCGGCTTCGGCGCGCTGTTCGAGCTCTATTCGTCGAACTTCCTGATGGCGCATTTCTGGGCGGTCCTGATCGTATTGTTCGCTCTCGCCTTCACGATTTCGGAGTTCCTCGCCTATCTCGAGCGCCGGGTGGCCTATTACGCGGCGAAACGCTGATACGCCGGGCCGTCTCGCTTGCAGGCGCGGCGGCCCGAACATCCCGAGGAAAACGATGACCTCACCCCTTCGAACAAGACCGACCCTTTTGGCCGTCGCGCTGTCGGCCCTGCTGCTCGCCGGAGCCGGTCTGGCGGACGGCGCCCATGAGCCGATCGGTGAGGCGGTGCAAGATCTGCCGATCTTCGACGCGCATATCCACTACAAGGAACCGGCCTGGGCGGCTTATCCGGTCGAGACCATCATCGAGCTGATGGACCGCAACGGGGTCGCCATGGGGCTGGTGTCGTCCACCCCGGACGAGGGCACGATCATGCTGTGGGACCATGCGCCGGGTCGGATTGTCCCCGAGCTGCGGCCCTACCACGGCGACGTGAGGTCGTCGAACTGGACCAAAAGCCCGGAGATCGCGGATTACCTCGCGGAGCGGCTCGACCGCTACCCGCACGAAGGGATCGGAGAATTCCATATCCATGTGATGAACAGCGCGGACGAGCCGCTGTTTCGCAGCGTGATCGACATGGCGAAGGCGCGTGACATCTACCTCCATGTCCATGCCGGCGCCGCGCCGATCCGCTGGCTCTACGGGCTCGACCCGGAGGTGAAGATCATCTGGGCCCATGCCGGCCTCGGCGAACCGGTGAAAGAGGTCCACGCCTTGATGGAGGCCTTTCCGACGCTGATCGCCGATACCAGCCTGCGCGAAACCGCGATCATGGGAGCGGGCGAGGGTATCGATCCCGATTGGCAGCGGGTGATATTCGACTTTCAGGACCGGCTGATGGTCGGCAGCGACACCTGGGTCAACAGCCAGTGGGATGCCTACGACCACATCATCGCCGCGAACCGCCAATGGTTGTCGTATCTGCCACGCGAGGTCGCCCAAAAGATCGCCTACGGCAATGCGCAACGTCTGTTCGGCCGTACCGTCACGATGGATCTGATCGGGACCCGGTAGCTCGGGCGACCGGTCGGCGAAGGCGCCGCCCGACCGGCCTGTGAACCGGTCGGGATCCGCAGGCGCACAGACGGTCGCACGCGCCCCGGGTCCGGCCTCTGGCCGCATCGCAGCTGACTCAGGTCACCGATCTGCGCCCCGCCGCCCGGCACGGCCGGAGCCGGCGCATTCCGCCAGGGCATGGCCGGCTCTGCGCCCATGGTCGGGGGCGGTTGGGCCATCACCCGGCCACCCGACAGGGCTCAGCCGCTCGCAGGCCGCGGCGCGCCGCTCGGCGGCCAAGCAGGGGAGGCGGCCCCGGTGCCGGCCCCGGCCACTGTCGATCGCAGAACCCTCAGAACTTGCCCACCAGGTTCAGGAACACGCCCTTGTTCTGGTAGTCGATGTTGGTGAGGTCATCGGAGACGCGGCCCCATTCGTAGCCCAGGCCCAGCTTCGCGTGTTCGCCCAGATGGCGGTAGACGCCGAGCAGCGCGCCGCTTTCCATCGTACCGGTCTCGGGCGTGTAGAGTATCCGGCCTTCGCCGAACAGATCCCATTCGTGGACCACATGCCAGTCCACCCGCAACGCCGTCAGGGCGGCGGTGTTGGAGGTGAAATCGTCGCTGCCGCGGTCGGCGATCTCCGACATCCGGTAGCCGAGCTTGCCGCCGAGGGTCACCTCTGTGCCGAGATCGTAGTTGGCGTTGAACGAGAGCACATGCGACCTCTGCTGCGGCCCGTCGGTATCGCCGTTGGCGTCGACCTGGTCCTCGCCCGGCAGATCGATCAACCGCCGATACTGGAACAGCATGTTGAGCTTTTCGTTGTCAATCGGCCGGTAGGCGAAGCCGATCGCGCCGTTGAGATAGGTGCCGTCGCGATAGTCGCTGTCGGCGCTCGCGGAATAGAGGCCCTCGATATCGCCGAGCAGGCTCCAGTCGCGCGCGAGCGTGGTCGAGTAGCCGGCCGCCAGCATGTAGGTGTCGCGGTCGCGCGCGATGCCGTCGCCATCCTCGGTGCGGTATTCGAGCCGGAGCCGGGCCGAGACCTCGTCGCTCGGCGACCAGGCCGCGCCGGCCGAGGCGGCAAGGCGTTCGAAATCGCCGTCGACCGGGTCGCGCACTTCGCCGTAATCGAAGCTGCCCGAAATGGTCCAGGCCGCGTCGGGCGTGTAGTTCACGCCGTAGGTATTGGTGAGCGACTGCCGGTCGCCCGGCAGATCGAAGGCGCTTTCGCCGTAGAGGCTGAGGCTCTCGGAGACCTGCGAGCGCCCGCCCGAGACGACCCGGCCGTTGTCGACGAGATCGCTGCCGGCGCCGTAGCGGGTCGGGTCGAGGGTGAAGCCGAGATAGACCTCGCGGTCCGGCGTCGGGGCATAGGTCAGGCGCGCGCTGGCGGCGTGGCCGGTGTCGCCGGTCGATACCTCGCCGCGCGCCGCGAGCGTCTCGGTGAGCTGCGCCTCCACCCCGATGCCCAGACGATCGTTGTCGCCGAGCCCGCCGGTCCGGTGCGCCGTCATCTGGCCGAAGCTGTACAGCGTGAGGTCGTCGGTCGGGTGCCAGCTGAGCCGGATCCCGGCGTCGAGCCGGGTGCCGGTCTCATCCGCCTCGCCGGGGGTGACCTTGTCGAGGTATTCCGCGCCGACCCCAAGGCTCCAGTCTTCGGACACGGCGTAGTCGATGCGCCCCCCGAGCTCGCTGGCTTCCTCGCCGGCCGTGGTCGCGAAGCGTTCGCCGTCGAAGGTCAGGCTCAGACGATCGGTCGCCTGCACCTCGAGCTCGCCGCCGAACACGTAACGGTCGTCGGTGATGTCTTCGGCGACCGACCAGAACCCCGCCTCCTTGCGCTCGGCATAGAGCGACAGGTGCCCCGGCGCGCCGATCCCGAGATCCTTGAAATCGATGTAGCTGTCGAAGCCGAAGGCCATCGCCGGACCGCTCCTGGCGCCGCCGCTGGAGACGATGGTCAGGCCTCCGTCGGTCGAGGTCGACCGTTCGAACCCGGGGCCGGAACTGCGCACGACTTCGAACGCGCCGTAGCTCTGGTGGCCGAACTGGATGCGGGCATCGGCGCCGGCGACGGTCTGGCTGCCCGCGTCGGACTGCTCGCGCATCGCGGTGGCGCCGAGCCGCACCGCGTCCGTCACCCAGGCGACGGCCCGGCCGCCGAGCACGACGCTGTCCACATCGACATCGGTCGGGGTATATTCGTACTGCACCACGAGGGCCTGCTCGGCACCACCCGTGAGCCCGCCGACCGGGCCGCTCTCGCCGCCATACCACGCCAGCGGCTGGGCGAGGGTGATGACCCCCTGGATGTGGTCGACGCTGTAGTCGGTGCCTTCGGTCAGGGCGACGGTGCGGATCACCCGCCCGGTGTCGGGATCGACGATCTGCACCTGGACGCTGGTCGAGCCGCCGGTGATGTCCTGGCGGGTGAGGAAATAGACCGAGCCGCCGGTGCCGCGCAGCACGTCGCGCTGGGGCAGGGTGTCGGGCTGGGCCGCGTAGAGGGTGGCGGCAAAGCGGCTGTCGCCATTGCCGGTCACGCCTTGCGACTGGTAGCGCAGCTCGGCGCCGTAGAGATCGCGGGTGGCGTTGAGCAGCCCTGGGCTGGCGATCCCGGTCTCGAAATCGCCCCAGGTGAAGCGCGTGGTCTCGTTCTCGGCGCGGAAATAGAAGGCGCCGGCGGTCGGCGTGTCGTCGTACCAGGTCGAGCTGTCGCCGTAGGTCGGGTAGATGTCGTCGGAAGTGCGCAGACGGTCGAGCACCCGGCGCGGATCCTTGTCGTTGAGCCGCTCGAAGGTTTCGGCCAGCGGGCCTTCGGAGGTATCGGCGCCCGCAGTGATCTGCCAGCCGCTCTCGGTCTCGCCCTTGGCATAGAAGGCGGCGCGGCTGTCGACATAGCCCTCGTCCTCGACCCCACTGGTGCCGCCGAAGCGGTAGCCGGCGGTCAGGTCGATGATGCCGGTGCTGAACCATTCCGAGGTCGGGATCGCGACATCGCGCAGGAACCGGCGTCCGCCGGTGTCGATGCTCACCACGTGGTCGCCGGCGGGAAGGATGCGGCTGACCACGAACCGGCCGGAGGCGTCGGCCGGCACCTCTTCGCCCATCACCGTCACGCTGCCGTGCGGGTGCGCGGTGCCGGCGACGGTGACCGTACCGCCGCTGACCGGGATCCGCCGGACCCGGACCCTGTCTTCGCCTTCGCCGGCCGCGATCAGCGGGCCGCCGACGGTCGCATGGCTGGGAACCCGTCCCGCGGTGCGGGTAAGGCTGAGCGGCAGGGTCTCGTCGTAGCGCCCCTTGGCGTCGATCACGCGCAGCGCATAGGCGTAGTCGCCGTCGCCGGTCGCGGGCATCACCCAGGACGCGGTGCCGTTGGCCGCGGTCGGGATCGTCGCGACCACCGGGCGTCCGGGTTGGGAAAGATCGGATATGCGGATCTCGGCCCGGCTGATGAAGGCGGGGTAGTTGGCCGAGGCGCGGAAGGTGACGGTCTCGCCGGCGCCGTAGGCGGCGCGCAGGTCGTCGGTCGCGACGTTCAGCAGGCGCCGCCCGCCGAGCCCGTCGAAGCGCACGTCGACATCCGCCGCGGCGAGCGCGATATCGGCGGCCCGGTCGGGGTTGTAGGGCGGCGGGGCCCCGGCGAAGGGCGCATTGTCGACCGAGATCGAGAACCCGGTTTCGGCGAAGCTCGTCCCGGGCGTGCCGGCCACGCGCTCGGTATTGGCGCCGACGGGAAGTACGACGCTGGTGCCGGCGTTGGCGTGCAGACAGGCCGGCGCGAGGGGCAGGGCGGTCGGGTCGCAATAGGCGGTCTGGGCCGAGGCCGCGAACGGGGCGGCGACCAGGGCGAGACCCGCGAGCGCGGTCGACCGCTGGAGCAACCTGCGCCGCGCAGGGGCCTGCAAGGTCTTGGAAACAATCAACATGTTACGCTCCATCATTGCCCGGCCCTCACGATCGTGGTCTCGATCCGAAGCTGGGTCCGGCCCGCCTGTCGCCACTCGGCGCGGATGCGGTTCTCGACCAGTTTCATCAGCGCCCGGCCGCGCGCGACCTCGTCGGCGCCGGCGCTGGCGGTGATGTGCCAGGCCAGCCGCACGATCACCGGTTCGCCCGCCATCTCCGGCACCATCCGGCGGATGCCGATGTCGAGCGCCTTCGACAGGGCCGGCTTGCCGTCGGCGCCGGTGGTGAAGGCCGCCGGTGCCAGGTCGATCCGCACCACCTTGCCGATGCTGACGCCGAAATTGATCTCGGCCATCATCCCCGGCGTCAGGCGCACCACGCGCGGGTTTTCGGTGGTCGGCCGGAAACCGGTGGGCAGGGTGCGTTCGTCGAGCTTCAACAGGAAGTTCGAGCCGCGGTCCGCCGGCAGCGCCGCGCAGGGCACCGAATAGAGGCCGTTCTCGTCGGTGGTGACCACGGTGCCGTCGGGGGCGACGAGCCGCACGCCCGGGATGCCGCGCTCGACTTTGGGCTCGGGCGGGCCCGCGTCGAGCTTGCCGCCTTTGCCGCCCTTGCCGCCGCCGTAGTAATTCTGGTCGGTGATGGCGCCGTCGCGGCCGGCGGTGGGATCGTCCTGGTAGCCGTTGCCGTTGTGGTCCTCGAACACCTTGCCGATCACGTCCGAGCAATCGAAAACCGCTTCGGGCAGGATCCGCACATCCGCCGTCGCCGGACCCACGAGCACGTTGCCGGTGCCGGGGTCGAGAACCGAGACGCGGTTGGTATGGGTGCCGGCGCGCGCGCCGTTCAGAACCCGGGCGTCGATCTCGAGGATCACGCTGCCACTGGCCGGCAGGGTGACGTTTTGCCAGGTGATCCGGAGCCCGGTGATGGCCACGCCGACCGAGACGCCGTCGAGCCTGGCCGAGGTCGGGTCGGCGAGGAAATGCCCGGGCAGGGTATCGACGACATTCACCGGACCGACGACGAAGGCGTTGTCGTTGGTCACGGTGATCGTGTAGGGCACCGTCGCCCCGCGCAGGACGATCTCGTCGGGCGTGGTCTTGAGCAGGGTGAGCCCGTTCGACGTGACCGATGGCGAGAACAGATAGAGCGTCGGGTCGTCCTCGGTGTTGCCGTCGCTGTCTATCCCGTTGTCGGAGACGTCGCTGATGAGCGACGGTGTGCCGGGCACGCCGGGCCCGAAGACCGGCATCGCCTCGGCGAGGACGGAGTTCTCCACGCCGCCGGAATTGACCGCCTGGAGGGTGACGGTGAAAGACGCCGCATAGGTGGCGATCTCGTCGATCTCGAGGTCGCCCTCGGACGAGCCCTGGTCGGCGCTGACGAAGGTGGGGCCGGTGGTGAGGGGGAGCGGATTGCCGTCGAGATCGAGCAGCGTGTCGGTCAGAACGACATCTTCCAGCGGCGTGTTGCCGGTGTTTTCCACGGTGATCTGGTAATCGATCCGGTCGCCGACACCCTCGCGCCCATCACCGTTCACGTCGACGAAGCTCTGGGTCTTGGTCGCTTCGATCCCGGGGATGGCGGCCTGCACCACGGTCTCGATGGTGCTGTCGCAGAGCGTCGGGATCGCGATCGAGCAGATCTGGTATTCGACGTTGTGTTCGCCCGCCGGATAGCCCGGTGCCAGGGTGATGAGCCCGGTGGCGGGGTCGAGGGTGACGCCGGGGTCGGCATTGAGCACCGTGATGGTGACGTTGGTCAGCGTCGCCGGGCCGTTGTTGAGCAGGTCCGAGGCCAGCATCGAGGTGGTGGTGCCGCCATCGGTGGTGAAGGGCGGGAACACCTCCGGGATCGCCTCGATCGAGCCGACCTGGACGGTCTCGCTGTCGCTGTCGGTGACCTCGTCGCCGGGGTTGGGGCCGAAGGTGCCGGTCACCCGGGCATCGTTGACGACCGTGTTGGCGAGCACGTCCGCGAGGGTGACACTGTAGCTCGCGGTGTAGGTGGTGGTGTCGACATCGCCCGGGTTCATCACCGCGATCGGCCCGCCGACCACCACCACGCCGGGCAACAGGTCGGTCACGGTGACGTTGGTCAGGATCATGTTGCCGGAGTTGGTCACGGTGAAGCTGTAGGGGATCACGTCGCCCGGCAGCGCGCCGGCGGCGATGCCGGAGGTATCGGCGACCTTGTCGAGGGTGATGCCCGGGGCCTGGGTGATCGGCACCACGGTCGGGTCGTCGTCACCGATGGTGGTGCCGCTGTCGTCGCTCACCGGCGCGCTGGTCGGGTCGGTGCCGGTCGCGGTCGCCTGGTTGGTGACCTGGCCGGCGGTGATGTCGGCCTGCTTCAGCGCGTAGGTGGCGGTGAAGGTGGTGCTGTCGACCTGGCCCGGCGCCATGCTGGCAATCGGCCCGCCCGAAAGCACGATGTCGGGCAGGATGTCGGTCAGCGTCACGTTGGTCAGCGTCACGTTGCCGGTGTTGGTCACCTCGAAGGCGTAGCTGATGATGTCGCCCTGCTGCGGCGGGGTGCCGAGCGCGCTGGCATCGGCGGTCTTGACCAGCGCGATCGACGGCCCGCGGGTGAGCGGGGTGGTGAGCGGCGTGTCGTCGCCGGTGGTGGTACCGCTGTCGTCGGTTACATCGGTGCCGTAGGGGTCGGTGCCGGTGACTGTGGCCTGGTTGACGACCTCGCCGGCATCGATATCGGCCTGGCTGATCGCATAGGTCGCGGTGTAGGTCGTGTTGTCGGAGGCGCCCGGCGCGAGCGAGGCGATCGGGCCGCCCGAAAGCGCGATGCCCGGCAGGATGTCGGTGAGGGTGATGCCCGTAAGGGTCACGTTGCCGGTGTTGACCACCTCGAAGGCATAGGTGATCTCCTCGAGCTCCACCGGCGGGCTGGAGAGCCCGGCCGTGCTCGAGGTCTTGATCAGCGCGATCGCCGGGGCGATGCCGGGGGCCAGCGGGGTCGGGTCGTTCTCGCCCGCCTCGTTGGCCTGGCCGTCGCCGTCGGGGTCGGGGTTGGTGCCGTCGTCCGACAGATCGGTGAGCTGCGGGTTGGTGGCCGAGGTCTGGCCCGATGCCTGGCCCACCGCATCGACCACCGCCTGGTTCTCGTAGCCGGCGGGCACCGGGTTTACGGGCTGCACCCGGATGGAGAATGCGAGCGCGCAGCTGCCGGCGACCGGCAGGCCGAACCCGCTGGCGACAAGGGTGTCGCCGGCGCCATCGAAACCTGCATTGGTGCCGCCGCAGCTGCCCGAAGGCGCCGCGGTGATCGCATAGGTGCCGTTGGCCAGCGGATCGTTCACCGGATCGCCGGGGCTGACGAGGCTGCCGAAAGCCGGGTTGGCGCCGGCCAGCGGGTCGGTCACGGCGATGTTGATGAGCGGCTCGAGGCTGAGGTTCTCCACCACCAGGTCGAAGGTCGCGGTGAAGGAGCCGTCGGCATTGGTGGTCACGCTGCCCGAAAGATCCTTGGCGATCCCCACCCGCGCCTGCGGGATCAGGGCGAAGTCATACTCGATGGCCGCCGTGGCGTTTGGCAATCCGATGGTGTCGATGACGGTGAAGCTCGACCGGTTGCCGCCGACGCTGAGGGCGGGCGCGGTGACATCGCTGTCGGTGAGGTAGGGCTCGCTGACCACGCCGCGGGTGACGGTGTAGGTGCCCGCGGGCAGGTAGCGGAAGATGTAATCGCCGTTGGCGTTGGTGGAAGCGTTGCGGGTGACCGCGTTGCCGTCGATGTCGATGCCGGTCAGCACCAGGGGCACGCCCTGGATGCCGCTGTCGGTCCCGTCCATCACCGCATTGTCGGCGAAATCGCGAAACACCGTGCCGGCGAGCGAGGACGAGACCACCGAAACGCTGGCGCTGTCGGCATTGTTCGTCAGATTCTGGTCGAAGCTGCTGGTCGCGACGCTGGCGGTGTTGGTGCGGTTGTAGGGGTTCGCATTGGCTGCGGTCACCTGGACGGGAACCGTGATCGTCACCTGGCCGCCGCCCGATACCGTGCCGAGGTTGCAGCTGAACGCGCCGGAGCCGGCCGAACCGGTGCATGTGGTCGAGGTGGCCGAGCCGGCGGTGACCACCGCGCTGGGGGCGCCGGTCAGCTCCATGTTGCCCGGCAGGTTGTCGCTGACGACCACGTCGTCTGCCTCGGCGAGCCCGACCCCGGTCGCGACGTCGACCACAAGGGTGAAATCGAAGTTCTCGAGCAGGTTTACGCTGCCGGCCGGACCGGTCTTGGTGAGCGAGACATCGGTGCGGGTGCGCAGCGTCGTGTCCTGCGAGGCGGCGTTGTTGGCCGCAAGCCGGTCCCAGCCGTTCAGCACCTCGTTCGAGGAGATGGCGACGTTGTTCGTCACCGTTCCCTTGGCGGTGCCCAGAACCGTGACGGTCACGGTTTCGGTGTCGCCGGCCTCGATCACCGGCCAGGCGCACTGGAGCGTGCCGCCAAAGCTGCCGACCACCGGCACGGTGCCGCAGGTGCCGGCGCCCGAGACGGTATGGCTCTGGTAGGACACCAGGCTCGCGGGCAGGCTGTCGGTGGCGATCACGTCTTCGGCGGCCGAGGGCCCGGAGTTGAACACGCTGATGGTGTAGATGGCGGTGTCGCCGACCGTCAGCGGATCGACATTGTCGGTCTTGTTGACCAGGAGGTCGACATCGGGTGCCTCGACGGCGACGCTCACCTGGTCGGAGTTGTTCGTGGTGTCGATCTCGGTCGTGGTGGTCGTCACCGCCACGTCGTTGGTGATCGTCGTGCCCTGGGTGGCATTGGTCGGGCGCACCACGATGGTCACGCTGCGCTGGCCGCCGTTGGCGATGTTGCCCATTGTGCAGGTGACGGTGTCGGCCGCGCCGGTCACATCGCCCGGGCTCAGGCTGGGCACACAGCTTGCGCCGCTGCCCGAGGCCGAGATGAACGTGACGTCGGCCGGCAAGGTATCGACGATCACGACGTTGTCGGCCCGGCTGAGGCCGTTGTTGAGGTTCTGAGCGGTGACAACGTAGGTGAGGTTCTGACCGGCTTCGACCGGATCCGGCGTGGCGGTCTTGACGACGGTGACGTCGGCGCGCGGATCGAGCGTGTAACCCGCGCTGGCCTCGTTGTTGATGTAGGTCGGGTCGGGCGTGGTCTGGGAAATCGCGTCGAAGATATTGGTGTAGCCGCCGCCATTGCCGCCGGGACGGACCTGGACGGTGATGATCGGGCAGGTCCCGGCCGGCGCCGGGGTACAGACCGGCAGGGTGTCGATGGTGCAGTCGAGCTGGCGCGCGGTCGCGCCGGAGGCGCTGTCACTGCAGGTGATCCCGGTGGCGAGACCGGGCGAAATGCTCGCGGATATGAAGCCCTGACCGGTCGGGCCGGAGCCTGAGTTGATCAGGTTGGCGAACCGGTCGCTGACCTCGATGTCGAGCGACGGGACCGACCCGATATTGGTGATCTCCAGCGTATAGGTCAGCACCTCGCCGGCGACGACGGTGCTCGGGCTCGCGGTCTTCACCGTCCCGACGTCGGCCGAGTTGGGGCCGGTCTGCGAGGTCACGTCATGTTCGGTGACGTTGTTGGTCAGATCGTCGGTCTCGGGGATGTTGGCGTCGGGCGAGCTCACCGCGAGAGCGTTCGTCAGCGTGCCGCTGCCGGTCACCGTGGTGTTGAGTGTCACCACCGGCGTGGTCGCGTTGGCGGCAAGGGGCGAGGCCTCGAGGTAGACACGGCTGCAAGTCACCGTGACCGGACCGGTGCCCGATGTCGGCAGACAGCTCCAGCCGTTGGCCGCGATGCTGTCGAGGGTGAGCCCCGCGGGGATCGTGTCGACCATCACGATCGTGCCCCAGAAATCGGCATTGCCGATGTTCGAGGCGGAAATCCTGTAGGGGTAGCTGTTGCCGACCACGACCAGGGCCGGGGTGGGGCCGGTCTTGTTGGCGCGCAGATCGACCACCGGGTCGGTGATGGTGGCACCGCCGTCGGTATCGCTGTTGTTGCTCGGATCCTGGTCGACGGGGCCCGCGGCCGCCACCGTGGCGGTATTGGTGGCGCTGCCGGCACTCATCACGTCGGTTACGATCGCGACCGAGCCGAGGCTGGTCTCGGCTCCGGCGCCGCTCGGATCGGGGCGGGTGCAGTCCACGTCCTGGCCGGTGGTGATGCAGACCCAGCCGCCGGTCGTGTTGACGGCGGTGATGGCATAATTGCCGGGCACGGTGTCGGCGAGCGTGAGCCCGGTCGGGGCGTCGCCGGTGTAGGACGTGTCAAGCGTGAAGGTCACGCTGTCGCCGACAAGCAGGCTGCCGCCGGGTGCGCGGGACTTGTCGATGGCCACATCGGTGCCCGCGGTGATCGCGACCGTGCCGGTGTCGGTGTTGTTCGACGAGATCGGGTCGGCCGGGCTCTGGTTCACCACGCTGGCCGAGGCGGTGATGTTGGAGCCGCCCACCGCCGCGACCTGACCGGTGAAGGTCCGGCTGACGGTCGCGCCGACCGCAACCGTGCCGGGGATGGTGCAGTTCCAGGTGGTGGCGCTGAGCGAGCACCCGGCCGGCGGTACCATGTTGATGATGCCCGCAGGGACAGGGAAAGAGATGGTGAAGCCGTTCGAGACATTCGGCCCGTTGTTGGTCGCCTCCCAGACGAAATCCACCAGCCCGCCCGCCGCGGCCGTGCCGGCCAATGTCAGGTCGAGGGCGATGTCGGCGCCGGCGATGACCGTCGTGACCTCGTCGTCGTCGTTGTTCGCGATCAGAATGTCGCCCGCGGTCGGCACGTCGGCAAAGACCTGGATGGTGCCCTGGGCGGCGGCGGAGACCTGGACGATCTGGCTGACCTGATCGAGCGAGGCGAGCCCCGGCACGTCGCAGGTCATCGTCAGCGGCCCGGTGCCGGTCACGGGCGCACAATTGCTCAGATCGCCGCTGGTGCCGACAAGCGCGCTGCCGGCAGGGATGGTGAAATCCATCGTCGTGGCGGGGGCGGGGTCGAACCCGTTGTTGTCGATCAGCACCAGGTAATCGACCGTGCCGCCGGCGGGGATCGGATCAAACCCGGTGTCCTCCACCGACACCAGCCAGTCGACGCTTTGCGCCTGCGCCGCACTCGGCGCGGCCATGAGACCGAGCGCGAGCGCCATCGCGACGACCGCACCGCGCGCAGCCGCATGCCCCAACCGCCGGACGGATTCCGCCCGACACCCCAAACCGACACTCAACATCGAATAACGCCTGTATTGCCCGTGCCGCTTTGCGCGGCCTATGTTATGCGTTCAATTTGTGGAGCTTACGGCGGAAAATTCAACCAAAAAATTACCGCGCCTTCACAATTGTGACACATTGCAGACACATTCCGCAGGGCGTCGCTCTCAACCCGCGCGGGGTGCGAGTCGGGGCCGGCAAGGCGCCGTTTGCGCATGATCGCCGCGTTTCGCGGCCCGCGTCGGCGATCCGACCGCAGGCGCGCGCGCCCGCGCGCGGCGCCAACGATCGGCGCGGATGTCGGATCAAGCTATTGATATCCATAAGAAATGCGAGCGGTGCGGGTTGCCGGTCACGCCGTCCGATGGCGGGCCCACGCGGTGGCCTGCGCCGCGGCCGGCCGCGGCGCAGGCGGCCCAAGCGCGGCGGGCTTGCCATCGGCGCGCCGTTGGCCGACAAGCGAAAAACCCGGGCGGCGCTCTCGGTGCGGGCGCCTTGCCGCACCTTTGCCGAGCCGGAACCGCCACTCGCGACCAAGGGAGACCTGACGATGCTCACCGAAAGCCAGCGCCGCGAAGCCGCCGACGCCCTGCTCGAAAGCCACCGGACCAAGGTCCAGGGCACGCGCCCCTCGGAACGGTTTCCCGAGATCGAGATCGCCGACAGCTACGCGATTTCGTCGATGGTCGCCGAGGCGCTGGTATCGCGCGGCGACAGCATCGTCGGCCACAAGATCGGGCTCACGTCGAAGGCGATGCAGGCGGCGTCGAAGATCGACGAACCCGATTACGGCTACCTCTTCGGCTCGCAGGTGATGAACGACGGTGCGGTCGTCCAACACGCCGATTTCTGCGTGCCCCGGGTCGAACCCGAGCTGACCTTCGTGTTGAAAGAGCCTCTGAAAGGGCCGAATGTCGGCCTCGTCGACGTGCTTCGTGCGACCGAATACGTCGTGCCGTCGATCGAGATCATCGACGCCCGCGTGACCGATCCGCGCCAGATCTTCGACACGGTGGCCGACAACGGCGCCGGGGCGGGGATCGTCCTCGGCGGCCGGCCGGTAAAACCGGACGCGGTCGATCTGCGCCGGGTGGGCGTGGCCTTCTACCGCAATTCGGGGATCGAGGAGACCGGGCTCGCGGCCGGCGTGCTGGGGCATCCGGCGATGGCCATCGCCTGGCTTGCCAACAAGCTCGCGCCGTTCGACGTCACCCTCCAGCCCGGCCAGCTTCTGCTGTCGGGCTCGTTCACCCGGCCGGTCTGGGCCGCAAAGGGCGACACGCTGCATGCAGACTTCGGCGAGCTGGGCGCGGTTGCGGTGAGTTTCGCCTGACCGGCGCCGGTGTTCAGGCCCGCGCCTGCCAGAGCAGGAAGAACAGGGCGACGATGAACAGGATGATCGCCAGTTCGAGCAACCGCATCATCGCGCCCGACAGGGTCCATTCGCTCGGCGCAAAACGGCTTGCCGGCTTTCGCACCGGTTCCTCCACCGTCTCGCGGCGCATGATCTGGACCCGGTAGTCGGACCACGGATCGCCCCGCCGGTAGCGCGGCACGCCGAAGTCCATCAGCTCCTTCAGGATCGCCACATACTGAAACCGCGCGGTCTCCGAAATCGGTTTGGCGCCGGTGTGAACGGTCCAGGCCACCAGTTCGGTGAAGGGCAGATCGCGCACGAGCGTGCCGTCGGCGAGCTTGGCCTTCATGTCGGCCGGCAACCCGTGGGCAGCGACGGCAAACTCGTCGAGATGGGCGATGGTGAGTTCGTCATAGGCGATGTCGCCGTGGAATTCGCAAAACAGCCGGACAACGAGGCGCAGGGCCTCGGCCCCCTCCGGTTCGAGGTTCGGCGCGTATTCCTCGAAGAGATCGGCGAGGGTGAACATCTCGTCTTCGAGATCCTCGAAGTCATCGGAGGCGATGGTGAGGGCGCCATTGCCGAGGGGCCAGTCTTCGTCGTCCGCTTCGGTGTCCGGCTCGTCCCAGTCTTCGGGCGCAGGCGGTGCCGCCGGTGCCGCCGGCTCGTCGCCGCTCCCGCGCAGGCGCGATTGCGGCGGCAGATCCGGCGCGCTGGCCGGGGGCGCATCGGCCGGGCTGTGCGACCGGGTGAACCCTTCGAGCAGCCCCTCGAGCCCGCCGGCGGCATCGTAGGCCGCGCGCTGTTCGGGCGACAGCTGGGCGACCAGGTCCTCGACCTCGGCCTGGCGCGCGCGTTCCTGCTCTTTTTCCAGGAGCTCCGCCCTGAAGCGGCGAACCTCGCGCCTGGCGACCTTCGGATCCGAGGTGCGCAGCGACCCGCGCAGGTGGCTCTTGCCGCCGTAGAGATCCTGTATTTCGGGTTTGATCCGGAGATTCAGATGATAAATCTTGCCGCGAACCTGTGTTCCTTCGACCTTCGGAAGATCCATTCACCCCACCATTCGTTCTTCGATGTGTCACACGCGTGTAACACGGATCACCGCGCTCGGAAAGACGGCCGTCAATAAATTGTAATCATTGCGGAAAGTGGGTGCAAGGCGGCACCGTTTCCAGACCCGGAAATCGCGCGGCCGGTGTCTCCTCGCGGACCGATTCGCGGCCCGGTCGCGATCCGGCTGCGGGGCCGGCCGTCGCGGTCCCGGTCCGGGTCGGCGGCGCCCCCGCAGGCCCGCGCCAAGGCCCGCGCGAAGGCCCGTTCGAAGGCTGGACATCGGCCCCGAAGCCGGACTAGCTGTTCGGTGAAAACCAGGGCGGACCGGGCGCAACCGGCGTCTTCCCCATGCCGGCAACAGGAGGCCAGACCCGATGACCGGAGCGACAAGACTTCTGCGACAGATGTTCGACGCGGCCGTGTCGGCGGCCCAGCCCGACCGCTGCGTGCCCCCCTTCCTGCCGGGTGAACCGGCGCGGGGGCGCCTGGTCGTCATCGGTGCGGGCAAGGCCTCGGCCGCGATGGCCCGCGCCGCCGAGGCGCATTACGGACATCCCCTGGAGGGCCTCGTCGTCACCCGCTACGGCCATGCGGTTCCCTGCGCGGGGGTCGAGATCGTCGAGGCCGCCCACCCGGTCCCGGACGATGCCGGGCGCGAGGCTGCGCGCCGTGTTCTCGCGCTTGCCGAAGGGCTGACCGAAGACGACACGGTGTTGTGCCTGATCTCCGGCGGCGGTTCGGCGCTGCTGTCGCTGCCGGCCGAAGGGGTGTCCTTCGAGGAAAAGACCGAGATCAACCGGGCGCTGCTGAAGAGCGGGGCGACCATCGGCGAGATGAACACGGTGCGCCGGCACCTGTCGGCGGTGAAGGGCGGGCGCCTCGCCGCCGCCTGTCACCCGGCCCGGGTGGTGACGCTGCTGATCTCCGACGTGCCGGGCGACGATCCGGCAATCATCGCCTCGGGGCCGACGGTCGCCGACGCGACCACCTGCGCCGATGCCCGCGCGGTGCTCGACCGGTATGGCATACGCGTGTCGGCGGCGCTTCGCGCGGCGCTGGACGGCGGTACGCTCGAGACCGTCAAGCCCGGCGACCCGCGGCTGGCGCGGGCCGAGACCCATCTCGTCGCCACCCCGCAGGCCTCGCTCGAGGCCGCCGCCGAGGTGGCGCGTGCGGCCGGCTACCGGGCGCATATTCTCGGCGACGCGCTCGAAGGCGAGGCGCGCGACCTCGGCATCGTGCTGGCCGGGATCACCCGCCAGGTCGTCGCCCGCCACCAGCCTTTCGAGGCGCCCTGCGTTCTGCTGTCGGGCGGTGAAACCAGCGTGACGGTGCGCGGACAGGGGCGCGGCGGGCGCAATGTCGAATGCCTCTTGTCGCTCGCCATCGCGCTCGACGGGCTCGACGGGGTCTACGCGACGTGCTGCGACACCGACGGGGTTGACGGTGCCGAGGAAGTGGCCGGCGCGGTGATCGGACCGGACACGCTCGACGCCGCCCGTGCCCTCGGCCTGTCGCCCGCGGCCCGGCTCGACGACAACGACGGCCACGGGTTTTTCGAAGCGCTCGGCGCCCAGGTGGTGACCGGCCCGACGCTGACCAACGTCAACGATTTCCGCGCCATCGTGATCGGGTAACGGGGCGCGGCGCGGCGCTGGATTTCGGCCGCAGCGGTCGCAGGCCCGGCCTCACAGCACCGGCCTCACTGCGCCGGCCTCACAGCACCGGCCTCACAGCACCGGGAATTCGTCGAGCGCGTCCGGGTTGTCGAGGGCGCCCTTGTTCTTGACCTCGCGGCCATGCACCACGGCCTTGACCGCAAGCTCGGAGATCTTGCCCGATTTGGTGCGCGGGATGTCGGGCACCGCGCGGATCTCGGCCGGCACGTGGCGCGGCGACGAGCCCTTGCGGATGGCCGTCTTGATCCGCCGCACGAGGTCGTCGTCCAGCGCGACCCCCTCGGCCAGTGCGACGAACAGCACCACCCGCTGGTCGCCCTCGATCTCATGGCCGATGACGACCGATTCCCGGACCTCGGCGAATTTCTCGACCTCGGCGTAGATCTCTGCGGTGCCGATCCGCACCCCGCCCGGATTGAGCGTGGCGTCGGAACGGCCGTGGATGACGAAGCCGCCGGTTTCGGTGCGCTCGGCGTAATCGCCCTGGCACCAGACCCCGTCGAACAGGTCGAAATAGGCGGCCCGGTAGCGGCTGCCGTCGGTATCGCCCCAGAACCCGAGCGGCATCACCGGAAAGGCGCTGGCGCAGACCAGCTCGCCCTTGATGCCCGGTTGCGCCGGCGTGCCCGGCGCCGACCAGACATCGACGTCGAGGCCGAACCCCGGTCCCTGGATCTCGCCGGAATAGACCGGGCGGGTCGGGTCGCCGCCGACGAAACACGAGACGATGTCGGTGCCGCCCGAGATCGAGGCGAGATGCAGATCCGGCTTCACCGCCTCGTAGACATAGTCGAACCCGTGGGTGAGCAGCGGCGAGCCGGTCGACAGCATGGTGCGCAGATGCACGAGCGCGTGCGCCTCGGCGGGGCGGTAGCCCGACTTGCGCAGCGTGTCGATATACTTGGCCGAAGTGCCGAAATGGGTGATCTGTTCTGCCTCGGCGTAGTCCCAGAGCACCCGCGGCCCGGGCGCAAAGGGCGAGCCGTCGTAGAGCATCAGCGTCGCTCCGCGCGCGAGGCCGGAGGCCAGCCAGTTCCACATCATCCAGCCGAGGGTGGTGAAGTAGAACAGGTGATCGCCGGGTTTCACATCCGCGTGCAGGGCCAGCTCCTTGAGGTGCTGGAGCAGCACCCCGCCGGTGCGGTGGACGATGCATTTCGGCGCCCCGGTCGTGCCCGAGGAAAACAGGATGTAGAGCGGGTGGTCGAAATCGACCGGCGTGTAGGCGATCTCGCCGGGCGTGAAGCTTTCGGTGAAGGACGCGAGGCTCACCGCCCCCGGCAGCCTGCGCGCCACCTCGTCCGCGGTGCCGAGATAGTCGATGAGCACGGTTTTCCTGACCGAGGGCAGGCCCGCCAGCACCTCGGCCAGCTTGTCCGCGATCTCGATCCGCTTGCCGTTGTACCAGTAGCCATCGGTGGCGATGAACACCTTGGGTTCGATCTGGGCGAAACGGTCGAGCACGGCGCGGGCGCCGAAATCCGGGCTGGCCGACGACCAGGTGGCGCCGAGCGCGGCGGTGGCGAGCATCGCGGCGATGCTCTCGGGCCGGTTGGGCAGCAGCCCCGCGACCCGATCGCCGACCCCCACGCCCTCGGCGGCCAGGGCCTGCTGCATCCGCGACACCGCCGCGCGCAGATCAGCCCAGCTCCAGCGCGCCTCGGCCTTGTCCTCGCCGCGAAAGACCAGCGCGGTCGCGCCGTCGTCCGCCGCGGCCAGCGTCAGCAGGTTCTCGGAGAAGTTGAGCCGGGCACCGGGGAAGAACCGCTCGTTGAGCATGCCCTCGCCGACGATCCAGGGACCGGTGTCGCCGCCATCCCCCTTGTCGCCGATCACGCCGAAATAGTCCCAGACTGCGGCCCAGAAGGCCCCGCGCTCGGCCACCGACCAGGCGTGCAGCGCCCGGCTGTCGGCGAGATCCACGGCCTTCGTCCGCGCCATCCAGCGGATGAAATCCGTGAGCACGCTGGCTTCGGCGCGGGCTTCGGTCGGGGTCCAGATCGGGGTGGGCATGCCGGGCATCCTGTTTGCTGCGCAATCGGGCGCAACATAAAGCGTCGATGTCGATGCGGGAAAGCGGTTTTCGCCGGCGCGGCGTTTGATGCACGTCATGGTCCGGTTCGCGAAACCGGATATATACGAAACCTTGAATGGAACGAGGCGGGCGATGAGGCAAATGGCCGATATCGGGGGCGAGATCCGGGTGCGTCTCACCGATGACGCGGGCCGGATCGGTGCGGTGGCGATCACCTCGACCCGGCCGTCGCAGGCGGCGCGGGTCTTCGAGGGCAGGTCGGCGGCCGATATGTGTGCCGCGATCGGCCGGGTGTTCTCGCTCTGCGGCACCGCGCAGACCGTGGCGGCGCTCACGGCGGTCGAGGCGGCGCTCGGATACCCGCCCGACCCGGCCGTCGCCGCGGCCCGCGACGCGGCGCGGCGTGCCGAGGTTCTGACCCAGATCGTGACCCGCCTCGCGCTGCACTGGCCCGGGGCGCTCGGGCTGCCGCTGGCACCGGGCGCCGTGCGCGAGGCGATGGCGGCGGGGCGGGCGATCGAGGCGCAGGTGTTGGGTCCCGATTGGCGCCGGCCCGGCGCCGGCCTCCCCGGCCGGGTCGCGCACCCGCGCCTGCCGGAGATCGACGTGACCGCCCTCGTCGGTCCGCTGGCCGAGGCGCTGCGCGCCCGTGGTCTGGAGCCCTACGGGGCCCTGCCGCAAGCTGTGCCGCCGGAACACGGCGTGCTCGCCACCTACTGGACCGCGGCGCCGGTGGCCCGCGCCCGCGCCGATCACGGCGCCGGACTGGCCGCGCGGCTGGCAGCGGCCGAGGCCGCGTTGCGGGCGCTGCCCGGCGACATCGGGGCGGATCTCGCCGCCGTCCGGCCGACCGCGCCCCGCGTCGCCGGACGCGACAGCGGGCGCGGAGACGCCACGGTCGACACCGCCCGCGGGCCGCTCACCCACCGGGTCGAGATCGGTGCCGGGCTGGTCACGCGCTGCCGGACCGAGGCGCCGACCGAACCGAACTTCGCCGCGGCCGGACCGGTCGCGGCCGGGCTCGCGGGGGCCAGGTCGGACCCGGTGGCCGCGCAGCTGCACGTGCTGGCCATCGACCCTTGCGTCGCGTGCCGGGTGGAGCTTGCGCCCGGCTGACGGGCGCGCGAGGATAGGGCCGGGCGCGCCGCGTCCGGCCGGCAAAACGGGTGACGGGAGACGGATATGTGCACGACATGCGGATGCGGACAGGCGGATGTGACGGTCGAGGGTGAAGCGCACCATCACAATCATGACCACGCGCATGACCACGGTCATCACCACCATCACGATCACCCGCATCCCCACGATCACGATCACGGCCATGCGCACAGCCACGACCACGGGCCGCTGGGGGCTGCCCATGCCCCGGGCATGGACGGCGCGCGGATCGTCGAGATCGAACGCGACATCCTGGCCAAGAACGACCATATCGCCGCCCACAACCGCGAAGACCTCGCCGCGGCCGGCGTTCTGGCGCTCAATCTCGTGTCCAGCCCCGGCTCCGGCAAGACCACGCTGCTTGCACGCACCGCCCGCGAGATGGGCACCCGCTTTCCGATCGCGGTGATCGAGGGCGATCAGCAGACCAGCAACGACGCCGACCGGATCCGCGAGACCGGCGCGCGCGCGGTCCAGATCAACACCGGCAAGGGCTGCCACCTCGACGCCGACATGGTGGCGCGGGCCCTGAAAGCCCTTCCGCCCGAGCCCGAGAGCCTGCTGTTCATCGAGAATGTCGGCAACCTCGTCTGCCCGGCCGGGTTCGACCTCGGCGAGGCGGCGAAGGTGGTGATCCTGAGCGTGACCGAGGGCGACGACAAACCGATCAAGTACCCCGACATGTTCGCCGCCGCCCGGCTGATGGTGCTGAACAAATCCGACCTGCTGCCCTACGTGCCCTTCGACGTCGACAAATGCGTCGCCTATGCCCGGCGGGTGAACCCGCAGATCGGGGTGCTCACCGTTTCGGCCCTGACCGGCGAGGGCATGGACGCCTGGTACGGCTGGATCGAGGCGCAACGCGCGATGCAGGCCGCACTGGCACCGGTGGCGCCGCGCGGTGCTGCCGAACAGGGGGCGTGAGGGGCGCTCAGGCGGCCACGGGTCCGTGGTATTCGTGCATCCGCAAGAGACCCTCCGCCACCCGCGCGGCGGCCTCGACGTCGCGTGCGGCCGGCACGATGGCCAGAACGGGCGCGGCGCATTCGCGCAACTCACGGGCGAGTGCCGCGGGCAGCGCGTCATAGGCGGGGCGGGTCAACGCCAGCACCTTGCAGCGCGTCCGTTCGGCCAGCACCCGCTCGATCAGCCGCCTGCGCTCCGGTTCGAAACAGCGCAGGCCCGCCGCTTCGTAGGCCCGGGTTTCCCGGTACGTGCCGACCACAATGATCTCGACCATGCTCCCCTCCCTTGCGCATGTCAGGCAGGTCGCGCCGGGCTCTGAATGACGGCCCTGGTTGTTGTCGCCGACCTGCGCATCGCCTTCGGCTCCGGATCGGAGCCGCATGCCACGGCTGTGAGACCTGAAAATTGTCTCATGTGAGGAAACAATATCTTGCGAGAGGCTTCAAAGCAATTCAAAATCCGGTGTTTATCTACCTGGGGTAGAGTTCCCACGGGATCAGGCGTGGCCGGCGGGGGCCTCGGGAAGACCGTCGCCGATCAGCGCGCGAATCTGCGCCCGATCGCTCTCGCAGTGGCGCCCGGGGACGATCGTGATCCGCGCCAGGTTGCCCGCGCGAAGCTCGCGCGCAAGCGGGGCGGGCAAGGCGCGAAACGTGCCTTCGGTCATCGCCAGTACCCGGCAGCGGCGCTGTTCTGCCAGAACCCGCTCGGCCAGCAGCCCCTCGGGCGGCGCGTAGCTGGGAATGCCCGCGCTGCGAAAGGTCTCGGCGTCGTGCCGGTCGCCGATGAAAATGATGTCGTTCATGGGTCCTCCTGGGTCACAGCTCCGCGGCGCGACGGACGCTGTGGGCGCGCAAGCCGGGCAGAACGGGCTCGATACAGCCCCGTTTCGATCGCGTCTACGGCCCGCGCGCTGTTCGGACGAAAAAACACGTCGTCGCGGCGCAAGGGTCAGTATCCGACGCATCCTTGAAGATCTGGATGAACAACCCGTCAACCGCCGCGAGATTTCACCGATTTGCCGCAAAGCCGAGCAGGGCCGTCGGGTCTTGCCGAAAACCCGGGCGGTTTCCGCTCGCCGTCCGGCCCAATGCCGGTCTCTTGGTTGCGACCCCATGCGGCGGGTGTGCCGCGCTGTGGCGAGGGCGCGTCGGTCGCGCAGACGTACCGAGGCCCGAACCCCGGGGTGTCGAAGGTCCGGCAGGCGTGTTTGCGGTGCCGTCTTGCCCCTTTGAGGTCAACCTGTGGCGCTGGCCGCAAGGCGACACGCGAGGCGACAGGAGCGCGTCATAAGTATCAGATTGCCAACAAGAAACCGTCCGGCCGCGGGAAGCAACGCAGACTCGCGTCCGCTGCGAACGCGCCAGGCTTTGGCAATCGGAGAGGCCGGGTGCGAAGGGTCCGCTAGCCCGCCTTTTTGCGCGCTGCCGTCTTTGCCGGCGCCTTCCGCGGGGCGGCCTTCTTGGCGGCCGGCTTCTTGGCCGCGGGCTTCTTCCTGGCCGCAGACTTGCCGCCCTTGCCGGCCTTCTCCTCGACCAGGGCGATGGCCTGTTCGAGGGTAATGCCGTCCGGCGTCAGGTCCTTCGGCAAGGTGGCGTTCACCTTCTCCCATTTCACGTATGGCCCGTAGCGCCCGTCCATCACGTTGAGGGCGCCGCCCTTTTCCGGGTGCTCGCCAAGTTCGCGCAGCGGTTTGGCCGCCGACCCGCGGCCACGCCCCGGGTTGGCCCGCTTGTGGTCGATGAGTTCCACGGCCCGGTTCATGCCGATCTCGAACACCTCCGCGGGATCCTTGAGGTTGGCGTAGACCGGCTTCGCCTCGTCGGGTTTCTGGTGCATGAGATAGGGGCCGAACCGGCCGAAATTGGCGCTGATCGGCTGGCCGTCTTCCGGATGCCGGCCGATTTCGCGCGGCAGCGACAAGAGCATCAGCGCCTGGTCGAGGTCGAGGGTTGCGGCATCCCAGCCCTTGGGGAGCGAGGCGCGCGGCGGTTTCTTGTTGTCTTCGGTCGCCTCGCCGCGCTGAACGAAGGGCCCGAACCGGCCGGTGCGCAGCGAGATCTCGTCGCCGCCGTCTTCGCCGAGCACCCGGTCGCCGCCGCCCTGTTCCTCGCCACCGATCGGCCGGGTGTAGCGGCATTCGGGGTAGTTGGAGCAGCCGACGAAGCCGCCGGTGCGCGAGGTTTTCAGGTGCAGGCTGCCATTGCCGCAGACCGGGCAGGCGCGCGGGTCGGTGCCGTCTTCGCGCGGCGGGTAGAGCTGCGGCGCGAGCGCTTCGTCGAGCCTGGTCAGCACCTCGGAGATGCGCAGCTCCGAGGTCTCGGCGATGGCGGCCGAGAAATCGCGCCAGAACCGCGCCAGCACCTGCTTGTAGTCGAGATCGCCGGCCGAGATCTCGTCAAGCTCCTCCTCGAGATTGGCGGTGAACTCGTAGCCGACGTATTTGCGAAAGAAGTTGAGCAGGAAGATCGTGACGATCCGCCCCTTGTCTTCCGGGAACAACCGGTTCTGTTCCTTGCGGACGTATTCGCGCTCCTGGATCGTCGAGACGATCGAGGCATAGGTCGAGGGCCGGCCGATCCCGAGCTCTTCCATGCGCTTGACCAGCGAGGCCTCGGTGTAGCGCGGCGGCGGCTGGGTGAAGTGCTGCGTCGGGGTGACGCCCAGTTTCTTCGTCGCCTCGCCCTGGCTGATCTGCGGCAGGCGCTTGTCGTCGTCGTCGTCGCCGTTCTTCTGGCTGTCGGTGTCGTCGCGGCCTTCTTCGTAGACCCGCAGAAACCCGTCGAACAGCACCACCTGGCCGGTTGCGCGCAGGCCCACCTGGCCGTCTTCGGAGCCGATATCGACCGTGGTGCGTTCGAACCGCGCGCCCTCCATCTGGGCCGCGAGCGTGCGTTTCCAGATCAGATCGTAGAGCTTGCGCTGGTCGGCCTCGAGGCGGGCGAGCTTGCCGGCATCCTGGCTCATGTCGGTGGGCCGGATGCATTCATGCGCTTCCTGCGCGTTCTTGGCCTTGTTCTTGTAGATCCGGGGGCTGGCGGGGACATATTCCTTGCCGTAGCGCGACGCGATTTCGTCGCGGGCGGCGGTCACCGCCTCCGGCGCCATGTCGATCCCGTCGGTCCGCATGTAGGTGATGTGTCCGGCCTCGTAGAGGCGCTGGGCGGCGTTCATCGTCTGGCGCGCGCCGAAGCCGTACTTGCGGCTCGCCTCCTGCTGCAGCGTCGAGGTCATGAACGGGGCCGAGGGGTTGCGGCTCGCCGGCTTGGCCTCCACGGAGGTGACGCGGAGGTCGCGCGAGTTGACCGCCTGCACCGCCAGCTCGGCCTGGGTCTGGTCGGGAATATCGTAGCGGTCGAGCTTGCGGCCGGCGTAATTCGTGAGCCGCGCGGTGAAACTCTTGCCGCGCGGAGTTTCGAGCTCGGCTTCGACCGACCAGTATTCGCGGGCGGTGAACGCCTCGATCTCGATTTCGCGCTCGACGATCAGGCGCAGGCAGACCGATTGCACCCGGCCCGCCGAGCGTGCGCCGGGCAGTTTGCGCCAGAGCACCGGCGAGAGGTTGAACCCGACCAGGTAATCGAGGGCGCGGCGGGCGAGATAGGCGTCGACCAGCGGGGTATCGACCTCGCGCGGGTTCTCCATCGCCTTGGTCACCGCCGACTTGGTGATCGCGTTGAACACTACCCGGCTGACGTGGGTGTCCTTGCGGATCGCCTTGCGCTTGCGCAGGGTTTCCTCGAGGTGCCACGAGATCGCCTCGCCCTCGCGGTCGGGGTCGGTGGCGAGGATCAACTGGTTGTCGGTCTTCAGCGCGTCGGCGATCGCCTTGACGTGTTTGCGGCTGTCGGCGCCCACCTCCCAGGTCATCTCGAAACCGTTGTCGGTATCGACCGAGCCGTCCTTGGGCGGCAGGTCTCGCACATGCCCATAGGACGCGAGCACAGTGTAATTCGAGCCGAGATACTTGTTGATCGTCTTGGCTTTGGCCGGGCTTTCGACAACGACGACGGGCATGGAGATCCTTTCGACTCGCCACGGAGGGCACTGGGGGCGTTACATGGGTGGCGTTCAGGGGGGTTGTCAATGGCAGGCGGTCGGACCGGTGCCGGTCGCTGCCGATCTCCATGCGTCTTGCGGGCGGCCTGCTCGACCGCGGCGATGGGCCGTTTCGGGCACCCTGTGGCCCGTGGCGGCGCGGCTCTCGCGTGGCGACCGGGCGCAGGTCGGGGCGGCAGGCTGCGCGCGGCGCCGTTGCGCCGGTGCCGCCTCGCGTGCAGCTCTCAGGGGATGTCGGCCGAAGGCCCCGCCTGGCGGGCGGCGACGCGCCCGGGCCGGGCCTCGGGCTGGGGGGGCGAAGTGCGTGCGGCGGGCGGCGGCGGGGTCAGTCGATCCGGTTCACCAGCCCGCCGGGCTGGCGCTGGATGCGGCCTTCGATCTCGAGCGTGACGAGCTCCGGGGTGATCTCCGCGGCCGGCCGCGCGAGGTCGCGGATCAGCTGGTCTTCGGCGAGCGGTGATGGCCCGAGCCGGTCGAGGATCCGGTCGTGCAGGGCCGCGGTCTCTTCCGGCTTGCGGTATTGCGGCTGGGTCGGCACCCGCAGGGCGGCGGTCTCCGGCGCCGGTGCCGCCGGCGCGACCGTCTCCGGTGCGTCGGCCGCCGGCATGGCGTCGAGCGCTTCGATCACGTCGAACGCGCCGCGCACCAGGGTGGCACCATCGCGGATCAGCAGGTTGCAGCCCGAGGCGCGGGCATCGAACGGGTGGCCGGGCACGGCGAAGACGTCGCGGCCCTGGTCGAGCGCGGTTTTCGCGGTGATCAGCGAGCCCGAGCGGGTCGCGGCCTCGACAACGACGACGGCGCGCGAGAGCCCCGAGACGATACGGTTGCGGGCGGGGAAGTGGCGCGCTTGCGGCGAGGTGCCCATCGGCGCTTCCGACAGCCGAAGCCCCGCGCGCCCGATCTCTTCGCCGAGCACGGTGTTCTCGTTGGGATAGATCACGTCGACCCCGCTGGCGAGCACCGCGATGGTGCCGGTTTCCAGCGCGGCCTGGTGGGCGGCGGTGTCGATCCCGCGGGCGAGGCCGGAGACCACCACCTGACCTTTCGCTCCAAGGTCGCTGGCGAGCTTGCGCGCCATGCGCAGGCCCAGCGACGAGGCGTTGCGGGCGCCGACCACGGCAACCATCGAACGGCCGAGCAGCGCGGTATCGCCGATCGCCCAGAGCAGCGGCGGCGGATCGGGGATCTCGGCCAGCGCGGCGGGGTAGGCGGGCGCGCCGAACGCGATGATCTCGGCGCCGGCACGGCGGGCGGCGCGCAGCTCCTGCTCGACCACCGGGAGCGGGCAGATCTTGTACCCGTCGACGCCGGCGGCACGGGCCACCTCGGGCAGGACCTCGAGCGCGGCCTGGGCGCTGCCATGGTCTTTCAACAGGCGGAAAAAGGTGGAGACGCCGACACGGCGGGAGCGCAAGAGCCGGAGCCAGGCGAGGACATCTTCCTCGCAGTGGGGTGGGGTGAGGGGGTGGGGGGAAGGGAAAAGATCCAACTGTCTCACCTGATTCCGTCTCTTGCCCGAACACCATGGCCCGAAATGGGTTAATGGAGTGTTACCGGGAAGCGGGAAATTGTCGGAAAATCCACCCGAAATCAGGTCAGGGGCTTTTCGAACACGAAACAGGCGAGGCGAAACGCGCCGGAGGTGCTGTCGAGGTCGACGTCTTCGGTCGAGCGCAGCCGCCAGCCGGTCTTGCGGTAGAAGGCGGCGGCGCGGTCATTGCCGGTGTTGCACCAGACCTCGGCCATGGCGTGGCCGCGCCGTCTGAGCACCGCCTCGGCATGGGTCATGAGCTGCCGCGCCGTGCCGCGGCCCTCGAGCGGGGCCGCGACATAGAGCTGGTCGACATGGTGCCCTTTGAGCGCGACGAAGCCCGTGGGCGCGCCGTTCGGCCCGACGACCCAGAGATCGCCCGCGGCGAAAAAGCGCCGCAGCCGTGTGGCGCAATCCGCCCTGGTCCGGAGGGCGACGAGCTCCGGTGGCGCGCATGCAGCGTGGGCATCGTGCCAGCGCCGCAGGATGAGGTCGGTCAGCGGGTCGATATCCGCAAACGTCGCCGCGCGCGCGATCACGCCGCCGAGCCGCCCACCGTCAGCCCGCCGATCAGGAGCGTCGGCTGGCCGACGCCGACCGGCACCCATTGCCCGGCCTTGCCGCAATTGCCGATGCCGGGGTCGAGCGCCATGTCGTTGGCAATGGCGCGGATCTGTTTCATCGCCGCCGGGCCGTCGCCGATCAGCGTCGCGCCCTTGACCGGGGCGCCGATCCTGCCGCCGGTCACCCGGTAGGCCTCGGTGCAGGAGAACACGAACTTGCCGTTGGTGATGTCGACCTGGCCGCCGCCGAAGCCGACGGCATAGATCCCGTCCTTGAGCGCGCCCAGCACCTCTTCACGGGTGGCGTCGCCGCCCTCCATGATCGTGTTGGTCATCCGCGGCATCGGCGTGTGGGCATAGCTTTCGCGCCTGCCGTTGCCGGTGGGGGCGACATCCATCAACCGGGCGTTTTGCCGGTCCTGCATGTAGCCGACCAGCACCCCGTCTTCGATCAGCACGTTGCGGCCCGAGGGCGTGCCCTCGTCGTCGACCGTGATCGAGCCGCGCCGGTCGGGGATGGTGCCGTCATCGACCACCGTCACCCCCTTCGCCGCCACCTGGCTGCCGATCAGCCCGGAAAAGGCAGAGGTGCCCTTGCGGTTGAAATCGCCCTCGAGCCCGTGGCCGACCGCCTCGTGCAGCAGGATGCCGGGCCAGCCGGCGCCGAGCACCACGTCCATCTGGCCGGCGGGAGCGGGCTCCGCGGCGAGGTTGACCAGGGCGATGCGCAGCGCCTCGTCGACGCTGGCCTTCCAGCTCTCCGGCCCGATCAGCGCGGCGAGCCCGGCCCGTCCGCCGCCGCCGTGGCCGCCCGATTCGCGCCGCCCGTCCTGTTCGACGATCACGCTCACATTGACCCGTGCCATCGGCCTTGTGTCGGAGACCAGGCTGCCGTCGGGGCGCAGGATATGCACCTCCTGAAGGCTCGCGGCCACGGTGGCCGAGACCTGCACCACGCGCTTGTCCTTCGCCCGTGCATAGGCGTCGATCTCGCGCAGCGTCTCCACCTTCACCGGAAAGCTCGCGTCCGCCATCGGGTCGGCATCGGTGTAGAGCTTCCGGTTGGTCCTTGCCGGGGCATCGGCGAGCGTGCCGCCGCCAGCGCCGACGGCGAGCCGGGCGGTCTCGGCCGCGCGGGTCAGGGCGGCTTCGGAGATCTCGGTGGAATGGGCGTAGCCGGCGGTTTCGCCGTTGACGGCCCGCAGTCCGAACCCTTCCGACGCGTCGTAGCTCGCGGTCTTGAGCCGCCCGTCGTCGAACACCAGCGCCTCCGACCGCCGGCGTTCGAGAAACAGTTCGCCGTCGTCGGCGCCGTCGGTCGCCTGCCGGAGAATCGCCAGGGCGCGCGAATCGTCGAGATGGGTTTCGAACGGGCGGAAGGGGGTGGTTTCGGTCATGTTGTCCTTTCACATGCGGCAAAATGCATGAGTGTGGCATAAGCGCGCAGCTTTTTTCTTGTCCGCGCCCCGTGAATATGGTTTCAGAAGGGCAGGGAGACAACGGGATTGCCGAATAACCTGCGGCAGCCTCCGGATTTGTGGCGCCGAAGAAAGCGCCGAGACAGGAAGTTTACGGAATGCACGCGATGATGACGACCATACGGCCGCTGGCCATTCTTTCGGCAACGCTCATGGCAACGCTCGGTGCGGGTGCTGCCGCTGCACAGGATCTCGAGGTGATCGGCAAGCCGGTGCCCGGGGGGGTGGACCTCCAGCCGGCGGCGACCGATGTGGCCATCGCCACCTTCGCGCTCGACAATTTCCTGCTCTGGGTCACCTCCGCCATTGCCGTTTTCGTCGCGCTGCTCATCCTCTGGGTGATCGTGCGCTACAACCGTCGCACCAACCCGACGCCGAAGTCGTTCACCCACAACAGCGTGATCGAGGTGGCCTGGACCCTGATCCCGGTGCTCATCCTCGTGGTCATCGGTGCCAAGTCGCTGCCGGTGCTCTACAAGCAGCAGGAGATCCCGGAAGGCGACGTCATCATCAAGGTGACCGGCAACCAGTGGTACTGGGGCTACGAATATGTCGACCACGAGTTCGGCTTCGAAAGCTACCTGCTGGCGAAAGACGAACTCGCCGACTACGGCTACACCGACGACCTCTACCTGCTGGCCACCGATACCGCCGTCGTCGTGCCGACCGGCAAGAAGGTCGTGATGCAGGTCACCGGGTCGGACGTGATCCATTCCTGGACCATCCCGGCCTTCGGGGTGAAGCAGGATGCGGTGCCGGGCCGGCTTGCCGAGCTCTGGTTCACCGTCGAGCCGGGCAAGGAAGGCATCTACTTCGGTCAGTGCTCGGAGCTGTGCGGCAAGGACCATGCCTATATGCCGATCACCGTCAAGGCGGTCAGTCCGGAGGCCTATGACGCCTGGCTGGTCGAGGCGGTGGAAGAATATGCCGGCAACCCCGAGACCCTTCCGGGCAGCGTGGCGCTGGCCTCGGTCGAGTGACCGGCTTCGGCGACCACGGGGGAATGGCATGACCGATATTCGCGCATTTGAAGAGGCGGGGCCGCAGGAGGCGGGCTTCGGCGACTACTTCGCGCTGCTCAAGCCGCGGGTGATGTCGCTGGTCGTCTTCACCGCGCTTGTCGGTCTGGTCGTGGCGCCGGTTGAGGTGCATCCGATGGTCGCGCTGGCCTCGATCCTGTTCATCGCCATCGGCGGCGGCGCCTCGGGGGCGCTCAACATGTGGTGGGATGCCGACATCGACCGGCTGATGCGCCGCACCCGGAAGCGGCCGATCCCTGCCGGGCGGGTGACGGAAGGCGAGGCCTTCGCCATCGGCGTCACCCTGTCCGTCATGGCGGTGGTGATGCTGTTTCTCGCCGCCAACGCGGTGGCCGCCGGGCTGCTGGCCTTCACCATCTTCTTCTATGTCGTGATCTACACGATGTGGCTCAAGCGCTCGACGCCGCAGAACATCGTCATCGGCGGTGCCGCCGGGGCGTTTCCGCCGATGATCGGCTGGGCGGTTGCGACCGGCGGCGTGAGCCTCGAGGCGGTGCTGATGTTCGCGCTCACCTTTGCCTGGACGCCGCCGCATTTCTGGGCGCTCGCGCTGTTCGTGAAGACCGACTATGCGGTGGCGAAAGTGCCGATGCTGACCGTGACCCACGGCCGCGATGCGACCCGCCGGCAGATCCTCGGCTACACGCTGGCGCTCGCCGTGGTCTCGTTCGCGCTGGGCCTCACCTCGATCGGCGGGCCCACCTACATGGCCGTTGCGCTGGTGCTGAACGGGCTGTTCATCCGCGGTGCCTGGGGCATCCTCAAGCGCGGCGACGCCGACAGCGACGCCGACAAACACGCGGCCGAGCGCAGGTTCTTCAAACTGTCGCTGGCCTATCTTTTCCTGCATTTCGGGGCGCTGCTGGTCGAGGCCACGCTGGCGCGCTGGGGCATGGGGGGCTGGTGACATGACACCCACGATCCGCGCCGAACACGAACTTCACCGCCGCCGCCTGAGCCGCAATGTCGGGCTCGGGGTCGTGCTGCTGCTGTTCGTCGGCCTGGTCTACGGGCTCACCATCGCCAAGGTCGGCACAGATCCGAACGATGCGCTCGGCATTCCGGGCACGGAGGCGACCCGATGAGCCGGACGGCGGCACAGAAAACGGCGATGAAAGCCGCCGGCGTGGTGGTGTTCATGGGCGCCATGGCCTGGGCCGCGGTGCCGGCCTACAACTTCTTTTGCAAGGTCACCGGCTACGGCGGCACCACCAACGCGGCCGAGACCGGGTCCGACGTGGTGCTCGACAAGACCATCAAGATCCGCTTCGACGCCTCGCTCGAGCGCGACATGCCGTGGGAGTTTACCCCCATGCAGAAGGAGATGGTGGTCAAGATCGGCGAGACCGGGCTGGCCTTCTACGAGGCCTACAACCCGACCGATCGCCCGATCGCGGGCACCGCGAGCTACAATGTCGCGCCTTACTCGACCGGCGCCTTCTTCACCAAGATCGACTGCTTCTGCTTCGAGATGCAGGTGCTCCAGCCCGGCGAACGGGTGGTGATGCCGGTCACCTTCTACGTCGACCCCGAGATCGTCGACGACGTCGAGGCGAAGTACGCCAAGGCGATCACGCTCAGCTATACGTTCCACGAGACGGCGCTGCCGGACGACCTGGCGGCACTGGGTGGCGAAGCGGAGGGCCGCGACGGGCCCCGGGCGAACTAACTACGGAAATTCGACACGGGTCGGCCAACGGGCCCGGTCAGGGAGAACAGAAAGTCAGGGACGGACAACATGGCTCACGCAAAAAATCACGACTACCACATCCTGCCGCCCTCGTGGCATCCGTTCAGCGCCGCCGTGGGCGCCTTCATCATGCTGTTCGGGGCGGTGATGTGGATGTCGCCCAAGGTTACCAACAACACCCCCTGGGTCTTCGCCGTCGGCCTGGTGATCGTACTCTACACCGCTTTCGCCTGGTGGGCGGAGGTGGTCGACGAGAGCGAGCACGGCGACCATACCCCGGTGGTGCGGATCGGCCTGCGCTACGGCGTGGTGCTGTTCATCATGTCGGAAGTGATGTTCTTCCTCGCCTGGTTCTGGAGCTTCTTCAAGCACGCCATGTACCCGATGACGGAAGGCTCGCCGGCGATCGACGGCGTCTGGCCGCCGGTGGGGATCGAGACCTTCGACCCCTGGCACCTGCCGCTGATCAACACCCTGATCCTGTTGCTGTCGGGCGCCGCGGTCACCTGGTCGCACCATGCGCTGGTGCACGAGAACAACCGGCGCGACCTGGTCAACGGGCTCATCATCGCCGTCATTCTCGGCCTGCTGTTCACCTTCTTCCAGGCCTATGAATACAGCCACGCCGCCTTCGGGCTCTCGGGCAATATCTACGGCGCCAACTTCTTCATGGCGACCGGCTTCCATGGCTTCCACGTCATCATCGGGACGATCTTCCTGTTCGTCTGCCTGCTCCGGGCGGTGAAGGGGCACTTCACCCCGGAGGCCCATGTCGGCTTCGAGGCGGCGGCCTGGTACTGGCACTTCGTCGACGTGGTCTGGCTGTTTCTGTTCTTCTCGATCTACATCTGGGGCAGCTGACGCCGCAGGCGGCCTCTCGACATCGAAACGCGGGGGCGAGGGCTCCCGCGTTTTTGTTTGTGGGCGCGGGGTGGGCGAGGACTGTGCGAGGACTGTGCGAGGGGTGGGCGAGGGGTGGGCGAACTCGGACAGGGGGGCAACCCTTTGTTTTTCATGACGGTAGCGCTAACTGCCATTCGACGGGCGAAGCGGCGCCGATCGCGCCGCCAAGGCGCCGGGAGGCGCGGACCGGCGCGGCGTGCAGCCCCGGGCGCGGCCGGGTCCGGCTTGCTCTCGGACCGGATTCGCGACATTGAAACCGTAACCACCCCAGGACCGCCATGCCCCGCCAGATCCTCGCCGCCTTGCTGCTCTTCGCCGGCCTCGCCGTCTTCGTGAGCCTCGGTGTGTGGCAGCTGCAGCGGCTGGACTGGAAACAGGGCATCCTCGCCGAGATCGAAGCGCAGATCGGCGCCGACCCGGTGCCGCTGCCCGACCGGCCCGACGCCGATGCCGACAAGTACCGCCCCGTCCGGATCAGCGGGGCCTTCGCGCCCGGCGAACTGCTGGTGCTGGTGTCGTCGCGCGATCAGGGCGCGGGCTTCCGGGCGATCTCGCCTTTCGTGACCGACGACGGTAGGCGCATCCTCGTCGACCGCGGGTTCCTGCGCAGCGAGATGCGGTCGACCCCGCGCAGCCTCGGCCCGGCCGAGATCGTCGGCAACCTGCACTGGCCCGACGAGCGCAGCGGGTCGACCCCGGACGACGACCTGGCCGGCAACTGGTGGTACGCCCGCGACGTGGGCAAGATGGCGGCGCATCTCGGCACCGAGCCGGTTCTGGTGATCGCCCGGACAGCGACCGATCCGGGTATCCTGCCGCTGCCGGTCGACGCCTCGCAGATCCGCAACAAGCATTTCGAATACGCGATGACCTGGTTTCTCTTCGCCGCGACATGGGTGGTGATGACAGGCTTCGCGCTATGGCGTATACGGCGCCGGACAGGGCGATCGGACCCCCCGGGCTGAGCCGGGCGCGAACCGGTTTCTCGCCAAGAAACCGTGTCGGGCAATGCAGCAGACCCGGCCCGGTTTCTCGCAGGATGCCGGGTCGGCCGCCTTGCCGGGCGCTGCACCCGTGAACATGAGGACAGACGCGATGAGATACGTCTCTACCCGAGGCAACGCGCCGAAACTGAACTTCGAAGAGGCGATGCTGACCGGGCTCGCGCGTGACGGCGGGCTCTATGTGCCGAACGTGATTTCCGCGCGCCGTCCCGACGAGATCGCCGCACTCCCGGGGATGAGCTACGAGGAGGTGGCCTTCTGGGTGATGCGCCCCTTCATCGGCGAGTGCTTTGCCGCCGAGGAGCTGCGCGCGATCATCGCCCGGGCCTATGCCGGCTTCAGCCACGCCGCCCGCGCGCCGCTGGTGCAGCTCGGCCCCAACCATTTCCTGCTCGAGCTGTTCCACGGGCCGACCTTGGCGTTCAAGGATTTCGCCATGCAGCTGATCGGTCAGCTGTTCCAGGCGGCGCTGGCCAGGCGCGGCGAGCGGGTGACCATCGTCGGCGCCACTTCCGGCGATACCGGCTCGGCCGCCATCGAGGCCTTCCGCGGCCTCGACAATGTCGATGTCTTCATCCTCTACCCGCACGGCCGGGTCAGCGAGGTGCAGCGCCGGCAGATGACCACGCCGGTCGAAAGCAACGTGCACGCGCTGGCCATCGACGGCACCTTCGACGATGCCCAGGCGCGGCTGAAGGACATGTTCAACCATTTCGAGTTTCGCGACGAGGTCGGGCTTGCCGGGGTCAACTCGATCAACTGGGCGCGGGTGCTGGCGCAGGTGGTCTATTACTTCACCGCCGCCGCCTCGCTCGGGGGTCCGCTGCGGCCGGTGAGCTTCACCGTGCCGACGGGCAATTTCGGCGACATCTTCGCCGGCTACATCGCCCGGCAGCTCGGGTTGCCGATCGAGAAGCTGGTGATCGCCACCAACCAGAACGACATCCTGCACCGGACGATGACGACCGGCGCCTATACCAAGGCCGAGGTGGTGCCCTCGGTGAGCCCGTCGATGGACATCCAGGTCTCGTCCAACTTCGAGCGGGTTCTGTTCGACGCCTACGGGCGCGACGGCGGCGCGGTGGCCGACCAGATGGCCGACCTCGCCCGGGGCGGCTTCACCATCAGCCAGGGCGCGATCGACTACCTGCGCCAGAATTTCGCCTCCGGAAGTGCGACGGAAGCGCAGACCATGGCGACGATCCGGCGCACCTTTGAGACCACCGGCGAGGTGATCTGTCCGCATACCGCGGTGGGCGTGAAGGTCGCCGAAGAGCACCTCGGCGTCACGCCGATGATCACGCTCGCCACCGCCCACCCGGCGAAGTTTCCGGCGGCGGTGAAAGAGGCCTGCGGGGTCGACGCGCCGCTGCCGCCGCACATGGCGGGGCTTTTCGAGCGCGAAGAACGCCTCACCCGGGTGCCCAACGATCTCGCCGCGCTCGAAGCGCTGATCCGGGAGCGTCGGGGCCAGTGATCCAGTTCGATACCCTGACAAACGGCGTGCGCGTCGTCACCGAGCATATGCCCGGCCTCGAGTCCGCCTCGCTCGGCGTCTGGATCACCGCCGGCGGGCGGCATGAACGTGCGCCCCAGAACGGCATCGCGCATTTCCTCGAACACATGGCGTTCAAGGGCACCAAACGGCGCAGCGCGCTGCAGATCGCCGAAGAGATCGAGGATGTCGGCGGCTATCTCAACGCCTATACCTCGCGCGAGGTGACGGCCTATTACGCGAGGGTGCTCAAGGAAGACGTGCCATTGGCGCTCGATGTGGTCTCGGACATCGTGCTCAACCCGGTGTTCGATCCGACCGAGCTCGAGGTCGAGCGCGGGGTGATCCTGCAGGAGATCGGCCAGGCGCTCGACACGCCCGACGACATCGTCTTCGACTGGTTGCAGGAGGCGGCCTTTCCGGACCAGCCGATGGGGCGCACCATCCTCGGCCCGGCCGAACGGGTGCGGGCGTTTTCGCGCGCCGATCTCGCCGGCTTCGTCGCCGAGCACTACCGGCCGGAACGGATGATCGTCGCCGCCGCAGGGGCCGTCGACCACGACCAGATCATGCGGCTCGCCGAGGGTATCTTCGGTTCGCTCGAGCGGGGCGGGGCGGAGCATGTGGAGCCGGCGGGCTTCATCGGCGGCGAGCGGCGCGAGCTCAAGACCCTCGAACAGGTGCATTTCACCCTCGGCCTCGAGGGGCCGTCCTACGGCGACGATGCGATCTACACCGCCCAGGTCTGGGCCGGCGCGCTCGGCGGGGGGATGTCGTCGCGCCTGTTCCAGGAGATCCGCGAGAAGCGCGGGTTGTGCTATTCGATCTATGCCCAGGCCGGCGCCTATTCCGACACCGGGATGATCACGATCTACGCCGGCACCAGCGCCGACGAGATCGCCGACCTCGCGACGCTCACCATCGACGAGCTCAAACGGGCCGCCGAAGACATGTCGGTGGAAGAGATCGACCGGGCCCGGGCGCAGATGAAGGCGGGGCTCCTGATGGGGCTCGAAGGCGCCAGCGCAAGGGCCGAGCGGCTGGCCCGCCAGGTGTCGATCTGGGGTCGGGTGATCCCGCTGGAAGAGACCGTGGCCAAGATCGACGCGGTGGACCTCGCCGGCGTGCTCGATTTCGCGCAGAGCCTCGTCGGCGGGGCCGGAACGGCGCTGGCGCTCTACGGGCCGGCGCAGGCGGCCCCGGATCTCGCGCGGCTTCGCCGGAGGCTGGCGGCATGAGGTTCGGGCGGGCAAAGCGGGTCCGGATCGAGACCGAACGGATGACGCTGCGGCCGCCCCAGCACGGTGACCTGACCGAGTGGGCCGCCCTGCGCGAGCTGAGCCGCGATTTCCTCGCGCCCTGGGAGCCGACCTGGGCCTACGACCACCTCAGCCGCAAGAACTTCGCCAACCGGGTCTACTGGGCCAACCGGTCGATCACCCAGGGCACGGCGCTGCCGCTGTTTCTGATCCGGCGCGGCGACAACGCGCTGCTCGGGGCGCTCACCATCGACAACATCCGCCGCGGCCCCGCCCAGGCCGGCACCACCGGCTACTGGATCGGCGCCCCGCATGCCCGCGCCGGCTACATGGGCGAGGCGCTGGCGGCGGTCGTGCACTACGCTTTCACCGATCTCGACCTGTCGCGGCTCGAGGCCGGCTGCCTGCCGGAAAACGAAGCCTCGCGCGGGCTGCTGGAAAAGGTCGGCTACAAATACGAGGGCGTGGCCCAGAGCTATTTGCAGATCAACGGCCGCTGGCGCAACCACGTGCTCTACGCCAACCTGCGCGCCGACCGGCGCGGGCGGACGGATATCGGCTAAGGGTCTGTTAACCATTCGCGAATCGCGGTGATTGTCCACTTGCAACGAATGAATTTCGGGAAAAACCGTCTGAATCTGACGGGATTTCGCGGCGGGATGTCGTTTTGGAAAGGGAATACTCACCTTTCTGCTGCTAGACTTCTCTTGCGGGCCGATGCAGGCAGCCGCGCAACGTGGGCGAAAAAATGCCGCGCTCGACAGGTCGTCGTCAAAATGACAGTTGATCGCTGCGAGATTCCCGTGTAGCGGGGCCGGACCGAAACACCTTTCGCCGCTCATTCGAGCGGATGGAGATCGAGATGCAGACACGCGACCAGTTGATCCGGGAATACCAGCGCCGTGGCGGCAGTTTCGCGACTCTCGTGGGTATCTATGCGGTGCTGATTGCCGTGCTTGGCGTGACGGCTTCCGCCATCGTCTGACCTTTCCGCTTCGGTAAACCTGCGCGAAACCTGCGTGCGGTGCGTTTGTCCGCTCAGCCCGCAAGGTGGTTGACGACCTCATTTGCATTCCTGGCGCAAGCGGCGCATCGATGTGCCCGCCGCGGGCGCCGTCATTACGGGTTGGCGCCCAGCCGACCCGCACGCAGCCATTGCGCACAATCCGCGGGCAGCGCGTCGAGCTTTCGGTCGTAGCCCGCCAGGTCGTCGGCCCGAAAGGCCGCGCGCCAGCGGCCATTGGTGCCCTGGTGGATGAAGCTCGCGCCGCCGTCGCGGAAGATCATCTCGCCCATCTTCCCGAGCAGCCCGGGGCCCTCCTTCTGCATTGCCGCAAAGCCGGCGGCCGCGACCAGGTCGGGCCAGAGCGCCGCCGGGGTCTCGATTTCGAGAAACGCCGCGACCCGCCGCATTTCGCCGTCGAGGTCGGCCTTGAGATCGGCGAAATGGACCATGAGCACATTCGCCCGGTCGCGGGCCCGCCACCAGCTCTCTTCGAAACCGAAATAGGACGGCAGGGGGGTTCCGTCGGCGGCGTCGGGGTCGACGCCTTCGGTCATCCAGCGGTGGAAATAGTCGGCCGGGTCTTCGGGCGTCGGCGGGAACGGCCGGGCAAGGGTCGGGTCGGCCAGTCCGACGGCGTCGAACCGGGCGACGATCTCCTCCCGGAGCCCCAACAGATGCCGGTGATAGGACAGGGCGGCATCGCGCCCGTCGCGGGCGACGTGGATGTAGCGGACAGTGTCGTGGATCGGCAGGGCGTCATAGGGCTGATGGGCCTTGAGGAACCTGCGGTGGGTCTGCTTGTCGAGCGCCTCGACGACGGCGTCGATCGGTCGGAAGTTGGCGTCCGGCCAGATCGACATCTCCATCACCGGCCTCGGCTCGGTGCTCTGGAAGACCAGCAGCGATACGATGCGTTGCATCCAGGTCGTGCCGCATTTCGGATAGGTCGCGATGACGATGTCATCGGGGCGGGGGAGGTAGTGATCCCACCGACGGCTGTCGAATTGCCAGACGCGGCAGACTGAAGTCGGGTTTCGGGCCGCCATCGAGAAACTCCATCCTGTTGGACATGCGGTCGGTTGGCCGTCAACGCTTCCACTCATACGCAGTATCGAGCTGGGGGCCGCCGGATCGAGGACCGGCATCGGCGCGCGTCAGGCCCGGACCCGAGGGGTCGGACTGGCCTTGGGATACGATGATCTCCGGCGCCGGTTCTGTCCAGACGGATTCAACGGCCGCCGACCGTCGCCGAACCGACGCGGGGCAGGACCGCTGGCGCCGAACCGCCGCTCTCAGACGTCGGCCGCCTCGCCGATGTTGTCGACGCCGCGCTCTTCGAGCACGGTGGTGAGCCAGTTCGGGTCCATCTCCGGCACCGAGGAGAGCAGGAGGTCGGTGTAGGGGTGATGCGGCGGGGTGAACATCACGTCCTTCGGCCCCTGTTCCACCACCTTGCCGTATTGCATCACCACCACCTCGTCGGCGATCGAACGCACGGTGGCGAGGTCGTGGGTGATGAACATGTAAGCCAGGCCCAGCTCGCTCTGCAGCCGGTCGAGCAACCTCAGGATACCCTCGGCCACCAGCTGGTCGAGCGCCGAGGTCACCTCGTCGCAGATGATGAAATCGGGCTCGGCGGCGAGCGCCCGGGCGATGCCGATGCGCTGTTTCTGGCCGCCCGAAAGCTCCGGCGGATAGCGGTTGTAGAATTGCGCCGGGTCGAGCTCGATGAGGTTCAGCAGCTCGTCGACCCGCTGCTTGAGGGCGGTGCCCTTGAGGCCGGAATAGAACTGCGCCGGCCGGCCGATGATTTCGTGGATCTTCACCTTCGGGTTCAGCGCGGTGTCGGCCATCTGGTAGATCATCTGCGCCTGGCGCAGCTGGTCGCGGCTGCGGTTGGTGTACTTGGGCGGCAGCGCCTCGCCGCGATGCAGCACTTCGCCTTCCATCGGCGGCAGCAGCCCGGTGATGCAGCGCGCGACCGTCGACTTGCCGGAGCCCGATTCCCCCACCACCGCCACGGTCATGCCGGGGTAGATGTCGAAGGAGACGTCTTCGAGCACTTTCGGCCCGCTCGGGTAGGCGGCATGGACGTTCTTGACCGAGATGATCGGCAGGGTGCCATCGGTGGGCCGCGCCTTCTGCGGCCGCTTGAAGCTGCGCACCGCCCAGAGGCTCTTGGTGTAGTCCTCCTGCGGGTTGTCGAGCATCTCCTTGGTCGAGGCCTGCTCGACCTCTTCGCCGCGCAGGAGCACCTTGATCGTGTCGGCCATCTGCGCCACCACCGCGAGATCGTGGGTGATGTAGATCGCGGCGGTGTTGAACTGGTCGACGATGTCGCGGATCGCCGCCAGCACCTCGATCTGGGTGGTCACGTCGAGCGCCGTGGTGGGCTCGTCGAAGATGATGAGGTCGGGCCGGCACGACATCGCCATCGCCGTCATCGCCCGTTGCAGCTGGCCGCCCGAGACCTGGTGCGGGTAGCGAAAGCCGATCTCGGTCGGGTTGGGCAGGCGCAGCCGCTCGTAGAGCTCCATCGCGTCTTCCTGCGCCTCGAGGCGTTTGCGCAGCCGGTACTGCACCGGCGCCTCGGTATGCTGGTCGATGATCTTGTGGGCGGGGTTGAAGCTCGCTGCCGCCGACTGGGCCACATAGGCGATCCGCGAGCCGCGCAGGGCGCGTTTCTCGGCCTTGGTGGCGGTGGTCAGCTCGATGCCGTCGAACTCGATGGTGCCGCCCGAGATCCTTGTGCCGTCGCGCGCGTAGCCCATCGCCGCCGCCCCGATGGTCGATTTGCCGGCGCCGGATTCGCCGATCAGGCCGAGCACTTCGCCCCGGTGCAGCGTGAGGTCGACCCCCTTGATGATGTCGACCCAGGTCTCGTTGGAATAGCCCTGGATCTGCAGATCCTTGATGTTGAGCAGAACCTGACTGTTCTTGAACTTGCCCATCTTACTGCTCCTTGAGACCGGACGACCGGAACAGCATCCAGTCGACCACGAAGTTGACGGCCACCGTCAGCAGCGCGATGGCCGCGGCCGGGATCAGCGGGGTGATGTCGCCGAACGAGATCAGGGTCGCGTTCTCGCGCACCATCGAGCCCCAGTCGGCCGTAGGCGGCTGGATCCCGAGGCCGAGGAAGCTCAGGCCCGCGATCAACAGGAAGACGAAGCAGAACTCGAGGCCGAATTCGGCGACGAGCGGCGCGGTGGAGTTCGGCAGGATCTCGCGCCGGACCAGGTACCAGTCGCCTTCGCCGCGCAGCTTCGCGGCTTCGACATAGTCCATCACCACGATATTGCCCGCGACCGCCCGGGTCAGGCGGAAGACCCGGGGCGAGTAGATAATCGCGACGACGATCACGATCACGGTCATGTTGGTGCCGAAGATCGACAGCATCAGCAGCGAGAAGATCAGCGACGGGATCGACATGATGACGTCGGCCGCCCGGCCCAGCAGCTGGTCGAACCAGCCGCCCTTGACCGCCGCCAGAAGGCCCGCGAGCGCGCCGGCGAAGAATGCCAGCATGGTCGCCATCATCGCCAGCCCGACCGAGTTGCGGGCGCCGTAGATCAGCCGGCTGAACATGTCGCGGCCGAGCTGGTCGGCGCCGAGCAGCATGTTCTCGTCCGCCGGCGCGAAGGCCCCGGCGACGATCTCGGCCTCGCCGTGCGGCGCGATCCAGGGGGCGAAGATCCCGGCAATCGCATAGGTGAAGATCACGAACATGCCGAAGGACGCGGTCAGCGGTGCCGTGCGCAGTTCCTTGGCGACATTCGGGCGCGCGATCCGGATCAGAAACTCCTTGAAGGTGTAGGACACCGCCGCCGCGGCCGCGAGCAGGGCGACGAAGATGGCGATCGCGCGCAATGCCGCGGTGCCGCCGATGATGCCGGTGACGAAGGAAATCAGCGTCAGCACGAAGACCATCATGAACCAGCGTTCCTGCTTGAAGTAAGCAAGACCGGCGGAGGCGGCGATCAGGATCGTGTAGAAGACGATGACGAACAGGCTCATGGGTACCGCCTCCTTATTTCGGGTGCCGCAGGCGCGGGTTGGTGAGGATCGCGCCGACATCCGCCGCGAGGTTGAGCAGGATGAAGGTCGCAGCGAAGATCAGGCTGACCGACTGGACCACCGGGAAATTGCGCTTGGCAACCGCATCGACCAGCAACTGGCCGACGCCGGGGTAGACGAAGACCACCTCGACCAGCACCACCCCGGTGACGAGGTAGGCGAGGTTGAGCGCGACGACGTTGATGATCGGCGCCCAGGCGTTGGGCAGGGCGTGGCGCACGATCACCTTCCAGGGGGGCACCCCTTTGAGCCGCGCCATCTCGATATAGGGCGAGGCGAGCAGGTTGATGATCGCGGCGCGCGTCATCCGCATCATGTGAGCGGTCACCACCAGCACCAGGGTGAGCGCCGGCAGGAAGGTGCGATGCAGGAGCTCGGGGAAGGTTATGTCGTTCGACAGGCTCGCCAGCGCCGGGAAGGCCGGGATCTTGACCGCGAGATAGAGGATCAGGATGTAGCCGAGGAAGAACTCGGGGGAAGAGATCGAGGTCAGCGTGAGCACGTTGGCGACGCGGTCGAACAGGGTGTTGCGCAGCAGGGCGACGATCACGCCGAGGGTGATCGCGACGGGCACGGCGATGACCGCGGCATAGGCCGCGAGGAACAGCGTGTTGACGAACCGCGGCCCGATCACGGTGATCACCGGGTCGTGCGGGGGAATGGCCGAGACCCCCATATCGCCGCGGATGGCGCCGAAGAGCCAGTCGAAGTAGCGGATGTAGGCCGGTTGATCGAGCCCGAGTTCGCGGCGCAGGGCGGCGACGGTGTCGGGTGTCGCGGCCTGGCCGAGGATCGCCTGGGCGGTGTCGCCGGGCAGCAACTCGACGGCGAAGAAGATCAGGATCGACACGACGAAGAGCGTGAGCAGGCCGTAGCCCAATCTCTTCAAGACGAGCGAGAGCACAGCGCCCATGGAACTTCCCCCGTTGGTTTCTTTTCTCAGGCCCTTGGGGCCGCTTGTTGCCATCGCGCGCGGACCAGGGTTCTCCCTGCGACCGCAGGCGCGACGGAAGACGGCCCGACACGAAATGCGCCGGGCCGGATCATGTTAGCGCGTCAACCGGTGAACCACCAGCGGCTTGCAGCGCGGGCGCCGTCGCTCTCCCAGCTCGCGGCGAGCTGGTCGGGCGTGCCGACGTTCTTGCGGGCGCCGTAGACGAAATTGTTGAAGAACGGGATGACGGTGCCGCCATCGTCGCGCGCGATCATCGCCATCTCGCGGTAGATCTCGGCCCGCACGCCGTCGTCGAGTTCGCCCTTGCCCTGCAGGAGAAGCTCGTTGAACCGGTCGTTCTCCCAGCGGCTCTCGTTCCAGGCCGCGCCGGACTTGTAGGCCAGCGTGTACATCATGTCCGGAGTCGGCCGCGACCCCCAGGAGACGAGGCAGAACGGCTTCTTGAGCCAGACATCCGAGTAGTAGCCGTCGTTCGGCTCACGCACCACGTTGATGGTGATGCCCGCCGCCTTGGCGTGCTCGGCGTAGAGCACCGCCATGTCGACGGCACCGGAGGTGACGCTGTCGGCGGTCGAGAGGTTGATCGTCAGCCCCTCGGCGCCGGCCTTCTTCAACAGCGCCTTGGCCTGGTCGGGATCGTAGTCGCGCTGCGGGATGTCGTCGGGCCAGTAGGGCTGGGCCGGCGAATGGTGGAAGTCGTTGCCCTTGGTCGCGGCGCCGAACATGATCTTGGCGATCACTTCGTCGCGGTTCATCGCCAGCTTCAGCGCGTTGCGCACGTCGACATTGTCGAACGGCGCGGTGTCGGTGAGCATCGGCAGGGTGATCGCCGCGCCCGAGGGCACGTTGAACAGCTGCAGGTTCGGGTCGCGCTGCATCAACGCCATGGTCTTGAGGTCGATCTGGCTGACCGAATCCACATCGCCGGTGACCAGGGCGGTCTGGCGGGCGTTGGGGTCGTTGAGGGTGAGGAGCTCGACCTTGTCGAACCAGGCGCCCTCCCCGTGCCAGCCGTCGTGGCGGCTGAGGCTGAACTGGACGCCGAACTCGCCCGAATCGATCCGGTAGGGGCCCGAGCCGTCGCCCGACTGCCAGTCGATGGTGCCGTCTTCGTTCGCCGGGCAGATCGCGAACTGATAGGCGGTCAGGATCCAGGGGAAGTCGGCATTGCCGCCGGCGAGCTTCACCTTGACGGTATGATCGCCGTCCTTGGTGATCTCGACCACGTCGGCGATCAGCGGCTTGGCAGACGAGGTGGTTTCGTCGCCGCGATGGTGGTTGAGCGAGGCGATGACGTCGTCGGCGACAACCGGGCGCCCGGCCAACTGGAAGGTCGCGTTCGGGTTCAGCTGGAACGTCCATTCGGAGGCGTCGGCGCTGGCTTCCCAACCCGTGGCGAGGTCCGGGCCGAGGCTGCCGTCGCCGTTGATCATGGTCAGATAGGACCGGTGGGTATGGGCGAGGAAGATCATCACCCGGGTCACGTAGGATGCGGGATCGTGGGTATCGCCGGTGTTGCCGTCGTGGATGCCCCAGCGGAAGGTGCCGCCCCGGGTCGGGTTGGCGCGGGCCGAGGTGGTCCACAGGCTGGTGGCCCCGGCGGTGGCGAGACCGGCGGCGGCCGAATAGCTCATGAAGTCGCGTCGCGAAATCCGGCCTTTCCTGGCTCCCTCCGCGATCCGGTTGATCAGGTCTTGGTCTTTGGTTTTCATGTCAACTCCTTGGTATTTCGGTCGCGCAGTTTCAGCGCGGCCTCCGTTTCGGCGATTGTTGCGCAGAACGCGCAGAATGGCCGAAAAACGACATGACCGAACCAAAACACGAAACGCTCCGCGCTTCCACCCCGCAAAGACGGGTTTTCTCGGCGTGACGCGACGTGGCGGGTGTCGTTTTTTGACAACGTGTCGCCGGAAGTGGGCCGGTCGGTACCACCCGGTCCGGTCGTCTCCCGGCGAAAGCCTTGCCCCGGCCGGGCAGGCCGGCGGGGCCGAGACCGGGCCCGGCTGAGCCGAAGCCAGTTCCCTTTGGGGTAATCATGAACTAGTTTCGACCCACAATGCCGTTCTCGAGATCCCGGGGCCCGGTCCCCGGGGGTGCAAGGACGGCCAAAAACCGATAGGGAGCAACATGTCCAAGACACATCTCGGGTCCGCCCGTTTCAACCCGTCCCGCCGCTCGATTCTTGCCTCCGGTGCGGCACTTACCGGCCTCGCCGCCACCGGCCTCGGCCTTCGCCCGGCCCGCGCCCAGGCGCGCGGCGGCCATATCCGGGTCGCCAAGGGCCACGGCTCGACCTCCGACTCGCTGAACCCGGCGACCTTCGAAAACGGCTTCATGACGGCGCTGACCTACGGGCTCAACGGCCATCTCACCGGCTTCGGCCGCGATGGCTCGATCCAGCCCGAGGTCGCCGAAAGCTGGGAAGCCACGCCCGATGCCAAGGTCTGGCGGTTCAAGATCCGCTCCGGCGTCACCTTCCATGACGGCCAGCCGGTGACGGCGGACGTGGTGATGACGGCGATCAATTTCCACCGCGGCGAGGAATCGACCTCGGCCGCCAAACCGCTGCTCGAAGCGGTCACCGACATCGCGACCGATGGCGACACCGTGGTCTTCACCCTCGAAGCCGGCAACGCCGACTTCCCGGCGACCTTCACCGATTATCACCTGGCCATCCTGCCGCCGGGCGACGACCGCGGCGTCGACTGGCAATCGGGCAACGGCTGTGGCCCCTACAAGCTGATTTCCTTCGAACCCGGCGTCAGCGCCCGGTTCGAGAAGAACGAGAACGACTGGAACCCCGACCGGGGCTTCTTCGACAGCGCCGAGATCATCGCGGTCATCGACGTCAATGCCCGCACAACGGCGCTGGTTTCGGGCGATGTCCACGCGATCGACCGGCCCGACCTCAAGACCATCGGCCTGCTCGAACGCGCGCCGAACGTGTCGATCCATTCGGTCGCCGGCAACCAGCATTACACCTTTGCGATGAATTGCACCGCGGCGCCGTTCTCGGACGTCAACGTGCGCCGGGCGCTCAAGCACGCGATCAATCGCCAGGAACTGGTCGACAAGATCCTGTTCGGCTACGGCTCGGTGGGCAACGACGTGCCGATCGGGCGCGGCCAGCGGTTCTTCAACAGCGAGATGCCGCAGACCCCGTATGATCCGGACAAGGCGAAGTTCTACCTCAAGGAAGCCGGCCTCGACAGCCTCGCGGTCGACCTCTCCGCCGCCGACGCCGCCTTTGCCGGCGCGGTCGATGCCGCGGTGCTGTACCAGAACTCGGCCAAGGCCGCAGGGATCGACATCAACGTGAACCGCGTGCCGAACGACGGCTACTGGTCGGACGTCTGGATGAGCCATCCGTTCTGTGCGGTCTACTGGTCCGGCCGCCCGGTCGAAGACGCGATGCTGACCACCGCCTACTCGTCCGGCGCGTCCTGGAACGACACCTTCTGGGAGAACGCGAAGTTCAACGAGCTGCTGGTCGCCGCGCGCGCCGAGCTCGACGAGGCCAAGCGCCGGACGATGTACTACGAGATGCAGGCGATCCTCAACGACGACGGCGGCGCCCTGATCCCGATGTTCGCCAACTGGGTCTTCGTGACCAACAACAGCCTCGCGACCGGCGCCGACGAGCTGGCGTCCAACTGGGACATGGACGGCGAGCGCTGGATGGAGCGTTGGTCTTTCGCCTGAGGTGACGGCGCGCGCCGCAGCCGCGGTGCGTGACACAAAAACCAGGGGAAGGCGCCGTGCGGTGCCTTCCCCATGTCTTTCCGGGGCGGCCGGCCATGGTCGCGGGCGGAGCCCGAGCAATGCCCCGTCAAAGGGCGACGATTCCTCGAAGGCGGGTCGGCGCTCCGCGGATCTGCCGACGGCGGTAGATACACGCTTCCCGGCGGGGGCGAGTATCATTTTTCAAACAATTTGGTTGGAGAATAGCCCCAGATTGTACGGTGGAATTGTCCAAATGGGATCTTCTGGCGCGGGATCCAATTTCCTCCACGGGGCGTCAGGCAGACGCTCGACCCCGGCCCGGTCCCACAGGATCGACCGGGTATCCTGCCCACCGGCCAGCGCGATGCCCGAGCCCGGCCGATCGACACTGCCCGGGTCTGCCGGCGATGTCCGCCGGGGTGCGGCCGAAACCCGGGCGCCGCGGCCAGGGGATCCGTCGCGCCGCAGCACCCGGCGCGACCGGTGAAACCGATCCCGCCGGGCTCACGCGGGCGTGACCGGGCGAGGGACATCGGCGTGCTAGGCTGTCGCTATTCAGGGAGGCGCCGATGGTCCGTTTCGTTTTCGTCCTGTTGTTCACCTTCGGCCTCGCCGGGCCGGTCGCGGCGCAGGAGCGGATCCCGTCGCATTGCCTGGCGCTCGCCGGCGAGATCGAGGGGGCGTCGTTCGTGCATCTCGCCGGGTTCGCCGACCCGCTCGCCTCGGACGAGGTGCGCATCGGCTATATCGACCATGCCAGTTTCCTGATCCAGGCCGGGGGGCTGGCGGCGGTGACCGATTACACCGGCGATCTCGGTGGGGCCGATTTCGTGCCGGATGTGGTGACGATGAACAACGCCCACACCACGCATTTCACCTATGTCCCGGACCCGGCGATTCCGCATATCCTCGAGGGGTGGGCACGGGGCGGCAAACCGGCGGCGCACGACGTCGATCTCGGGATGATGCGGGTGCGCAACGTGCCGACCGATATTCGCGGTGGCTTCGACGGTGTGCGCAAGGACGGCAATTCGATCTTCATCTTCGAGGCCGCCGGCCTCTGCATCGGCCATCTCGGCCACCTCCACCACATCCCGGACGAGGCGCAATTCGCGGCGATCGGCCGGCTCGATGTGGTGATGGCGGCGGTCGATGGCGGCCTCACCCTCGACACCGCCTCGATGATCGAGGTGATGCAGCGGTTGAAGGCCCGGGTGGTGATCCCGATGCATTGGTTCGGACGCGGCACGCTGGAGCGCTTCCTCGCCGGCATGCGGGGGCAGTTCGACGTGGTCGATGCCGGCCTCGGCGAGATCACCCTGTCGCTCCACCGGATGCCGACGCGACCCGCGGTGATGGTGCTGGAGCCGGGGCCGCTGCGGTAGGTCTGCTGCGGGCCGACGGGGACGGGTAGAGCTGCGAAATCGGGGTGGCCCGGGTTCGGGCACCGGGGTCCGCGGCCCTTGTCCGGTGCGCAGGGCCGCGGTGCCGCGAAATCCACTTTTCCGGAATTCCGGAATCCCGGTGTTTCGGAAAGGGAAATCTTTTTAATGGTTTATCTCGTGTGTGCCAAAGAGCGAGTCGCCGCGTTCACCTCTTGTTAACCTGATCGCGCCGCACCGCCCGGCGCCGCACCGCCCGGCGCCACATCGCCCGGCGCCGCGCCGCCCGGCGCCGCGACCCGACGGCGCACCGCGCGCTCTTGCCCCGGCGCAGAAACGATGCATGCTCGCCGCCATGACCCGAACGCCCCTCAATCCCGCCGATGACGCCTTTGTCGCCCGCCTGCCGGACGGTATCGTTCGTCCCCTGGAACCGCGCTACCTCGAAGAGCGGCGGGGGTTCTTCAAGGGCGCGGGCGGCCTGCTGGTGGCGCCGCGCTCGACCGAAGACGTCGCCGCGGTGGTGCGCGCAGCCGCCGAAGCGCGGGTCGGCATCGTGCCCTACGGCGGCGGTACCGGGCTCGTCGGCGGGCAGGTGATGCCGGGTCACCCGGCGCCGGTGATCCTCACGCTGGAGCGGATGCGCCGGATCCGCGGAGTCTGGCCGGAGGAAAACGCCCTCGTGGCCGAGGCCGGCGCCGTTCTTGCCGAGGTGCAGGCGGCGGCCGCGGCGGTCGACCGGTTGTTCCCGCTGTCGCTCGGCGCCGAGGGCTCCTGCCAGATCGGCGGCAACCTTGCCACCAATGCCGGCGGGGTCAACGTGCTGCGCTACGGCAATGCGCGCGAGCTCTGTCTCGGCCTCGAGGTCGTGCTGCCGGACGGCAGCGTGTGGCACGGGCTGAAACGGTTGCGCAAAGACAATACCGGCTACGATCTGCGCGGTCTGATGATCGGCGCCGAGGGCACCCTCGGGATCATCACCGCCGCGTCGCTGCGGCTGTTCCCCCGCCCGGCCCGCCAGGGCGCCGCGCTGATGGTGGTGGAGAGCCCGCGCGCGGCGCTCGATCTGCTGGCGCTCGCGGGCGCACGCGTCGGGCCGGGGCTTTCGGCCTTCGAACTCATCTCGGGGCAGGGGCTGCGCTTCCTGGCCGATACCGGCTGCCCCGCCCGCGCGCCGCTCGACCCGGTGCCGGACTGGGCGGTGCTGATCGATCTCGGGCTCGGCGCGGAGGCGGATCCGGAGGCCGAGCTGGCGGCCATCTACGAGGCCGGCGACGCGGCGGGCCTGGTGCACGACGGGGTCATCGCCACCTCCGGGGCTCAGCGCGCCGCGCTCTGGGAGATGCGCGAGCAGATCCCCGAAGCCAACAAGCGCATCGGCGCGATCTCGTCGCACGACATCTCGCTGCCGCTGTCGGCGATCCCCGAGTTTCTCGACGCGGTGCCCTCGGTGGTGGCCGGGCTCGGCCGCTTCCGGATCAACGCGTTCGGCCACCTCGGCGACGGCAACCTGCATGTCAACGTCTTCCCCCCCGAGGGCGGTGCGAGATCCGACTATCCGGCCGACATGCGCGCGCGGGTCGCAGGGGCGATCTACGATCTGGTCGCCGGGTTCGACGGTTCGTTCTCGGCCGAGCACGGGATCGGCCGGCTCAAGGTCGGCGATCTCCAACGCTACGGCGATCCGGCGAAACGGGCCGCGATGCGGGCGATCAAGGCGGCGCTGGATCCGCAGGGGATCATGAACCCGGGCGCCATGCTGTCGGCGTAGAGGCGGCGTCTGTGGCCTTCGCAGCGGCGGGCAACACGGGTCGGGGCGGCGGCGGGCGGGCCGGTTTCGGCCGGGCATCGGTCCGGTCTGGCCGGAGATCCCGGAGAGCCCGGAGATCCCGGTCTGCGCATGGCTGGCGGCGTTCGCTGTGCGCGTGAGGCGGCAGAACGGAAAGCGCCCCGCCAGGGGGGGGACCGGCGGGGCGCCCACGTCCGTTACGTGGTGCACAAGCAGCGGCCCTTTCAGTTGGGCCACCCTCTTCATAGCGCCGGAGTCTTTCCAAAAGGTTTACGCGGCCAGGGTTTCGCATCGGAATCCGCCCACGGGCCGCAAGCACCCCTGGCCGGTCCCGCCTGCGGGCCTAGACCCCGTCGAATTCGCACAATACATGCACGTCCATCCCGAGGTCTTCGAGCAGGGCGCGCCCGCCAAGCTCGGGCAGGTCGACGATGAAGGCGCAGCCGATGATTTCGCCGCCGAGCCGCTCGATCAGTTTGATCCCGGCCGCGGCGGTGCCGCCGGTGGCCAGCAGATCGTCGACCACGAGCACCTTCTCGCCGGGCTGGATCGCGTCGGTGTGGATCTCCATCACCGCCTCGCCGTATTCGAGCGCATAGGCTTCCGACAGGGTGGCGCCGGGCAGCTTGCCCTTCTTGCGGATCGGCACGAAGCCGAGGGTGAGCTGGTGGGCGATGGCACCGCCAATGATGAAGCCGCGCGCTTCCAGCCCGACCACCTTGTCGATCCGCTCGCCGGCATAGGGGTGGAGCAGCTGGTCGATGCACATGCGGAACCCGCGCGGATCGCTGAACAGCGTGGTCACGTCGCGGAACAGGATCCCTTCGTGCGGAAAGTCGACGATCGTGCGGATGTAGTCCTTGACGTTTGCGGATTTCATGAGGGTCTCACTTCGTGCGGGAAAATGTTGCGTTGACAAGAGGATAGAGCAGGTGAGCCGGGGAGGGGTTGCGGCATTCGGCCACCGTCTTTCGACAGCGCCCGCCGGCGGGGGTGTGGGCGCGCGGGTGGGAGGGCGTCACTGGCCGGCGGCATCGTCGTCCTCCACCTGCCAGGGGTCCGGACGCGCCGGTGCCGCGTAGTGGCGGCGCAGCGCCGCGAGGTCCTGCGGCCCGAGCCGGGTCGCGCCGGGCCGGGCACGGGCGAGAACCGAAACCTCGGCGTAGACCGGCCCGTCGATCTCGGTCATCAGGCCCATGGCGCGGGTCAGCGATTTCAGCATCGCCGCCTCGTAGGCCGCGGTTTCGAGGCTCGCGCCGGCGACGATGACGGCACCGCGGATCCGGGTCCGGTCGGGGTCGACCGCGATCAGGGTGGCGACCCGGTCGAGGGCCTGGCCGTCGACCCATGCGATCGCGGTACCGGCGATCGGCTGGCCCGCCGCCAGATCGAGGAAAAACACCGCGATTTCGGCCGGATCGGCGGGGCCGACGCGGGCGAGGCGAAAGCCCGCCCCGGCGGCGTTGAGCGTGCGCAGCGCCTGGGTGAGCGCGGCCTCGGCGCGCGGTTTGCGGCGGCCGACATAGGCCGGGTCGATCCGCCGGAGCGCCACCCGGATCGGGCGCTCGGCCGGCCAGCGCAGCGCCGGTGCCGCGCATGCGCCCCCGGGCGGGGCGGCGCAGCTGACGAGCCGGTAGAAATCGGCATCGGAAAGCCGTCCCGACACCGCGACCGCCTCCTGCGCCCGGGATCCGCCGGCGACCAGCGCGAGCAGAACCGCCAGGATCCGCACAGGCGCCGGCGCGCCGGTCACAACACCCGCCCGGCGACCGCGTCGAGCCTGGCCACCAGGCCCGGGTCGCGCTTGTCGGGCGCGGTCATGATCGCGTGGGTCAGCGCCGTGTCGCAGCCGTGGCGGCATTGCGCGTGCGCGCCGCCGAGCGCTTTCGGCAGGCCGGCGATCAGCCGACGGGCGGCGGCGGCATTGGCGGTGAGCGTGGCGATCACCTTGGCCACATCGACCTCGCCGTGGTCCGGGTGCCAGCTGTCGTAGTCGGTGACCATCGCGACGCTGGCGTAGCAGATCTCGGCCTCGCGCGCGAGTTTCGCCTCGGGCATGTTGGTCATGCCGATCACGTCCGCACCCCACAGTTCGCGGTAGAGCTTCGATTCCGCCAGGGTCGAGAATTGCGGCCCCTCCATCGCCAGATAGGTGCCGCCCATGTGCACCGTGACCCCCTCGGCGGCTTCGAAACAGGCTTTCGACAGGGTCGGGCAGGTCGGGTGGGCGAGGCTCACATGGGCGACGCATCCGGTGCCGAAGAAGCTCTTTTCGCGCGCCACGGTCCGGTCGATGAACTGGTCGACGATGACGAAATCGCCGGGCGCCATGTCTTCGCGGAAAGACCCGGTGGCCGAGACCGAGACGATGTCGGTCACCCCCAGCCGCTTCATCGCGTCGATATTGGCGCGGTAGGGTACGGTTGTGGGCGTGTGCACGTGGCCGCGGCCGTGGCGCGGCAGGAACACCATCCGCACACCGCCGAGGCGACCGGTGCAGAGCTGGTCGGAGGGCGCCCCCCAGGGGGTATCGACGGTGACCCAGTCCGCCCCCTCGAGCCCCTCGACCTGGTACAGCCCCGATCCACCGATGACGCCGATCACGCGTTCCATCTGTCTCTCCCTCATCGCTGCCCAAGGGGTTGCAAATGCGGGTCGGGAAATCAACTCGAAACGGGCCGTGCAGTGCTGACGGAAAGCCGCATTCACGCCCGCAAACGGCCGAAATCGGTTGGTATGAAATCACTCATGTGGTTCTTTCGCTCGATAGACCTGTTGCCGCGCCCGAGCTTCATCGGGCTGGCCCCGACCGGCGCGATGCTGGCGGTCTGGGCGCTGTTCGAAGGCACCACGCCGCAGCTCTTCGCCTTCGACGTCCACCCGCTCTGGCTCGCCCTCGTCACCTATTTCGCGCTCACCTTCGCCGGACGGCTGCCGGCGCTGCTGGCGCGCGGAGAAGTGACCCGCACGGCGCGGCGCGCGCTCGTCGCCTCCGCTCTGGCGACGGCGGCAGCCATCGCGGCCGGGGTGTTGGTGCGCGACCCCTGGTTCCTGCAGCTCGGCTGGATCGTCGGCTGGCTCGGCTACACCGGATTGTTCGTCGGCCTGCTGGTGACCTCGGGCCCGAGCGACCTCGCCCTGATGCCCTACCGATGGGCGGCCGATCATCCGTTTTCGCGCGAAGCGATGTGGATCGTCGCGCTGCGGCTGGCCGCGGTGGCCCTGCTGGTCTCGCTGGTCGCGGTCTACGGCAGTCTCACCGAGTGGGTGCTCACCATCAGTCTCGGGCGGATCGCGCTCTATTACCTGTTCGAATGGATCACGATCCTGTTCGCGCTGACCTGGCGCGACGGCGACAGCTGAGGCACGCGCAGCCGGCGCCCCTCCCCCCGCGTGATGCGAAAGTAACAGCCCCGACATGCCGCGCCCGCTTCGCGGTCGGGCGGTGGTCAATCCGGTCGCAGCCGTGTAGACGGCCCGGATCAAGCAATCCCGACAAGAGGTGATCCCGTGGCCCGAGCCCTGTTGGCACGTTATGCCGACCGTATCCGCCCCGATCCGCGACGCACGTCAGACGAGCCCTTGACGCTTGCCCGGCTGCGGACCGAGATTCTCTCCGGCCTCACGGTGGCGCTCGCCCTCGTGCCCGAGGCGGTGGCCTTTGCCTTCGTCGCCGGGGTGCATCCGCTGGTCGGGCTTTATGCCGCCTTCCTCGTCGGGCTGGTGACGGCCGTTTTCGGCGGCCGGCCGGGGATGATTTCGGGCGCCACCGGGGCGCTTGCGGTGGTGATGGTCTCGCTGGTGGCCGAGCACGGCGTCGAATACCTCTTCGCCGCCGTGGTGCTGATGGGCATCCTGCAGGTGACGGTGGGTGCCCTGCATTGGGGCAAGTTCATCCGCCTCGTGCCGCACCCGGTGATGCTGGGCTTCGTCAACGGGCTGGCGATCGTGATCTTTCTCGCCCAGCTGACCCAGTTCAAGGTGCCGGGCACGGTCGAAGCCACCGGCCACGGCGCCGGCGGCGGCCAATGGCTGAGCGGCATGCCGATGGTCACGATGCTGGGGCTGGTGGTGCTGACGATGGCGGTGATCTGGGTGATGCCGAAGATCACCAAGGTGATCCCCGCGCCGCTCGCCGGCATCGGCGTCGTGGCCGCGATCGTGATCGGCTTCGGCGTCGATGTGCCCCGGGTGGGCGACCTCGCCTCGATCGAGGGCGGCCTGCCCGCCTTCCATCTGCCCGCCGTGCCGCTCGAGCTGGAGACGCTGCGCATCATCCTGCCCTACGCGGTGATTCTCGCCGCCATCGGGCTGATCGAGAGCCTGCTGACCCTCAACCTGGTCGGCGAGATGACCGGCAAGCGCGGCGGCGCCAGCCGCGAATGCGTCGCCCAGGGCTCGGCCAATATCCTCACCGGCTTCTTCGGCGGCATGGGCGGCTGTGCGATGATCGGCCAGTCGATGATCAACGTCAAATCGGGCGGACGCACCCGGATCGCGGGCGTGGCGGCGGCGCTGTTCCTGCTGTCGTTCATCCTGTTCGCCAGTCCGCTCATCGAGCAGATCCCGCTCGCCGCGCTGGTCGGCGTCATGTTCATGGTGGTGATCGGCACCTTCGCCTGGAACTCGATCCGGATCCTGTTCCTGGTGCCGCGGCCCGACGCCTTCGTGATCGTGCTGGTCACCGCGGTGACGGTGGCCGAAGACCTCGCGACCGCCGTGGTCGTCGGCGTCATCGTCTCGGCGCTCACCTATGCCTGGCAGAACGCCCGCCGCATCCACGCCGACGAATACACCACGGCGGAGGGGCAGAAGATCTACCGGGTGCAGGGGCCGTTGTTCTTCGGCTCGGCCGAAGGCTTTGCCGAGCTGTTCGACGTCGATGGCGATCCGGATTCGGTGGTGGTCGATTTCGCCGACAGCCGGGTCGTCGACCAGTCGGCGCTGCAGGCGATCGAGGCGGTGACGGGCAAATACGAGGCGGTCGGCAAGACCCTGCAACTGCGGCATCTGTCGCGCGACTGCCATGCGCTGCTCACCAAGGCGGGGCACCTGATGATCGATTCGGACGACGATCCCGACTATGCCATCGCCGCCGACTACTCGGTGCGCACCGGTATTCTCGGCACTCACTGAGGGCGCGCGCAGAGGGTGCGGCGTCGGGTCGGCACCGGGCGACGCCGCTTCGAAGCGGCGTGAACGCGGTTTCGAAACCGCATTGAAAGGCGCTTGGAAGCGCCTTCGCCCGCCCCGCACTCAGTTATCGCTAACGTGAATGAAAACAACATCTTGACCCCCTGTCCGAGTTCGCCCACCCTTCGCCCGGCCCGACAATCGGGCCCCGTTCAACGGCTCCGAGCCCGGTCGGCGGCGGCGGGTGCCGGGATTTCAGCGCAGGAACCCGGCTGCGAAAGCATTGCCGTCGTTGATCCGGGCGGTCAGCGACGAGGCGTCGAGCCAGGCGCGGATCTCCGGCGTGAGCGGCCCGAGGAACGTCACCTCCGCAAGCCGCGCGACCGCGTGCAGCGCTGCCATTTCCGGCCACGACATGGCGATCTCATGATGGCCGATCCAGGCGGCGGGCGTGTCGTAGTCGATCACCGCGTGGGCCTCCTGCGCGCCCGGGTTGGTGAAGAAACGGTAGGACAAGATACCGGGCTCGCCGTCGCGCGCGACCCGTTCCGACAGGCTGGACTCGGCGATCTCGAAAGCCGCTGGCGGGGCAATCAGCTCATAGCGGCTGACGATCGTGAGTTCCGGCATCGACATGGTGGGTCGCTCCCTGGTTGCAGCCTGGCGCGTCTGCCGCGCGGCCGCTTGCGTCGGTCGCGCCCTCAGTCGTCCGGCCGCTGCATCTCGATGTAGTCGCGCACCACCACGTAGTCGCGGTAGCCGAGCCGGCCGACGAGGCCGAAGCGGGCCGGGTCGAACTTGCCGTCGACCAGGCAATCGTCGCGGATATGGACCCCGATCACCTCGCCGAAGACCACGAAATTGTTCTCGCCCTTGGCCTGGACCACCTGGGTGAGCCTGCATTCGAACGCGGCCGGCGCCAGGGCGACACGCGAGCAGGCGATCTGCTTGCAGGCGGCCTTGGTGACATGGGCGGCGGCAAACTCGTCGGTGCCGGCGGGGAAACTCGCCGACGAGGCGTTCATCGCCGCCATGCCCTCTTCCTCGACCACGTTGATGCAGAACACCCCGGTCTGCTCGATATTGCCCAGCGTGTCCTTGCCGCGCAGCCGGTCGGGTTTCGTGCCGGTGGTGGAGAACATCACCTGCGGCGGCGCGTAGGCCACCCCGTTGAAGAAGGAATAGGGGGCGAGATTGTCGTGCCCGTCGGTGCCGCGGGTCGAGACCCAGGCGATCGGCCGCGGCGCGACGATGGCGTTGAACGGATTGTGCGGCAGCCCGTGGCCGTCTTCGGGGCGGTAGTACATGCCCGGTCTCCTCGCTTGGATTTGCTCTGCTGTTACGCCCATGCTACGGGCGTTGCCAGCCAGAATACCGGGAGGACTGCCGAGACGCCATGTTTCGAATGCACGAAGAAAAGGCGGCGGACTGGTGGGAGGTCGAGGGCCTGTACGATCTGTGCTTCGCGCCCGGGCGCGAGGCGCTCTCGTCCTACCGGCTGCGCGACGGGATCGAGTCGGTCGCGGGGCTGTCGTTCGTCGCGCGCGATCCGCAGGATATCCTGGCCGGCGCCATCCGGCATTGGCCGGTGCGAATCGCGGGCAGGGCGGCGCTGCTGCTGGGGCCGGTGGCGGTGCACCCGACCCACCAGGGCGAGGGCCTCGGCGCGCTGCTGATCCAGGAAAGCCTCGCGCGCGGCGCCGCGCTGGGCTGGAAACGGGTGCTGCTGGTGGGCGACCGTCCGTATTATGCGCGGTTCGGCTTCGAGGTGCTCACCGGTGTCGAAATGCCGCCGCCGACCAATCCCGAACGGGTGCTGGGCGCGGATCTGGTGGCGGGCAGCTGGAAAGATGTGACCGGGCGGGTGGAGCGCTGGGACGCCGGGACGTGAGGTCGCCGGGGGAAGGGGGCCGCCAGCGGCGCGAGACAGGCCCTGCGGCGCGCGGGTCGCGACGCGGTGGGGGTGTTCTGGTATTGGATTACAGCAGAAATGAGGTCCGGGCGTCTTGTGTTCGGACAACCCCGGCACGTCGCAGGCCCGCATGCGGAAGCCGGGAGCGGCAGAAGGTCAGCGGCGCGGGGCGTGGGCCGGAACCCGCACCTGGCGGGCACGGACCGGCAGGCCGCGGCCCGGCTTGGTGCGCGGGAAGGTCGGTGCGAGGGCAACGAACAGCGCTGAAATCACGACCCCGAAGGCACCGCCGAGCGAGTAGCCGAGAATCGCAAGCAGGATGCCGCCGCCGAGGTTCAGAACAACTGCGGCCCCGATGGCCCCGGTGACGAAACCGACCAGCACGAAATAGAGAATCATGTCCGTCTCCCTTGTCTATGCCCCATGGTCGGCCGCGAACGGTTAATGGACGTTTAATCGATCTCGCGCAGAAACGCAGTTACCAAAGAAAAAGTGATATCTTTTTGCGGATTTCCGCGCACGGGTTCAAGAGCCAATGTTCGGTTTGTACAAGAATTCGACAACCGAGGGCCGAACCGACTGGGCGCCGGCGGCGCGGGCGTCGTCGATGACCTGGCGCAAGGCCCCCAGATCGACTCGCCGGATGAGGTGCTTGACCGGCCCGATCGAGGCCGGACGCATCGACAGCGAGCGCAGTCCCAGGGCGGCGAAGACCACCGCCTCGATCGGCCGTCCGGCGTCTTCGCCGCAGAAACTGACCGGTGTGCCGGTCTCGTTGCAGCGGCGCACGATCATCTCGATCAGGTTCAGGAACGAGACGTTGAGCGTGTCGTAGCGCCGGCGGACGCGCTCGTTTTCGCGATCGGCGGCGTAGAAGAACTGCTTGAGGTCGTTGCCGCCGATGGAGATGAAATCGGCCTCGGAGAAAAACTGCGACGGGGCAAAGGCCATCGAGGGGGTTTCGAGCATCGCCCCGACCTTGACCTCTTTCGGCAGCACATGCCCCATCCGCCGCTCACGCTCGATCTCGCGAAACAGCAGCCCACGGGCATCGCGAAACTCCTGCAGCTGCGCGATGAAGGGAAACATCACCGACAGGTGGCGCCCGGCCGCCGCCCGGATCAGCGCCTGGAGCTGCATCCGCATCACCCCGGGCTTGTCGAGCCCGACCCGGATCGCCCGCCAGCCGAGCGCCGGGTTGGGCTCGTCCTGGGCCTTCATGTAGGGCAGCACCTTGTCGGAGCCGATGTCGAGGGTGCGGAACACGACTTCCTTGTCGCCGGCGCGGTCGAGCACGCTCGAATACTGGGCGGCGAGCTCGTTGCGGCGCGGCACCCGGGGCAGGGTGAGAAACTGCAGCTCGGTGCGGAACAGCCCGACGCCTTCGGCGCCCGAGCTCTCGAGGCTCGGCAGATCGGCCATGAGCCCGGCGTTCATCGTCAACCGGATCACGACCCCGTCCTTGGTCTCGGCCGGCTTGCCGCGCAGCGACACGTAGCGTTCCTGCTGCGCCGCCTCCATCGCCATCTTGTCGCGGAAACTGTCGACCACCGCGTCCTCGGGCCGCAGATGCGCCACGCCGTGCTCGCCGTCGACCAGGATCAGATCGCCGTTCAGCGCTTCCGAGGCGATCGGCCCGGCGTGGACGATCAGCGGAATCGCCCAGGCCCGGGCGATGATCGCGGCGTGGGAGGCCACCGAGCCCTCTTCGAGCACCACGCCCTTGAGCTTGCGGCGGCCGTATTCGAGCAGCTCGCCGGGGCCGATGTTGGAGGCGATGAGGATCGGATCCTCGGGCATTTCGGCGCCGGTCTCCTTGCCCTGGCCGGTGAGGATCCTGAGCAGCCGGTTCGACAGATCGTCGAGGTCGTGCAGCCGTTCGCGCAGATAGGCGTCGGGCACCTGGCTCATCCGCTGCCGGGTCGCGGTCTGTTCCTTCTCGACCGCCGCTGCCGCGGAAAGACCGCGGGCGATGTCTTCTTCCATCCGCCGCCGCCAGCCGCGCGAATTGGCGAACATCCGGTAGGCTTCGAGCACCTGCATCTGGTCCTTGTCGCCGCCGCTGGCCGTGGCCAGCAACTCGTCGACCGAGACCTGGAGCGTCGCAATCGCGTGGTCGAGCTTCTTGAGTTCTTCGTCGGGGTCTTCGCCGATCGGATTGGTGACCACCACCCGGGGCTCGTGCAGCCAGACCTGGCCCATCGCCGAGCCCTCCTGGCCGACGCCGCCGCGAAAGGTGACCGGGCGCCGGTGCAGCGGCGCAAGTGCGGCCCCTTCGCCGACGAAGGCGCCGAGCTCGGTCATCTCGGCCAGAACCATGGCGACGACTTCCATGCCGTAGATCTCGTCGTCCGAATAGGCGCGTTTCTGCTTCGACTGGACGACCAGAACGCCCATGCTTTCGCCGAGCCGCTGGATCGGCACGCCGAGGAAGGACGAATAGCGCTCCTCGCCGGTTTCGGGCATGTAGCGAAAGCCCTTCTCGGACGGTGCATCGGCGCTGTTGAGCGGGCGCTTGTCGCGCGCGACCCGGCCGACGAGCCCCTCGCCGATCCGCATCCGGGTCTTGTGCACGGCTTCGGGGCGCAGGCCCTCGGTGGCACAGAGCTCGAGCGTCTCGGCATCGCGGAACAGGTAGATCGAACAGACCTCGACCCCCATCGCGTCGGCAATGATCGTGGTTACCCGGTCGAGCCGTTCCTGGCCTTCCGAATCCTCCGCCAGCGCGGTGCGCAACCGTCCGAGCAGCTTGCGGCTGTCGCTTTCTCCGCCGTATTCCAAATCCGTCCCTGCCGTCTCTGTCCGCCCGGTTTGTCCGGAGGTCCCGGGGCAGGTTACTGTCCGGGGGGGGCTTTGCCAACGGCTGCGCGCCCACTTTCGCCCGCTGTTTGCGCGAACGTGGGTGGATTCGCGTCATGCGTGTCGGGTCGGGCCGGGTCGGGTGGCTGAGGGGTGCGAGACCCGGGGCAGCGCAGAGACCGGACCATCCGCTTGGCACCAACGCTTGCAGCAGGCGCGGGAAGCCGCTTCGAAGCGGCTTTCAAGCGGTTTCGAAACCGCTTGGGCCCGGCCTCAACCGGCTTTTTCCAGTTCGAAGGCGTCGTGCAGCGCCTGGACGGCGAGCTCCATGTATTTGCGGTCGATCAGCACCGAGATCTTGATTTCCGAGGTGGTGATGACCTTGATGTTGATGCCTTCGCGGGCGAGCACGTCGAACATCTTGGCGGCGATCCCGGCCTGGCTGCGCATCCCGATGCCGACGATCGAGACTTTGGCGACGTCCTGGTCGGCGACGAGGTCGTGGAAATTGATGTGACCCGCCGCCTTGGCCTCGTTCATCGCCCTCTCGGCGCGCGCCACCTGGCCGACGGGACAGGAGAAGGTCATGTCGGTGCGACCCTCTTCGGAGATGTTCTGCACGATCATGTCGACGTTCACCCCCGACTCCGAGAGCGGCCCGAAGATCGCAGCGGCGATCCCGGGGCGGTCGGCCACCGAAATGAGCGTCATCTTGGCTTCGTCGCGCGAATAGGCGATCCCGGCAACGGCGTTCTGTTCCACGATTTCCTCCTCGTCGCAGACCAGCGTGCCTGCATTGGGGTCGTATTCTCCGAAGCTCGACAATACCCGGAGCTTCACCTTGTAACGCATCGCCAGCTCGACCGAGCGGGTCTGCAACACCTTGGCGCCGAGCGAGGCGAGCTCGAGCATTTCCTCGAAGGCGATCTTGTCGAGCTTGCGGGCCTTGTCCTCGATCCGCGGGTCGGTGGTGTAGACCCCGTCGACATCGGTGTAGATGTCGCAGCGCTCGGCGTCGAAAGCGGCGGCGAAGGCGACGGCGGTGGTGTCGGAGCCGCCGCGGCCGAGGGTGGTGATCCGCCCGTCGTCGGCGATCCCCTGGAAGCCCGCGACCACGGCGACCTTCATGCCCTGGCCGAACTTGGCGAGGATGTTGTCGGACGGGATCGCCTCGATCCGCGCGGCCGAATGCACGCCGGTCGTCTTCACCGGTACCTGCCAGCCCTGCCAGCTGCGTGCGGGGATATCCATTTCCTGCAGCCGCAGCGCCATCAGCCCGGCGGTGACGTTTTCGCCGGAGCTGACCACGGCGTCATATTCGCGCGCGTCGTAGAGCGGCGCGGTCTCCTCGACCCAGCCGACAAGCTCGTTGGTCCGGCCGGCCATCGCCGAGACGATGACGATCACGTCGTAGCCGTTGGCGACCTCGCGCGCGACACGCTTCGATGCCCGCGCGATGCGGTCGAGGGTGGCGACGGATGTGCCGCCGAACTTCATCACTAGAATGGGCATGGGCGCGAACGGGTCTCGGTCACTCGGGTTGCGCGCCTTCTAGGCCCGGTTGTTCGAAAGGGCAAGAGCGGGCGCGGCCGGGGCGCGCAATCCGGCGCGGACAAAAATCCGGCCAGGGCGGCGAGGTGCCGCTCTGGCCGGGAGGGAAACGAAATGCCTGTATGAAAGCCCGCGCAAGTGGCGCTCCAGTATCGTGGGTCTTTGCCTTCATTCAGCTGCCTATGACCCATCCTTGCGCCGCATTGCAGCCTTCGAATGGCGAGTTCTTGGAAAGAATGTGGCATTTCACGCCGGATTGTCCCGAAAGCTGCGACGGTCGGCGGCGAAGCCCGCGGCACGGGGCGCGCGGTGACCGATGCGGGACGGTGGTGCGGGGCCGGGCCCGTCCGGCCGGCACCGAGGCCCGTCGTTCGGCCGCCCTCGTGGGAGCCGGAGCGCGGCTCAGTTCAGCTTTCGGGTCGGGGCGAAGGGCAGGGGCGCGACCGGCACACCGTCTTCGATCAGCGCGATCGCCTCGGCGGGTTTCGCCTCGCCGTAGATCGGCCGGTGGGGTGTCTCGCCCGCGTGCATCGCCCGCGCTTCCCGGACGAACTTCATGCCGACGTACTCCGCCTCGGCCTCGACCTTGGTCCGAAGCGCGGCGAGCGCTCTCTCTCGTTCGGTTTCCGGCGAGAGCGGCGCGGGTGCCGCGCCGGCGCCTGCACCCTCTCGGGCGGGGCGGATCTGCGGCGCCATCAGGCTTTTGCCGATCTGCGTCGATCCGCAATCCGGACAGGCGAGCCCGCCCGCCCGCGACAGCGTTTCGAATGCGGCGCCGTCACGGAACCAGCTTTCGAAATGGTGCCCCTCGGGGCATTGCAGGGTAAAACGGATCATCGCGCTTTCCTCGTCCTCCAAGTATGGGGGGGCCGGCGTGCCGGCGCAATGGGCGCGCGTGTCGGCGCCGCCGGATCTGTGGCAAACCCTGGCCGAAAGTTCGGTGCAAACCCGCCCGGGGGACGCGCCATTCGACGACGACTCCGGCGCGCCCCTTGTCAGAGAGCCAGTGTCAGCGGGCCGGTGTCAGAGGCCCTGCGGGTCGAAATGCTTGATGATCCGGCGCAGCTCCGGTTCGGCGACCATCGTCGCCGCCTTCCGGGCCGGGAACCACTGGCGTTTGCGCTCGGCCTTCTCGGGCCAGTCGGCGAGGAGTTTCTTCACCCGGATCGGGAACACCGCGACGACGATCGGCAAGCCGTCGGTCTTGTCCCGGTCGGCCTTGTCGATGTGCTTGAGATAGCCGTAGAATCCGATGACCATGTGCGAGAGTTTCCCCTCCACGCCGGCTTCCTCGTAGGCCTCGGTGGCCGCGGCCTGAGCCGGGGTCGCCCCGTCCATCGGCCAGCCCTTCGGGATGATCCAGCGCCCGGTGTCTCGCGAGGTGATGAGCAGGATCTCCAGCTTCCCGTCGGTCAGCCGCCAGGGCAGGGCGCCGAACTGGCTGCGCACTTCGCGCTTGCCCGAGCCCGCGAGCCGGATGGGGCGTTGATGTGCACCGAGGTTCGTCACGTTCTTCCCGTTCATCCTGCCTGTCCGCCGGGCGTTGCCGCAGTCTTGCGCCGGCTTTGTTTCAACACCATGACCATATAACGCCCCCGGGGCGGTTTTTGAAGGAAGACCGGGGCCGGGGCGGTGGCCGGTGACCGTTGCTCACGCGGCGGGCACGCCCCCGGCCAGCACCCGCGCATACCAGCCGGTATCGATATTGCCGCCCGACAGAACCACCGCCACCTTGCGCCCGGCCATCGCCGCGCGCTCCTGAAGGAGCGCCGCGAGCGCTGCCGCCCCGGCGCCCTCGGCGAGGTTGTGGGTGCATTCGAAATACATCCGGATCGCGGCGGCGATCTCGGCGTCGCTCACCGCGAGGATCCGCTCGGCGCCGGTGGCGTAGATGTCGTAGGCCGCCTGCACCGGAACACGCACCGCCATCCCGTCGGCGAAGGTGCGCGCCGAACCGGTTTCGACCAGGTGGCCCGCCTCGACCGAGAGCTTCGCCGCCGCCGCTTCGGTGGAGACGACGCCCACCACCTTCGTGTCGAGCCCGAGGGCGTCGCGGGCGGTGATGGTGCCGACGATGCCGGAGCCGCAGCCTACGGGGACATAGACGGTGTCGAGATCGGGATGGGCGCTCAGAAGCTCGAAAGCGTAGGTGGCAACGCCGCGCACCAGCTCGCGATGGAACGGCGGCACCGGGTGGTAGTCGCCTTGGGCCGCGACCCGCATGGCCTCTTCGCGGGCGGTGTCGAAATCGCTGCCGAAGACGGTGAGATCGGCCCCATAGGCGCGCATGGCGGCGTTTTTCTCGACCGAATTGCCCTCGGGGACGTAGACTTTCGCCTCCAGCCCGGCGGCGGTGGCGGCGCGGGCCTGGGATTGGCCGTGGTTGCCGCGGGTGGCGGTGACGATGCCGCGCGCCTCGGAATGTTCACGGCGAAGCCAGTCGATGAAGGTGATCCCGCCGCGCACCTTGAAGGCGCCGGTGGGGGCGTGGTTTTCGTGCTTCACGACCACCTCTGCCCCGATCCGTTGCCCGAGCAGCGGCCAGGCGATCTGCGGGGTCGGGTCCATCTGGGTGTAGACGAGGCGGCGGGCGGCTTCGATCTCTGCGCGGTCAAACAGGGTCATCGGGTGGTCCGGTTGTTCAAAGGAGCGCCTGCGGCGCGCTGGTTTTATGTGATGGGGGCGCTGCCCCGCCGGTTATTTCTTGACGGGGGGCTCTGCCCCCCAAGACCCCCCGAGGTATTTTGAAACCAAAGAAGCGGGTCCGGGCGCGGGTTGCGCCCTGGGTGGGCGAGCGGCGGGCGAGACCTGTGCGAGGGGGTGGGCGAACTCGGACGCCTATTCAAGTACCTGTAATTGCTACTGTTAGCGCAAACAACATTTCCGCGTGCGAGGGATGGGCGAAGTTCGGGTCCTGCTCCCTCCTACCCGCGCTGGCCCGCGAAGGCCGCTTCCCAGCCCTCGCGCGCCTCGTCGGTGATCTTGTCGAAGAGGTTGTCGGGCACGGTGAAGCTCTGCCCGGGGGCGAGCGCTTCGAAGGCCGCCGCCGGGTCTTCCGGCCAGGCGCCGTCGGTGCCCATCGCCGCGGCCATCTTCGCCGCCGCATCGGGGATGAACGGGGCCGAGAGGGCGGCGTAGACCGCGATCAGGTTGAGCGCGAAGCGCACGATGCCGGCGGCGGCCTCGGGGTCTTCCTTGTAGACCGCCCAGGGGGCCGCGGCCTGCAGGTATTCGTTGCCCGCGGCCCAGATCGCGCGCAGGGCGGTGGCGGATTTGCGCACTTCCATATCGTCCATGAGCTGCTGATATTCGGCGATGCGGGTGGTGAGATCGGCGATCAGGGCCTCTTCCGCGGGGCCGAGGCCGCCGCCGGCCGGGACGTCTTCGCCGTATTTCGAGCGGCAGAACTTGGTCACGCGGGAGACGAAATTGCCCAGCACATCGGCGAGGTCCTTGTTGATCGAGACCTGGAAGTTTTCCCAGGTGAACTCGCTGTCGGAGTTTTCCGGCGCGTGCGACAGGAGCCACCAGCGCCAGTAGTCGGACGGCAGGATCTCGAGCGCCTGGTCCATGAACACGCCGCGGCCCTGCGAGGTGGAGAACTGGCCGCCCTGGTAGTTGAGGTAGTTGAAGCTCTTGATGTAATCGACCAGCTTCCACGGCTCGCCCGATCCCATCAGCGTGGCCGGGAAGGAGAGGGTGTGAAAGGGAACGTTGTCCTTGCCCATGAACTCGACGTAACGCACGTCGCCCGCGCCCTTGTCGGTGCGCCACCAGCGCTCCCACTCGGCGTCGGATTTGCCGTTTGCCTCGGCCCATTCGGCGGTGGCGGAGATGTACTCGATCGGCGCGTCGAACCAGACGTAGAAGACCTTGCCCTCCATGCCGGGCCAGTCGTGTTCGCCGCGCTTGACCGGCACGCCCCAGTCGAGGTCGCGGGTGATGCCGCGGTCCTGCAGCCCGTCGCCGTCGTTGAGCCATTTCTTCGCGATCGAGGTGGTGAGCACCGGCCAGTCGTGTTTGCTGTCGATCCAGTCGTTGAGCCGCGCCCGCATCCCGGATTGCTTCAGAAACAGGTGCTTGGTCTCGCGCACCTCGAGATCGGTCGAGCCCGAGATCGCCGAGCGCGGGTCGATCAGGTCGGTCGGGTCGAGCTGCTTGGTGCAGTTTTCGCACTGGTCGCCGCGGGCGCGGTCGTAGCCGCAATTGGGGCAGGTGCCCTCGATGTAGCGGTCGGGCAGGAAGCGGCCGTCGGCCCTGGAATAGACCTGCTTTTCCGACACCTCCTCGATCAGCCCGGCATCCGCCAGCCGGCCGGCGAGGTGCTGGGTGAGGCGGTGGTTCTGGGGGCTGGAGGAGCGGCCGAAATGATCGAACGACAGCCGGAATCCCTGCGCCAGCCCGGCCTGGACCTCGTGCATCCGGGCGCAGTAGTCGGCCACCGGCTCGCCGGTCTTGGCCGCGGCCAGTTCCGCCGGCGTGCCGTGCTCGTCGGTGGCGCAGATGAACATCACCTCGTGGCCGCGGGCGCGCTGGTAGCGGGCGTAGAGATCGGCCGGCAATTGCGAGCCGACGAGGTTGCCGAGATGCTTTATGCCGTTGATGTAGGGCAGCGCGGAAGTGATGAGAATGCGGGCCATGGGATGTCCTTTCGGGGCTTGGGACCGGCTTTAGCGCAAGCGATACCGGTTTGCCAGCCGGAGCGGTCAGCGCCGCGTCCGCATCCGGCGGTAGAGCCGGCCGAAGGTGAAACTGGTGCGCGGAGCATAGACGTAGGAGGTCCGGTCGCGGACCGTGGTGCGGGCCCGCATCCGGGCGATGCCGAAGCCGATCAGGCCGAGATGGGCGGCGGCGATGAAGGCGAACATCGCCGGCGGGCCGTAGGATTCGATCAGCAGGGACGTCACCAGCGGCGAGGCGATGGCGCCGACGGCGTAGAAGAACATCAGCGCCGCGGAGAGTTCGACACGCTCCTCGTCGGTGGCGAAATCGTGGGCATGGGCGGTGGCGAGGGAAAACACCGGCATGGTCATGAACCCGAACAGCGCCGCCGAGGTCATCACGGCGGCGAACCCGGCCCCGGCCGAGGCCACCGTCAATCCGCTGGCGACGATCGCGCCGACCGAGATCCAGGTGAGCACCCAGCGCCGGTCGTGGCGGTCGGCCAGCCACCCGAGCGGAAACTGCGCGATCGCGCCGCCGAGCACGAAGATCGCGAGGAACCCGGCGATCTGGTCGGTCGCGAGCCCGACCTCGCGGCCGTAGACCGGCCCGACCATGCGGAAGGCGGCGGAAGTGACGCCGGAGACCACCACGCCGACCACGCCGAGCGGCGAACAGCGCCAGGCGAGGCCCGGCCTGAGCCGCGGCGCCTCGGGCGTGCCCGGCTGCGGGGCGCGGGTGAGCCCGAGCGGCAGAATGGCCGCGCAGCACAGGATCGCGAGCACGTTGTAGGACAGATAATGCGCAGGTTCGAGCACCCCGATCAGGAGCTGCGCCGCGAGCGAGCCGCCGAGATCGACGATCCGGTACGAGCCCATCACCCGGCCGCGGTTCTGGTTGGTGGCGCGGGTGTTCATCCAGGCTTCGATCACGGTGTAGCAGCCGGCGACGCAGAGCCCGGTGGCGAGGCGCATCACCGCCCAGGCGGTGGCGTCGATCCACATCATGTGCGACAGCAGCCCGATCGCGCCGAGCGCGGTGAAGACGGCGAAGGCGCGCGCGTGGCCGACCGCGCCCATCAGCCGCGGCGCCCACCAGCAGCCGATGAAGAAGCCGACGAAATGGGCCGAACCGAGCAGGCCGACCTGGGTCTTGTTGAAGTCGAGCGCGAGGCCCGAGAGCGCGTCGAGCGGCGCCACCCCGCCGGAACTGAGCTGCAACAGCAGGACCGACAGGAACAGGGCCGAGAATGAGATGATGAGCCGCATGGCAGGCCTTGGCTTTTGCCGGATCGTGCCCGCTGCGCGGCGGTTTGACCAGATCGATTCTGCGCTTTGGGCGGCCCGGGGCCGGAGCGGTGGTGTTGGGCGGGGCCGCTGTGCCGGGGGCGGGCGAAGGCCTTTGCAAAGGCCTTCTCACGCGATTTCGAAATCGCGTCCCCCGCCCGGTTGCCGCCTACCCCGCTTCGACCGCGAAGCCGTCTCCCTTTGGCCGCACGCGCCAGTCGCCCGGCGGGTCGGAGCGGGCGCGTTCGCGGGTGAGCTGCCAGGCGGTCGTGCCGGGCGCATGCGCAGGGGCCATCTTCCAGCGGCTCTCGGCCCCGGCCGCACCGCCTTCGGGGGTCAGGATCAGCCCGAGCGGCGGCGTGCCGCTGGCCTCTGCCCCCGCTTCCGCCGCGAGCTGCATCCGCCGCATCGGGGTGAGCCCCGGCGGTGCCGGCAGATCGCCCACCACCAGCGGCACCGCGCCCGAGCGCAGGATCTCTTCGAGCGTCCACAGGATATCGGTGGGGTGGCGGGTGTGGACGAAGGTGATCCGCCCCGGGTTCACCCCAAGATTGGCCAGGCCCAGGGGGTAGAGCCGGTCGGGCACCCAGCTGGGCGCGACCCAGAACAGGGGTCCGGCCATCGCCCGCGCCAGCATCAGGGCGAGCGTGTGGCGCCCGGGCCCATGCGCCTCGTGCACCCGGGCCCGCCTGAGCTGCAGGGGGCCGAGAAACCTCTGGCCGTCGTCGGGCCGGTGGGGCGTGCGGGAGAGGAGGACGTGCTGCATGGGGGGAGGATACATGTTCTTGAAATGTTCTTCACCTCTCATCTTCGTGACCAGGTCAATTTCGCGATCGGACTCGGCCGAAAACCGGGTAAGGTCATCGGACACAAACAAGAAAAAAACCGACCGGGAGGACCAGAATGACCCTGACACGCCGCATCTTCACCATGGCCGCCGCCGCAGCCCTCATCGCCGCGCCCGCGCTGGCCCACGATTCAGGCGCCGAACACGACATCCACAAGCTGGCGATCCAGGTCAGCGACAACGACCCCGGCACCATGACCAAGGTGCTGAACGTGGTCGCCAACGCGGCCCAGTCCTTCCAGGCCGAGGGCCTTCCCTACGAGATCGAGGTGGTCGCCTACAACGCCGGCCTGCACCTGTTCCGCAAGGACACCTCGCCCGAGCTCGAACGGGTTTCCGGGTTCACCATGTCGGTCCCGGACGTGACCTTTTCGGCCTGCGGCAACACGCTCGAAGGCATGACCAAGAAGGAAGGCAAGGCGCCGGAGCTGATCGACAGCGCCCAGGTGGTGCCCGCCGGTGTCATCCGGCTGATGGAACTGGCCGACTAGGGCTACACGGTGATCCGCCCCTAGGCATCGCACCCGCAGGGGCTTGCGCCCCGGGACCATCCCGCTAAGTCTGTCCCCCGAACGCGGACACGGGGGACAGGCCGATGAAAATGAACAGACTTGCCGGCGGGGCGCTCGAGGTGAGCGAGCTCTGTCTCGGCTCGATGACCTGGGGCACGCAGAACACCGAGGCCGAGGGCCATGCCCAGATCGACATGGCGCTCGATCACGGGGTCAACTTCATCGACACCGCCGAGATGTACCCGGTGAACCCGGTCTCGCCCGAAACGGTCGGGCGGACCGAGGAGATCATCGGCACCTGGGTCGCCACGTCCGGGCGACGGGGCGACGTGGTGATCGCCACCAAGGTCTCCGGCGACAGCCGGTCGGTGCGGCGCGGCGAAGGCTATTCCGGCGCGATCCTGCCGCAGACCATCGACGCCTCGCTGAAACGCCTGCAGACCGATGTGATCGACATCTACCAGCTGCACTGGCCGATGCGCGGCTCCTACGCCTTCCGGCAGAACTGGCGCTACGACCCGTCGAAACAGGACCGGGCGAAGACGCTCGATCACATGGCTGAGGTGCTGGAGGCGGCCAAACGCGCCGTGGCCGCCGGCAAGGTGCGCCATTTCGGCCTGTCGAACGAGAGCGCCTGGGGCACGGCGATGTGGCTCAAGGTGGCGCGCGAGATCGGCGCGCCGGAAATGGTGACGATCCAGAACGAATACTCGCTGCTGTGCCGGCTGTTCGACACCGATCTCGCCGAGACCTCGGTCAACGAGGACGTGAAGCTGCTCGCCTATTCGCCGCTCGCCTGCGGGATTCTCACCGGCAAGTACCACGGCGGGCTCACCGTCCCGCACGGCAGCCGGATGGCGTTCAACAAGGGGCTCGGTGGCCGGGCGACGCCGCGCGCCTGGGAGGCGACGGCCGCCTATATCGCCGTTGCCGAACAGCACGGGATCGACCCGGTGCACATGGCGCTGCGCTGGGCGGCCGACCGGCCGTTCATGGGCTCGGTCATCTTCGGGGCGACCTCGCCCGAACAACTGGCGCGCAGCCTCGCCGCCGCCGAGGCGCGGCTTTCGGACGAGTTGCGCGAGGCGATCGAGGCGACCCACAAGGCCCATCCGATGCCGTACTGAGGCCCAGGGCCGGGCGGTCCCGGACCGATTTGCGATCCGCCCGGCTGCCTGCGCCGTATCAGCGCAAAGGAGCCCTGATATGCGTTTGCCCACGTTCGTCCTCGCCGCCGCCGCGGCTCTTGGCCTCACCACCGCCGCGCAGGCGCGCTACCGCGACACCAGCCAGCCGATCGGCGTGGTGGAGACCCTGGATCTCGACCGGTATCTCGGCCGGTGGTATGAAATCGCCCGCTTTCCCAACCGCTTCGAACGCGGCTGCGCCGCGGTCACGGCCGATTACGCGATGCGACCCGACGGCAAGATCCAGGTGGTCAACACCTGTCGCAAGGGCAGCCCCGACGGGCCCGTCGAGGTGGCCGAAGGCGAGGCCAGCGTGATCGCCCCCGGCAAGCTTGCGGTCACTTTCGTGCCCTGGCTGCCCTTCGCTCGGGGCGACTACTGGGTGCTCCATGTCGATCCCGCCTATTCCGTCGCCGTCGTCGGCGATCCGAAAGGCCGGACCGGATGGATCCTGGCGCGCGACCCCGCGCTTGCCCCGGAGAAATACGACAAAGCCGTTTCAGTGTTGGAAACTATGGGCTACGATACCTCGCAGTTGCAGTTGGTCGCACATTAACCGTGCGATCCCAGAGGGGTGGGGTCCGATGCACAAAGTACTGATACTTCTTCCGCTTGCCTTGGCAGGCTGTATGGCGGCCGCGCCGTCGGCGCGGGCGCCGTTCGAGGTTGCGCCGGTCACACGCGAGACCGGCTGGGCCGGCTGCGAGGCCGAGGGCGGCAGGTTCGACACCGGCGACGATGGCGGGTTGATCTGCGTGGCCCAACGCTGAAGCGTCTCGCGGGGGACCTGATCGAGAGGTCCTGTGCGAACCGCAGGCAACGCGGCGGTGGCGCGTTTCCGAGGCGGCCCGGGTTTCAGGTTCGTCTCGAAACGCGGCGGGCGACGTCGGGAGGAGGCGCTGCACCGCGGGGACACGTGCCGGTGCCGCGCATCTGCGGCATCGGGTCTGGTTGAAACAGGGCAAAAGGGGCGAGAGATGCGTCGACTATTCCTGAGCATTCTGCTGGCCGGGCTGGCCGTGCCGGGGCTGATCCAGGCCCAGACGTCGGACCTGGAGGTGCCGGAGAGCGAAGCGGCCTGCGTCGAGGCCGGCGGGCGCTGGGCGCGCGGCGGGATTGCCGGGCTGCCCCTGTGTTTCCTGCCGACGCCGGACGCCGGCAAGGCCTGCACCACGGCCGAGGATTGCACCGGCTTCTGCCTCGCCGAGACCGGGACCTGTTCGGCCGAATCGCCGCTTTTCGGGTGTTTCGCCCTGTTCGATCTCGATGGGGCCGAGGTGACGATCTGTATCGACTGACCGCGGCGGCGGCGGCGCGGGGGCAGGGGTGATCCCGCTCTGGATCATCGCGACCCTGGCCGCGGCACTGGTGCAGACCGGGCGGTTTGCGCTGCAGAAGCGGTTGAAGAGCGCCGGGCTGTCCGCGACCGGCGCGACCTTCGCGCGGTTCGCGTTTGCCGCCCCGTTGGCGGCGCTGCTGGCCGCTGGTCTGCTGGTCGCAAGCGGGCAGGGGATCGCGGCGCCGCCGCTGCGCTTCTGGCTGGCGGTGGTCGGCGGCGGGCTCGGCCAGATCCTCGCCACCATGGCGACGGTGGCGCTGTTTTCGCTGCGCAACTTCGCCACCGGTATCGCCTTTACCAAGACCGAGACGGTGCTGGTCGCGCTGTTCTCGGCGGTCTTTCTCGGCGAGGCGGTGAGCGGCGCCGGGTTTGCGGCGATTCTGGTGGGGCTGGCCGGGGTGTTGCTGCTGTCGCTGCCGGCGGGCGACCGCTGGCGCATCGGGGCGCGCCCTCCCGTCCTCGGTCTGATTGCGGGCGCATTGTTCGGCCTCTCTGCCATCGGCTACCGCGCCGCGACCCTGGCGCTGCCCGAAGGTGACACGCTCACCCGCGCGGCGGTGACCCTCGCAGCGGTGACCTGTTTCCAGAGCCTCGTCATGTTGCCCTGGCTGCGCTGGCGGCACCCTGGCGAGCTGACCCTCGTGTTCGCCCGCTGGCGCATCACCGCCCTGGTCGGGGTGACCGGCATGCTTGGCTCGCTCGGCTGGTTCGTCGCCTTCGCGCTGCAGAACGCGGCCTATGTGCGGGCCGTCGGGCAGGTCGAACTGGTGTTTTCGGCGCTCGTCTCCTGGCTGGTGTTCCGCGAGCGCGCGAGCGGGCGGGAGCTGGCAGGGATCGGGCTGCTCGGGGTATCGATCGTTCTGCTGGTGCTGCTGGCGGGCTGAGGCGTTTCGAAATCGATCTCTGTGTCGGGCTTCTCCCGCACCGCTTCGGCGGCAGCGGTCTGGCCCTCGGGCCGGCGCGGCCCATCGGGGCATCGCCCGCCGATCGAGATCAGCTCGGTCGGCGCTGTTTCGATTGGTAACGCGCGGATGTCATGGAGGAACCGGACATATGCCGGGGCCGGGTCATACCGCAGGGAGATCGCCAGAGGGAGCGAGCAATCCCCGGGTGCATCACGCAAGGCGATGTTTGAAAGATGAAAGTCATTCCGAGAATCAAGCCGAATCCAGGACGAAAACATCGTAATACTGATAGCGGGTCAGGTGCGATCCAGCGGCGATACGCCGCCCAGGCGGTCGAAGTGCAGCGCCTCGTCGTCGTTGCGGAAGTAGGGCACCGTCCGCGGCGGCGAGAGATCTGGCAGGCGTGCGGAGACCTCGGCCAGCACCACCTGGGTGATGAACGGAAGATCGTAGCGGCGCGCGTCGCCGACCGGCACCCAGTGCAGATGCGACAGCTCGTCGGAGGCGCGCGAGAAATCGTCCGGATCGGTGGCGAGGTGGCGCGCGTCGACCAGAAGGAACCGGGCATCGAACCGGCGGGGACGACCGAACGGGGTCTTGGCCCGGAAGACGAAGGCGAAGCCGGCGGCCGAGGGCACATGGCCGGTGGCGGCAAAACTCACCCAGTCGGCGGGGATCTCGCCCTCCCAGGTGCCGGGCTGTCCAAGGATCAACCCGGCCTCCTCCCACAATTCGCGGATCGCGCAGGCGAGCAGCGCCGCGGCACTCGCGGGCGTCGACGCCTCGGCCAGCCCGGCCCGGAGCGGGTCGATGCCGGCGCCGGCGACCTTGATATCGGCGTCGGCGGCATCGACCGCGCCGCCGGGAAAGACGAACTTGTTGGGCATGAAGGCGGCCGAGGCGCCGCGTTGGCCCATCAGCACCTGCGGCGTCGCCCCGCCCGGGTCGCGCACCAGGATCAGCGTGGCCGCGTCGCGCACCGGCACATCCTGGCCGTTCACGACGGCTCCTCCCGGACGGCACCGGGGGCCGGCCCGAGATCGGGGGCGAACCCGTGCATCCGTTTGGCCCATTGGAACCCGACCATCATCCCCTTGAACCGGGGCAGGAGCCAGAGCGAGGCCGCCACGGTGCCGATGGCAAAGACCGTGGCAAGCACCGCCGGATCGGGCCGCCAGGCGATCCAGGACGCGCCGAGCAGCGGGGCCATCGCGTGGCCGACGACGAGAATGGTGAGATAGGCGGGGCCGTCGTCGGCCCGCTGGTGGTGCAACTCTTCACTGCAAACGGTGCAGTTGTCGCGCACCTTGAGGAAATTCTTCATCATCGGGCCGGTGCCGCAGGCCGGGCAGCGCCGCTTCCAGCCGCGCAAGACCGCCTGGCCAAGCTCGCGCTCGCCGAAATCCGGTCCATGCGGCACGTAGGGCGACCGGTACAGGTCACCCGGGGCAACGTTCGCGGCGCTCTGGTTGTCCGTTTCGTCGGTCATGATCTCTTCCCAATTGCGTCTGCGTACACCTAAGGGCCCGGGCCGGATTATCCCATCCTGTGCGGCGCCCTTGCGGCCCGATGTCGCAAGGCGATCCCGTGCCCCCGCGACGGGTGCCCTGGAAAAATTCCGGCGGCCCGCGACGGAACCGGGGGCGCGCGTCGTTGAACAGATATGACACCGGGCAGCCGGGGTCAAAAAGAACGGCAGGAAAACTCTTGGAGAAACCCGATATGAAGAATGCAATGAAAATCGCCGGCTTCGGACTTGCGGCCGGGGCAGCGGTGATGATCGCTTTCGCCGCGCCGGCGACCGCGCGCGGTCCGATCGGCGGCTTCGGTGGCGACAGGGCCATGGGCGGCGCGATGGGGCCCGGTGCCCGGGGCGTCTTCGCCGTCCAGTTTGCCGATCTCGACACCGACGGCGACGGCAAGATCACCGAGGCCGAGTTGACGGCGCGGGCCGAAACCCTGGCGGCCGACCGGCTTGCCGGTGTCGATGCCGACAGCGACGGCGTGGTGACGGCCGAAGAACTCGAAGCGCAGATCCTCGCGCAGATCGGCGAGCGCCGGCAGGACGGCGTGGGCCAGCGCCAGGGCCGTCAGGCAGCCGATCCGGCAACGATGGCCAAGACCATGGTCGCGCGCATGCTTGCGGCGCGCGACGCCAATGAAGACGGCGTGCTGTCGGGCGAAGAGCTGTCGCCGGCGGCGGACATCGCCGCGCTGATCGACCGGTTCGACAGCGACGACGACAATGCCTGGAGCAAAGAGGAATTCGCCCAGGTGTCGGCGGGCAAGGGCGGTTTCGGCGATCGTGGCCGCGATGGTCGTGGCTCGAAAGGCGACCGCGGCGGCAAGCGCCGCTGAGCCGCCGATGAACACGCGCCGGGCGGGTCGCCCGCCCGGTGCCCCCGGTTGTTGCGGCAACCCGCACAAACGGATACGTGACACACAAGATGGCCATGGCATTCGACGCTGAGACAGATGTATCGGACGAAGCATTGCTGGTCGCCTACGGCAACGGCGACCGCGAGGCGGCGGCTATCCTGACCCAGCGGCTGGCGCCGCGGGTGATGGGGCTTGCGGCGCGGATGCTGGGCGGCGACCGGGCCGAGGCCGAAGACGTCGCCCAGGAGGCGATGCTGCGGTTGTGGCGGGTCGCGCCCGAGTGGCGCCAGGGCGAGGCCAAGGTCACCACCTGGCTCTACCGTGTGAGCACGAACCTCTGCACCGACCGGCTGCGCCGGCGCCGCTCGGTCGACATCGACGCGATCCCGGAGCCGGAAGACGACCGACCGGGCGCGGCCGAGACCATGATCGACGCCGATCGGGCCCGGGCGCTGGACCGGGCGCTGGCGGAACTGCCCGAGCGGCAACGCGTTGCGGTGACACTGCGGCATCTCGAGGGGCGGACCAACCCGGAGATCGCCGAAGTGCTGGAAATCAGCGTCGAGGCGGTCGAAAGTCTGACGGCCCGGGGCAAACGGGCGCTGGCGGCTCTGCTGGCCGGCCGGCGCGAGGAGTTGGGATATGGCGAAGACTGACAAGACGATGTTGAGCGACGCGGCGCTCGAAGCGTTCTTCGTGGCAGGCCGCGCCCAGGCGCCGGAGCCCGGACCCGAGCTGA